>Ga0070734_10002376_pt1 | contig 23099 bp, 17 predicted proteins | sample Coa_R1_8_FD_66444 | JGI IMG/M metagenome (GOLD analysis project Ga0070734, IMG submission 66444) | Surface soil microbial communities from Centralia Pennsylvania, which are recovering from an underground coalmine fire - Coalmine... | ecosystem: Environmental > Terrestrial > Soil > Unclassified ...
GATACGTCCGATGAAGCCCTCCCAGGCGCTGACGGATGCCGTTCGTGGCCAGTACGATGCCGGCACGGTACTCGGCAAACCGGCGCAGGAATATCGCCGGGAACCTGACGTCGCCTCCAACTCGAATACCGAGACCTACATCGCCTGCAAGTTGAAGATCGACAACTGGCGCTGGGCCGGCGTCCCATTCTACCTGCGCACAGGCAAATACCTGTCGCGCCGCTGGACGGAGATCGCCATCCGATTCCATCAGGCACCCTTCTCCCTGTTCCGCGGCACCAACGTCGAGCGGATGAACCCCAACTGGCTGATCCTGCGCATCCAGCCAGACGAGGGCATCGCGCTGGAGTTTGCCGCCAAGCGTCCAGGCCCGACCGTGAGGCTCAGCCCCGTGAGCATGGATTTCGCCTACAAGACTTACTTCAACACGGCGCCCAACACCGGATACGAGACCTTGCTCTATGACTGCATGATCGGCGATGCGACCCTGTTTCAGCGCGCCGACAACGTCGAGGCGGGATGGCGGGCGGTGCAGCCTATCCTCGATGCGTGGACGGAGACGGCGCCCAAGGATTTTCCCAACTACAAAGCCGGCAGCGAAGGCCCGGCCGCTGCCGCCGATCTGCTGGCGCGCGACGGCCGCGCCTGGCGGCCGCTCATCGATTGAGGGGATCGCGGAAGAGGACTGTGATGACAAAGCCATCGAAGATTTCCCTCGTACTCGCGGATGTGGACGGAACCCTCGTCACCGAGGACAAGGTGCTGACCAAGCGCGCGCAAGCCGCGGTCCGGCGCCTGCGCGATGCCGGAATCCATTTTGCCATCACCAGCGGGCGGCCGCCTGCGGGCATGGCCATGCTGGTCGATCCTCTTGAGCTCGATACGCCGATGGCCGGCTTCAACGGCGGACTGTTCGTGCAGCGGGACTTGTCCATTCTCGAGCAGAAGACACTGCCGGCCGACGTCGCGACCAAAGCCATTGCGCTCATTGAAGCGCACGGTCTCGATGCCTGGGTCTACCGCGGCAACGATTGGCTGATCACCAAGCCCAACGCGCCGCATGTGGCACGCGAGGCCTGGACGGTGAAATTCCAGCCGAAGATCGTGCCCGACTTCGCGGGCATGTTGGACGACGCGGCCAAGATCGTCGGCATCAGCGACGACCACGCCAAGGTCCAACGCTGCGAAGCCGATGCCCAGGCGGCGTTTGGCAAGCGCGCTACGGCGAGCCGCTCGCAGCCCTATTACCTCGACATCACCCACAAGGACGCCAACAAAGGCGCGGTGGTCGAATATCTCTCTCGGCGCCTGGCCGTGCCGGCGGCGGAGATCGCCACGATCGGCGATCAGCCGAATGACGTCCTGATGTTCGAGCGATCGGGACTTAGTATCGCCATGGGCAATGCCTCCGACCAGGTCAAGGCCCAGGCCAACGCGACGACGGACTCCTACAACGACGAGGGCTTCGCCAAGGCGATGGAGCGCTTTGTCCTTGGCACGCCGGGTTGAGGTGGCGGCATGGGCGAAATGATCGGGCGTTTGGACATATCACCGGATCCGACGGCGCTGGCGCGCAAAGTGGCCGAATGGATGGCGGTCACGGCACTCGGCTCCTCGGGGCCGTTTCGAATCTCGCTTTCAGGCGGATCGACGCCCAAGACACTTTACGGCCTGCTTGCGTCCGACGCGTTCCGCAATCGATTTCCGTGGGATCGGGCCATTTGGTATTGGGGCGATGAGCGGTTCGTTCCCTACGACCATCCGGAAAGCAACTACCGCATGACGCGCGAGGCGATGCTGAGCAAGGTGCCGGCCCCGCTGAGGAACATCCATCCTGTCCCAACCGACGGCCCGCCCGAAGAGGCCGCCTTGCGCTATGAGCGGACGCTGCAACAGGATTACGGCGCTGCGGTGCTTGAGCCGGCAAGACCTCTGTTCGACATCACATTGCTTGGCCTCGGACCCGATGGCCACTTCGCGTCGCTGCTGCCGGGCGAACCTGTGCTGGAGGAGCGCAAACTTTGGGTCGCCGCGGTTGCCCACGGACGGCCCGAAACCCGCATTACCATGACCTATCCGGCGATCGAGAGCAGCCGGCGCGTCGCTTTCCTCGTGGCAGGGAAGGAAAAGGCGGCGATTCTTGGCGCCATCCGAGCCGGCAGCAGCCAAGTGCCGGCTGCCCGGCTAAAACCGGTCGGCGAGCTCATCTGGTTCGCGGACCTGGCTGCAGCGGCGGGGCCGTAGGCCCGCAACGAAGTGGAACGACCGGGCACGGCCGGGCTGCAACGAGGCGAAAGAATGCACGCCGGGTGAAGGAACGCTGACATGAAGCGATCTCTCGCCAGGCGATTTGCCGATTTCCGAGCCCAGCGAGCTGAACGTCCTGACGCATTGAAGGATTGAAGCATGCCATCGAAAGTCTGTCCGGAGCGAAAGCGGCTGGAAGAGGCCAATGCGCGCCGACGGGCCTGGCGCAAATGGGGTCCGTATGTGAGCGAGCGCCAGTGGGGCACGGTGCGAGAGGACTACAGCGCCAACGGCGACGCCTGGGGTTATTTCCCCCACGAACACGCGGCGAGCCGCGCCTATCGCTGGGGCGAGGATGGCATCGCCGGATTCTGCGACAACAAACAGCATCTGTGCCTTGCCGTTGCCCTATGGAACGGCAAGGACCCGATCCTCAAGGAGCGGATGTTCGGCCTTGGCAATCGCCAGGGCAATCACGGCGAAGACGTGAAGGAGCTCTACTACTATCTCGATGCGGTGCCGACCTATAGCTATGCGCACATGCTCTACAAGTACCCGCAAGCCGAATATCCTTACGCCCGGCTGACCCAGGAGAACGCGCGCCGAGGCAAGCAGGAGCCAGAATTCGAGATCATCGACACCGGACTCTTCGATGCCGATCGCTATTTCGACGTGGACATCGAGTACGGCAAGGCGGGCAGCGAAGATATCCTGATGAGGGTCACCATCAGCAATCGCGGCCCCGAGGAATCGGAGATCCATGTGCTGCCCCAACTCTGGTTCCGGAACACCTGGAGCTGGTTCTCGGAGGGAAAGAAGCCTTTCCTCGAGCGCGTCGGGCAGGACGTTTCCGTCAATCACGAAAAGCTCGGTGCCTATGTGGCTCACTTCGATGCGCCGGATGAGATTCAGTTCTGCGACAACGAGACCAATGTCGCCAAACTCTTCGGGGCCGAAGGCCCGCGGGGTTTATACAAGGACGGTTTGCAGGACTATGTGACGAAAGGGAACCATGAGGCGGTCAGTCCTCGCCGGGGCACGAAAGCGGCCGGAATCTATAGGCGAACCATCGCGTCGGGCGGCCAGGCGACTGTCCGAGTGAGGCTACGCCTCGACCAGCCTGAATATCCCCCCTTCGCCGATTTCGATCGCATCCTGGATCTGCGCAAATCGGAGGCCGATGCGTTCTATGCGGACCTGCAAGAAAACGTGCCCGACGAGGATCTGCGCCGCATTCAGCGCCAGGCCTTCGCCGGAATTCTCTGGTCGAAGCAATATTTCTCATACGACGTGACGGACTGGCTGGACGGCGACCCCGCGCAACCCGATCCCCCCAGGAACCGGCTCTCTGGACGCAATAGCGACTGGGTCCACGCCAACATGGACGACGTCATCTCGGTGCCCGACAAATGGGAGTTTCCCTGGTTCGCCGCCTGGGACTGGGCGTTTCAACTGACCACCCTCGCCTATCTCGATCTGGAAAATGCCAAGTATCAGCTGAACCTGCTGTGCCAGCCCTGGTACATGCACCCGAACGGCCAGCTTCCCGCTTACGAGTGGAACTTCGGCGACGTCAATCCCCCGGTGCATGCCTGGGCGGCGTTGCGCCTCTATGAGGCCGAGCGAAGAACGAAGGGCAAGGGCGACCGGAAGTTTCTCGAGAAGATATTCACCAAGCTGCTGCTCAATTTCACCTGGTGGGTAAACCGCGAGGATCCGCGCGGCCTGAACATTTTTCAGGGCGGATTTCTCGGCATGGACAATATCGGCGTCTTCGACCGCTCCGCCCCGCTGCCGGTTGGCGGGACCCTGGTCCAGTCGGACGGAACCTCCTGGATGGCGATGTACAGCTTGAACATGTTGCGGATCGCCATCGAGCTGGCCCAGGAGGACGACGCCTATCAGGACATCGCGACCAAGTTCTTCGAGCATTTCCTGATGATCGGCGGCGCCATGACCAATCTCGGCGGCCAAGGATTGGGGCTGTGGGACGACCAGGACAACTTCTACTATGACTGGCTAATCATGGGCAATGGCGAGAAGACGCCCCTCAGGGTGCGCTCCCTGGTCGGCCTCATACCGATGTTCGCCGTCGAGGTGATCGACGTCGCCCTGCTGAAGAACATGCCGCTGTTCGCGAAGCGTCTCGATTGGTATCTGCACTACAGGCCGAAGCTCTCCTCCCTGGTGTCACGCTGGAACACGCCGGGCGCGGCGGATACCCGCCTGCTCTCCATGGCGCGCGCATTTCGCGCTTCCAAGCTGATGGAGCGCGTCCTGGACAAGAGCGAATTCCTGTCGGACTACGGCGTGCGGGCCCTGTCGCGCTACCATCTGGAGCACCCGTACGTCTTCGAGGCCGACGGTTTTCGTGCCAAGGTCAAATACGTCGCGCCCGAATCAGACACCGATCTCTTCGGCGGGAACTCCAACTGGCGTGGACCGATCTGGATGCCGATCAACTATCTGATCATCGAAAGCCTCAGCAAGTATGGCAAGTTCTTCGGCGACGGCCTTCTCCTGGAGTGCCCGACCGGATCCGGCCAGATGCTGTCCTTGGGCCAGATCGCCCATGAATTGCGCAGTCGCGCGATCGCCATCTTCCAGCGCGACGCCGCGGGACGTAGGCCGGTTTTCGGCAATTGCGAGAAGATGCAGACCGATCGCCACTTCAGGGACCACATCCTGTTTTATGAATATTTCGACGGCGACACCGGGCGCGGTGCGGGCGCCTCGCATCAGACGGGCTGGAGCGCGTTGGTCGCCAATATTATCGCCGAGCTGCATGAATAGCCTGGCCGGCCCGGGCAACGGCTCACCGTCGCCCGGGCCACCGGTTCGAAGCCCGCGCTACCCCTCCCTGCTCGAGGTCAATGCCCTGGCCTGGGTCAATCGGCTTTCGCGGGAGGCCGGCAAGGCAGTCAGGCTAGATGGGATCGATGATCCCACCCTGGATGCCTTTGCGCGCCAGGGGTTCGATTGGATCTGGCTTTTGGGTGCCTGGCGGAGAAGCCCGGCCAGCCGGGCGGTGTCGCGCGGCAATCAAGCCTGGCGCGAAGAATTTCAGGCGGCGCTGCCGGACCTGACGGAGGCCGATATCTGCGGGTCGGGTTTCGCCATTGCGGGCTATGAGGTCGAGGAGGCGCTCGGCGGGAAGGCAGCGCTTGCCGCGTTTCGTGCCCGGCTTGCCCAGCGTGGGCTGCGACTGATGCTGGACTTCGTTCCCAACCACACCGCCCTCGATCACCCCTGGGTCAGCGCCAACCCGGATTTCTATGTCCAGGGCGGAGAGGACACCCTGACCGCGGCGCCGGGGCTCTACCAGCGGATCGAAACCGCCAAGGGTGCCCGGATTCTGGCCCATGGGCGCGATCCCAATTTCCCGGGCTGGCCGGACACGCTGCAACTGAATTACGCCAATCCGGGGCTACAGGAAGCTCAGATAGCGTCGCTCGTTTCCGTCGCCGGACTCTGCGATGGCCTGCGCTGCGATATGGCGATGCTTGAGCTGCCGGAGGTCTTCCGACGCACCTGGAAGGTGACGCCTGCTCCCTTCTGGGCAAAGGCGATCGCCACGGTGCGCCGGTCGAATCCAGGCTTCACGTTCCTGGCCGAAGCTTACTGGAATCTCGAACATGAGCTGCACCAACAAGGTTTCGACTACTGCTACGACAAGCGCCTCACCGATCGCCTTCGGGATGGGAATCCAGGCGAAATTCGCATACATCTCGGGGCAAGCCTCGAATAGCAGGACCGGCTGGCACGGTTCCTCGAAAACCACGACGAACCCCGGGCTGCAGCGACCTTTGCCTGGCCCCGATATCAGGCCGCTGCCGTCATCGCCTATCTCGCGCCCGGCCAGCGCTTCTTTCAGGATGGGCAATTCGACGGCGCCCGCGCCCGTCTGCCGACGCATCTATGCCGCAACCCGCTCGAGCCTCGGAGCCCGGATATCGCAGACTTCTACGAACGGCTTCTGGTGGTGCTGAGGAAAGACGGCGCATTTCGCGACGGCGCCTGGTCGCTTATTCCGCCTCGACCGGCCTGGGTCGGCAATCCGACCTCAGATGACTTCATCGCCTACGCTTGGCACGGGCAAGGCGATAGCAGCTATGTCGTGGCGGTCAATTATTCCGACCATCAGGCTCAATGCTATCTGCCGATACCCTTCGTGGCACTCTCCGGCAAGTCGTTCCGCCTTGTCGACGAAATGGGATCCGAGACCTACGACCGGGATGGCAACGCCTTGATCAGCCCGGGCCTCTATGTCGACCTCAGGCCATGGGATTACAATCTATTCAGAATGGAGAAGCTTGGTCCTTTGACCTAGCACGGCTTGCCACACCAGGCTGCATAGCGGCCTGCCGAGGGACGCCGGGATACCGCTATCGCCAAACCGTCAGTCTTCCCCATGCTTACGGATCGGCCCTGAACCGTCGCCGCGCGCCGCAAGGCCACAGAGGTCGTTGCGCGGCTGCGGGAGGCACGGTTCGGAAAGGCGGCCGAGCTCATGGAGACGGCGGTGGGCGAAACGCTCGTCTACTACGCCTTTCCCGAGGAGCATTGGCGGCGCATCAGGACCAATAACCCGCTCGTGCGCATCGTGCGCGAGACCCGCAGGCGCACCCGCGTGGTCGGCGCCTTCCCCGATGACAATTCGGCCCTCAACATGGACCTGCTGAAGCAGAGAACCCTAAACGTGCAGACCGCTTAACCCGACACAGGAGCCGCCGTTACAAAGTGCGAAAGATTCTGGACACTACCGAGCGCGTCGTGCTGCATCCGATGGACATGGGCCCCGAGATCGAACTCATCGTCGAGATCGCCGCAATGGTCGACCTCGGCACAAACAACAAAACCGCCGGCCTTAAGGGCTCGGTGGTTCCCGTTGGATATGGTTGCGGGGGCCCGCAACCAGCGTTATCTGCAGGGCCTAGTGTCGCGGATTCCGGCGCTTGACCGTCATTCGAGTGAGGTCACAGGAGCGGACGTTTTCTCGTGAACCTGAGCAAATTCAATAATTACTCCATTCTCTCGATGGAGCCGGGGCTTGCGGTGTCCTGAGATGGTGAACTTTCCCTCGCTTAAAATCTCCCTCACCCCGGGCCTAGCGGAGGGAGTTGGCCCAGCATCTTCCGGAACTACTGGACGGTCAGCGGGGTAGTTGGCTCTGCTCGTATTGACGCGAGTGCCTAACTCGTCTCAGCAGCCTTTCTTTTTCTTGCAGGGCTTCGTGGGGCCCGACGGCGTCGTGCCGCCGCCGCTGCCCGCGGAGCCCCCGCTGCTGCCCCCGGAGCTCCCGCCGCTGCCGACGCTCTGGCCAATGAGCAAACCAGTGTTCACATCGGAAAAGGTGTTTCCGACACTTCCTCCAAGGTTGATGAGGAAGGCGACTGCTGCAACCGTTAACAAGGAAACAATCAGGGCGTATTCGATGGCAGTAGCTCCCCTGCGGTTCCGTCCGAATTGTGTGACCAGCCAATTCATGCGTTTCTCATCCCGCGATGTCCTCACCTGCGTCGACCTGCCTGAGGCTTTGGGCGAAGCATCCAGCTTCAACTTGTCCACAGGTTTGTGGCAAAAACCGGACTATTTCCATATAGCCATTTACAATTGAAAGGAAAATGGAATTTTATTGCCACATGTAAGCAAAATTCTTCATACTATAGTCAGATCAATGGCTTAGGATGCCGCTATGGACGTGGAGTTAGCGCGCACCTTTCTTGCGATTATCGAATGTGGAACCTTCGTCGGTGCCGCTAAGCGGCTACATCTGACTCAGACAACCGTGAGCGCGAGGGTTCGTTCTCTCGAGGGTCAGCTGGGCCGCAGACTCTTCGTTCGAAACAAGGCTGGAGCATCCCTAACTTCGGCAGGCCGACAGTTTCACCGCTACGCACCCGCCATCATCCAGATGTGGGAGCGCGCGCGCAGCCAAGTCGCCGTTCCCGAGGGACATCGGGCTCTACTGTCCATCGGAGCGGAATTGAGCCTTTGGAACCCTTTGCTTCTCAACTGGCTCGTCTGGATGAGGCGCGAAGAGCCGAGCATCGCCATTCAGACGAAACTTGAGGTGCCCGAGGCGTTGAACCAACAACTCGCCAATGGCGTCCTCGACATTGCTCTGACCTATAGGCCTATGCATCGCGAGGGTGTGGTCTTTCAGAGGCTATTTGAAGAGAAGCTTGTCATGGTTACGACGGACCCGGGAGGGCGCCCCCTCACGGGCCCCACCTATGTTTATGTTGATTGGGGACCGGAGTTTGCCGCCCACCACAGCGCCAATTTTCCCGAGCTGACAAACCCCGGTGTCTCCGTCGGTCTAGGGCCGCTCGGCCTCGGAGTCATTCTCAAGACGGGCGGTTCGGGTTACTTTCGAATCAGCACCGTTCGCCCTTACCTAACGTCACAGCAGCTCTACCTCGTGCCGGATGCGCCGGATTACCTCTATCCGGCCTATGCGGCTTACGTGAAGACCATAGAAGACGACTTGCTGCAAACGGCTCTGAGAGGATTGAATGAGGTGGCGTCATCGGACCTGCCTTAGATGCAAAGGCGAGAAATCGTATGGTCAAGTCCGAGCGGTGCTGGATAATTTGACGGGGCGCTTCTGCGTTGAGGCTGGTTTTGCGAGGCCGATGTGGGCCTCGTACTCGTTATCGAGCTCGCCTCTGAGGGCTGCCATCTGGGGGGCTCGAAGGCGGTGATTTTGACGGCACGCCAGGGTTCAGTAGCTCGGGTAATGGATCGGCGGCCTGCTTGCCGGCTCGGATGCCCCACCGGTCATCCGGCTCCATCCCAACATGGCGGAGGTCTACCGCCTGAAGGCGGCCGGGCTCGAGGCCTCCCTCAACGACGACAGCATCAAGGCCGAGGCTCAGGAATGAGAACCAATTCAAACCCTTAATTGCCACCATCGAGCATTCTAGGGTCCGCAAAGTGACCGGCAGTCATCAACGTTACCCCTCGCCGCGAAGTTCCGTGCCCACTATCGGGCCTCACCCCGTCGCAGAAACGTCGCTGAGCGCAGTGACCACGCCAGCTATGAGGCCAAAGCGAAGCGCAAGGATCATCGTCGTTTCTGGTCCATCCGTTAAACTGGCAGCGGTAACCTGCACGAACCATGTGCAGGACGGTACGCCGTGTCACCTGATTGCTGACCGAGCTTACGACGCCACCAAGCTGCGCAGTTGGGTCCTTGAAATTTAGTGCGGACCTATCGCCCCACGTAGGCCTTGGCACAATGGCTATAGAGCGCCTCGGCAGATCAAGCCAGAAATGTGTGAGGTTCTCAATTGACCCGCCGGACGCTTACACTTTGGACGCCTAACGCAGTATCCGGAGGGTCGCTATGGGTAGACGCATTCTCGTCACAGGAGCAGTCGGCCAAGTTGGAACTGACGTGGTTCCTGCCCTTCGAGCGCGGCACGGAAGCGAAAGGGTCGTGGCCGCCGGTCATCGAACGCAGCCTTCCGATGCTTTGCGTCGGTCCGGGCCTTTCGTGTCAGTCGACACTACGGACCGGCAGGCTCTGAATGCGGTCTTGCGGGAACATGACATTGGCATCGTGTACCATTTGGCCTCGGTCCTCTCGGGCACAGGGGAAGGCGATCCCAACCACGCTTGGCTCACTAATGTCGGCAGCCTGAAGAACCTTCTGGATCTAGCGGTCGAGCTAAAGATCGATCGCGTATTCTGGCCGAGCTCAATTGCCGTGTTCGGGCCGACCACGCCGCGGGAGCAGACCCCCCAACACACGGTGCTTGAGCCGACGACGATGTATGGGGTCACCAAAGTGACCGGGGAAAACCTCTGCCATTATTACTTCCGGAAATACGGGCTCGACGTCCGAAGCTTGCGCTACCCGGGGCTGGTCAGCTATCGCGCATTCTCGGGCGGCGGCACCACCGATTACTCGGTCGAGATGTTCCTCGAGGCCAAGGCTCGCGGCGGCTATTGCTGCTTTGTCCGCAGCGACACCACACTTCCGCTCATGTACATGGACGATGCTATCCGGGCGACGATTGAGCTGATGGAGGCTGGAGCCGATCGGTTGACGGTGCGCACCAGCTACAACCTAACTGCGCTCAGTTTTACGGCTGGTGAGCTTGCGGCCGAGGTCAGGCGCCGGATACCGAGCTTCAGATGCAGCTTTGAGCCAGACTTCCGCCAGGCTATCGCCGATTCCTGGCCGAAGACCATCGACGACTCCGTGGCGCGTAGGGATTGGGGCTGGACGCCACAATACGACTTGCCCCGGCTCGTTACCACGATGCTGGAGGGCGTGGGCCTTCGGTTGCCATAGCAATGAGTTCGTTTGGGGGACAACGGCCCTCAAGCGGTACACGAGCAGATCCGGCTGGCCTAACATAGCGCGTCGGCACGAACCTCCTCATGCAGGCTCCCGATGAGGCGAAGTCACGAAGGTGACCGGCCACTTGTGCATTATAATTCTATGAGTATAATAAGCTCAACATTGGGGCAGACATGATCTAGGTGCTGCTGTTTTGCTCTCAAGATAAGTTTCACGAGCCCTTCGTTAGGGCACCAAAATCGGCGAGCGTAATTCAGTCTCTGCGAAGGCCAAAACTATGACCAATTTCCACTCATTGGCGGCCGGGGCCGACGCGCGAGTTCCTCTCTGCCCGCTTGCACCCCTGCCCGCGAAAGTTGGCCACTAGAAAAGAGAGTTTCAGGATGCCGCGTAATCCGCGTTATGACCCTCTTTTCGAGCCGATCCGCATCGGTCCCAAAATCCTAAAAAATCGATTTTATCAGGTTCCCCAATGCACTGGGGCCGGCTATCGCAGCCCCGGTGCCAACGCCGCGCATCGCGCGGTGAAAGCAGAGGGTGGCTGGGCCGCACTTTGTACCGAAGCGTGCTCGATCCATCCAGAGACCAGCCATACGAAGGTGACTGTCGCCGCCATTTGGGATGAAGGCGACGTGGTGAACCACCGCCACATGACTGACTCTGTACATCACTGGGGAGCACTGGCCGGCATAGAATTGCTGCATGGCGGGGGCTTCACCGACAATTTTGGTACCCGATACGTGCAGACGGCGATGCACCAGATGCAGTCTGCCTCTGTGCCACACAGCTACACATTTGAGGCGGAAGAGGAGGATTTGGCGCGAATTGTGACCATGTATGTCGAGGCGGCAAAGCGCGCGCTGGCGGCCGGCTTCGACATCATTTACGTCCACGGCTCTGCCGGCGCATTCCCGGCCCAGACCCTTTCGCGTTTCTTCAACCGGCGGACTGACAAATACGGAGGCTCGTTCGAGAACCGCGCAAGATTCTGGTTGGAACTGTTCGACGCTGTCCGCCGGGCCGTAGGGGACTATTGCGCCGTCACGACCCGCTTCTCTGTCGACCAGCTTTACGGCACCGCCGGCATCGAGCTCGAGGAGGGTCTTGCGTTCATCGAACTTGTTACGCGGCACGGCCTGGTTGATATGTGGGACGTGAACCTTAGCGGCCTTCAGGAATGGGGCGAGGACGCGGGTCCCTCAAGGTTCTACAAAATCAATCATCAAGCACCATGGATGTGCTCGGTGAAATCCATCGCCAAGGTGCCGGTCGTGGGCGTCGGTCGCTTCACCGATCCCGATGAAATGTTAAGGGTTCTCCGCTCCAATCAATACGACATCATCGGCTGCGCGCGTCCCTCCATCGCCGACCCCTGGCTGCCCCGTAAGATCGATGAGGACCGGATCGATGACATCTGCGAATGCATAGGCTGCAATCTCTGCATTTCCCGATTTGAGCGTGGCGCCACGATCGTCTGCACGCAAAATCCCACGGCTCTCGAAGAATATCGGCGGGGATGGCATCCGGCCAAGTTCAAACGTGTAAGCAGCGAGGAGATGGTACTAGTGATTGGGGCCGGGCCCGCAGGCCTGGAATGCGCGCGCGTGCTCGGAGAAAGGGGCTACAAGACTCATCTCCTCGAGAAGGACACTGAACTCGGTGGTCACTTGCGCGATGTTGTGCGGCTGCCGGGGCTGGCGGAGTGGGGAAGAGTTGTCACTTGGCGGGAAGGTCAGCTTGCCAAAATGGCGAACGTCGAGATCTTGCGTGGCGTCGGCACCGTCGAAGCCGGCGATCTGTTGGCCTACGGGGCGTCGCGGATTGTGCTGGCGACCGGTGCGCACTGGCTGGGCAATGGCATCACCGGCTTCGGGCCCGAGCCGATCGTCGGCGTAGACCACACCCAGCATGGGATTCTGACGCCGGAGCAGTATTGGGCCGGAAAGCCAATCGGACAACGCGTCGTGATCCTGGACGGCGACGGCTATTTTATGGCGGTCAGCCTCGCCGAGCAGCTGGCCGATGCCGGCAAGGATGTGACTCTCGTTACATGGTATGAAAAGGTCGCGCCTTATACCGATTTCACGCTGGAAGGGCCGAACCTCCGGCGAATGTTACGCGAAAAGGGAATAGCAGAGCGCGTCGCCCATTGGGTTCAACGCGTCGAATGCAAGAACTCTGTCCAGCTCGAGATCTTCGATATCTACCGCGATGGCTATCGGAGATCCCCCGGACCCACTCCCGGCGCTATACCGCGTCGCGCAGGCACGGCGGTCGAACATCTGGAATGCGATTCCCTGTTGCTCTGCACGGCCCGACAATCCAACGATTCCCTTTATCGGGCGTTGAAAAGCCGGCGGGAAAACTGGGCCGAAACGGGCGTCACGGGTGTGTTTCGTGCAGGTGACTGCTTGGCGCCACGCTATCTCGCCGACGCGATCTTCGATGGTCATCGCATAGGGCGGGAGTTCGAATCGCCGAATCCAGAACGGCCGCTGTCGATTATCCGTGAAAGGCAGATCTGGGGCCAACCAGTCATCCCTTCGGCGGGCACTCCAGTTCTTTAAGATCGATAGGAAATCTGCGGCCTGACTCCATTTCGGCTCTGAAGGGCAATCGTGTCATTGCCTATTATAATTCTATGAGTATAATATTTGTACGAACCTTCACGATGCGTCTCCTCGTCGGATCGGCGAATCCATGGCTGACCAACGAGGGCAAAGCGAAATAGCAATCAAAAAGCGAGGCATGCAGTCTTGAATCAGACGATCAAGCATGGTGAGGCACAGGCCCGCTTTCGTGTCGGCGTTGACGTGGGGGGAACCTTCACGGATGTAGTCCTCGTCGAGGAGCAATCGGGACAAATTCTAGTCGCTAAGGTCCATACCGTGCCGGCGGACCCTTCCCAAGGCTGTATTGCGGGGATCGACAAGGTGCTGAAGGAATTTGGCCTCGACGCGGGACAGATCTCCTTCGTTGTGCACGGCACGACCATCGCCACCAACACCATCATCGAAGGAAAAGGTGCGAAGGCAGGACTCGTCACGTCCGAGGGCTTCCGCGACGTGCTCGAAATCGCCTATCAGACCCGGCCAAATCTGTACGATATTTTCTATGAAAAGGTGAAACCACTTATCCCCAGGTATCTCTCGCTCGGCGTGCCTGAGCGCATCGGCCCCGACGGAAACGTGCGCGTGCCGTTGAACGAGGCAGCGCTTCGGCAGGTTGCGGCACGCCTGATGAAGGAAGGTGTCGAATCCATCGCGGTTGCGTTCTTGCATTCATACCGCGATCCAACCCACGAGCGTCTAGCCGGCAAAATTCTGGCGGATGCTTGCGGCGGAATACCCATCGTTCTCTCCTCCGATGTTTGTCCCGAATTTCGCGAGTATCCGCGTACGAGCACGGCCGTGGTTAACGCTGTGCTTCTGCCCCGCATCACGCCCTATGTCGCGAGGCTGGAGGATCGCTTGCGTGAGCGCGACATAACGCCAGCGCTTCATTTGATGACTTCGGCCGGCGGCATCATGGCTGCCGACACGGCCAAGCGTCTCCCGGTTCACCTTGTTGAATCTGGACCTGCCGCCGGTGTCATCGGCGCTGCCTTCATCGCCGAACTTTCCGGCTATAGCAATTTGCTTGCGCTCGACATAGGTGGAACGACGGCAAAAGCCGCGCTAGTGAGCAATGGCAAGCCCCAGATCGCCGAACAGTTTGAGGTAGGCGCCGCAGCTATCGCCAATGTCACCTCGCCGAAGGGCCAGGGATACCCTGTCCTCACACCGGTGATCAGTCTAGTCGAGATTGGCGCTGGAGGCGGCAGCATAGCTCAAGTCGATCCGGGCGGAGCGCTGAGCGTCGGCCCGCAAAGTGCTGGTGCAGTGCCTGGGCCCGCCTGCTACGGCCAGGGCGGCGACTTCGCGACTCTGACCGACGCGAATGTCGTACTCGGCCGCATCGATCCCGACTACTTCCTCGGCGGCGCCGTTAAGCTCAGTCGTGACCTGGCTGAGAAAGCTATCCGGGAACGGGTTGCAGAGCCTGCGGGATTGGGCGTCATCCAGGCCGCTCAGGCGGTGCTGGAAATTGCTAACGCAAAGATGACGAGTGCCCTGTACTTCATCTCGGTCGAGCAGGGCATCGACCCACGCGACTATGTCCTCGTCCCTTCTGGCGGTGCCGGGCCCCTGCAGGCAGTCGCGATCGGCTTGGCATTGGGTGTACGCACTGTGCTCATCCCGCCTACACCAGGGCTGAACTCAGCCGTCGGCCTGCTAGCGAGTGACCTTAAGCACGATGTAGTGCGCACCTATATGAAGACCCAAGCCACAGCGAATCCCACAGAGCTCTCGGCCATCTACGCCGAGATGGAACAAGGTGTGCAAACCTTGCTAAAGGCTGAAGGCGTCATTCCAACCGACATCGCCATTACCCGCGAAATCGAGATGTGTTACGTCGGCCAGTCATTCCGCCTGAAGATGCCGGTGCCAAACCGGATCGAGGGGTCGACCATGGGCGAACTGACCAAGGCATTTCACGAGGAGCACGCCCGGGCCTATGGGTTCGCCAATCTGGGCGAACCTACGCAGCTTGTGAATCTCCGGCTCAATGGCACGGGTCTCGTCAAACGGCCGATCCTGCGCCGGCTTCCGCATGCTACTGACAGCATCGCGCGTGCCATTAAACGCCGTCGGAAAGTCTACTTCGACTACCGTGAGCCGGCGATTGAGGTAGAGGTCTACGACCGCGATAAGTTGCATGCGGGCGACAGATTCGCTGGCCCGGCGATCGTCGAGCAAATGGATACGACAATTGTGTTGCCCCCCGGCGTTCAGGCGACGGTAGAGAGTGTCGGCAGCATTGTGATTTCGACGGGCGCTGGATTGGAATCCTAGGACTTGGTCGCGATAGACAGATCGGACAGGAAGCAACCATGATCAAATCGCCAACTGCCAGCCGCCAGTTGAACTCGAAAATAGATCCAGTTTCCTTCGAGGTGATTCGCAATGCCCTGCTGAACATCACGGAGGAGATGGCCGTCACCATCCGCCGGGCCGCCTACTCGACTAACATCAAGACGCGGGCTGACTTCTCCTGCGCCTTTTTCGATGCATCGGCCCGCTGCGTGGCGCAATCATTCGCGCAACCGGCCCATCTCGTCTCCATGGCCTCGATCGTACCGGTATCGATCCGCGAGATTGGCGCAAAGAACATGAAGCCCGGCGACTCATATGTCGTCAACGACGCCCATCGCGGCACAAGCCACCTGAACGACATTACCGTCATTTCACCGGTGGATGTAGACGGCTATCGCGTCGGCTACCTGGCGAACATGGCCCACCATGTCGATGTCGGCGGATCGGCACCGGCCAGCCTCGGCGTCAGCCGCGAAATCTTTCAAGAGGGGATCATCCTGCCGCCGACGCGCGTTGCCGCCGAGGGCAACATCGATGCCAACGTACTGAATCTGATCCTTGCCAACATTCGGGCGCCGCGCGAGACCAACGGCGACCTGCGCGCACAGATGTCGGCCAATGTGGTAGGAGCCCGCCGGCTAGCCGCCCTGTTCAACCGCTATTCCGCCGCGATGCTGGAAGAATTTTACGACGAGCTGATAAGCTATACTGAGCGCTGGACCGAGAGCGAGATACGAAAGCTGCCTGAGGGTGTTTACGAAGCCGAAGGCTTTCGTGACGACGACGGCTTCACCGACGAGCCGGTGCGGCTGAAGGCGAGAATCACGATTCGCGACGGCCATGTCCATCTGGACGTCTCGGGGTCCTCGGTGCAGCGCCCCAGCCCGATGAATTGCACTCGCTCCATGGCGCTGTGCACCGTCGCTTTCGTGACGCGCTGCCTGGTCGACGACCGCGTTCCAGTCAATGATGGGTTCCTCAACCGAATCCACCTCGACGGTCCGGATGGGCTCGTCTGTACCGCAATGCGGCCGGGTGCTGTGGTCGGCGGATGGGAACTGGCGGCGCGTTTGGCCGAGGTAGTGTTGCTTGCCCTCCACCCGGCACTGCCTGAGCGCATCCCGGCGGCAGGTAAGGGGCTTATTGTCAATATCGGGTTCGGTGGCGTCGATCCGAGGACCAAGGAATACTACTGCTACATGGAGACAATCGCTGGCGGTAACGGTGCCCGACCTACCAAAGACGGGCCGGACGCGGTCCAGACAAATCTCCAGAACACGGAGAACGCGCCAATCGAGGAAGTGGAGCTGAACTACCCCATCCTCATCACGCGCTACGAGTTGATTCAGGACAGCTGTGGAGCGGGCCGTTTCCGCGGGGGGCTGGGCGTATTGCGCGAGTTCGCGTTCCCATACGCCGGCACGACTTGCACCATCCTTTCCGATGGCCGGAAGTTCGCGCCCTGGGGCCTTGCAGGCGGTGACTCTGCGAAACCCGCGCGCTTCACATTCGATCCGGCCGGCGAAAACCGTGAGCTGAGATCGAAATGCACGGTGGATATCCCAAAGGGAGGATGCGTGCGGGTGGAGACGCCGGGCGGTGGGGGTTTTGGGCACTATCGCGAACGCATACCGGAAGCAACGGCGCGCGATCGGCGCGATGAGAAGATAAGCGATGCCTGGATCCAGGCTGCGGGGCACGCTTAGCCGAAGTACGCTCGTTTCTTTGACGGCGGGCCGCACGCCGGCTGCGAAGTCTCTCAGGCGCAGGAGAATGTCTTGAGGTATTCGCTGCTCTCCCTCGCCCGGCAAGCGGTCCGAGGGCATCAAGGTTGGTCGCCCGCTTGGCGCAATCCCGAACTACAGACTCGTTATGACGCCGTGATCATTGGCGGAGGTGGCCACGGTCTAGCCGCTGCCTACTATCTCGCCAAGGAATTTGGCATCAGTCGCGTCGCGGTTTTGGAGCGCGGTTGGATCGGCGGTGGCAACACGGGGCGCAACACAACGAATGTGCGGTCCGACTATCTCTATCCAGAGAGCGCAGCGTTGTACGAATTTGCCTTGCGCCGCTACGAGGACCTAAGCCAAGAACTGAATTTCAATATCATGCTCAGCCAGCGTGGCTGGATGATGCTGATCCACGACCGCCATCAGTTGGAACTTGCCCAGCATCGCGTCAATGCGCTGGTCTGCAACGGCATCGATGCCGAGATTCTCTCCCGTGAGGATGTCGCGCGCATGGTGCCCTATCTCGCTATAGGGCCGGCAGCACGATATCCGGTCCTGGGTGCCTTCCTTCAGCGGCGTGGCGGAACCGCCCGCCATGATGCGGTCGCCTGGGCGTTTGCGCGCGGCGCCGACCGCCTTGGTGTCGATATCTTACAAAACTGCGAAGTCACCGGCTTCGAGCGCGTAGGGAACAGAGTTGTCGCAGTAGAAACGACGCGCGGCCGCATTCACACGGAAAAAATTGGCGTCTCTGCCGCCGGGCACTCTAGCGTGCTTGCGGGTCTGGCGGGATTTACCCTGCCAATTACAAGCTTCTGCCTTCAAGCCATGGTATCCGAGCCGATGAAGCCGATCCTCGACCACGTGGTCATATCACCCAATACCGGGATCTACGTGAATCAATCGGACAAGGGCGAGTTGGTCTTCGGCGGTGCGCTCGACCTCTACACCTCCTACGGCCAACGCGGCACGTTTCCGACCATCGAACATGTGGTCGCGGGCTGCGTCGAGATGTTCCCAGAGTTCGGCCATCTTCGCCTGTTGCGACACTGGGCCGGACTGGTGGACGTCTCGCCAGACAGCTCGCCCATCATCGGGGCGACGCCCGTCGAAAATCTCTTCATTAATTGCGGCTGGGGCACTGGTGGCTTCAAGGCGACGCCCGCCGGCGGTTACATGCTGGCACATGCGGTTGCTCGCGGCGAGCCGCACCCCCTCGCCGCCCCCTTCGGGCTCGACCGCTTTCGTACCAACCGGCTCATCGACGAAGGTGCCGCTTCCGGCATCGCACATTGAGGGCTGACGAGCATGCTGATCATCGACTGCCCCTACTGCGGCCCGCGTTCCGAGGAAGAGCTCACATGGGGTGGCCAGGCTGGCATCGTCCGCCCCATCGAACCTGAGATAGCCGACGACGCCACCTGGACCGATTACCTGTTTTTTCGATCCAACCCCAAGGGCGTCCAGTTCGAGCAGTGGTGCTGCTCTGGCGGATGCGGGCGCTGGTTCAAGGTGGCGCGTCACACAGCGTCGCATGAGATCCTGGGCACCTGGCCCTACGATGTCGACCCGGATCTGAAGACCGTAATAGGCGCGGCTGGGAAGTGTGGCAAATGAACGCCGCCGGACAATCCTATCGGCTGCCCGTCGGCGGACTGATCGACCGCAGGCGGCCGCTTTCCTTCACCTTCGATGGGCGCCCGATGACCGGGTTCGCAGGCGACACCGCCGCTTCGGCACTGCTAGCCTCCGGCGTGCGGATTGTCGGGCGCAGTTTCAAAGCTCATCGCCCCCGCGGCGTCTTCGCGGCCGGGGTCGAGGAGCCGAATGCGATTATCTCTGTCCTTCAGGAGACGTCCTTCGAGCCGATGATGCGGGCAACCCAGGTGGTGCTGCGTGAAGGTATGGCATTTCGCAGCCTCAACGCTTGGCCTTCGGCAAGGCACGATGCAGCCACCATTTTTGGACTTGCGGCCCCGCTCATGGTTAGCGGCTTCTATTACAAAACATTCCTTTGGCCTTCATGGAAGTTCTATGAGGGATTCATCCGTCGGGCAGCGGGAATTGGACGTCTAAGGCCTGCGCCGGACCGGATGCACTACGAACATGTACACGAGAGCACCGACATCCTAGTGATCGGTGGCGGACCGGCCGGCTTGGTCGCTGCGCAGGGGCTGGTCGAATCGGGACTTTCGGTAACGCTCGCGGAAGATCAACCACAGCTTGGCGGTTCGCTGCTCTGGGATTCTGCCAGGATCGATGGGATTGCGTCCGCGGATTGGGCTGCGGCCTGCGAACGGCGATTGCGCCGCGCCGAAAATATCCGGGTGTTGAGTTCAGCCACGGTATGCGGCGCCTATGAGGGGAATCTGTTTGTCATTTCCGAGCGCGCAATCAACGCGCGCGGCGTTCCCGTGCATCGCATTCGCAAGCTTCAGGCGAAGCACGTCGTACTGGCTCCAGGTGCGGTGGAGCGGCCAATCCCCTTCCAGAACAACGATCGGCCGGGCGTGATGCTAGCCGGTGCACTCCGGCGATATGTTAACCAATATGCCGTCGCACCGGGCCGGCGCGCCGTCATATTCACCAATAACGACAGTGCCTATTGGGCTGCCTGTGATCTCGTCGAGCGTGGCATCAATGTCGCCGGCCTCATCGACTGTCGTCCAGCAGCCGGCGTCGCTGCCCGTAGCGCTGTGGAAAGCCACGGGATTGCAGCACGATTTGACTCCCAGATACTTGATGTCCGCGGCCGTCGTGGAGTCACAGGTGTAACCGTTGGCAATAACGAGAGCCGAACTCGAGAGTCTCTGGCATGCGATCTGCTAGGCGTGTCGGGCGGCTGGACGCCGCTGGTTCATCTGGCAAGCCATCGGGGCCCGCGCCCCATCTACGATCCGGGAAGCGCCGCCTTCGTCATGCGTGAGCTGCCGCCGGGCTGGATTCAAGCAGGCGGCGTTGCCGCAACAGGCAGCATTGCCGAGGCGATAAGCCAAGGCGCAGCCGCTGCCAGGGCGCTGGTCCAAGAGAACGCGCGCAGCGCCGTGATCTCGGCGGAGATGCCGGCCGTCGACGAGCCTGCCAATGTTGCGCCTGACCCGCTCTGGCATGAGGCGGTGGGCGACCCCGGCAGAACATGGATCGACTTTCAATCTGATGTGACCGCGCGCGACATTGCCCTCGCTGCCCGGGAGAACTATGCCTCGGTCGAGCACCTAAAGCGGTACACCACGACTGGCATGGCGGCCGATCAGGGCCGCACATCTAACGTCAACGCCCTGGCGATTCTTGCCCGGGAGACCAGCCGCGACGTAGGTGAGGTTGGCATCACTACATTCCGCCCGCCCTTCGTGGGATTGAAGATGAATGCCGTCGCTGGTGTCAGTCGCGGACCACTTTACGCGCCAATGCGTCGGACGCCCCTGCACGATGAACATCTGATCCTCGGCGCCGAGATGGTCGATTTCGGCCCTTGGCGACGCCCGGACCACTACGGGAAGAACGGGCCAGATCGGGAAAGTTCGGTCGCGGTCGAAATGGCCGCAGTGCGTGAGGGCGTTGGTCTGTTTGATGCCTCGCCGCTGGGCAAGATCGAAGTTGCTGGTTTGGACGCTGCGGTATTTCTGGATCGGTTCTACATCTCCAATCTACTGACGCTGAAACCAGGCAGCATCCGCTACAGCCTCATGCTGCGCGAAGACGGCGTGGTCTTCGACGATGGAGTAGTCGCCTGTCTCTCGCCGACTCACTTCCTGGCCAGCCCGACGAGCGCGCATGCAGATCAGGTCGCGGCGCTTTTCGAACGCTGGCGGCAGACGGAATGGCCGGAGTTGCGGGTCGCGGTCGCATCCGTTTCGTCCAATTGGGCGACTTTGGCGATCGCCGGCCCGCGAGCCCGCGATCTACTATCGCGGCTGCAACCCTCGATGCCCATAGATCCTCAGAATTTCCGTCACATGAACCTTCGCCTGGGCTCGATCCTAGGAGTTAGCTGCCGCATCGCTCGCGTCAGCTTCACGGGCGAACTTCAATTCGAAATCAGCGTTCGATCGCGCTTCGCGGCTGCTCTGTGGCGCCATCTTCTCGACGTTGGGGAAGATTTGGGTATTTGCGCCGTCGGGATGGAAGCCTGGCTGCGGTTGCGCCTCGAAAAGGGGTTCATCCATATCGGAACCGATACGGACGGGCGAACTACGCCTGACGATGTCGGCTTCGCTGCAACGGCGGCACGTAAGACAGCCGATTTTCTCGGCAGGCGATCACTGTCGCTTCCCTATATGGCGGGCCCGGGTCGCGAGCAGTTGGTAGGCCTCAGGACTGCCGAAGGCGTGAAACTCGAAGTCGGCGGGCGCCTTTTTGCATCCGGACATACCAGGCCACCGGCCCCAACCGACGGACGCGTGACCTCGGCCTGTTTCAGCCCGTCAGCGGACGGTTGGATTGGCCTGGCACTTCTTACGAACGGGCGTAGACACGTGGGGCAAAAAGTGACGATCCATCAGATGGGGGCTCAGATCGAGGCCACAGTTGTAGTGCCTCTCTTCTACGATCCGAGTGGCACGAGGATGCATGCATGAGCCTACTTGCGATTTCCGTGATGATCGCCCACCCCATTGCCGGAGAAGGATACGAGCTCGTCGAGCGCACCGATCTCGGCTGCGTACAGATTGTCGCTGGTGGAGAAGATCAAGCGACGCTCGATTCCCTTTCGCGATTTCTGGACTTTGTTCCCCCGGAGGTGGGTGTCGTTGGCCGCGACGTAGCGGGAAACCGCCTAATTGGCCTCTCGCCCCGGTCCTGGCTGCTGATATGTCCAAGCAAGAACGAGGATGATGTCGTGCGGAAATATGCTGGGGCCTTTCCAGACGGCACCATCCTGGCATCGGCGTTCGGCGACCACCTGCCCTGGCTGGAGCTTTCGGGTCCGCGTGCCACGGTGATGCTGCGTAAGATGGGTTTCCTGGGACTTCAGGGAAAGGAAATTCCAATAAAAGGGGCCCGCCGCCAGACGTTGGGACATGTCCCCGTGGTTCTTCTCCGGATGGACCAAGACCTTTGGCGGATCGGCGTCGAAAGAAGTCGCATCCAGCATTTCTGCGACTGGCTGGAAAGTGTCTCGGCCAACCACGGTGGTTGGCCGATCGCTTAAAGGGTTATGAGCATAGGCGCCTTTCCTTAAGTGTGCCCGTCGGTACTGGCGCCCCATTTCCCATCAGCCGTCGTAGAGAATATGGGGCAACCAGAGCGCGATCTGTGGCCAGACGGTAATAAGTATGCAACTTAGGTACAGCAACAGGCAGAAGGGTATACTCGCCACAGCTAGTCGACTGACCGATTGACCAGTCAAACCCTGCAAGACATATATATTCACGCCGACTGGAGGGTGCATGCAGCCCAGTTCGACCGCGATTACCAGAAATACGCCGAACCAGACTGGATCGAAGCCCAATTGCACCATGACAGGAAATGCGAGGGGCAATGTGGTAACGAAAATGGTGACCCCTTCAAGGAACAATCCCAGAAAAATGTAGAACGCACCCAGTATGATAAGAAATTCATAGGGCCCCACGTTCAACCGCTTGACCGTCTCTGCCGCCTGTTGCGGCAAATGCAGGTAAGAGATCGTTGCCGACATGAAAGCAGCGGTCACAACGATCGTCAGCAACATGCTGGTAAGGCAAACCGTACTGAACATCGATTCCTTGAACATCCTCCACGTGAACTGACGTGTCAGAATAACCATTATTATTGTAGCGGCCAATCCGAGAGCTGCCGCCTCGTTTGGCGTGCAAATTCCCCCGTAGATCCCGCCGAGCACAACGATGATAAGGATGAAAATTGGTAGTAGGTCGCCCAGGCTGCGCATCCGGTCGGCATGCGTATAACGCTGCG
>Ga0070734_10002377_pt1 | contig 23099 bp, 20 predicted proteins | sample Coa_R1_8_FD_66444 | JGI IMG/M metagenome (GOLD analysis project Ga0070734, IMG submission 66444) | Surface soil microbial communities from Centralia Pennsylvania, which are recovering from an underground coalmine fire - Coalmine... | ecosystem: Environmental > Terrestrial > Soil > Unclassified ...
TGAATCGCATGTCTTCTAGTATTAAGACTCCTTAGCTGGCCGCCCAACTACAGCTGATTTGCGAATTCCGCCAGATTCCCGGCAGGCGCGAGAACTTTTACTCCCTTCACCCACTACCTCCTCGCATGGCCCTGTTCCGAACCCGCAGCGCGGCTGTTTTTGGCATCGAGGCCCATCTGATCGATGTTGAAGTGGACATGTACTCCGGCGGCAGCGCCCGCGATTTTATTACCGTCGGCATGCCTGACACGGCGGTGCGCGAGAGCCGCGAGCGCATCAAGTCGGCGCTCATTAATTCCGGCTTCGGATACCCGAACAAGTCCGTCACCATCAATCTCGCCCCCGCCAACATCCGCAAGGAGGGCGCAGGGTTCGATCTTCCGATGGCGCTCGGGATTCTGGGCGCGATGGGAACTGTCGAGGCGTCGGATCAACATCTGCTGGTCGGTGAGCTATCGCTCGATGGAACGCTGCGTCCGGTACGCGGCGTGCTGTCGATGGCCGTTTGCGCGCGCCAGCGCGGTATCCAGAATTTGCTTGTCCCAGCCGACAATGCGGCCGAGGCAGCCGTCACGGAAGGTGTCCGCGTTTTCGGATTGCGGCATCTTTCGGAAGTGGTCGCCTGCCTGAATCAGCCGGACCGGTTTCAGCCTGCGGCGTCCTCCAACAGCGGCGGACTCCCGTCCGATCAATCTTTCCCGGATTTCTCGGAAGTGCGCGGCCAAACCACGGCCAAGCGAGCGCTCGAAGTCGCGGCGGCCGGCGGACACAACGTGCTGATGATCGGACCTCCGGGCTCCGGCAAAACAATGCTCGCCAAACGATTCGCAGGCATTCTTCCGCCGCTCACTTTTCAGGAAGCCATCCAGACCACGCAGGTTCACAGCGTCGCGGGCTTGCTTCCGCGCGGCGGCGGATTGCTGGCGCAACGGCCGTTCCGCTCGCCGCACCACACGGTGTCGGATGCCGGCCTGATCGGTGGCGGCTCGGGAACTCCGCGTCCCGGCGAAGTGAGCCTCGCGCACAACGGCGTGCTGTTTCTCGATGAACTGCCAGAGTTTCCGCGCAATGTTCTAGAGATGCTGCGGCAGCCGCTCGAGGACTCTTCCGTCACGCTGGCGCGAACCAACATGACGCTCTCGTTCCCGGCCGATTTTATTTTGATCGGCGCGATGAATCCGTGCCCTTGCGGTTATTTTTCCGATCCGACGCGCGAATGCCGCTGCACCGGCGCCATCATCCAGCGCTACTTGAGCAAAGTCAGCGGACCGCTGCTCGACCGCATCGATCTGCATATCGAAGTTCCGGCCGTCGCGTACAAAGAGCTGCGGGGGCGTGACACTGGAGCCAGTTCGGCCGAAATGCGCGATCGAGTGGAGAACGCGCGAGCCATCCAACAACGCCGCGGATTCTACAACGCACGCATCCCCTCGCGCCAGTTGCGGCAACTGTGCGCACTCGACGACGCAGGCGAACGAACGCTGGAAATGGCTGTCCGCCGCATGGGTTTGAGCGCCCGCGCGCACGACCGCATCCTGAAAGTCGCCCGCACCATCGCCGATCTCAGCGCCGCAGAATCCGTCGCGGCGAAACATCTGGCCGAGGCGGTGCAGTATCGAAGTTTAGATCGCAGCTATTGGAGCTAAACTCTGGGGAGAAATTCGCCGTCGACACCGAGGCTCGCCGTACCTGCTCGTTTGGACCGGTTTCTGGCTCACCCTCCGGGCGATGGTTGCGCTGGAGATAACGCTGCAGAGGGGGCCGGAGCGTCTGGAAAACGTGCAGGTGACAATGACAGCTTGACAAACACAGTAAAATCCCGTACTGGTTCAACGCCTGGCATTCGACTAGACTGTAGGGTTGAGACCCTGCAAACTGTTGCCGGTCTTTCTCGCCGCCATTGGACATCTCGCCCTGGCTGACGATCCCCAACCGTCCGGCCCAGCCTCGCTCAAAAATCTAAGCCTCGAACAACTTTCGCAGATCGAGGTCACGACGCCCTCGAAGACTCCAGTGAAAGCGCTGCAAAGTCCCACCGCGATCTACGTGGTCACCGGCGAGCAGATCCGCCGTTCCGGCGCCACCAGCATTCCGGAAGCTCTGCGGCTCGCGCCCGGCGTCGAAGTGGCGCGCATCGATTCCAATAAATGGTCCATCGGAATTCGCGGCTTCGGCACCCGATTCTCCCGCGGCGTGCTGGTGCTCATCGACGGCCGCACCGTTTATTCCACCCTGCTGGCCGGCACGTATTGGGAAGTACAGGACACCAACATGGACGACATCGACCGCATCGAAGTCATCCGCGGTCCCGGCGGCACCATTTGGGGACCGAACGCCGTCAACGGCGTGATCAACATCATCACCAGGGATTCCAAGGACACGCAAGGCATCCAAGCGTCGGCCGGCGGTGGAAACGCCGAGCAAGGCTTCGCGAACTTCCGCTACGGCGGCGGCAACGGGAGCAATTTTAATTACCGCGTCTACGGCAAGGGATTCACCACTTCGCCCGAGCATCACTCCGATCACCGCAATTTTGACGACTGGCGCGCCGCGCAAATAGGCTTTCGCACGGATTGGACTCAGGGCGATCGCGATTCATTCACCGTGCAGGGCGATCTCTACAAGGAAGAAGCGGGCGAAAGCGTGCAAGCCACCAGCTACATGCCGCCCTTTTCGCGAATCGTGGACGCAAATGCCGATCTCTCCGGCGGAAACATCATGGCCCGTTGGAAACGCACGCTGCGCGAAGGCGACGATATCCAGATTCAGGCGTACTACGATCGCACCAATCGCTACGAACCGAATTTCGGCGAGCGGCGCAATACTTTCGACGTCGATTTTCTTCAGCGCTGGCAGCTTCCCGCGCGGCAGCACTTTTCCTGGGGTTTAGGCGCGCGTTTCAGTCACGCGGACAACATCGAAGTGGTCTCCGGCCTCACGTTCGAGCCTCCCAAAAGAACCGATGAACTTGAAACGGGCTTCGTGCAGGACGAAATCAGCCTGGTGGACCGGAAGCTGTCCTTCATCGCCGGCACCAAGCTTCTGCGAACCAACTTCTTTCACTTCGGCGCGGAGCCGAGCGCGCGTCTGCTGTGGACGCCGAACGAGCAGGAGACCGTCTGGGCCGCCTACACGCACGCCTTGCGCACGCCCTCCGACGCCGAGGAGAATTTCTTTCTTTCCGGATACGGAGGAAACGCCGCGAACGGGACGCCGGTCTTCGCGCGCTTTAACGCCAATACGCGATTTGCGCCGGAACAGCTCAACGGCTACGAAATCGGTTACCGCCGCTTGATTCGATCGAATCTCTACATCGATTTCGCGGGATTCTATAACCACTACCACGATCTTTTCGACGAAGAGATCACCGGCGCGCTGTCTCTGGAAGACAACCCGCAGCCGCTGCATTATCTGCTCCCGGCCCAGTTCGGCAACGGATTGCTCGGCACGACAAAGGGCGTCGAGATTGCTCCCGAGTGGCGCATCACTCCCGTTTGGCAGCTCAAGGGATCGTATTCGTTCCTGCAGATGCATATCGAGAAAGCGCCGCATTCGATCGACGTGGGAACCGCGCGGGGTATTGAAGGCTCGAGCCCCAAGCACGAGGTAGCGGTGCAATCCGCCTTCGATTTCGGCAAGAAATTTTCGCTCGATCTGACCTATCGCTATGTGGCATCGCTGCCCGGCCAGCTTGTTCCCGCCTATTCCACCGGAGACGCGCGCTTTGCGTGGCGAATCCAGCGCCAGCTTGAATTTTCGATCGTGGGGCAGAATTTGTTCCAGCCGTTCCATTTTGAAGACGGCGGCGATCCCGGCCCGCTGGTGGGAGTCCGCCGCAGCGGGTATCTGAAACTCACCTGGAGCCGATGACATAGGAAGCCCATGGCTCAGCGGCGCGCGAAGATTCCATCGATTCTGCTGTGTGCCGCGATTCTGGGCGCGGCCATCCCAACCTCGCAAGGCGCGGAAGAATCCTTGGAATATCAAGTCAAGGCCGCGTTCCTGTTGAACTTTGTCAAGTTCGTAGAGTGGCCGGAATCGGCTTTCGCGGACGGGAACTCCTCGATTTCTATCTGCATCCTGGGCGACGATCCCTTCGGGAAGACTCTCGATCAACTGATCGCGGGGGAAACCGTGAACGGAAGAAAGCTGGCGGTGGAAAGGGTGAGACGGATACCGCCGCTAAAAAGCTGTCAGGTTCTGTTCGTGAACAAGTCGGAGCAACTTCTGCCCGCTCTGGGTCCAGGTGTTCTGACCGTAGGCGAAGGCGACCACTTCGTGCGCGAAGGCGGCATCATTGGTTTCGTCATCGACAAACGGCGCGTGCGCTTCGACATCAATCAAACCGCGGCCGAAAAAGCGGAGCTCAAGCTCAGTTCGAAACTGCTGAGCGTAGCGAGATCGGTGGAGAAGTAACGGGCCATGCGCAACCTTCGCGACATTCCGATCGGGCAGAAGCTGATGATCATCATCATGGTCACCACCACTTCCGCATTGCTGCTGGCGAGCCTGGGAATCGTCTTCGCGGATTCTCTTCTGTTTCGTGGATATCTACGGCGCGATCTCTCCGCGCTCACACGCATCATCGCCGACAACAGCACCGCCGCGCTGGCTTTCGACGATCCGAAATCCGCCTCGGAGACTTTAGCGGCGCTCCGCGCCAGACCGCACGTAATCGGGGCGTGTATCTATCGATTGAACGCCACGATTTTGGCCAACTATTCGCGCCAGAACAGTTTCGCCTGTCCGCCGCCGGAGATCGAAAGCGCCATTCGATTCACTTCGGACCGCTTGACTGTCGCAGCACCGGTGCTTCTGAACGGCAGCCGCATCGGCTCCTTGCTGTTGGTCTACGATCTCGGCGAAATTTACGATCGGATTGTTCTCTACGGAGGGACCGTGCTGGGCGTGCTGCTGGCATCCAGCGCGCTGGCCCTTTTGCTCTCATCCAGGCTGCGCGCTGTGATTGCGACGCCGATTTCGCAACTGGTTAGCGCTACAACGTCGGTGGCCCAAACCGGCGACTACCGCATCCGCGCGCAGCGATTCTCCAACGATGAACTGGGCACGCTGGTGGACCGGTTCAATGAAATGCTGGCGGGCATCCAATCCCGCGACGACGACCTCAAGAAAGCGCTGCTCGAGCGCGAGCTGGCTTTGATGGAAGTGGAGCGTGAGCGCGAACGTTTCCACTTCATGGCAGAATCGATGCCGCAGAAGATCTTCACCGCTAGGCCGAACGGCTCAATCGATTATTTCAATCAGCAATGGGCCTTGTTCACCGGTCTCAGCCTGGATCAGATCGCAGCTTTGGGTTGGACCCAATTTATCCATCCGGACGACCGGGAGGAGAGCGCTCGCGGCTGGCAGGACGCGATTTCGAGCGGCGAGCCGTTTCATTGCGAGCACCGCTTCCGTAGAGCCGATGGAGTCTATCGCTGGCATCTCACGCGAGCTCTCGCCATGCGCGATGCCACCGCCGGTATTTCGCTGTGGATTGCTTCCAGCACCGAAATCCACCAGCAAAAAGAGAAAGAGGACGAGCTACGCCGCGCCAACGACGACCTGCAGCAGTTCGCCTATTCCGCAAGCCACGACCTGCAGGAACCGATCCGCAATGTCGCTGTTTATAGCGATCTTGTCGCAAAAAAGTACCATAACGTACTAGATGCCGATGGGCAGCAGTTCTTGGGATTTCTGCAGGAAGGCGGCCGCCGTCTGGCAACTTTGATCAACGACCTGCTGGCCTACACGCGCGCCGGCATGGCGCAGGTGGTGGAAGCGCCGGTATCCGCAACATCGGTTTTTGAGCATACTTTGGCCAGTTTGGCCGAAGCAATCCGTGAAAGCGACGCGGTGGTCACGTCCGATGTTCTGCCTGAAGTTTTTATGGGCGAGTCGCATCTGCAGCAGGTTTTTCAGAATTTGATCGGGAATGCGCTTAAATACAGAAGCGAGGATGCTCCGCGGATTCATGTGTCCGCCGGCAAGCGGGGCGCCGCGTGGCTCTTCTCAGTTCGCGATAATGGCATAGGGATCGATCCTCGCTACAAGGAGAAGATTTTCGGTGTATTCAAACGGCTTCATCACGACCACAAATACGGCGGCACCGGCATCGGATTGGCGATTTGCCAAAGAGTGGTTGAGCGCTATGGCGGACGGATCTGGGTCGAGTCCGAGCCGGGCCAAGGAGCAACCTTCTTCTTCACCGTCCCGCAGTCCGCACAACGAGTCCGTTCCAGCGCGGCTGAATCTTCTGCTGGCTGAGGATAATTTGCCGGATGCGTTGCTGATCCGCGAGGCCATTAAGATGGAGAGCCTGCCGATCAATGTTCATGTGGCGTCCGATGGACAACGGGCCATCGATTTTATCGATGAATCGGACAGAGATCCGGAAGCGCCGTGTCCACAGGTGTTGCTGCTCGACATCAATCTTCCGAAAGCCGACGGATTCGAAGTGCTTCGCCGTCTGCGCGAGAGCGAACGCTGCGGCAACGTTCCTGTGCTGATGATCAGTTCTTCCGATTCGCCCTTGGATCGTAACCAAGCTGCTGAACTCGGCGCGGGCTATTTTCGGAAACCACCGAGTTACGACGAGTTTCTGAAATTGGGTGCGGTGCTGAAGAAACTGCTGGAAGACCACGGCATGCTGTAGTCAGTCTTTTTGCCCGTTTGCCAGCGGCGCGGTAAAACAAAAAGTCGACCCGCGTCCAAGCGCCGACTTTTCCAACCAAACGCGCCCCCCATACTGCTGAACCAATCTTTGGCAGATGGCCAACCCGATGCCATTGCCCGGATAGTCGCTTCCGTGCAGGCGCTGAAACGGCGCGAAAATCTGCTCTTTATACTCTTCGGAAATTCCCAGGCCATTGTCGGTTACCGAAAACACGCACCAGCCGCGTTCCGCTTGCGCCGAGACGCGAATGCACGGCGCTGCCTCGGTTCGGTATTTAATGCTGTTGCTGATCAGATTCTGGAACAGTTGCGCCAGTGTGCTTCGGTGGATGGCCACGGTGGGCAGCGCGCCATCTACGCTCACCGTTGCTCCCGCACTGTTGATTTGCCCGGTCAAGCCCTCCGTGACTTCAGCAACCACGCTCGCCGCATCGATGCCGGGCGGCGGCGATTCTTCCGGCTTTCCCGCGTTCCGGTACAACAAAAGATCCTCGATCAGCGTGTTCATTCGCCGCGCCGCTCCGAGAATGGTCTCCAGCAAAGCGCTATTCTCCGCGAGGGATTGCCGCGCCATCCGGCTTTGCAGCAGCTCGGCGAATGTAGTGATCGTGCGCAGCGGCTCCTTGAGATCGTGGCTTGCTGAATAAGCGAATACCTCGAGTTCATTGTTGGCGCGAGTGAGATCGGAGTTCGCACGGCGAAGTTCTTCCTGCGCGACCTGCGCCTGCTCTAATAGCCGGACATTCTCTCTAGCAATGGCAGCTTGGGCTTTTTCAGCGCTCCTGGCGCGCGCCAAAGTCCGATGCTGGAAATCAATCAGAAAACAGACGATCAGGCTGCTGATAGCAAACCCAAGCACGGCGGCTTGTTCCGTCCGGCCCCAAGGAGAAAGCGTACTTTCGCCGTGCCTGAGAATATAATGCGAACCCGCGTAAATCGAAAGTAGGACGCAGACCGCGGCGGGGCCGAATCCGCGATACCAGGCCAGGATCAGGCTGGCTGCGAAATACGTAACAAAGGGGACAGCGGTGCCGACGAGGGGCACAAGTCCCAAGCGAAGCAGAGTCGCTACCACCACTGCGAAAACCGCTTCGGCGTAAGGGAGCAGCGGGTGCCGTGTTCGCATGGAACTCGTGCGGCTACTTCACTGCGATATGCACCGAACCAGCGTGATCGTCCCACGCCAAGGTCAGCGTGACGTTATTGCTCGCTTCGTTGGTGAGCGTATATTTGAGCGTCTCCACGGACGACGCGGGTTTGCTCATATCCATTTTGATCCGCGCTAAATCCTGGTCTTCCTTGTAGGTCAACCCCCATTGCCCGGTCTGCTTATTGATGATGAGCTGCCAGGCATCCGGATCTTTGACATTGACAAACAGCGTGTAATCTCCGGCCGGAACATTTGTGCCGCCGATGGTCAGATCGGCATCAGTGTGAAACGCAGTGGCCCGGTTCGCGCCGGCACGCCACACTGGATAAGTCTTATCGTGCGATACCACGCCGGTGTCGCCAAAAATCTGCCGGCCACGCACGGAAGGCGCCGAATACTTGATGCTGATGGTTTTGCCAGCGACGTTGACGCTGGCGTCTTGAGAAGGGCTTTGTCCGCACCCGAGTTGCGCTAGGGTAACTAGCGCGGCAAAAAGTTGGAATGTGTGCTTCATTTACAAATTCCCCCGCAGGCCCTGCTCTCTCTCGATCGCCTCGAACAGCGCCTTGAAATTTCCCTTACCGAAGCTCCGGCTGCCCTTACGCTGGATCACTTCATAGAATAACGTAGGCCGGTCCTCCACCGGCTTGGTGAAGATCTGCAGCATGTAGCCTTCATCGTCGCGATCCACCAGAATGCCAAGCTCGGCCAGTTGGTCCACGGGTTCGTCGATTTTTCCGCAGCGCTTTTCCAGATTGTCGTAGTAGGTAGTTGGGACCTTCAAGAATTCGACGCCCTGCGCGCGCAGTTTCGAGACCGTGTGGATGATGTCATCGGTTGCCATGGCGATGTGCTGCACGCCGGGTCCGCGGTAAAACTCCAGATACTCCTCGATCTGCGATTTGCGCTTGCCAGTGGCAGGCTCGTTGATCGGGAACTTCACGCGTCCGTTGCCGTTCGACATCACTTTGGACATCAGCGCCGAGTATTCCGTGCTGATGTCCTTGTCGTCGAAGTGCTGATAAAGCTGGAAGCCCATCACGTCGCGATAAAAGTTTACCCAGGTTTCCATCTGGCCCCAGCCGACGTTGCCCACCATGTGATCGATGTGCTTCAGGCCCACGGGGCGCGCCACTGGATCGTCACCTTCGACGGCGCGGAATCCGGGGAGAAAGAGGCCTCGATAATTCTTGCGTTCGATAAAACTGTGCAGCGTATCGCCGTAAGCGGCGATGGCCGAGATCCGCACTTCCCCGAGATCGTCTTGGAAGGTTGTGGGTTCGATAACACCTTTTGCGCCGCGCTTGGTGGTCTCGCGATAGGCGGACGCCGCGTCATCCACCCACAGCGCGACTTCATGCACTCCGTCGCCATGCAGCTTTACATGCTCGGCGATTTCGCCATCCGGCGCGAGCGAAGTGGTGAAGACCAGCCGGATCTTACCCTGCTGAACCACGTAGGAAGCGCGATCGCGCGTTCCAGTTTCGGGGCCGCGATAGGCGACCAGCGTCATGCCGAACGCCGCGCGGTAATAATAAGCGGCTTGCTTGGCATTGCCCACGTAAAATTCCACGTAATCGGTGCCGTTGAGCGGCAGAAAATCGGTAGAAGCCGAAGCGACTTGGTCGGCTAACTCTTGCATACTGTCTGAACCTCCTTCATCGCGCTCACCACGCGCTGGTTGTCTTCATCGGTTCCGGTGGAGATGCGAACGCAGTGAGGCAATCCGAAACTCTTGAGCGGCCGGACGATGATGCCTTGCATCAGCAACTCGCGCGTGAGATGCCCGGCTTGTTCTTCGCCCGCAAGCGCGAGCATAACGAAATTCGCATCCGATGGAACAACGGTGAAACCCATTTCGGCAAACGACTGGGATAAGAACTTCAATCCGCGCGCGTTGAGTTCGAGCGAACGATGCAAAAACTCGCGATCCGCAAGCGCGCCGATCCCCGCGGCCTGCGCCAGCGTGCTTGGCTCGAAGGGCAGCTTGACCTTCAACAGATTTCGGATGAGATCTTCGTGCGCGAAGCCATAGCCGATGCGGGCGCCGGCGAGTCCGTAGATTTTCGAAAAGGTCCGCAGTGTGATGACGTTGTCGTAGCGGTAGTGCATGGAGTCCGGATAGCGCGGATTATCCTTGGCGTATTCGAAATAAGCTTCGTCCAGGATGATCAGGACGCGCTCGGGGACGTGGCGGTAGAAATGGTCGAACTCCTGCTTTGAAAAAATAGTGCCGGTTGGATTATTGGGATTCGCGAGATAAACGATTTTCGTCCGCTCGTTAATTTCGCGAGCGAGGGCCTCCAAATCGTAATGCCAGTTCCGATAGGGCACAGTGCGGTATGTGACGCCGCGCGATTTCGCGAGCACTTGGAAGCCGATGAAGGCAGCTTCGGTGGTGAGCACCTCGTCCTCGTCGCACAGGAAGGTGCGAATGATATTGGACATGATGCCTTCCGATCCGCTGCCGGCGATGACGTTTTCGGTTTTGAGATCGAATTTTTCGGCGAGCACGCGGCGCAGGCCAAGTCCGCCATCGGGATATAAGTGGAGGCGGTCGAGCGATCGCTTCACGGCTTCCAGCGCGAGCGGCGAGGGACCGAGCGGATTCTCATTGGAGCCGAGCTTGGAAATGCGCGTAAGGCCGTACTCACGCTGCACTTCCTCGATTCCGCGCCCGGCCTCGTAGGGCCGCAGAGCTTCGATATAGGGGGGAACCAGCGGCATCCTGTTCTTAGTTTGGCATACGGCTGAGAATCCGCTAATACCCCGGTACTCCGAGCCGATAAGAACCAGTGATGAGTACGAAACTTCTGCTCTGCGCCGCCCTTGCTTGGACGTCACAGGCGGCAACGGTGACGTTGACCACAAATCCGGCCGCGTTGAATTATACATATCAGATTGGAGCTGCCAAACTTCCCGCTGTCCAGACGATTTCGGTGAAGGTGAGCTCGGGAACGCCGGCGTTCACTGCGGTTACCCCGAATACCGATGCATGGATCACGGTGGATCCAAGCGGCGGCAATTTGCCTGCGACGGTGAATGTACGGGTGAATCCGACCACCCTTCCGGCGTCTACTTATACATCGACGGTCACCATCACGGTGACGGGAATCGCGCCCGTCGTCATTCCGGTAACACTGGTGGTTTCGCCTCCTTTGCCGACGCTAGGCGTGAGTTCCGCCGCGATCACGTTGAACTTGACGCCGTTTTCGACCTCGGTTCAGACGGTCACGCTCTCGACGAATGGCGCACCCATTTCGTTCACGGCGACCGCGGGCGCAAAGTGGGTGACGGTTACGCCAACTGTTGGCGTGGTTTTGCCCGGAGCGTTGACCAATTTGACGATTACCATCGCTACCACAACTCTCGCGCCGCAGGTAAATCCTTACACGGCGAAAGTGACACTTGCTTTGTCCGGCGCGTCGGTAAAGGCGCAGAACATCACGCTCAACGTGACGGTGAATAGCGCGGCGCCGACCATCACAAGTGTCTGGCCCACGCAGCTTCCATTGAACGGCCCGGCGCAAACGATCACCATCCAAGGAACCAATTTCTATACGGCAACCGTCGCGATGATCCAAGGAATTTCGACACCATTAGCCACCACCATCTTCAAAGACAGTTCCACGGTATTACAAGCCGTTGTTCCGGCAAATTTTTTAACGTCGGCCGCGACGCTCAACGTGCTGGTTGCGAATCCGGCGCCCGGCGGCAATTCGCTAACCACGATTCCCGTCACAGTTGGAAACACGGCCTCTGTTTTGGGCATCGTCAATGCGGCTAGCTTTGCCAGCGGTCCGGTCAGTCCGGGAGACATTGTTACCATTTTCGGCAACAATCTGGGACCGTCGAATCCGGCTTCCTTGACCGTCACTAACGGATTTGTGGATACTTCGCTGGGCGGTGTTTCGGTCACCATCGACGGCAAAAATGCGCCGATGCTTTACGTGAGCCCGAATCAGCTTTCCATACAAGTTCCTTATGAAGTCAGCATCGGAGCGAACAAAGCTGTTGTTGTGACCAATGGCACGAACGTCGCGAACAGCACCGTAACCACGGCAGCGACCGCACCGGGAATCTTCACGGCAAATGGCTCGGGGGCCGGGCAAGCGGCCGCGCTGACCTGCAGCGCGACCACTAATACTTGCGCGCTCAACTCAGTGACCAACCTGGCGAAAATCGGCGATATCGTGACTCTCTACGTCACTGGCGAAGGGATCTACAACATACCGCCGCTCTCAGGAGGGATTTCCGATACCGGCTATATCGTGCCAGCCAGCCTAACTCCTCTTCCGCAGATGACCACTGCTCCGACAGTGACGATTGGTGGCCAAGCCGCCGATACTACGAACGCAAACTTCTACGCGGGGCCGATCCCTGGTTCGATCCTTGGCCTGCTGCAGATCAACGCAGTGGTTCCGGCCGGCGCGAGCACGGGCGTCGCCGTTCCGATCGTCGTGACCATCGGCGCCAATTCCACGCAGGCGGGTGTGACGCTGGCGATTCATCCGTAAACGCAACCGAATAACTGAATAACCGAAGAACGCAGATTCAGCGCCCGCCGAACTTCGGCGCGCTGAATCTGCTATATCTTATTGGTTATGCTGATTCTCGCGGCCATCCTGGCCATCTTTGTTTATGGCATGATCGCCGCCATGCTCGGCACCATCCTGCCCGATCTTTCCGCCCGCTTCCAGCTTACGCCGAAACAAAACGGAACCATCGCGTTTTGCCAAGCGCTGGGATTGATTCTGGCGTCGGTCGCGGTCGGGCCGCTGATCGACAACCAGGGCAAGAAGATCGGAATGGTTCTCGGTTTGGCCCTGATTACGCTGGCTCTGGTCTTGCTGCCGAAATCCAGCGGATTCGGCACTACCGCGGCCTATCTTTTCTTGTTGGGGATCGGCGGCGGGATCATCGTGACGGCCGCAAATTTAGTGGCTGGCGATGTGACTCCTGAACATCGCAGCACGACTTTGAACTTGTTGAACCTGTTCTTTGGCCTCGGCGGACTGGCGACGCCGTTCATTTCGGCCAATTTGCTGTCGCGAAATTCCACGCGGCTCTGTTATCTCGTGGCCGGTTTGGCGGCGGCGACGCTTGCCATCAATATCGCGGCGCCCATTCCGGGTCCGACGGGCGGCAATGGATTTGTGTTCGCTGAAGCAGGCAAAGTAGTCGGCCGTCCGGAACTGTGGCTGCTGGCGCTGTTCCTCTTTCTGTACGTCGCGTCCGAAGTGGGCGTTTGGAACTGGCTGGTGCAGCATCTGGTTGCCCAAGGAATTCCGGAATCCCGCGCGCTCAATGTGCTGTCGCTCGGATTTGCGTTGGGCTTGTTGCTGGGCCGGGTTGGAGTGTCGCGTGTGTTGATATCCGTTCCGCCGTTGCAGGTAACGCTCGCGGCGTCGATTTTGATGTTGATCACGACGTATCTTATGTTGCAGACCAGAGATCCGAAGATCGCGTGGATCATGGTGTTTCTGGCCGGCGTCGCGATGGCGCCCGTGTTCCCAACTACGCTTGCGATTGTGGGTGACCGGTTCCCGATCATGACTGCCACCGCGACAGGAATCGTGATCACATCCGGCTGGATCGGATTGGCGGTGAGCTCCCGCATCATTGGATCGATTGCGGGCGGCGAACCAACCCGACTCAGAAAAGCGCTGCTAGTGCTGCCGGGCGCGGCTGCGGTGATGATCGTAGTGAATCTGGTACTCCAAGCCAAGTAAGACTCAGCTTTGATAAAAGCTCAGTGAATTGCTGCCCTGCTTGAGCACGCGGTAGCGCTTCAGGTTTCCGTATTCCGGCTTCAATGCTGTGCGGGAATCGTGTTGGGCGATCACTATCCGCTTTGCTTCCGATGCGCCGAGCGTTCCGAGTGCGGATTCGTATTCGATCTCCTTTTCATACGGCGGATCCAGGAACACGAAGCCGGCCGGCACACGTTCGAGGACCAGTTGGGATTTTCCGGTGAACACTTCGGCGCGCGCTTCCAGTCCGAGTGAAGACAGGTTTTCCCGGATCACTTCCACCGCGGCGCGGTTTTTTTCCACGAAAATTGCACGGCGCGCGCCTCGGCTCAGCGCTTCGATGCCGACGGCGCCGGTGCCTGCGTAGGCGTCCAAGAAAACGGAGCCCGCGATGATGGGAGCCAGCACGTTGAAGAGCGTCTCGCGCAAGCGGTCCGGCGTAGGGCGGGTTTCGAGTCCGGGCAGCGATTTCAGGCGGCGGCTGCGGAACTCTCCTCCGATGACGCGCATTAGCCGACCTGCACCAATCCATATTGGCGCTGCCAATGTTGCTGGATGTAGCTCACCGCGCGCTTCAGCTCTTCGGGCGATGGCGGATTTGAGATAAATGCCTGCGCCTCAGAGCGCGCGATTTCAAGCAGGTCCTGATCGCGGATGATGTTGCCAATCCTGAGTGAAGGAAGGCCGGATTGTTTGGTGCCGAAAAATTCACCCGGGCCGCGCAATTTCAAATCCATTTCCGCGATGTAAAAGCCGTCGCCGGAATCCACCATGGTGCGGATGCGTTCGCGTCCTGTATCGTTCAACCGGCTGGTCACCAGGATGCAATAGCTTTGTTCGGCGCCGCGTCCGACGCGGCCGCGAAGCTGGTGGAGTTGCGCTAAACCGAATCGCTCGGCTTGTTCGATCACCATGACAGTGGCGTTCGGCACATCCACGCCAACTTCGATCACGGTGGTCGAAACCAGAATCTTGATCTCGCCGCGGCGGAACTCGTCCATGACGCTCTCTTTTTCTTCGGTTTTGAGCCGGCCATGCAGAAGACCGACGCGGATATCGGGAAACACGCGCTCAGAAAGGTGCTTGTGCATCTGCTGCGCGGCTTTCATGGCTTGCGTTTCCGACTCTTCGATCACCGGATAAACGACATACGCCTGGCGGCCGGCCGTAACTTGCTTGAGCAGGAAACTGTAGACGCGCTCTACCTGATCCTCGGTGACGTGCTTGGTTTGGATCGGCTTTCTGCCCGGCGGCATTTCGTCGATTACGGAAACATCCAGGTCGCCGTAGATGGTGAGCGCCAGGGTGCGTGGGATCGGCGTCGCGGTCATCACCAGAACATCAGGACTCGCGGCTTTTGAAACCAGGCGCAGGCGCTGCATCACGCCGAAGCGGTGCTGTTCGTCGACCACGGCCAGTCCCAGATTTTTCCACTCGACGTCTTCTTCGATCAGGGCGTGTGTGCCGATGCCGATGTGGACCAGTCCGGCTGCCATGAGCTTTTTCAACTGGGACTTTTCGCGAGGCGTGGAAGATCCGGTGAGTAGGGTGACCACGTAGCCGGACTTCTGGAACATGTTTTTGAAATTGATGAAGTGCTGCCCGGCGAGGATTTCGGTGGGCGCGAGGACGGCCACTTGGTATCCGTTCTCGATGGCGATCACAGCTGCTTCTGCCGCGACCAATGTTTTTCCGCTTCCGACATCGCCCTGCAGCAGCCGGCTCATTGGATGCGGGGCCTGCATGTCTTCGGCGATTTCCTTCAGCACGCGTTTCTGAGCGTTGGTGGGCTTGAAGGGCAGCATGGCTTTGATGCGCTCGCGCACGCGATCGTTCAACTGGAACGAAATGCCGGCTTGCACGCGGGCTTTGGCGCGCTTCAACGATAATCCGCATTCCAGCCAGAAGAATTCCTCGAAGATCAGACGCCATTGCGCGGGGCTGCGGAACGCGTTCAGGAGCCGCACGTCGGCGGCGGGCTCGGGGAAATGGAGCGTTTGAATCGCGGTCCAACGGCTGGGCAACTTCAGGCGATCAAGGATCGCGGGGGGTAGATGATCCGGGAGCGGATCGATGGAGGTGAGTGCGCGGTGAACGAGATCCCGGAAAACTCGGGTGGTGATTTTTCCGGCGGCTTCATAGATGGGCACGATGCGGCCGGTGTGGAGTCCGGGCTCGTCGTCGGATTCGTCAGCGGAAAGAATTTCGAACTCCGGATGCATGATCAGCAGGTCGCCGGTGTAGCTATCGAGTTCGACTTTGCCGAAAAGAGCCACGCGCAATCCGGGAGTGAAGCGGTCGGCAAGATAGCCGCCATGGAACCACTTGGTCATCAGGCGTTGATGCGAGGAGTCGGAGAAGACGGCTTCGAACAGGCCGAGATTCTTGCGGCGGAATCCGGCCAGGCGCGCAGACTGTACTTCCGCGATGATGGTTGCCATTTCGCCTGGAGCGAGCTGCGCAATGGTCTTAACGTTGGTGCGATCTTCGTAGCGGAAGGGGGCGTAGCCGAGCAAATCTTCGACAGTACGCAGACCTTTGGCTTCGAGCATTTCCGCGCGCGCGGGTCCGACGCCCTTCAAGAATTTCAGTGGAGTGGAAGTGTCCAACGGAAAGTTCCCAAATGAAGTAGTCCAAGCAGGTCACACCAGTGTACAATGGCGCGTGATGAAAACCATTGCAGTGCTCGGCGCGTTCTGCGCCGCTTTGACCGCGGCGGATCTGCGAATCGGCATTATTGGAACGGATACTTCGCACGCGACCGCGTTCACCAAGCAGTTGAACGAAACGCCGGGAATTCGCGTGACTGCCGCGTACAAAGGCGGCAGCGCGGATATCGAAGCCAGCCGGTCGCGCGTGGATATGTTCGCGAACGAGCTTCAAAGCAAATACAACGTCAAGATTGTCGACAGCATTGAAGAGCTTTGCAAACAGGTGGACGCGGTGCTGCTGGAAAGCAACGACGGGCGCGTGCATCTGAAGCAGGCGCGCATTGTGTTCGCGGCGCACAAGCCTGTGTTCATCGACAAGCCGCTGGCATCGACGTTGGAAGATGCGCGGGAAATTGCAAAGCTGGCGAAAGCGGCCGGTGTTCCGTGGTTCAGTTCTTCGAGTTTGCGATTCGATGGCGCGGCGAGTTTGCGAAGCCAGGATTTGAGCGGCGCCTTGACGTGGGGTCCGGGACCGCTCGAAGAGCATCATCAACTGGATTTGACGTGGTACGCGATTCATCCGATCGAGATGCTGTACACGATCATGGGGCAAGGCTGCGAAGAGGTGACGCGGATCGTGACGGCAGATTCCGATGTAATTGTGGGGCGTTGGAAAGACGGACGAATCGGAACGGTGCGCACGCTGCGGCCTTACGGGGATTACGGCGCGGTAGTGTTCCGGAAAAAATCGAAGGGACAGGCTTCGGAGGTTTCGACGAAGGTGGAGGACGCCGGCTACACGCCGCTCGTGGATGAGATTGTGAAATTTTTCCAAACGGGGAAGGCTCCTGTTTCGCCGGAAGAGACACTTGAGATTTTTGCGTTTATGGACGCGGCCCAGCGAAGTAAGGAAGCCGGGGGGAAGCCGATGGGGTTGAGGTAATTTTCAAGGCGTTCACACGAGTGTGAACGCGGCACGCACGAGTGCGTGCGCTACTCCGTGTTGCGGGTGGGGCGGAGGCGCTGTAATTGCTGCCACTGCGCTGCCGTGAGCAAGACGCGGAGTTTGAGGCTGAGTTCGGAAAGCGTGCGCGTCAGGGCGCTGCGCGCGGCGATCAACTGTTCGATGGCTTGCGTGGTTTTTGCCTGATCTACCGGGTCGTGGTTGAAGAGATCTTCCAACGTTTGTTCGGCGCGCAGGACTTTGGCGCGGGCTTCCAGCAGTTCCGGATGATAATGCGTGACGACGCCGCGGATCTGCTGGATCTGTACATTGCTCAGATTCAATTGGCGCACGATGGGCTTGTTGCTCCACCATGGATAGAGGCTGCTCGGCATCTGCGCGAACGCAGGAATGCTCAGTGTGAGGACAATGGCTGCGAGTTTCATTGATCCTCGAAAAGCTTGTGCAGCGGCTGGATCGCTTTGGGCTCGTCGGTTTGCTCGATGGCTGTCAGATCGGAATACAACTGTTCGTCGGTTGTGAGCGTGACCGGAGATTTCAGGTAGCGCGGAATGGTGATGCCGGCGGCAAGCACGAGAAGCATTCCAACCGAGAGAGCCCAGCGGAGCGGGGCGAAGTTGCGCATCGAGTGGTTAAGCCGGTTGTAGATGCTGCGGCGCTGTGCGTCCAGGAATTCTTGCGAAACCTCGGGCTCCGCGAGAACACGCTGTCGCACGGTGCGCAGGCGGTCTAATTCCGCGCGGCAGGCGGCGCACTCGCGAAGGTGAGAATCTTCATCCTTCACCCCGTACAGCAACTGATTAAAATCGGTCTCGTTCCAATGTTTCATTACTGCTTCCCTCGAAAGTACAGATCGTGCAGCTCCTCCCGAAGCTTTTCGATGGCACGAAATAAGTGTACCTTCACCGTTCCAATATCCAGGTCCAGGATGCCGGCGATGTCGGCCAGGCTCCGGTCTTCATAATGCCTCAATGCGAACACAGCGCGCTGGCGGAGGCTCAATTTGTCCAGCGCGTTTTGCACCCTATCGCCGATTTCGGCGGCGAAAATCTGGTCTTCGGCGTTGGGTTCCGGCGCCGGGGCGAGGCGGAGAATCGTTTCTTCGTCCTGCGCAGCCGGACGCTTCCGCCAAAACTGCCAGCGGCGCGATCGGAGCCGGTCGAGGCAGGTGTTCACCGCGATGCGTGTTAACCAACTGCCCGGATTCTCCAAATCCGCGGAGCCGGGCCGGTTGAGCGACTGCCAGGCTTTGATGAACGTGTCTTGAGTAGCGGAGTCGGCTTCGCCGATGTCCTGGAGCATGCGTTTGCAGAGCAGAAAGATGCGTTTCTGCTCGGAGGCCATCCAGGCTCCGAATTCGCGCGTGCTTGCTTCGCTTTCCACACGGGAACTCAGACGATCCGCCATCGCGCCCATCATACATTCTGGACGGGGATTCGGCGGTTTGGTTGACAGGTTGGGGGGGGAATTATGGAAGAACAACAGTTTAAGGCGTTCACACGAGTGTGAACGCGGCACGCCGAGGGCGTGGGCCACGTTTAGCCAGCGGCGCGCTCGATGAAGGAGGCTTGTTCCAACAGGCGCGAAACACCTGACTTGCTGTCTTCGCCCAAGGATTTCGTGCTGAAGATCGAGCAGCCTTTGGCGATGTGCTGGACATCGGCGGCATCCTCTTCCACCAGCATTTCGTGCTCTACCCAGTTGGAAAGAGGGATGTTGCGAAAATACAGGCGTTCCTGCATGACCATGGACTTCTTGCGCGCGGCCAGAGACTTGTTCTCGCGGAAGTAGTGCCGCTCTTCCACCCGGAAATCCTGCATGAAATCGTCGAGGGCTCGCCGGCGAGCTTCCTGCTCCGTCGCTTTGACGCGTTCTTCCATGGTGTTTTTCTGGGTTTTGACTTCGGCACGAGCTTCGGCCAGACGGCTACGCTCCTTAGCGATGGCGACTTCCATGCGGGCGTGCATGATGTAATACGCCAGCAAAGCCGAGCCTGCGGCGATGAAAACCGGCAGGAGAATCCACAACATAGCGTCTAGCTGCATGTCGTAATTAATATCGGCGGCAGGCGGGAGTAACGTTAGGTCACAGGATTTCCGATTGGGAACCGTCGATTTTAGAGCCGGAAACCAGGGCCATAAAAAGCGGTAAACGCAAGGTAAACAAGGCTTTAAGGATGGATGCGAGGCGGAAAAGCAGGCCCGCCATGAATCCGTTGTGTTTGCCGAAGTAGACGGCCAATCCGTGGACGCGGTCGGCGTCCAACAGGTTTTTTGAGGATTCGGAATAAGGCGAGTGGGGGGTGTAGAGCGCGCTTACCTGTGGCAGGACCAGGATCTTTCGCGCGGCGCGGCGGATTTGATAGCAGAGTTCGGCGTCAGACCAAAACTCGCCATAGCGTTCGTCGAGATAGTTGATGCCCTTGAAGAAATACTTTCGGACCATGAAGGCGTCGAAGGTGGCGTACTCGACAGTTTCCGCGGCGGCTGTTTTGTCGATTTCGAGCGAGATCAGGTCGAGGCCGGTGGTGGGCGTCGGCAAGCGAAAAAACTGGGGCGGCGACTTGGATTCCGTGTCCAAAAGGAGCGGACAGACAGCGGCGGCTTCCGGGTCGGACTCCATGCGAGCGAGCAGAGCGGGGATCGTGGTGGGGAGCACTTCCACTTGCGGGGTCAGCAGGAAAAGATACTCGCCGGCGGCGGTGCGCGTCGCGATGTTCAAGGCTTTGGTGCGTCCGAAATAGCGGGGCAGGCGCAAAATTGTAATGCCTTCGAATTCCGAATCGAGCTGGGGGCTTTCGTCGTGCGAGCCGCAATCGACCACGAGGATTTCGATGAGCGCGCGGTCGTTCGAGCCTTCCAGGGCGGCGAGGCAGCGCCGCAAGGCGGGGGCGCTGTCGTAGGAGAAGACGAGCGCCGTGACTTTGGGCGTGGGCGCCGGTTGTTCGGGAAGCGGTTGTGGATCAGGCTCCGCCTCAATGATCGGAGTCTCTTTCCGGGCTTCTACTTTTCGTTTGCTGGCGATGGGCATGTCACTTGGGAGTGGTCATCAACCAATCGCTTCCGAGCAGAGTCACCTTGGTGGGCGGCGTCTTGAGTGGAATGGAGAAGGTTGAGGTATCGCTGGCGGCGGCCAGCCAGTAGACCTTTCTATCGGTTTTGGTACGCACTTCGAGGGGAACGAAGGTGGTGAACTCGTCATCGACGTTGTGTTCCACAAGCGTGCCGGTAAGTTTTGTTCCCTTAAACGCATAGGTCATTTTGACGGCCGGGATGCCGGTGCCGTAAACCCAGGTGTCGAAGAAAGCCTTGAGCGATGCATCGGCTGTTCCAGGCGGAGTATACTGCGCGGCCAGTTCGCGGAACTGTTCGGTGCTGACAGTGGCGAAGCGGTAACGGGTGCAGAGTTCGCGCAAAAAGGCCAGGAATTTTTCATCGCCCAAACGCCGGCGCAGCATATGCATGATCCAAGTGCCTTTTTCATACGTCACGGTGCGCCAGGCGTGAGGCGCGATGGAGGATTGCAGGCGGAAGCCCCAACTGATGGGTCCGGCGGATTCGAGCGTGCGGCCGCTTTTGAGTTTGGCGAGGAGATCGGCTTTGTAATCGGCGAGCAGCGCGTCCACGGTTTGCGATCCCTTGGTTTTTTCCATCAGCAGCAGCGCGGAGTAGTTGGCGAGCGATTCGATCAGCCATTCGTCCTGATATCCGGCGGCGACCACCATGTTTCCCCACCATTGATGCGCGGTTTCGTGGGCTTCGAGGAGTTGCGAGAAAAACGTTTCGCCGGCGCGATCGCGCATGGAGGGCGGACGCTGTTCCGAATTCAGGTAGGCGAGCGTAGAAATGTAAACTAAGCCGGGAAATCCCTGCCCAAATGTTCCCGGGATGGGCGTAACGGAAAGATAGGGCAGAGGCGGCGGGCCGAATTTCTCAGTCATAAATTCGACGGCGTTGGCGACGTCCTTCGCAATGAGTTCGAGACGTGGGGCTGGATTCGAAACGCCCGGCGTGAGCGTAGCGGGAGAGCCTTTGGTCTCGAGCGCGGCTTCGACGTGGCGATTGGCGTACACGTCGATTTTGTAGCCGTTGGGCACAGCCGAGACGGATTGAAAGTCGCCGAGGTTGAATCCTGCGAACCGAACCGGAACATCCGTCTTGCGATGTGTGACGCGCGTGTCCCCGTCGGTGTGATCGTCGACAACGGCGCCGGTCGCGACCACAGTGAGATTTTTTGGATAGTGGAACGTCAGGTCGTAGGTGGCGAATTCGGTGCCGACCCGCGGATACCAAGTTCCGCGAGAGGTGACGAAATACACCCCGTCGCCGGCATCCTGGATCACCTGGCCTTCGTGATGGATCTCGATTTCGTGGGGATGCGCGGGATCGAGCGGAGTTTCCGGGATAAGGACAATGAGATCGTTGTCGTTGCTGGAAATCAGATTGGACCGAATAGATTCGCGCTGAAAGACTTCTACCGGATGTCCGTCGATGGCCGCGGCTGTAGCGTGCATGCTGCTCGACATATTGAAAGAAATGGTCGCTCCGAGGGGCCGCTTGGGAGTCAGGGTGAAGCGCGTGACGGCTTTCATCCTGAGGTCGCTATCGATGACGCTATCAATGCGGAAATTGTCAAGCGAGAAGCGGGGGCCATCGGCGGCGGAACTTCTTCGGGCGGATCGCGCGGGAAAGCTGGTCCAGGTATCGAAGTACGTGCGGTTGTCGTTGTAGACGATTTTTCCGGCGAAGATTTGCTCGTGAGCGGTGGGATCGTAGAGAACATCGAAGGTGCCGAGCTGGAGGCCTCCGATGGCCATATAAAACATGCCGATTTTGCGGTCGCCGGAGATGAGATCGTTGACCAGGCGCGCGATGAAGCTGTCGGTGAGATTGCGCACGACGGAGCTCCAGGGATCCGAGAGAAGGGGTGCATCCTCGGGGGTCTTCTTCATGCTGGGGTTGGCCTGCATCTCTGCGAGCAGCTCGGCGGCGGTGTTATCGGAGAAGACCATGACGGCCGTTTTGAAATGCTCATTGAGGTTGGGTGAGTTGGTGAAGGTGGAAAGCGACAGGCGCTCGCTACGCACCGGCGGCATGATGAGCACTTCGGCATCGCCTGCTTCCTGGTTGGCCACGAACACTGCGGCGGAGCGGACGCCCGCGATGGGTTTGCTAAAGATCAGAAATCCGGAATTGAGATAAATTTTCAGATCTTCCTTGACGAAGTTGAGCTCGATGACGCGGTAGCATTCGTCGGGGTCGAGCGAGATTTCGTGAAGTTGGCGGGCAAGGTCGGCCGCGGTGGTGGGGGCGGCGTGGGCGTGCAGGGTGAGGAGCAGCAGGAGCGGGGAGAGGCGGACCACTTACTCAGTTTACTCGGGCGGCCGGCGGCTCGGGACTTGGGTCTGGGGAGCGGGGCACCTTGGCTTCAACCGTGCCGGGCGGCTTGGATGGCGGCGATGTCGATCTTGCCCATTTTCATCATGGCTTCGAAGGCCCGTTTGGCTTCGGAGCCGCCGGAGCCAAGGAATGCTTACGGCGGTGAACTCGACTGTGACATCGCCACCTGCGCGATTGTATCGGCCTTGGCGCGGGGAGTTGCAAGACTGACTGCGATGGCGAGACTGAAGTTGGCGCAAAGGCCGATGAATCCGGCGCTCACGCCCAGAAAGGGATCGTGGTGGGTGAGGAAGAGGGCGGCCATGCAAAATACGCCGGCCGTCAAACCCACGAACACGCCAGGCATCGAAACCGGTTTCCAGAAAAGTCCGAGAACGATGCCGGGAAAAAGCTGAGTGATGCCGGCGTAGCCGAGCAGCAGGAGCGATACGAGCGTGGAAGATCCGTGAAGAGCGAGAGAGAGGCTGACGCCGGCGATGACGAGCACCATGATGCGAGCCAGGCGGG
>Ga0070734_10002378_pt1 | contig 23093 bp, 17 predicted proteins | sample Coa_R1_8_FD_66444 | JGI IMG/M metagenome (GOLD analysis project Ga0070734, IMG submission 66444) | Surface soil microbial communities from Centralia Pennsylvania, which are recovering from an underground coalmine fire - Coalmine... | ecosystem: Environmental > Terrestrial > Soil > Unclassified ...
ATCGCCAGGCCGATCCGGTCCTTGATGCTGCCTCCGGGGTTCATCATTTCGACCTTACCAAGCACAACGGCGGGACACCCGGCGGCAATACGGGTTAGGCGGACGAGAGGCGTCCGCCCGATGCATTGTAGTATATCTTCGTAGACTGGCATGATCCCATCATCACCCAGAGCCCCCTTTGCGTGTGCATTGGAGGGCCTCTATTTTGTCACTTTGTGGACGAAGCCGCAGGTATCGTGCGTGCCGTCGCAGAAAGGCTTGTCTCCGGATTGGCCGCAGCGGCAGAAAAAGACGGATTCGCTGCTATCGAAGGGAATAGGGTGACCGTTTTCGTCTACGAGTTTGATAGGGCCGGCGACCTCGATGGGGCCGTTGTCGAAGACGGTTATCTGTACTTCCTCGCCGTCAGCCATGGGGCATCTCCTTTGTGTCGAGGGCGCGTGGATATGAGTGCGCGCCGGAGGTTGTTTCCACATCTGCTGGGGAAAATCCTGCAGGGGTTTACCTCCTGTGCGCCGAATAGAAGCGCAACCGAGACCGCCCCCATAGCCCGGTCACAGGGCCGTAAAGGAGAATTGCCGCATGGCACAGCGCACCGTCAAGATCGGCATGATGTCGTTCGCCCACATGCACGCCGGAAGTTACGCGCATAGCATCGTCACGCGCACGGATACGGAGATGGTCGGGATCGCCGACCACGATCCGGCCCGCGCGCAGCGGATGGCGCAGCAGTTCGGGACCCGTGCCTTCGAGAGCTACGAGGCGCTGCTGGCGGAGCCCGGCCTGGATGCCGTGGTGGTCTGCTCCGAGAATGTGCGTCACCGCGCCCTTGTCGAGCTGGCGGCAAGTGCAGGCAAACACGTCCTCTGCGAGAAGCCGCTGGCGACCTCTATAGCGGACGGTGAGGCGATGATCGCGGCCTGCGAACGCGCCGGGGTGCAGTTGATGACGGCGTTCCCCTGCCGCTACTCGCCGATAATGCAGCGCATGAAGGCCGTACTGGACGGCGGCGACGCGGGGCGCGTGCTCGCCATGCGAGGGACCAACCGGGGGCGTAATCCCGGCGGGTGGTTCAGCGTCCCAGCGGAATCGGGCGGTGGCGCGACCATGGACCACACGGTCCACGTCACGGATCTGATGCGCTGGATCCTGCAGGATGAGGTGAAAGAGGTCTATGCCGAGGTAAGTAACGGCATCAGTCACGCGAATTTCGATGATGTGGGCTTTCTGAGCCTGACCTTCCAGAAGGGCGTCTTCGGGACGCTGGACGCCAGTTGGTCGCGCCCGAAGACCTTTCCCACCTGGGGCGATGTGACGCTGGATGTGATTACCGAGAAAGGGACGCTCTCGATGGATATGTTCGCGCAGAACCTGGTCCTCTATTCGGATAAGAGCAACAGCGTCTCCTGGCACAACTGGGGCGGCAACATGGACGACGGGCTGGTGGCGGCCTTTGCGAAGGCGGTCGCTGAGGGCTCTCCCGTCCCCATCACCGGCGAGGACGGCCTGCGGGCCGCCGAAGTGGCTTTCGCCGCCTACCGCTCCGCTGAAACCCAAGCTCCTGTCGCGCTCCCCCTAGCCGGGTAAAGGGACCGGACGAGGCGACGGCGAAACCCGCTACAAGAAGTTGAGTTCACGTGCGCGGTCTATGGCGCTCACCCGGTTGGCGACATCCAGTTTTAAAAAGATGTTGTGGACGTGGCGCTTGACGGTGCCGACGCTAAGGAAGAGCCGTTCGGCAATCTCCGGATTGGAGTGGCCGGCGGCTATCAGCCGAAGTACTTCGCGTTCGCGCTCACTGACAGGCTCCGCCTGCGAGGAAGCCTGCTCCCGCTTATTCGCCCGGAGTTGGTCTTCCGTGCGGAAGGCTTGCAGTAGTCTCGCCACGTAATCCGGTTCTATTCCCTGCGCCCGGCATGCTCGAAGCACAGGCAAAAGAGCCGCGCCCCCATCCAGAAACACACGGATATAGCCCTCCTGCGCCGCCAGCGTCAGCGCCGGCCGTAGCACTGACATGGCATCTTCCAACCGACCCTGATGATATAACGCAGTTGCCAGCAAGACGCGCGGCATCATGGCGCTGCCGTAACATCCCCGCCCATCCAGCGCTTCCAGCCGCCGCTCCAGCCGCTCCTCGACCGCCTCGAACCGGCCCTCCGACAGGCGCACGCTCGCCCAGGTTCGCTCTTCCAGCTCGCGAAACGGCATCCTTGGCGACTGTTGCCCCGGCGTGCGCGCCTCGTAGGCATCCGCCCACTCCGCGGCGGTCGCCGCATCTACCTGCCTCCAGTACACCCTGGCGGCCATCACCACGGAGCGCGTCCAGGCGAGGCCGGCCTGTTGTGCGCAGGTCTCCAATTGCTCCAGGAGCGCGGGTACGCCCTCCTCTTCCTGCCGCGCCCATTGGAGACGCAGGAGTTCGAGCAGGCATCCCATCGAATAGGGCGAGCGCGGACGATCCAATCCCTCATTAAAGCAGGTTTCGGCAGCGGCGAGATCGTTCCACTGATACTGGAGACGGCCCAGCCCTGCGAGGAGCACAGCGGCTTCCCGTGTATGTTGCCGGTTGCGCTCGGTGGCGCCGGCAAGCGCCGCACGGTAGATCTGGGCTGCCGCTCGCAAAGCGCCGTGCGTCTCATGTACCTGCCCCAGGCCGATAGAAGCCAGGAGATAGGTGTGCATATTCCCGATACACCGGCTCTCTGCAATCGCCTCGATGAGGGCCGTGTTGGCCGCGCTCAGGTGGTCGCTCTCCGAGAGCGCGACTCCCAGGGAGACGAGGGCGGAGCTTCGCCAGAACCCGTTGTCCTCGGCAAGGCAGGCCAGGGCTTCCTGAGCAAGGGTAACAGCGACATCGAGTTGGCCCTGGAGCCGCTGAACGCTGCTGCGAATGGCAGCGGCCCTGCCCTGAATATCCGGGGTCCAGACCTCCTCGTTCTGGACGGTTCGCCGACATGTATCGAGCGTCGCCAACGCCGCCGGAAACCGGAGGGCGGACAGGTGGAGGAACGCTTGCATGACGCTGAGCACCGGGCGACGCGCTACCCACTCGGTGGGTAGCGCCTTGAGCCAGCGCTCCAGCGTGCGTTGCCCGCCCTGTTCCCAGAGCGCATCGCTATACCGCTCGATAAGCCGGGCCGCCATCTCCCAATGCCGGCTCTCCAGGGCATGAAAGACCGCCTCTTCTACCATGCCCTCCTGCGCATACCAGGCGGAGGCGCGGGCATGCAATTCCATCACCCGCGCTTCCCCCCACTCCGCAAGCCGGGCACGCAACACATCGGCGAAGAGGGGATGGTAGCGATACCATCGCCGCGCATCGTCCAACGGACTAATAAATAGATTGTCCGCTTCCAGCCGCTCCAGGAGCGCCTGTCCGCCCGACTGCCCGGTGACCGCCTCGCATAAGGGGGCGCAGAGGCGGTTCAGGATCGCGGTCTCCATCAGGGAGGTCTGCAGCGCTTCCGGCTGGCGCGCCAGCACTTCGTCGAAGAGGTAGTCTACGATGAAGCGGTTGCTTCCGGTGAATGCGGCGATATACGCGGGCAGGTCCTCTCGCCCCTGCAGGGAGAGCGCCGCCAATTGCAAGCCGGCGATCCAGCCCTCCGTCCGCGCCTCCAGGTGTGCCACAGAGTCCGCATTCAGGTTCAACCCCATGACCTGATTGAGGAAGGCGGCGGCTTCATCCTGTGTGAACCGCAGGTCGTCCGTCCGAATATCGAGGAGTTGGCCGCGGGCGCGCATGCGGGGCAGCGGCAGCGGCGGGTCGGTGCGGGTGGCGAGGACCAGATGCACGCAGGGCGGCAAATGCTCCAACAGGAACGTCGCCGCCTCATGTACGGATGCCTCCTCAATCATATGGTAGTCGTCCAGGACGATTGTCAGAGGGTGATCCAGCCCGCCGATCTCATTGAGCAATTGGGTCAGGACAACATCCGGCGGTGCGGGTTGCGGCGAGAGCAGCAGGGCGTGTGCGGCTTCGCCCAGTCCCGGATGCGCTCTGCCGCACGCTGCCGTCAGATAGAGGAGGAAGCGCATCGGGTCGTTGTCGCCTGGGTCCAGGGAGACCCAGGCGATGGAACGGGGCCCGTTCGCCTGCCGGGCGATCCATTCGCTGAGCAGAGAGGTCTTGCCCCAACCTGCAGGCGCTTCCACCAGGAGCAGCCGCTGGGGCGTACTCAAGTCCAGGCGGTCGGTCAGGCGAGCGCGGGCAACCTGGCCCGCCCTCATCGTGGGGATGGCAAGCTTTGTGGTCAATAGCGGCCTCGCGGGCAAGCTCTCCGGCTGCCGGATCTCCCTTCTTCCCTTCGGATCGGTTCGCATCGTTCTCCTTCCTCGCTACCACGCGACGTTCTGTTCTACGAATGTATCTACCGATGTATCTGCGGATACATGACGCAATCCCCGGTTGGGTGTTATCCTTATGTTGTCTGCGCAGGGATTCCCTGCGCAGAGAGTACCACACGGAGGGTCTTACCGAGCAGGCTTGTGCACTCAGGTCGGCACGATGGCCTTACCGGCAATTGAGAGAAAGAAGAAATCCCAATATGCACCCGTTTATCGCTAAATCTATCCGCCAAACGCTGATTGGTCTGTGTGTCACCGTAGCGCTGGCCTGCCTGCTTCGCGGCTCGGCCTCGGCTCAAGCGCCCCTGACCGAGACGCAGCAGAACGCTGCCATCGCCAACCTCCAGAACGTGGTCGCGGCACTCCAAAACACGGTCAATAACCTCAGCGCAAAAGAGGTGGCCCAACAGACCACCATCACGGCGCTTCAAAACTCCATGGCAAAGGAGACGGCCCGCGCCCAGCAGGCGGAGGCCGCCCTGGCGAACCGGGCGACCGCGCTGGAGACCAAAACCCAGTTCATGAGCGCGGACGCGGCATCTCGGGCAACGGTCTTCTCGGGCTGTAATCTCTTTCTGAACAACGGCTTGGGAGCGACCAATGGGCTGCCCCATGATCCCTTGAATATCAACCCGGCTCAGACCCGGACCAACGGCCTGGGCAATCTGATCCTAGGCTACAACGAGAGCCGCGCCCTCTGGGGAGATCCGGATAACCGCACCGGCTCGCACAACCTCATTGTGGGGCAGTTCCAGGATTACTCCTCCTTCGGGGGACTGGTCGCCGGAGCGTGCAACACGATCTCGGGGGCTTATGCCTCCGTACTCGGAGGGGACACCAACATAGCCGGCGGCGCTTTTGCCTCCATTAGCGGGGGAGAGTCGAACATGGCAAACGGCAGCAATGCCTCTGTCCTCGGGGGGAACTTCAACCTGGCAATCGGCAATTTTGCCACCGTCAGCGGCGGCGCCGCCAACCTCGCCAGCGGGCTCAACGCCTCCGTCAGCGGAGGGGCGCTCAATGACGCACACGGCATCAGCAGCTCCGTGAGCGGCGGTCAGAGCAATACGGCCAGCGTCAGCACCAGCGCCATCAGCGGAGGGATTGGAATCACACAGCTCACGATGTTCGGATGGTCGGGTGGCAAACTCCACTCGCCTTAATCGATAAGAAAGGAAAGTCGGATACAATGAAACAGCATATAATTCATTTTGCCGTCCTCCCGGTTGCCGTTGCCGGCCTGATCGCAGGGTTCGCGCCCGGCGTCAACGCACAAACGCCGCTCAATCAACCGCTCCAGATCGGTGGGAACGCCACACCGCCCGCCGCCCTTCCGGGCAACGCCAAGGGCTTGCTGCTGGGCTCGAATTCCGGGTTTCAGTGGATTCAAACCTACGGCGGTCCTCTGATCCTCAACAGCAACGGCGGTCGAGGAGGCGGCAATTGCGTCGGGATCGGCCTCACCAACCCCATCTGGACGCTGGACGTCGCTGGGACGATCCAGGGAACCGGTGACGGCCCCAACTATGTCTCACCGGGCGTCATCGGCAGAGCCTCCTCCCAACCCGGAGTATGGGGCATCAGCAACATCGGGGATGGCATCTATGGGCAGGGCGGCAATGCGGGAATCCGTGCCGTCGGCACTCAATTTGGCCTCTATGCATACTCCACAACAGGGCTCGCAGGCTACTTTCACGGCAATGTGATGATCAGCGGCAACCTGACCTACTCCGGAGCGCTGACGCATGCCTCGGATGCCCGTTACAAAATACATGTGCAGTCTCTCGACAATGCACTGGACGCCATCCGAAAACTACACAGTGTCACCTACGACTACAATCGCGATGCCTTCCCACAGATGAACTTTCCTGCGACGCGTCAGGCCGGGTTCATCGCGCAGGAAGTGCAGAGCGTCCTGCCGCAACTTGTCAGCAAAGACCAGGACGGCTATCTCTCGGTAGACTATATGCAGGTGGTCCCGGTGCTGGTGGAGGCGATCAAGGAGCAGCAGAAGCAGATTGCCGCCTTGAAGCAGGAGCAGCAGCGTCTGGACGCTCTGGAAGCCAGGCTCAACGCACTGACGGCCCGGAAAACGGTCCATAAAACCAGGCATCCAGGGAGCACCGGCAATTAGGAGGCGCCCGGCAGAGCGCATGCGGCGAAGATAAACCTCATCCTCACCCCTCTTCTGGTAGAGAAGAGGGGTGAAACAGTCAGTCTAATCCGGAAGGACGGAGGTACAGGCTTTGCACTTGGTGGCGTCCATCGGCAGCTTCTCCTTGCAGAAGGGGCAGTCCTTGGTGGGCGCTTCCGGCGCGGGGCGCAGCAGCCACTTGGTGAGCAGGAAGACGACGAGGGCGATGGCGATGAAGTCCACGACATTGCCCAGGAAGTCGCCATACTTGATGGCGTTGATGACCATCTTATTGGGGTCCGTGGGGTCCGGAGCCTGGGAGAGAATCCACTGGGCCGTGCGCCAGTCGCCTTTGGGCAGGATCAACCCGATGAGCGGCATCAGAATATCGGCGACCAGCGCCGAGACGACTTTGCCGCTCGCCGCGCCGATGATGACGCCCACAGCCAGGGCCAGCGCATTGGACTTCGTTAGAAACGCTTTGAATTCGGATAACATGGTTTGCAGCCTCCTTTTTGGACAAACGCGATGTCAAAATTCAGGGTCCTACGCCCTGCTCGCCGCGCGCACCCAGGGATCCGGATCGTGGAGCAACTGCTGCAGGGTGCTCTGGACCTCGGGATGGCGCCTATCACCCACCAGGCGGCGCGCGGCCAGCACCTTCAGGTCGCGCCTTCCGGCGCGCGCCAGATAGATCAATTCGCGCCGCTCGATCTCTGAGAGCGCGGTGATCTGGGGATCGGAGAGCAGCGCGGCCTGCACGCCGGCGGGCAGGGCCTGCAGCGCCGCCGAACGTAAGAATGCGATCCCCAAGAGCACATCGCCCTGTGCGTAAGCCTCCGCGGCCCAGCGCAGGCGGTTCGAGACCCGATCCCGCTGCTGCCCGGCGACTTTGTGGAGAAAATCAGCAGCCAGGGCGCGGACCGGCGCATCCGCCTTCCTATCGGTGGGAACGCGCTCCGGATACGCATCCGAGTAGGCCAGCCAGCGCAGCCATGCCGCCTGCAAATGCTCCCTGCGCCGACCTCGCCGCGCTGCTTTCCGAACCGAAAGCGCGTGCGAGAAGCGCGCCCGGAAGCGCTCCCATGTCCCGCTCGCCTCCTTTCCGCCTCGGTCGCTCCAACGAAAGGGGCCGGATCTCCCCAGCACTGTTGGTAGCCATATCCCCTGCCTTACGATCATTACCTCCGGCACATCCCCATTCTCTTCCGGAGGAGCGCCCTCTCCCATCTCCACGGGAGGAGGCTCTATCGGGCCGGAGAACGCGAAGACGGGCAGCGCCGAACCGCGCAGGGGAGAGCGCAGCGGCGCCTCCTCGGGCAGGGGAAATAACTCCGCCTCAACGCCTAACGCTGCCAACCCCGGAACCAGCCAGGCCGGAAGATCCGCATGGGTGAGCGGCGTGCCCCGGCGACGCGACAGGCCGCCCGTCATGGCCTGCCGGAAGGCATCGGTCGCATCGGACGCGAAAAGGGGGCGCGCGGCCTCCCATACGGCCCAGAATTCCGTCTCCACCCTTGCCCACCTCCGGAAATCCGCTCGAAATACGCCTTTAGATAGACCGCGCCTCCTGTTGAAAAGCGCGGGGCGTGCGGTACACTATTATCGCGAAGAGAACTTGCTAAAGGATCAAGGCTTCGCGTCTCAACGGGGAGCCTGATTCCCCAGGCGTTCAGCGCGAAGGCCGTCTTCTCCTTGCACCCTCCTCTCGTTTTGAGATTGACCAGTGCTTGTTTGTCGGGTATAATAGAATATCGAATTTTCGGAAGCCGCCTTGTCAACGGCTTCTCAGGAACTCGGTCATCATCTGTTTCCGAACCTCTGTGCAGAGAGTAAGGCACTCCGCTTGACCCGACGGCGGGATCGTCCCACGCGTCTTGGCTGCATCCGATGTGGAGGCAACGGTTTCAAACCGGCGACGATGGTGTACGGACAGAATGGCTCTCCCTGCTTGTATCGAGGGTGAACACGGGCGCACCTGTCAGAGCGCCTAATGTTCCGTGACGAGGAATTGGCCTCCGATCTGGGACAAGCCCCAGGATTTATCCGGGGGATCTGACATGCAAACCCAGGAAGGAGAAAGATCATGCCGGAATTTACCCTGCCTCCGCTGCCTTACGACTATTCGGCGTTGGAGCCGACCATTGACACCCAGACGATGCAGATCCACCATGGCAAGCATCATCAGGCCTATGTCAATAACCTGAACGCCGCCATCAAGGATGTGTCCGGGCTGGATGGGAAGAGCGTGGAGGAGATCATCGCCGATCTCAATGCCCTCCCGGAGAGTATCCGCACCGCAGTGCGCAACAACGGCGGGGGTCATGCCAATCATACCCTTTTTTGGGAAATTATGACTCCGGGCGGTAGCAAAGCCCCGACCGGGGCGCTGGCGGCGGCCATCACCAGCACCTTCGGCGATGTCGAGGCCCTGAAGAAGCAGACCAACGAGGCGGGGACCAAGCGGTTCGGCAGCGGCTGGGCCTGGCTCGTCGCCGATGGCTCCGGCGCGCTCTCGGTCACCAGCACCCCCAATCAGGATAGCCCCCTCATGGAGGGCAAGACCCCCATCCTCGGCGTGGATGTGTGGGAGCATGCGTACTATCTCAAGTACCAGAACCGACGCCCCGACTACCTCACCGCCTGGTGGGAGGTGGTCAACTGGGACGAGGTCGGCAAGCGCTATGACGCCGCCCGTGGTTGATCTCCCTTCGGCGTAAAAAATCGGCCTGCAACTCTTTCAGGGAGTTGCAGGCCGTTTTTTTGTGTTCTCGTTATGTGAAGAGATCAGGTCCCCGGCAGGATTTCGATTCTGGTCTTATTCCGACGGTCGTCCGGCAGTGCGGCAGGCAGCGACACGATCCAACTCGACGCCGATTCACTCCAGCCCCAGGTTAATTCGATAGGAAGATAGAGATAGCCGGTAGGGGAGGCGTGCGTTTTTTCGTCATCGTAGTTCAGGCGGGCCTCGAATTTGTTTGCTCCCTCCGGCGGAAGCGGATAGCTCTGGGCGGCAATCAGCGCAGGGAGAAGCCCACGCTGTTCCGGCGTCATTTTGTCGTAGGTCAGGGAAATCCGCTCGAATACCTCCGGCGTGAGGAGATGCATCTGTTGGATGCCCACCCCAGAGGCCAGCGGCCCCTGCATCACATTGGAGGCCGCCTTAAAAATCGCCAACAGTTGGCGCACTCCCCCCGTCTCTTTCTGATCCGAGCGACATGCGAAATCCGAAAGGCTGTTCAGTCCGGCGATCTGGGCGTCCGTCAGTTCGGTCAGAGAGCAGACGTCCGCATAGGTCGGGACATAGCCCTGCGCTTTCAGATGCTCGACCAGCGGGACCATCCAGCGATCCGGCACTTCGTAGAGACGTTGCGAATACCAATCCTGCTTGCGGAATAACAGGGTCTTTTCCCGTGTCCACCAGAGGTACCCGGCAGGCTGACAGAAGGCATCCAGGACGGAGAAGGCATCCTCTTTGGTTTTCCCCGTAGCAGACGCCGTGACTGCGGTCGGTCTCTCCAACGGACGGCAGCGATAGTAGTCGGCCAGGATCGGCTGGCCGGACTTCTCGGCCAATTTGAGCAGACGATCCGTCCAATCGGCTTTACTTTGCGCCTCCTGGATGGCATCCAGCCTGGGAAGCGGTGCGTTCATAGGAACGCGCTTGCCGGTGTAGGGATCGCCATGCGGAGGCAACAGTACGCCGGATCGGCTGTCAATCGCCGCGATCTCAATGGCGCCGAATTTCGTGAGCGTGATATGCCCATAGGAGAAGCCCACTTTCGCATGGAGCACGCCCCCCGAGAGATCCAGCAAGAAGCGCAAGCCGCTCTCCTGAAGCCATTGGGGAGACAGCAGGGAGGGATCATGCGCGATGGAATCCTTCTCCCGCTCCCGTTTCTCTTCAAACTGCTGGCGTAACGGCTCCTGCTGCTCCGGGGTGAGGGCGCTGTAGGGAACGACGAGATGGTCCTGGGCGAAGAGCGTATCGCGTTGGGCCGGGCTGAGCAGCGCATAGAAGCTGGTCGCCATTCGCCCATCCCGGTCGGAGAGCCGCTTGCGGATAGGATCGTCCGCCGGACGTTTCGCAAGCTGCTCCGGCGTCTCGCTCAGCGCTTTCACCTGCTGGTCCAGTTGCGCCAGCATCCGGTTGATCGTCTCGCGTGCCAGCCCATCCTCGTACCCTCGGGCGCGGACATCCCGGATCAGCCGATAGCTGACCGTCCCATCCTTCGCCGTCTGCGGCAGCCAGGTGTCGTTGTACAGGGCCGCCAGATCCTCCAGGGTGTCGCGCAGAGGCCGGGCGGGAGTAAAGAGGAGGACCTTGTCATCGGCCACATAGTCGTCGGCACGCAGAACGATGCCGGACTGTTTCGACACCTGTGCCAGCAGATCGCGGAGAGGAATACCCTCCGCCGTTATGGCGGCTTTCCGGTTCAGGCGCGCATCCTTGGCCCAGGTCTCCTGCGGAGGGGCCGCCGTAGCGGCGACGAGGCCGGGAACCAATACCCCCGCGACCAGCGCTCCGATCCCGATCCCAACCCGCTGGCGTGTTGAGAGCCGCCGTGCCTGCCGCGTCGGGGTCAAAATAAGCTGGATACGCTGCCCCAGTGAGGAGCGGAATGCAATGATCCCCATCCCGAGCGCCGGCTCCGATCCGGAAGCGCCCAGGCGCTCCGCCAGGGTAAGCAGGCAATCGGCATACGCGCGCGGCGAGCAGTTCTGCGCCAACACCGCCTGGTCGCATACCTCCTCACTCACCTGCTCCCACTGCCGGGAGAGCAGCCATACCATCGGCTGTATCCACAGAAGGGCGCTGAGCAGTCGCACCATCAGGTTCCACTCGCAATCGCGCCGCTGAAGGTGGCTCAGCTCATGCGCCAGGATCGCGCGCAGTGCGGCGGCCTCAAACTGGGATTCCCAATCTGTGGGCAGGAAGATAGTTGGGCGCCATAACCCTGCCAGAAAGGGAGTAGATACCTGCGGGGAGATCACCAGATCCGGCGGCGTGAGCGCCATGCCTCCGCAGAGTTCCTGAAGCGTGTGGATCAGTGCGCTCTCTTTTACAGGGTGAGAGGTCCTCTTTAGCCGCAGAAGTGCGAATTGGTGGATGCCCAGCCAGGCCAGCAGGAGCAGCGTACCGCCCAGCCAGACGCTGACAATACCGATATAGAGCCAGGCGCGGGGCGGGAGCGATGGGGAAGATACGAGGGCAGCCAGGTGCATGGCGGCGTCCGGGGAGCGCAATGCCTCGGACGCCTCAGAGGACGCCTGTACGCCCGGATATAGGGAGATCAGGACTTTCTGCCCTCTATTGTCGTGCCGGACGCCCGCGCCCTCGGGAGCGGAGGATGATAGGGAGGGCGCAGAAACGGCTGCGTCGATATGATCGTCGTGCACGGCCTCCGGCAGTGTGGGAACCGGCAGGGCGCTCTCCTGCGTGGGGGGTAGGGAGAGGCTCCAGAGTGGCGTCACGCGCCCGGCTCCGCTGACGATCAGCAGGCCGCTCAGCAGGATCGCGCCAAAAGCGGCTTTGTAGACCAGCGCCCGGACGGCTCCCCCCTGCCTGCGCAGCAAGTATCCCGACACCATCCCCAGCAGACACAGCACCAGGGAGGTGAGCAGGAGGCGGATCCCCACCTGCAAAATCCCCCGGCAAACCTCGGGCAAAACGCCCACCGCAAAGGCGTTCATGGCTTCTCCTCCTTCGCGATAAGCTCACGCAGGCGCTTCAACTCCTCCGGCGAGATCCGCTCTCGCTTGAGCAGGTGCGCGACCAATCCATAGACGGAGCCATTGAACAGCCGCGTCATGAGCTCCTCGATGGCCGATTCGGTCACCTCGGTCTGCTCATAGAGAGGGCGAAACACAAAAGTGCGCTCCTCCAACGCATGCGTCACGGCGCCTTTAGCCTCCAATTTGCGCAGCAGGGTCTGCACCGTGCTGTGCGCGATAGGCAGCGTGCGGTTTAACTCGTCGGTGATCTCACGGGCTGTGGCGCTGCCGCGCCGCCATAAGACCTGCATGATCTGTAGTTGGACTTTGCCTAACCGGTGCGGTGTCTGGGACATCGTGTCGGCTCCTTCCGGAACTGGGGAGTAGACCACAGTAGATTTACCATGGTAGACGATTCATAGGAGAGTTTACCATGGTAGATGTGATTTGTCAAGGCTTATCCCAAGTTCTTTTGTGGGATCGTGAGAGCTACAGCTGCGGAGGAGAGGGCCTGGGAAAGGCGAGGAGCCTTGCTTGACAACGCCATGTGCGGCACTTCATAATTATATCCATCGGGGATATGCTTTTTCCATCCGTTGTCGCCCACATCATACAGGCTCTGGGTGGATCGGGTTCGGGCGCCGATATCCAACAGAGAGAAGAGAGATCATGAGAATTCTAGGAGAGAGAGACCGGAACGACAGGTTCCCTGCAACTGACAGGCAACGGGGAAGGGAGAGAGGCGCCGCCCTCTTCCTGCTTCTGCCCATGCTCCTGCTCGCCCTGGCGACCACCGCCCGCGCGCAGACACTGAAGCCATTGACACTCAGCGGTTCGCCCCTCCAGGGGTCGGGCGAAATGCGGGGTCTGAGCATTCTGATCCCCAATGGAACAGGAGCGCCGGTCACGAACAAGAGTGATATCAAGGCCGGCACGTACTACACCAAAGTCACCTTCAAGCCTCATGTGGAAGCGCCGGGGGATGGGTCGATGACTGTCACCCTCGACAAGGATCACGTCACGTCCACGGTCGTTCAGGGTCTGGATACGGGCGGCGTGGGCGCGCCCACCGGAACGGCTCCGAAGATGGACTTTACGGACCCCATCAAGTGTATCGGGGAAGTCCGGGGTGTCTTTGATACCGGCGTTGCGACCGCAAAAGGCACAGGCGATGCTCCCCGCTCCCTTCAAATCCCGGACGGCGCGACCAAGATGAACAGCCTGGATGTTGACTTTACCTGGAAAAACAACAAGCAGACGCTGAATATCAAGCTTCCTGCCGCCGCTGCAGCCAAGGGCGGGGGACACAGGCTGCGCTATATCGTCCTGGGCGTGGGCGGCGTTGCCGTGGTCGGTGTGATCGCCTTCCTGGCGCTCCGCCGTAAGAAGCCGGCGTAACCACCCCGCGGCTCCGCCTATCATCCCCGGCTCCTCTTCTTGAGAGGGAGAGGGGAGAATAAAGGCGGTGAAGGCCAAACATTTCTGTTGGCCTGTACATCACTCCCCGCTCTGGTCGATGAGCTTGGCCACCAGGCCGGTCCAGCCCGTCTGGTGGCTTGCGCCCAGCCCGGCCCCCGTATCTCCATGAAAATACTCATGGAACGGGAGGTAATCGCACCAATTAGGATCCTGCTGGAAGCGTTCGTTCCCTCCGAAGACCGGGCGTCTGCCGTTGGCGTCGCGCAGAAAGATACCGATCAGCCGGCGTGACAGTTCGACGGAGACCTCCCAGAGGGTCATCTGCTGCCCGGACCCGGTCGGGAACTCCACTTTGAAGTCCTTCCCATAGTAGTAATCGAACTTCTGCAGCGCCTCGATGAGGAGGTAATTGAGCGGGAACCAGATCGGGCCGCGCCAGTTGGAGTTGCCCCCGAACAGGGCGGTGTTCGACTCCGCAGGCTGATAGTCCACCTGGTAGGTCATGCCCTGCGCCACCAGCCGATACGGATTCTCCTTATGATAGCGGGATAGGGCGCGCAGCCCGTTCGGCGATAGAAACTCGCTCTCATTGAGCATCCGCTCCAGTATGCAGCGCAATCGGGTCGGGTTGACAACGGCGAAGATGCGTCGCGCCTCCGCCCCCGCCACCGTCACGGAGGCGATATCCTGGCAGAGATCGGGCCGGTGTTCCAGGAACCACTCCGTGCGCTCCTTCAAGTCCGGCAGCTTCTCCAGCATGTGCGGTTCCACCGTCTCCACCGCCAGCAGGGGGATCAGGCCGACCATCGAGCGAATCCGGAGGGGGAAGAACGTGCCATCGTTCAGGTGCAGCACGTCGTAGTAGAAGCCGTCCTCATTGTCCCAGAGATCGATCCCATCGTCCCCGCGCGCGGCAGGGCGGTCGTTCATGGCGTGGGCGATAAAGAAGAAGTGCTCCAGGAACTTCGTCGCCACGTCCTCATAGGCATCGTCATGGTTGGCCAGTTCGACGGCCAGTGCGAACATGTTGAGGCAGTACATGGCCATCCAGCTTGTACCGTCGGATTGGTTGATGTAGCCGCCGGTCGGCAGGGGCTTGCTCCGGTCGAAGGCCCCGATATTATCCAGCCCCAGAAATCCGCCCTGAAAGACGTTCTTCCCCTCGGTGTCCTTCCGGTTGACCCACCAGGTGAAGTTGAGCAGCAGTTTATGAAAGACCCGCTCCAGGAAGTGCACATCGCCGACGCCGCGCAGCCTCCGCTCGATCTGATAGACCCGTAGGGCGGCCCAGGCATGCACGGGCGGGTTCACGTCCCCGAAGGCCCACTCGTAGGCCGGCAGTTGTCCATTCGGGTGCATATACCACTCCCGCAGCAGTTGCAGCAGTTGTTCCTTGGCGAAGTCGGCGTCCACCAGGGCCAGCGGGATGGTGTGGAATGCCAGGTCCCAGGCGGCGTACCAGGGATACTCCCACTTGTCCGGCATGGAGAGGACGCTGGCGTTATCGAGATGCACCCAGTTGTGATTGCGTCCGTTGAAGCGCTCCGGCGGGGGGGCGGGTTGCGTCGGATCGCCTTTGAGCCACTTGAAGATGTTGTAGTGATAGAACTGCTTGCTCCAGAGCATTCCGGCGAATGCCTGCCGCTGCACCATCCGGGCGTCCTCCGAGAGGACCTGCGGGGCGAGATTGGCGTAGAATGCGTCGGCTTCGCTTTTGCGCTGCGCCAGGATGTTTTCAAAGGATGCGCCCAGCGGCCCGCTCAGGGTCGCCAGCGGCGTCAGACGCAGGCGGATCGTCTGGGATTCCCCCGGCCCCACCTGCAACTGGTAGCGGACGGCGACCTTCGTCCCCTCGGAGTTCGGATTGACGGCCCCTTTCTCGCCGTTCACGACATACCGGTGGATACCATCCTTGACATAAGGTGTGGTATTGGTCCCTTGCGATGGGAAGAGCCGTGCAAAGTTGGATTCATTCTCTGTGAAGAGCAGTTCGGGGCCGTTGCCCATCTTCTGGCAGAGCAGGTAGCGCGTGCCCAGCAGGACGTGTTCGGCCCGGATCGTCGCCATAGAGGGATTCACGGAGTGGCGATAGAGCTTGGGGCGCGGCCTGCCCGCCTCCCACCCCCAGGTGTTGCGGAACCAGAGCGTCGGCAAAACCTCCAGCGAGGCCGCCTCCACGCCCCGGTTCTCCACCGTGATGGCGATCAGGATGTCTTCCGATTCGGCCTTGGCATACTCGACGAACACATCGAAGTAGCGATTGTCGTCGAAGACGCCCGTATCCATCAGCTCGTATTCGGGATCCGTTTTGCCGCGCCGCCCGTTCTCCTCCACCAACTGCTCGTAGGGATACGCAGCCATCGGATACTTGTAGAGCGCCTTGCAGTACGAGTGCGTGGGCGTGCTGTCGAGATAGTAGTAGTACTCCTTGACGTCTTCGCCATGATTACCCTGCGGTCCGGACAACCCGAACAGGCGCTCTTTCAGGAAGGAGTCCTTCCCATTCCAGAGCGCCAGCGCAAAACACAGATACTGTCGCCGGTCGCAAAACCCCAGCAGGCCGTCCTCATTCCAGCGATAGACCCTGGAGCGAGCATGGTCATGGGGAAAATAGTCCCAGGCAGCCCCATCCGGGCTGTAGTCTTCCCGCACGGTTCCCCAGGCCCGTTCGCTCACGTAGGGTCCCCAGTGCTTCCAATCTTCGCTATGTTCGCGCGCCAGTTGCAGCCGATTCTCTTCTTCTGTCACAGCAACTCCTTTAGTACAGCGTGACTTGCTGGGTGAGGCCGCCGTCTACGTAGTAGGTGCTGCCGGTGACATATTCGGCTTCATCGCTGGCGAGGAAGACCGCCACGGCGGCGACTTCGGCGGGCTTGCCGAAGCGGCCCCAGGGGATCTCGCTGAGCGCATTTTTGAGGGCTTGGGGATCGTTGAGCACCGACTGATTGATCGGGGTGGCAATCGCGCCGGGGGCGATATTGTTCACCGTGATCTTGTTGGGCGCGAGCTCCATCGCCACGTTCCGCATCATCATCCGCATGCCGCCCTTCGAGGCGCAGTAGGCGGTGTACATGGGGAAGGGAATATCCTCGTGGACGGAGGAGACGTTGATAAGCCTGCCACCCCCACCCTGTTTGATCATCTGTCGCGCCGCCGTCTGATGCACCAGGAAGGCCCCATAGAGATTGATGGAGAGCACCTTATTCCACTCGTCGTCGGTCACCTCCACGAAGGGCTTGCGTATCTCGATGCCCGCGTTGTTGATGGCGATGTCCAGCCGTCCGAACCTGGCGACGACTTCGGCGATCATCCGCTCCACATCCTCACGCTTGCTGACATCGCCGCCGACCGCGATCCCGGTCGTGCCGTATGCGGCGATCTGGGCTTCGGCGTCGGCCTGGCGTGTCCCCCCCGGCAGGTAGTTGACGGCGACATGCGCCCCTTCTGCGGCAAAGCGATCCGCAATTCCCTGGCCGATCCCGCTATTTGCGCCCGTAATGAATGCTACTTTGTCTTTCAGTCGCACGGTTGTCTCCTCTATGGGTGGAATGGTGGGTTGAAAGGTTCCGGTCGTATGGGTTGCTTCGCAGAGAGATACGTGAAAACGAACCTCTTGTTCGACTCCGCTGCACGGCCCGCCATATTCTCTGAACAAAATTGCGCTTGTACACGTTATATCTCTACCTAGGAAGGACGCGGAAGCCGTTCCTGCCGTTGCAGCGGCGCGTCCCTCTCTCTGCTACACTCTACCTGAAAATAGACGGAGAATAGAGAAAATGAATTCCAGATATAGTCCCATTTTGGCCCCGGCGGCGCTCCTGATGGCCGGATTGCTGATGGGTTGCAGCACGCAGGATTCCCAGAAGATCGAGCAGGACACCCAGAGCCTGGCGCACGATACGGGCAAGGCGGTCGGCGGGGTCGGTATCCAGGCGAAAGTCGTCACGGCCCTCTCCACGCACAAAGGCGTAGATATGAGCGGTCTGCATATCGATACCAACTCCGATGGGGTGGTGACGCTGGGCGGCCATGTCCGCAGCGAGGAAGAGAAACAGACCGTCGTGGAGACGGCAAAGGGGGTTTCCGGCGTAACCAAGGTCGTGGACAATCTGCGCGTCCAACCCGGAACAAGCTGATTGCTCTTATCTGGCGATCCTATGTTTCGCCGAGAGATTTTCGCACTAACAGCGCCTCACAAAATGACGTCGGCGGGCACTTAAAGCGCCTGCCGACGTCCTACCCGAATTGGCCGTCGATGCATGACGATACAGCATCCCCCACAGAGGAGTGGAGGTGCGTACCTTCTTCCATTCCGCGCTTTAGGGCTGGCTAACTCTGTGGTTTCAGGTAACTGATGACGTTTGTCCAATCCAGGAAGTTCGCCTGGTCCCATAAGTTGAGAAGAGCGCGTACTTTGCCGCCTACATCCGCCTGCGTTATGCTTTTCTCATCAATGAAGATAATACCCGCGTGATCGCGCCCTTCCATCGCCCATTGCATCACTATGGGGGCGATGGTGCGCTGGTCGTAGGTCACGAGCGTCAACCCTTCTTCCAACGCCGCCGTCAGGATCACATCGTCATCTGCCTGAAGCAGCGCGCCCCCCCGCCAGTCTTGTAGGCTGTAGATGACAAGCTCCGGTCGCTTCGCCTTTATCTGATCTGCCACACTCAGTGAGATATGCGCGTCCGTCAGAAAGGCAAGCATCAGGAAGGTTGCTCCTCGTCTTGCCTGGGGATAGTAATTACGCGCAAATTAGGAAACATCCGTTTCAGCCGCTCCTCGCCAATATCGTTATCGGCCAGCGCCTGGTCTATCTCCTCGCGGAACGCATGGTAGTAATTCAGCGCTGCCTTGACGTTCTCAATAGGGCACTGCAGGTATTCGGAAGTGCGCTCGGCGTCCATGTCGAAGCCTCTGGCAACCATGATGAATTCCCATACCGCCATGCCCATCCCTTTGATAAAGGGCTGTCGCCCAACAAACGTATTGCGAAACTCGATCATGGAAAACTCTTCTTCCCGCAGCGCTTCGTCCAACAGCAAGACGCTGGCTCTGGTGCGGGTCATGCCGTTGCCTAGCATCCGGGCAAAGCGGTCCAGGCGGCTTATCAGTTCATCCGGCAGGCGCAAACTTATCGTTTGAGACATCACATATTCCTCACTTTCTCTTTCTGTATTGTGCGTATTGTACACTATATGGACAATTATGACAAGCCATCTTATTCCAAACGGAAAACCGAACGCCCCAGGAAAGACAAAAAGGGGCAGGATAGAAAGGAGGTTCTGTCGAACTGCAAGCCCAGGAAGGGTAAGGGGGCGCCGGGTTTATGGGGTATGACGTTTTTCTAAGTCACTCATCGAAGGACAAAGCGGTCGCCGATCAAGTCTGTGCGATGCTGGAGGCGAACGGCATCCGCTGCTGGATCGCGCCGCGCGATATCCTGCCGGGCCAGGACTGGAGCGAAGCGATCGTGCGGGGGATCGGAGAGTGCCCGGTCACCCTGCTGATCTTCTCCGCCGCCTCCAACGACTCGCTTCAGGTGCGCCGAGAGGTACAGCGGGCCTTTGAGAAGGAGCGCAGCGTCCTGCCCTTTCGCATTGATAGTGTAACGCCCCACGAAGCGCTGGAGTACTACCTCAGCCCCGTCCACTGGCTCAATGCGGTCACGCCCCCGCTGGAAGCGCATCTGGACGAACTGTTGGCGACAGTCCGCCGCCTGCTGCCCGCTCCGGAGCCGATCCCGGAACCACCGCCTGCGCCTCCGGCGGCAGAAGTCCTCTCGGTTGCTCCCTCTGAGCCTCTCGGCAATCTGCCTATCCCCATGACGCCCTTCATCGGGCGCGAAGCGGAGCTGACGGAATGGCGCAACCTGCTGCTGTCACCCAAAACGCGCGTCCTGACGCTCTTAGGCTTCGGCGGCATGGGCAAGACGCGCTCCGCGCTGGAACTCGCCGGACGCTGCGAGCAGGCTTTTCCGCAGGGGGTCTGGTGGTTCGAGTTGGAGGAAGCGCATACCGGCGCGGAGATGCTGCAGCGGATCGCGCTGGACCTGGGAGTGAGCCTGAAACCTCAGCCCTCCGTCAAGGAGCAGCTCATCGCCCACCTGCACGACCGTCAGGCCCTGCTGGCACTGGACAACACCGAGCAGATCCCCGATGCGGGCGTCGCGCTCAACCCCCTGGTCCAGGCCGCACCGCACATCAAATGGCTGGTCACCTCGCGCCGCGCACTCGAAATCGCCGCGGAACAGGTCATCGAGATCCCTCCGCTATCGCAGGAGGAGGCGGAAGCGCTCTTTATCGAACGGGTTCAGGCGCGGCAGGCTGCCTTTGAACGGACGGAGGAGAACACGGCAGACATCGCCGAACTCTGCCGCCGCCTGGAGGGGATGCCGCTGGCAATAGAGTTGGCCGCCTCGCGCGGGGTCGCCATGACCCCGCGCGACATCCTCAACCGTCTCGACGAGTGGTTTCGCCTTCTGCAGACCCGCGCCCCCCACCTGCCGCCCCGACAGCGCGCCCTCAACGGCGCCATCGAGTGGTCGCACAACCTGCTCACCGATGAAGACAAGGAGCTCTTCGCCGAACTGGCCGTCTTCTCCAACGGCTTCACACTGGAAGCCGCGGAAGCCATCTGCGATGTTCTGGATGTGTTCGAGGGCGTGCAGGAGCTGCGCAAACACTCCTTCCTGCGTACCCAGACCCATACGACGACCCAGCAGATGCGCTTCCTGATGCTCGAACTGGTACGCGAGTATGCCGAACAGAAGCTGAGCCATGATGAGGTGCGCCGCCGCCACGCCGAATTCTTCCTCACTTTCGCCGAACAGCGCGCCGTAAAACTGCGCACATGCGAGGAGGCGCAAGCCCTCGACGCGCTGAGCATGGAGCGGGACAATCTCCGCTCGGCCCTACACTGGGCGCAGCAGAGCGGGCAACACCAACTCTGTGCGCGCCTGGCTCATGCCCTGGGTCCGCCGCTCTACAGCCTGGGTCTCTGGACAGACGCCAGCGCGTGCTTTGAGAGCGGGCTGCAGGCCGCCGAACGGCTTGGGAGCGAGGGGCTCTCCCTCCGTGCGGCTCTGAACAACGACATGGCGCGCCTCGCGCTGGATCGCGGCGACCGGGAGGCCGTGCGCCGCCACTCCGAAGCCGCTCTGGCGCTCTACCGCGAACAGCAGGCGCCGGAGGGCGTCGCCGATTCCCTCAACTTGCTCGGCCTGCTGGCGATGGAGGTCGGCGAGAGAGAAAAAGCGCAGGCGCATTTCGAGGAGGCGCTCACCCTCTGGCCGGAAACCGCGCCCAAGGGGCGCGCCGATGCCCTGCACAATCTGGCCTTCCTGGCCGCGCGGCGCAACGACCTGGACGGTGCAGAACGTCTTTATGAGCAGAGCCTGCGGTATCGCCGCGCTGCGGGCGATGCGCGGGGCGAGGCGGAGACCCTCGGCAACCTGGGCGCAATGGCCTACACAGCGGGAGATCCTTCCACGGCGCGCCAGCTCTATATCGAGAGCCTGAACCTCCGCCGTGCCCTGCGGGACCGTCATGGCATCGGCCTCATGCTCTATAATCTCGGCGAAGTCGCCGAAGCGGCAAAAGATGGGCAACAGGCCGTGGCATTGTACGCACATGCCGAGCGGATCCTGCGCGAATTGCAATCCGCCTATGCGGCGATCCCAACGCAGGCCCTGGAACGGCTCGCCGCAGCATTGGGTGCGGAGGTCCTTGCCACGGCGCACTACCAGGCCGCACACACCTCCTGGGAGAAACTGGTATAAACCCCCTTCTCATAAGGAAACCATCATGAAAGTCCGCCCTATCCTCATCGCGCTCCTGGTCTTCCTCCCGGCTCTCTTGTGTTGCGGCGATGCCGTCGCACGGAGGCAGCCTGCCCCGAAGGCAGGCGATGCCCCCGCCGAAAACGGCCCCGAACTCGTCCTGCAAGTCGGTCATTTCGGGGAGATCATGGCGATTGCCTTCTCTCCGGACAACCGCCTGGTGGCCACCGCCAGCCGTGACCAGACCGTCAAGCTCTGGGAGACGAAGCGGGGAACCCTGCGCTACTCGCTGACAGGGCACGCAGGCCGGGTCTTTGGCGTCGCCTTCTCTCCCGATGGCAAAACGCTCTACAGCGTGGGGCAGGCGGGCGTGGTGCGGGCCTGGGACACGGAGAGCGGCACGCTGCTGCGCACCTTTCCGCCCTTCCACACCGGAGGACGCCTCTCCACGCTCTGGTGTGGGGGTAAGAACGGCGATACCCTCCTCGTCGCCATCGCTCACGCCGATAAGAGCATCCTTCTGGAGAAGATCTCCCTCTCCACCGGGAAGCTGGAGGTCATCGCCACCTTAACCGAGCACGAACGCATTGTGAATGCCCTGGCGTTCTCCCCCGATGGCAAGACCCTGGCGAGCGGCGATATGGGCGGCAGCGTCAAAACCTGGGATACGGAAGACGGCTCCCTGCAGCGTAATCTCTCCGGGCACGCCATGCGCATCGATTCCCTCGCCTTCTCCGCCGACAGCAAGACCCTCGCCGATGCCTGCTTCGACGGGGAATCCTTCCTCTATGAGGTGAAGTCGGGGAAAAAGATCGGCGAGATGAACATGAACCGACCCGAAGAGGGGGTGGGGGCCGTCGCCTTCTCCCCCGATGGCAGCCAGATCGTGACGGGCGGGCATGGCGGCGAAAAAGGCAATGAGTACCTGATGGTGTGGGATGCCAAGACCTATCAGGAGACCCGCGTGCTTCAGGGGCATGAGGGTTTTGTCAGCGCCCTGGCCTACTCGCCGGATGGCTCTCTATTGGCCAGCGGCAGCCGGGACAATACCCTCCGTATCTGGGACGCACACACCGGGAAAGAGCGTTCCGTAAGCGGTCGCTCCAACTACCTCACCTCGGTCGCCTTTTCGCCGGATGGCTCCCTGCTCGCCAGCGGCAGCGACGACCGCTATGTGCGGATCTGGAATGCCCGCACCGGCGCATTGGACCATATCCTGTCCGGCCATGCCGGAGGGGTATTGGCCGTCGCCTACTCCTCGAATGGGGCGCTGCTCGCCAGCGGGGGCAGAGATGGCAAAGTTCTGGTCTGGGACGCCCATACGGGCGCGCTGCGGCATACGCTCAAGTCCCCCGGCGGTGCGATCAATGCCCTGGCCTTCTCTCCCGATGGGGCGACGCTGGCCGGCGGCTGCGGCTGGGCCATTTACGGCGGCTCGGTGCAGGTGTGGGATATCAACACGGAGAAGCTGACGCACACGCTGGATGGGCAGTCGCTGCAGCCGGTGCGTACCGTCGCCTTTACGCCCGACGGCAGCCAGATCGTCAGCGCCAGCGAGTTCCGTGGCGGCGGCGAGGTGCGCTTCTGGGACGCCAAGACCGGCGCACAACTCTTCAAGGATTTCGGGCACGGCTTCCACGCCCTCGCCCTCTCTCCGGATGGCAAGACCCTCGTGACCGGAGGCGCGATCCTGGAAGC
>Ga0070734_10002379_pt1 | contig 23093 bp, 18 predicted proteins | sample Coa_R1_8_FD_66444 | JGI IMG/M metagenome (GOLD analysis project Ga0070734, IMG submission 66444) | Surface soil microbial communities from Centralia Pennsylvania, which are recovering from an underground coalmine fire - Coalmine... | ecosystem: Environmental > Terrestrial > Soil > Unclassified ...
CCACCGCCGCCCCATCCGGCCGGGGCGGCAGGCCACCGCGGCGGCAGGCGCCCACGGCCAGCGCCAGCACGAGCGCGAACCTCCCGAAGCGCCTCAGCCCGCGCATGGGCGAGGTCAGCCGGCGGCGGCGTCGCTGGCCGCGCGCGGCTGGATCGACGCCAGCAGCTCGGCCTCGGCCACCACCACGCCGTCGACCTTGGCCTCGCCCCGCAGCTTCCAGATGGCCCCCCCCTTGCGCAGGGGGACGATCTCCAGCGTCAGCAGATCACCGGGGACCACCGGCTTGCGAAAGCGGCACTTGTCGATGGCCATGAAATAGATCACCTGCGTCGCCGGGTCGAAGCCGACCAGCTGCGCGGCGTAGAGCGCGCCCGCCTGCGCCATCGCCTCGACGATCAGCACGCCCGGCATGACCGGGTGCCCGGGGAAGTGGCCGTTGAAGTGCGGCTCGTTGCGCGACACCATCTTGCGCGCGACGATCTTCTCGGGACCGAGCTCGTCGACCCGGTCGACGAGCAAGAACGGATAGCGGTGGGGGAGGATCCGCTCGATGGCCCGGATGTCGAGCACGGCGCCTACTTCTTGCCCCCAGCCGTCGGCTTGGCCGCGCCCCCTTCGGCGCCCTCGCCGGCGTTGTAGCGGCGAATCAGCTCGTTGGTCAGATCGAGGTGCGGCTTGGCGAACACCAGGGCCGACTTGTCCACGATCATCGAGAAGTTCTCCGACGCGGCGATCTTGGAGATGATCTTGTTCATCCGCTCGTAGATCTTCGCCGTCGCCTCCTGCTCCTTGGCCGACAGGTCCTGCTGGTGCCGGAGGTAGGTCTGCTGGACCTTCTGCATCCGGGTCTGGAGCTCGGCCTCCTTCTCGCGCACCTGATCGGCGGGAAGCAACGTCCGCTTCTTGTCGAGGTCCTCGACGTCCTTCTTGAGGGCCGCCTGCTGCTCGTCCAGCTCCTTCTGCTTCTGGTCGAACACCTTCTTGAGCGCCGCCTTCGCCTTCTTGCCGTCGTCCGTCTCGTTGAGCGCCCGCTGCATGTCGACGAACCCCAGCTTCATGTCCTCGGCGAACGCCGCCGACGAACCGAGCACGAGGATCGCCGCGAGAAGGAATCGTGATGCGCGTGACATAGAGGTCTCCTTTACCGGACGGATGCTTAACACGTTTGTAAGAAAAGCGGTGTCCCCTTCGCCGCCCTCGGGTTCCCTTCGCCGAGCCTCGGGTTCCCTTCGCCGAGCCTCGGGTTCCCTTCGCCGAGCCTCGGGTTCCCATGGTCGCGTCGGGGGCGAGCGAGCTCTGCTCGCGCGACCCCACCGCGGGAGGGTTTGGGAACCCTCTCAGGGTTCCCATCTAAGTTAAAAGAAGTTGCCGATGGTGAACTCGAAGACGATGGGCTGCTCGCCGGGCAGGGTCCAGAACGGAACGCCCCACTCGAACCGCAGCGGACCGATGGGCGAGAACCAGCGGAAGCCGAACCCCCAGCTGGCGCGGTAGGCGTCCAGGTTGAGCGGGCCCTTGCAGGGGTTCTTGCTGACGTCGACGTTGAACGGCGCCAGCTTGCAGTACTGGTCTTCCAGGTTGAAGGCGTTCCCGGCGTCGGTGAAGACGACGCCACGGATCCCCACCTTGTCGAAGATCGGGAACTCGACCTCGGCGTTGGCGATCACCTGGACGTTGCCACCGACCAGGAAGGTGTTGAGCGAGGCGTCCGGCTGCTGCGACGACAGCGAGCGGATGACCGGCCCCAGGGACAGCGGGGCGAAGCCGCGGATGTTGTAGATGCCGCCCGTGAAGTAGCGCTCGAAGATCGGCACGCCGCGCGGATCGCGGCTGACGATCAGATCCCCCTCCAGCTTGGCGCGGAAAACGAACGGACCCCACAGGGGGTAGAAGAAGCGGCTCACCCCCTCGTAGCGGTTGAAGACGTTCTGCGAGAACGTGACGTCGGGGTCGGCGATCTCGGCCGAGAGGGTGTTGTACCAGCCCCGGCTGGGGAACATGCGGTCGTTGCGCGAGTCGTACGACAGCGTCCCGCGAATCGAGGAGGTGATCCCGGAGCGGAACAGGTTGGCGATGCCGCTGGTGGTGATGGGGACGCCGATGGTCGGGCTCCCGAACAACCCGCTGCCGAAGCTGGAGAGGCTGGTGCCGATGCTGACCTGCTCCAGCTTGTAGGTGAGCAGGAGGCGCAGGTCTTCGGCCAGGAGGTAGCCCCAGGTCAGGCTTCCACCCGTCGAGTTGCGGATGAACGAATAGAGGAACTGCTGCTGGTTGAACAGGTTGAAGCCGAAGGTCCAGTTCGTGTCGAGGAAGTAGAGGTCCTGAAACTGGAGCAGGAAGAGGCGCCGGAGGCTGGAGATCTGCGCCTGCAGCGTCAGCAGCTGTCCGCGCCCGAACAGGTTGTTCTGCGAGATCTGGGCCTGGGCGATGAAGTTCTCGACCGAGGAGAACCCGGCGCCGATCTGGAACGTCCCGGTCGGCCGCTCGGAGACCTCGAAGTTGACGTCCATCTTGTCGTCGGTCTCGCTTCGCTTGGTCGACATCTCGACCTTCTCGAAGTAACCGAGCGCGTTGACGCGCTTCTTCGAATAATCGAGCAGGGACTGGTTGTAGGTGTCCCCCTCGTAGATGCGGAGCTCGCGCCGGATCACCTTGTCGCGCGTCTTGGTGTTCCCGCGGATGTTGATGCGGTTGACGCTGACCAGCTCGCCCTTCTGGATCTCGAACAGCACGTCGACCACCCGCGTCTTTTCGTTGACCGGCGTGGAGGGCGAGGCGTTGACGTAGGCGTAGCCGCGGTCCTTGTAGTAGTCGGTCAGCTTCTGCAGGTCGTCCGACAGCTTCGACCGGTTGAAGATCTCGCCGGGCTTGACCGAGATCTTCGAGAGGAAGAACTCGCGCGGCATCAGCAGGTCGCCGGTGACGTCGACCCTGCCCAGCCGGTACTGCGGCCCCTCGTCGACGTTGATGGTGATGTACATCGACTGCTTGTCGGGCGACAGCTCGACCAGCGGGTTCCCGACCTTCACCTGCACGTACCCGTGGTCCCAGTAGTGCGCCTGGATGAGGAGCAGGTCGCGCTGGAAGACGTCCTCGCGGTAGGTCCCCGCCGAGGTGAGCAGCGAGAGGATGTTCCCCTCCTGCGTGGAGATCACCCCGCGCAGCTCGTCGTCGGACATGGCGTGGTTGCCGACGAAGTTGACCCGCCGCACCTCCACCTTGCTGTTCTCGCGGACGTGGAACCAGACGTCGACGGTCGAGGCGGTGTCGCGCTTGATCTCGTACGAGACCTCCGCCATGTAGAACCCTTTTTCGACGTAGGCGTCCTTGATCTTCTCGACGTTCTTCTTGATCTTCGCCAGGTCGAGGATCTGGTCCTTCTTGATGTCCAGGACCTCGTTGATCTTGGACAGCGACACCTCGTCGTTGCCGGCCACGTAGATCTTGTTGATGGCCGGCTTCTCTTTGAGGACGAAGGTGACCGTGCTCCCCCCCTTCCCCTCGTTCACCTCCACCTCGACGTCCTCGAAGTAACCCATCTTCCAGATGGCGCGCACGTCGTCGCGCACCATCTCCTGCGTCAGCGTGGCGCCGGGGGCGGTCTTGAGGTTCACCTTGATGGCGTCGTCCTCGACCTTCCGGTTGCCGCGGAACGACACCTTGGTCACCTTGAGGCTGGGCGATGGCGCGGCCGGCTTGTCGGCGCCGCTCTCCTCGGCCTTGTCGTCGGCCGCGTCTGCCGTCTGCGCGCGCGCGACGGCGGCCACCCCGAGGGTGGTCAGCACTGCGGCGACGGTGAACAGGCGGCGGAGGCTCATGAGGGCGGGCGCTACTCCCGCTCGACGATCAGGCCGTCGGCCATGCGCAGCCGGCGCGGCGTCTTGGCCGCCAGCTCGTCGTTGTGCGTGACGATGAGGATGGTGGTCCCGAGCTCCCGATTGAGCTCGAAGAACAGCTCGTGAATCTCCCGCCCCGTCTTGGTGTCGAGGTTGCCGGTCGGCTCGTCGGCCAGCAGCAGCCGCGGGCGCAGCAGGAGCGCGCGGGCCAGCGCCACCCGCTGCTGCTCGCCGCCCGACAGCTCGCCCGGCCGGTGAGAGAGGCGCTCGCCGAGGCCGATCCGGGCCAGCATCGCCGCCGCCCGCTCGGCGCACAGCTTGCGCGGCAGCCGCAGGATCAGGCCCGGCATCATGGCGTTCTCCAGCGCCGTGAACTCGGGCAGGAGGTGGTGGAACTGAAAGACGAACCCGATCTCGCGGTTCCTGAACTCGGCCAGCCGCGTGGGGCCCATCGCCGTCACGTCGACGCCGTCGAACATGATCCGCCCCTCCGACGGCGCGTCGAGCGTCCCCAGGACCTGGAGCAGCGTCGACTTGCCGACGCCCGAGGCGCCCACCACGGAGGCCATCTCCCCGGGGAGGAGATCGAAGTCCAGGCCGCGCAGCACGTGGATCAAGCGGCCGCCGTGCTCGAACACCTTCGAGAGACCGCGCACTTCCACCCGGGCCCCACCGCGCGCGTCCCCCTCGAACGCAGCGGGCGAGATGGGCGTCGTCATGGGGTGCGCCAAATTAGTCGGCGACCCTGCGAGTGTCAACGACGCCATTGGCCTTATTTCCAGAGACTCCGCGCACTTGGCCTGGGTTGCCCAGCCGCACGCGGGAAGGCTTCAAGCGCTACTCATATCTCAGGCCGTCGACCGGGCGCATCCGGGAAGCGAGCATGGCCGGATAGAGGGTGGCCAGGCAGCAGAGGCCCAGCGCCGCCAGGTTCACGGCGGCGATCTCCGAGGCCCGCATCACGACCGGCAGCTTCTGGATGTAATAGACGTCCGGATCGAGCGGCAGCCCATAGTGCGACAGCAGCAGGCAGCCGCCGATCCCCAGCCCCAGGCCCAGGATCACGCCCAAGAAGCCGATGTAGAGCCCCTCGGCGAAGAAGATCCGCAGGATGGCGCCGTCGCGCGCCCCCATCGACTTGAGGATCGCCACCTCGCGGGCCTTCTCGGTCACCAGCATGATGAGGTTGGAGATGATCGAGAACGACGCCACCAGCGCGATGAAGGTGAGGACCACGAACATCGCCACCTTCTCCAGCTTGAGCGCCGTGAACAGCCCCCGGTTGAGCTCCTCCCAGGTGCGCACCTCGAACCCGGGGCCCAGCCGCCGGGCCAGCTCGTCGGCCACGTCACGGGCCGCCTCGGGGGTGCTGGTCCGGATCTCGATGCCGGTCACCTCGTCGGGCGTTCCCAGGAACTTCTGGGCCGCCTCGAGCGACACGTAGGCCAGCTTCGAGTCGAACTCGTACATGCCGGTGTAGAAATGACCGGCCACCCGGAACGGCTTCAGCTTGGGCATCGGGCCCATCGGCCCGACGCCGCACATCGGGCAGGCGATGTCGACGTCGCTGCCGACGAAGACGCGCAGCGTGTGCTGATAGAGCTCGTCGCCCAGCAGGATGCCCGGCAGGACCGGCCGCGGCGGGGGGGTCGTCCGCGCCCGCGGTTCGGGCGGCTCCTCGCCGCCCTGGCCCTTCCTGGCCGCCGACTTGCGGGCCAGCTCCCCCGTCAGCTTCTCGAGCGCCTTCTCGGTGGCGTTCTTGGTCGCGTCCTTGTTCCCCGTTTCGGCGGCCCCCTCGGGCGGCGGCGGCGGGAAGAGCGGGCTGGCGGTGTCGCCCGGATCGGCGCTGTCGTGCAGCACGAAGTCGTCGGCCGGGATCTGCGCCGGGTGCTCGAGGTAGCTGATCTTCCCTTCCTGCAGCGTCCGCTCGAGCCCCAGGACCTTGGGGGCGCGCGCGGGATCGATCCCGCGCAGGATGATCCCCATCCCGGCCGGGTTGGTGGCGTGCTTGATGATCACCTCGGTCTCGATGTAGGGCATCGACCCGACCACCTGCGGGATGCCGGCGATCTTCTTGTCGACCGCCTCCCAGTCGGTGAAGGGCTTCTCGTCGCCGCGCTCGATCACCACGTCGGCCTTGGTGGCCCGGATCTTCCCCTTGAGGTCGGCCTCGAACCCCGACATGACCGAGAGCGCGATGATCGGCGCGCCCGTCCCCAGGAAGACGCCGAAGATGGACACCGCCGTGAAGACCGTGAAGGTGGCGAACAGCGCCCCCATCAGCGTCACCAGGAGCCCCGCGGCGACGGCGATCATGCCCGCCGTCTTGAGCCGCTCGACCGCCACCAGCGGGTGAATCTCCATCCACTCGCCGGGGGCGCGCGCGTGGGTGCGCAGGACATGCGGGAGGAGCGCCGCCGCCGCGAGGCAGAGCCCGCCCGCCACCAGCGCCGCCAGCCCGAGCACCAGCGTCCGGCGCGACCGGCGCTCCGGATCGCGCAGGTGGCGCCAGGCGATGAACCACTCGATCCCGGGCTTGAACATCCGGGTCCTAGTCGCGCTCGGGCCGCATGAGCGGGAAGAGGATGACGTCGCGGATCGAGGGCTGGTCGGTCAGCAGCATGGCCAGCCGATCGATCCCGATCCCCTCCCCCGCCGTGGGCGGCAGCCCGTACTCCAGCGCCCGGCAGTAGTCCTCGTCGTAGTCCATGGTCTCGTCGCGCCCGTGCGCCTTGGCGTCGACCTGCGCCTGGAACCGCGCCCGTTGATCGACCGGATCGTTCAGCTCGGAGAAGGCGTTGGCGTGCTCGCGCCCGACGATGAACAGCTCGAACCGGTCGACGCGCGTGGGGTCGGCGTCGTTGCGGCGCGACAGCGGCGACGTCTCGGCCGGGTACTCGGTCACGAACGCCGGGCGGTCGGCGGGGAGCGCCTTCTCGCCCGCGTAGTCGAACAGCGCGCCGATCCGCTCGCCGTGTGACTCCGACTTGCGCAGCACCGCCGCGAGCTCGTCCTTTCCCGACGTCAGACCGTGGTCGCCGAGCCACTTCGAGAGCGCCGGGGCGTCGTCCAGCAGCGGGCGCTCCAGGCCCGCCGGGAGCAGCCCTTTCGCCGACGCCGTCACGATGGCCTCCTTCATCGGGATGCGCGGCCACGCCCCGGCGAAGCTGACCTTCTGGCCCTGATAGGTGATCTCCTCGCCCCCCGCGATCTCGCGCGAGAGCTCGCGGAACAGGGTCTCGGTCAAAGTCATCAGGTCGGCGTAGGTGGCGTAGGCCTGATAGAACTCCAGCATCGTGAACTCGGGGTTGTGCTGGCGCGACAGCCCCTCGTTGCGAAAGTTGCGGCCGATCTCGTAGACGCGCTCGAAGCTGCCGACCACCAGCCGCTTGAGGTGCAGCTCGGGCGCGATCCGCATGTTGAGGTCGAGGTCGAGCGCGTTGTGGTGGGTCTTGAACGGCTTCGCCGCGGCGCCGCCCACGATCCCGTGCATCATCGGCGTCTCCACCTCGAGGAACCCGCGCGCGTCGAGAAACGCGCGGATGCTGCGCACGATCGCGCTCCGCTTGCGGAACACCTCGCGCACCTCGGGGTTCGCCACCAGATCGACATAGCGCTGGCGGTACCGGACCTCGGTGTCGGACAGGCCGTGCCACTTCTCGGGCAAGGGGCGCGTCGCCTTGGTCAGGATCTGCACGCTCTCGGCGACGATGGTCAGCTCGCCCTGCCCGCTCTTGGGCTGGGTGATGGTCGGGCTGCCCACCACGCCGATGAAGTCGCCGCGCTCGGCGTGCTTCCACTGCTCGAACGCCGCGTCTCCGATCAGATCCTTGCGCACCCAGACCTGGATCTCTCCGGTCCGGTCGAGCACCTTCACGAACGCCGCCTTGCCGAACCCGCGGTAGGCGACGATGCGGCCCGCGACCGAGAAGTCGTCGTCGGTCAGCGTCCGGGGAGGCGCCCCCTTGTCGGCCGGATCGCCCGGAGGAGGCGGCGCGGCCCCCGCGAATCGCGCGTGGATCTCGGCCGCGGTGTGCGTCGGCGCGAAGCCATTGGCGTAGGGGTTCCCCCCGAGCGCGCGGATTTCCGCCGCCTTTTTCTCGCGTTCCTCGATCAGCTCACGTTCGTCGGCCATCTCTCTCCACGGGGTATCAACAACTTCCCAGCTCGTAACAACGTGGATTTGTTTCGATTCGCGAAACTAATCCACAGATGTGTGATTTGTGGCGGTTCGGTGACTGCCGCTAGACCTCATCCTCGTCCGGAGTCGTAACGGCCTTGCGCGCCGCGGCGGTCGGGTCGCCCGCCAGCTCCAGGAGCGTCGCGATCATGAACTGGTCGAGGTCGCCGTCCAGCACGGCGTCGACGTTGCCGACCTTGAGGCCGGTCCGGTGGTCGTTCGCCTGCTTGTAGGGGGCCAGGACGTACGAGCGGATCTGGCTCCCCCACTCGATCGCCTTCTTCTGGGCGTGGATGTTGCCCATCTTCTCTTCCTGCTTCTTCTGCTCGACCTCGAACAGCTTGGACCGCAGGATGCGCATCGCGGTCGACCGGTTCTTGTGCTGCGAGCGCTCGCCGTCGGAGTGGACGGCGATGCCCGTCGGGATGTGCGTGATGCGGACGGCCGACTCGGTCTTGTTGACGTGCTGGCCGCCGGCGCCGCCCGAGCGCATGACGTCGATGCGCAGGTCCTTCTCGTCGATCTCGACCTTGATGGTCTCGTCGATGTCCGGGTAGATGAAGACGCTGGCGAACGAGGTGTGCCGCCGCGCCTGCGCGTCGTAGGGCGAGATGCGCACCAGCCGGTGGACGCCCGCCTCGGCGCGCAGCCAGCCGTACGCCCACTCCCCCTCGACGCCGAGGGTGGCGCTCTTGATCCCCGCCTCGTCGCCCGGCTGGCGGTCGAGCTCCTCGATCTTGAAGCCCTTCCGCTCGGCCCAGCGGGCGTACATGCGCAGCAGCATCTCGGCCCAGTCCTGGCTCTCGGTGCCGCCCGCGCCTGCGTTGATGCTGACCAGCGCGCCGTTGCGGTCGTAGGGCCCCGACAGCATGCGGGCGAACTCCATCTTGCCGACCGCCTCCTCGGCGCCGGTCAGGGTGGCGCTGGCCTCCACGGCCGTCGCCTCGTCCTTGGCCTCGTCGGCCAGGTCGATCAACACCGAGGCGTCGTCGACCGCGCGCATCTGCGCCTCGTAGCCGTCGACGGTCGACTTGAACCGCGCCTGCTCGCGCAGCACGGCCTGGGCCTTGTCGGCGGCGCTCCAGAAGTCCGCGGCGCCCGCCTGTTCGTCGAGCTCCGCTATCCGCTTCTTTTTGCCGGCGATGTCAAAGATGCCCCCGGAGAACCGCGAGGCGACTCTGCAGCTTCGACACGCGCTCTCGCAGGGGCCCGATTTCCATGGCGGCGGAGAATAGCATCGCCGCCGGGGAAGTCACCTACAGGCGACGACCTGGTTGGCATCGACGTCGTAGGCCAGGATCGCGCCCGCGCTGGTGACCACCACCACCCGACGCGCCGCCGGTACCGTGACCACCGAGGCGATCGGGCCGAAGGAGGTGGCGGCGGTCCAGGTCCGCCCGGTGGTGGTGTCGGCCGCGACGAGGGAGGTGCGCCCCTCCCCCGCCGAGAAGCGGACCGGGCCGATCATCTCCCCCGCCGGGTCGGCGGGGACGCCCACCTCCCGGGGCGGGCAGCGCCAGCGCGCGGAGACCTTGCAGGTCGTGACGTCCAGGTCGTAGCAGGACGAGCCGGTCGTCTCCACCTTCACCAGCGATTCGCCCCCGTTGGAAAACCACAGGGTCGACTCTTGATGGTGCAGCGTGGTGCTCACCTTGAAGGTCGCCAGCGTCACGACGCTCGAGCCGGGGCGCGGGAAGACGGTCGGCAGCGTGTCCCAGCCCTCCTGGACGTAGGTGTAGGAGCATCCGGCCAGGGCGAGCGCGGCGATCGTCGCCCGCGCGATTGACCGTCGGCTACCCACCAGCCGCGGGCTCCCCTCGCCCGAGCAGCGACCGCGCGGCCTCCACGGCGGCCGCCGTCCCGGTGACCACCAGCGTGTCGCCCGCGCGCAGCACCTCCTCGGCCGTGGGATAGACCACGTCCGACGGGTGGCGATCGATGGCGATCACCGTCGCGCCGGTGAGGCCCCGCAGGTCGACCTGCCGCAAGGTCTTGCCGAGGGCGCGCGAGCCCGGCAGAAGAGGGATCGCCTGGGCGTTCCCCAGCCCCGGAAGCTCGGGGCGGACCCCGGCGCCCGCGGGGTGCGGACCGCTCCCTTCAGCGCCGCTCTGGGCGGCCAGGTGCTCGAGGAAGACCTGGGCCCCGGCGCGCACGTGCCCCTCGAGGTTGGTCGCGCTGCGCCAGAGGGCGACCGCCAGCAGCGCCAGCGAGAGCAGCAGGATCGCCAGCCCTTCGAACCGCGGAAGAAAAGGCTGCGTGATCGCCACCAGCGGCACGCCGGCCACCAGCAAGATGGCGATCTGCAGCGTCACGACCAGCGCCCGGCGCGGCGCCGCCGCCAGGTCGAGCGTGCCGGCGTCGGGCGCGGGGAGCGCCTCGGCCGCCAGCGCGGCCGCCAGCGCCCGCGCCATCCGCACCGCCCCCAGCACGAAGGGGAACAGCACGGCGAGCGTGGCCGCGATCATCGCCAGCCGCGCCACGGCCGGCCCGACGCCGGCGACCCGCGTGGCCCAGCGGGCCAGCGCCCGCGCCGAGAGCGATCCGGCGATCACGATCGCCCCGCAGATGACGACATCCAGGATCAGCCAGCGCACCAGCCGGCGGACCCGGGACCAGGCGGTGCGGTGCTCGCGCGTCGTGCGCAGCCCCTGCACCCAGGCGCCGTACAGCGTCGCGTAGGTCTGGATCGTGCGCGGCAGGCGCCGATCGACGGCCGCCGCCACCCGGCCCGAGGCGCGGATGAGGAACGGGGTCAGCAGCGTCGTCAGCGCCGAGACGGCGACCGCCTCGGCATAAAGGAAGCTCCGGGTGGCGCCCAGGGCCAGCCCGACGCCGGCGATGATGAACGAGAACTCGCCGATCTGGCCCAGCGAGAGCCCCGTCTGGACGGCCGTCGGGATCCCGTAGCCGGCCACGAACGCCCCGATGGTCACCCCCACCAGCTTCCCCGCCACCACCACGCCGGTCAGCGCCAGCACCGTCCCGATGTGCTCCCAGATGACGCGCGGGTCGATCAACATCCCCACCGAGACGAAGAAGATGGCGGCGAACAGATCGCGCACCGGCTCGATCCGATGCTCGACCAGCTTGGCCGCGCCCGACTCGGCCACCAGCGCGCCGCAGAGGAACGCCCCGAGCGCGACCGAGTAGCCCATCTTGCGGGCCAGCAGCGCGAAGGCGAAGCAGAGCCCCACCGCCGCGACGACCGTGGTCTCGGCGCGGTGCAGCCGGACCACGGCGCGGACCGCGCGCGGGACGATCAGCATGCCCGCCGCCAGCAGAACGACCAGGAAGCCGGCCAGGCGGCCGACCGTGCGCGCCAGCGCCGCGCCGTCGAGCCGCGCGCCCGAGGCCGCCGCGGTGAGAAAAGCCAGGAGGAGGATGGCGATCAGGTCCTCGACGACCAGGATCCCGAACACGATCTCCGCCCGATCGGGCGCCACCCGCTGCTCGGCGAAGGCCTTGACGATGATGGTGGTGCTGGAGATGGCGATGGCCGCGCCGCCGAACAGCGCCTCGGTCCGCGTCCAGCCGGACGCCCGCCCGATCAGGAAGCCGAGCGAGACCATCAGGCTGCACTCGATGACCGCCACCACCCCCGCGGTCGGGGCCACCCGGGCCAGCTTGCGGAGGCTGAAGTCGAGGCCCAGCGAGAACATCAGCAGCACCACCCCCAGCTCGGAGAGCTCGCGCGCCGTGGCCTCGTCGGCGAACAGCGGCACCGACAGGTGCGGCCCCACCAGCATCCCGGCCAGCAGGTACCCCAGCACCACCGGCTGGCGCAGCCGCTGGAACAGGGCCGTCGTCACCGCCGCGACGCACATGATGAGCGCCAGCTCGGTCAGCAGATCGAGCGACGGCCGGTGCGACAGCGCGCCCAGCCCGAGCGTCAGGAGGTCCAGGGGCTCCTCCGGTTCGGCGCGCTCGCCACGGACGAAAGTCTACCCGCTTTAGAACAGCGTGTAGATGAACGGCGCCACGTAGGCGAGACCGCCGCTCGCCAGGAGCAGGATCGCCGCCAGCAGCAGCACGACGAGGAACGGCACCAGGAAGAACCGCCGGCGGTGGGCGAAGTGTCGGAGCAGCCCACCGACGGTGCGGGCGCGCGCGCCCAGCCGGCCGAGCAGCGTCACGGCGCCCCCCGTTCGAGCAGGGCGTCGCCGATCAGCATGGCGTCGACCGGGTGTTGCAGGAAGAAGGCCAGCGCGTCGACCGGCCCGGCGACGATCGGCTCGCCCGCGCCGTTGAGCGAGGTGTTGAGCACGATGGGGTCTCCCGTCTCGCGCCCGACCGCCTCCAGGATCGTGGAGAGGTCCGGCGCGCCGTCGGCGGTCACCGTCTGGACGCGCGCGGTGCCGTCGACGTGGATCACGGCCGGCAGCGCCGCCGCGCGCGCCGGCGCGACGCGCGCCACGGTGGTCATGAACGGCGTCATGTCGTTCGGCGTCCCCGCGAACGTGGCGGCAGCGGCTGCTGCCGCGACGGCCGGAGCGAAGGGGCGAAACGGCTCGCGCTGCTTGACCACGCGGTTGAGGCGCTCGCGGCTCTCGGCCCGACCCGGGTCGGCCAGCAAGGACCGCTGGCCGAGCGACCGCGGCCCCCACTCGAACCTGCCGCGGCAGACGGCGACCACCTGCCCTGCCGCGATCCGCTGCGCCACCGCGGCCGCCGGATCGGGCGGCGCCGTCGGGGTCAGGCCCAGCGCGCGCGCCAGGTCGGCCGCCGCCCCGCCGTCGAAGGGCTCGCCCAGCGCGGCCGTCGCCAGCGCCGGCGGCCGCGGGTCACCGAGGTCGCGGGCGCCGATCAGCGCCGCCCCCAGCGCGCCACCCGCGTCCCCGGCCGCCGGCGGGACGAACACCCGCTCGAACCCGGCCTCTCGCGCGATCCGGGCGTTCGCCACCGCGTTCAGCGCCACGCCGCCCGCGAGGCACAGCGCCGGCATCTTGGTGCGGGCGCGGGCCGCCCGGGCGAGGCCCAGCAGCGCCTCTTCGGTCACCTGCTGCAGCGAGGCCGCGACGTCGGCCGCGCGGCGATCGTCGGGGTTGGCGTCGAGGTCGAACGGCCGCCCCGGCGGGCGGCGCGGGCCGAGCAGCGCCTCGAGCGCGGGCGAGAAGCCGACGTCGCGCTCGGTCGTGTGGGCGAAGAACCGCGGCTCGAGCCTGAACGAGCCGTCGCTCTCGAGGCGCACCACCCGGTCCATCTCGGCGCGGAACCGCGGCGCCCCGTGCGCCGCCAGCCCCATGACCTTGTACTCGCCCTCGTTCACCTCGAACCCCAGGTAGGCGGTGAAGGCGGCGTAGAGCAGCCCCAGCGAGTGCGGGAAATCGATCGCCCCCAGCTGGCGCAGGGCCGCGCCCCGCCCCTCCCAGAGCGCGGTCGTCGCCTGCTCGCCGACCCCGTCGACGGTCAGCACCGCCGCCTCCGGGTAGGGGCTCGTCAGGAAAGCCGACGCGGCGTGGCTCTCGTGGTGCTCGGTGAAGAGGACCTTGCGCCGCTCGACGCCGATCGCCTCGGCGAGCTGGTCGAGCACCCAGAGCTTCGACCCCAGCTGCGAGCCGATCGCCCGCGGGAACTGCCCGAAGGTGCGCGGGAAGTCGCGGGCCATGGAGGTCATCACCCGCTCCAGCTTGGCGTAGGGGTTCTCGTAGTAGACGACCGCGTCGAGGTCGCCGGGGGAGATGCCGGCCAGGGCCAGGCAGGCGGCCGCCGCCTGGCGCGGGAGCGCGGGGTCGTTCTTGAGCCGGGAGAACCGCTCCTCCTGCATGGCCGCCACCACGCGGCCGCCGACGACCAGCGCCGCCGCGGCGTCGTGGTAGTAGGCCGAGATCCCCAGCACCGCCGCCATCTACAACTCCCCCGCGGAGGGGCCGGGCGGCGGCAGCCAGCGCGAACCGGCCGCGGGCCGCAGGCGCAGCGCCAGCGCGAGCGGCGCCAGCACCAGGTAGAGCGCGCTCATCGCGCCCGCGTAGGCCACGCCGGCCAGGGCGCGGCCCGCGCGCCGCCAGCGCCGCCACGCCTCCCACAGCGCCGCCCGCCGGAGCGCCCGCCGCGCGCCGCGCGCGCCGCCCGCCAGCTCCTCGAGCAGCGCGCCGGTGTAGCTCTCGTGCCGCCGCTCGTCGGTGAGGATCGCGTCGAACAGGGCGCGCATCCGGTCATCGCCTCGCCGCGCGAAGTGCGCCCGATAGCTCTCGAACTGCTGGCGCCCGCGCCGCTCGCCCCGGTGGACGAAGGCGAGGAACCCGAGCTCGCCCAGCTGCTCGAACAGCGCCTCCGAGTCGGGGCGCACCAGGCCCAGCGGCGGCAGCCCGCGCTTGCCACGCAGCTCGGCCGAGCGGAGCGCGAACAGCTGCGCGTGGCGGGTCTCGTCGAGCGCGTGCCGCAGGTAGAGCGCCCGCCGCGCCTCCGACGGCGTGCGCCGCGCGGCCGCCAGCAGATCGAGCCGGCTCGACGCCTCGGCGTGCGCGAACGAGAACAGCACGCGCGCCGCCCAGCGCGGCGAGCCCCACACGATCCCCGCCGTCGCCCGGGCGACGAGCGGCCGCAGCGCCAGCGCTCGCCTGCTCATTCGCAGAGGTGGGCGCCCGGCCAGGCGTCGCACCGCTGCCCCTGCGGGCAGGCGCGGCCCGGCCCGCACAGCTGGTGGCAGCGGTGGAAGACGCCGGCGTTGACCGACCCGTCGGGACAGTCGGGCGGGCTCGCGGCGTTGCCCGCGGCGCACTCGAGCAGGCGATCGCAGTCGCCGCCGTAGGTGCGCACGCAGTCGGCGTCGGCGCCGTAGGAGAAGTTCCAGTAGTCGGGCGGAGCCTCCTTCTTGAAGCAGCTCGAGATCTTGGTCTCCAGCGGGTCTGGCCCGCCGCGCCCCCCGGCGCGCGCCGGCAGCTTCGTGAGCCGCGCGTGGTCGCCGTCGACCTCCAGGTGCTCGATCTCGTCGGCCCACGCGAAGTCCGCGGCCAGCGCGTCACCTGGGAGCACCGGCGCGGTGAGGAACATGTTTGCTCCGGTCGTGAACGCCAGCGCGTCCCCACGCCCACCCTCGAGCAGCGTCACCCCGCGCGGCTTCTCGGCGCCCTGGGCCCGGTTGCCGCAGACGACGTGCCACCACTGTCCGGCGCGGAGCACCTCGCACCGGGCGCCGTCGGCCTGGGTCTCGCCCGCCGGGCCCGTGGCCTCCGGCTGGCGGTCGTACCAGCCGCCGAACCCCGGCGCCGGCGTGCGGTCGGACGGGAGCGCGCCCGTCGGGAACTCCGGGGGCGGCTCGGCGAGCGTCGCCGCCAGGGTGCGCGCGACGGCGTCGTGCCCTCGGGGCGTCATGTGCAGGTCATGGTCGAGAAAGGCGCCCGGCTCGGCCGCCGCCAGCACCGCCGTGGCGTCCAGCGCGCTGACGCCCGCCTCCTCGCTCGAGCGACGCAGGTCGGTGACCAGCACGCTGGCGGGGGCGAGGTCGACCGGCTGCGCGCCGTACTTGGCCCACTCGCCCGCGGAGACCATCACGTCGAGCGGAAGGATCAGCACCACCAGCCGCGCGCCGTGCGCCTCGGCCAGCGCCTTCACGCGGGCGACGTGCGGCAAGAGCGGCGAGCCGTGTCGGAGGAGCCGCGCCGGCGCCATCTGGAGCGCGCGGAGCGTCTCGCTGTCCGCCTGCCAATCCTTGAACAGCTGGCGCGTCTTGCGGTTCCCCTTGTCCCGCAGCGTCTCTTCCAGCTGCTGGCGGTAGGCCCCGGCATGCTCGAGCAGCTCGGCGGTGATCGGCGTGGCGCGCGACTCCTCGCCGTAGTCGACGGAGACGATGTCACCGACCGACGCGCGCGCGGCGTGGAGCCACTCCGCCTCGCCTCCCATCTCGGTGAGCTTGTCGTCCCGGGCGATCCCGAGCCGGCTCCGGATCACCGCGTTCTCCAGCTTTCGCTCGACGTTCTCCAGGTTCCGTTCGGCGGTGTACTTGGACTGCTCGCCCTTCTGCACCGCCGCCCGCAGGTCGACCCGCGCCTTCTGCCGGCCGCCCGCCGCCGCCTTGCCTGCCCCCAGGAGGTCCGTCCAGCTCCCTTCCGACGCGACCCCCTGGTCCGGCGCCTCGGGGTGGCGGCCGTGCGCGATCTTGCGCAGCGCGAACACCAGGTGCGAGCGGCCAAAGAGCCACGACCGCCCCGGGAACCAGCGCGGCGTCGCGGCCGCGCCGTCCTTGCGGACCGCCCAGCCGTCCCAGATCACGTGCCGATCGCGGTTGGGGTGCTCGACCTCGAAAAGGTCGTTGGCCATGTTCACCGTGTAGACGACGACCGACGGCTTCCGGCGCGCCAGCATCTCCTCGACGACCGCGTCGTACTCGTCGGGACCGTAGGTCGGCACGCCGGCGTTGACGACCGCCCGCCCGGTCAGCGCCGCCAGGCGCGCCGAGAAGGTCTGGTCCTCCTCGACCCCCAGCCCGAAGACCTGCGAGTCGCCGACCACCAGGATCTCCCCCTCGCGCGGCGGCGGCAGGTCGGCGCCGCGGTAGCCGTCGCTGTTGATGCGGACGTGCGTGACGGGGTTGCCGCCGAACGAGATCCGCTCGGTCGCCCCGGGCCGCAGCCGGACGCCCAGCCGCGCGTCGGGCACGTAGAAGTTGACGTGCGGGAACGAGCCGCGGTCGCGCAGCCGGTAACCGCCCTCCGCCACGGCCGCCGCGGCGGCGACCCCCACGAGAACCTGACCGACGCGCGCCGCGACCTCCCGCGCTGACATCGCGTCAGGGTATCACGGGCCCCCGCGGCGCCTTCACGCCACCTCGAGGATGGGCTGGAGCTCGGGAGCTCAACGCCGCGAGCAGACGGCTGAGCGTGTCGACGCTCGGCGCCCCCCGCCCGGTCTCGCGTTGCGCATCGGCGTTCGCCGATCGCTAAGCGGCCGAGCCGCCGCGGAGCGCGTCGCGGAGGTAGTTCTCCTTGAGGCGGACGTACTTGGCGGCGTGGGCGCGGTGGAAGGCCTCTTCCTTCTCCGTCAGGGTCTTGACCACCTTGCCCGGGACGCCGAGCACCAGGCTGCGCGGCGGGATGACGGTGCGCTGGGTGACGACGGCGCCGGCGCCGACGACCGAGCCGGCGCCGATGACGGCGTCGTCGAGCACGGTGGCCTGCATGCCGATGAGGCAGGCGTCCTCGACCCGGCAGGCGTGCAGCATGGCGCGGTGGCCGACGATCACGTCGGCGCCGATGACGCACGGACCGTTGTCGGCCACGTGAAGCACCGTTCCGTCCTGGACGTTGGTCCGCGCGCCGACGGTGACGGGGGCCAGGTCGCCGCGCAGCACGCAGCCGTACCAGACCGAGACGTCGTCGCCGAGCCGCACGTCGCCCGCCACGGCCGCGCCCGGCGCGATGAGCACGCGCGCGCCCGCCGCGGGCAGCAGCGCCAGGTAGCGGTCGACGATCGCGCGGGGGAAGCGCCGCCGCAGCGCCTCGACCGCGGCGTCCAGCGCGGCCGCGTCGGGCGACGGGCCGGCGACCACCTCCACCGTGTCGGTGACGGTCGCCATCGCCGCTAGGCGCTGATGAGCCGCAGCTGGCGCAGCCGGGCCGGCGGCTGGATCTGGATCGGCTGGTTGTTCGAGAAGCAGGCGTCGCAGAAGCCCTTGCCGGTCTCCCCTGGGACCTTCTGCTCGCCCGTGCCGTTCACCGACGCGTAGAGCCCCTCGAGCGACAGGTAGCCGAGCGAGTCGGCGCCCACGTACTTGCGGATCTCCTCCTGCGAGTGGGCCGAGGCGATCAGCTCCTCGCTGGTCGGGGTGTCGATCCCGTAGCGGCAGGGCCCGACCGTGGGGGGCGAGCTGATCCGCATGTGGACCTCGCGCGCGCCGGCGCCGCGGATCATCCCCACGATCTTGCGCGAGGTGGTGCCGCGGACGATCGAGTCGTCGACCACCACCACCCGCTTGCCGTTCAGCACCTCGCGCACGGGCGACAGCTTCAGCTTCACGCCGAAGTGCCGGATCTGCTGCGACGGCTCGATGAACGTGCGCCCCATGTAGTGCGAGCGCATCAGCCCCTGGTCGTAAGGGATGTCGCTCTCGCGCGCGTAGCCGATGGCGGCCGCCACGCCCGAGTCGGGGACCGGGATGACCACGTCCGCCGGGACGGCGTGCTCGACCGCCAGCCGCCGCCCCATCCGCTCGCGGGCGCGGTAGACCGAGCGGCCGTCGATGCTCGAATCGGGGCGCGCGAAGTAGACCCACTCGAAGACGCAGCGGTGTTGCTCGTCCTTGGCGAACGGGTGCTCGCTGCGGACGCCGTTGCGGTCGATGATCACCATCTCGCCCGGCTCGATGTCCCGCACGAACTCCGCCTCGAGCAGCTCGAACGAGCAGGTCTCCGACGAGACCACCCAGGTGCCTTTGGCCTTGCCGAGCGCCAGCGGGCGGAAGCCCATCGGGTCGCGCACGGCCACCACCGAGTCCTCGGTCAGGAAGACCAGCGAGTAGGCGCCCCGCACCTGGCGGAGCGCGTCGGCCACCCGCTCGGGCAGCGTCCGCTCGCGCGAGCGGGCGATGAGGTGGACGATCACCTCGGTGTCGGAGGTGGTCTGGAAGATCGATCCGTCGGCCTCGAGCCGCTCGCGCAGCTCGACCGCGTTGACCAGGTTGCCGTTGTGACCCACGGCCACCGAGCCGCCCGCGTAGTCGACCGCGATCGGCTGAGCGTTCCGCTTGGACGAGTCGCCCGCGGTAGAGTACCGGACGTGCCCGATGGCCGCGGTCCCGGGAAGGTCCTTGAGCCGGTCGGCGGTGAAGATGTCGTTGACGTGGCCCATCTCGCGCACCGAGCGCAGCTTGTCGCCGTCGGTGGCCACGATGCCGGCCGATTCCTGCCCACGGTGCTGGAGGGCGTAAAGGCCCAGGTAGGCCAGATTCGCCGCTTCCGGGTGTCCAAAGACGCCGATCACCCCGCACATGGCGGACGGACCCTAGCACACTCGACTCGGGAATAGGTGGAGGCGATCCGCGATTTCACGCTCGCGAGACTTCGTGCATAATTCCCGCCCGACAAAACTGCCTCTGGCCCCCTCATAGACATGATCGAAGTCAAAGGACTGACGAAGTACTACGGCGAACGCGCCGCCATCCACGACCTCAACTTCTCGATCGACCGCGGTGAGGTCATCGGCTTCCTGGGCCTCAACGGCGCCGGCAAGACGACCACCCTCAAGATCCTCGGCTGCGTCCTCTTGCCGACCGCCGGCGAGGTGACGGTCGACGGGATCGACATCGCGCGCGATCCGCACGAGGTGCGTCGCCGCATCGGGTTCCTGCCCGATACGCCGCCGCTCTACGGCGAGATGACCGTCGGCCGCTACCTGCGGTTCGCCGCCGAGCTGCGCGGCGTGCCGGCCGCCGAGGCCGAGCGCGCCGTGACCGAGGCGGAGGAGAAGACGGCCACCCGCGAGGTCCACGACCAGCCGATCACCAGCCTCTCGCACGGCTACCGGCAGCGCGTCGGCGTGGCGCAGGCGCTGGTGCACAAGCCCAAGCTCCTCATCCTCGACGAGCCGACCAGCGGCCTCGACCCGGTGCAGATCGTGGAGATGCGCGCCACCGTCAAGGCGCTGCGCGGCGAGCACACCATCCTGCTCTCCAGCCACATCCTGTCCGAGATCAGCCAGACCTGCGATCGCCTGCTGGTCATCCAGAACGGCGAGATCGTGGCGCAGGGGAGCGAGCAGGAGCTGGCCACCAAGCTGGGCGGCGGCGGAACGATCGAGGTCGAGGTGGTCGGGCCGTCGGCGCGCGCCATCGAGGCGGCGCGGACGGTCCCCGGGGTCGGCGCCTGCAGCGTCGTCCGCGAGAGCGACGGGACCGCCCTCCTCTCTCTGCAGGGGGCGCCCGACCTGCGCCCCAAGGTGGCGCGCGCGCTGGTGAACAACGGCATCGATCTCCTGCGCATCGATCGCGGGGCGGCCCGCCTGGAGTCGATCTTCTTGCGGCTGACCAAGACGCCGGACGGGGGAGCACAATGAGAGCCACGCTGCTCATCGCCCGGCGCGAGCTGGCGGCCTACCTGCGGTCGATGACCGGGTACGTCATCGCCGCGGCGGTCCTGATCGTCGACGGGCTGCTCTTCAACGCGTTCGCCCTGGGCGGCACGGAGAAGCTGTCGGCCGAGGTCCTCAGCCTCTTCTTCTACTTCTCGAGCGGGACGACCATCATCGCCAGCGTCTTCATCTCCATGCGGCTCCTGGCCGAGGAGCGCCAGACGGGCACGCTGGTGCTGCTCACCTCGTCGCCGGTCCAGGACTGGGAGATCGTCCTCGGGAAGTTCCTCTCGGCCTTCGTGTTCCTGGCGCTCATCACGCTGGCGTCGGTCTACATGCCGGCGCTCATCTTCGTGAACGGCAAGATCTCGCTCGGCCACCTGGCGGCCGGGTACCTGGGCTTGCTGCTGCTCGGCAGCGCCGCGCTGGCGCTGGGGACGTTCGGCTCGGCCATCGCCAGGACGCAGGTCCTGGCGGCGATCTTCTCGGGCTGCATCATCGTGGCGCTGATCGTCTGCTGGCTCCTGGCCAAGGTGACCGAGCGGCCGCTCAACGACGTGTTCGTGGCGCTGGCCCTGCACGGCAAGCACTTCCCGCCTTTTCAATCCGGCACCGTCCACCTGCGCGACGTCGTCTATTACCTGATGGTCACCTACGTGGCGCTGTTCTCGGCCACCCGGGTCATGGAGAGCCGGAGGTGGAAATGAGCACCGGGGTGGCAGTGGTGAAGCCCTCGGCCCGCTGGTCGGCGCTGTGGGGCGCCGGGATGCTGGCGATCTTCTTCGGCGAGCGGATGATCGGCGCCGGCGGCGCCCGCGCGGCGGCGACCATCGGCGGCCTCGTGCTGGTGGTGGCCGCCATCGCCGTCCGGGCCGGCCGGGCGGCGGCCGCGGCGCCCGACCGCCGGCACGTCGAGCGGACGCTGCTCGCGCTCTACGCCGTCGGCCTGCTGGCGGTGGCGCTCTACTTCATCCAGTCGGACCTGCCCGGCGTGCTCGGCAAGGGGAAGCCGCTCGAGCACGGCTCGCCCCGGCTGGCAACGGCGCTGGCGGCGCTGTGGCCGGCCATCTGGCTGTGCGCCGCCTGGCCGATCGCGCTCATCGAGCTGGCCTACGCCCAGATCGTCCGCGCGCCCAAGATCGAGGTCCGCCGCATCCGCGACGCCATGTACTCGGGCCTCGGCCTGGCAGCGGCGCTGGTGTTCGCGGTCACCATCGCCTACGTCGCCTCGGAGCGCGACAAGAAGGTCGACCTGGCCTACTTCCGCACCACCCGCCCGGGCGAGGTGTCGCGCCGGATCGTGCGCAACCTCGACCAGCCGATCGAGGTCGCCGAGTTCTTCCCGGCCGGCAGCGAGGTCCGTGAGGAGGTCGACGGCTACATGCAGGACCTGGCGCGCGAGTCGGGCCAGCTCAAGGTCGTGCACTACGACTTCGACATCGACCCGGTCAAGGCCAAGGAGTACGGCATCTCCAGCAACAACGTGATCGTGTTCGTGCGCGGCGCGCGCCACGATCAGCTGGGGTTGCCCAAGGAGATCGAGAGCGCCAAGAACGCCCTGCGCCAGCTGGACAAGGAAGTCCAGCAGCGCCTCATGATGATGGTCAAGCCGCCCCGCACGGTGGCCTTCACCCAGGGGCACGGCGAGCGGAACTGGGAGAAGCCGACCAACGACACCGACAAGCGCCCCGGCATCAAGGCGCTGCGCGACGTCCTGGTCGACCAGAACTACGACGTCCGCTACCTGGGCGCCGCCGACGGGCTCATGCAGGACGTCCCCAAGGACATCACGGTGGTGATGGTCATCGGGCCGACCAAGCCCTTCCAGCCCGACGAACTGGCCGCGCTCAGCCGCTTCATCGACCGCGGCGGGCGCCTGCTGCTGGCGCTCGATCCCGAGAACCACGTCGACTTCCACGAGGTGCTCAAGCCCCTCGACCTCGAGTACCACGACACGATGCTGGCGAACGATCAGGTGTTCGCGCGCCGCACGCACCAGGACAGCGACCGGACCAACCTGGTGACCGTCACCTACACCTCGCATCCGTCGGTGACGACGCTGCAGCGGCTCGGCGTGCGGGCGCCGATCATCCTGCCCGGGGCCGGCTGGATCAACGCCAACCGGACCGCCAAGAGTGGGGTCACCGTCGACGCGCCGATCAAGGCGCACTACGCGACCTTCGCCGACAAGAACGGGAACTTCCAGGCCGATCCCGGCGAGGACCGCCGCGCCTGGGAGGTGGCCGCCACGGTGGTCAAGAAGGACGCGCGCGTGTTCGTGCTGGCCGACTCGGACCTGTTCGACGACGAGGCGCTGCCGGTGGCGGCCAATCAGCTCCTGGCGCTCGACGTCTCGCACTGGCTGATGGGCGACGAGGCCTTCACGGGGCTCACCTCCACCGAGGCCGACACCCCGATCTCGCACACCCGCAAGCAGGACACCGTCTGGTTCTACAGCACCATCTTCCTCGGTCCGGCGCTGGTCCTGGCGGCCGGCCTGGCGGTCACCCGCGGCGCCCGCCGCAAGGCGCGTCGCGGACGGCCCGGGGGCCCGGGCGCCGCGCCGACCGAGCCTCAAGGAGCAACGTCATGACCGGCCGAGCAGCAGCGGTTCAGGGCGGGCTGGCCGTCGTCGGCCTTCTGGCCGCCCACTTCACCTGGCAGCGCGAGCCCGAGCACGCGCCCGGCGCGGTGACGGTGATCGACGCGAGCAAGACCGACGTCACCGTGGTCCACTACGCCGACGATCACAACGCCGTCGACTTCACCCGCGGACACGGCGACAGCGACGCGCCCGTCTGGATCCACCTGGTCCCGAGCGCCGACGAGGCGGCCAAGGACGCGGCGAAGGACGCCGCGAAGGCGGCCAAGGACGGCAAGCTCAAGGCGCCGCCCGCGCCCCCCCGCGATCTCCGCGGGGGCGAGCCGGCGACCAAGGTGCTCGATCAGTTCGCCCCCCTGGTCTCACCGCGCGCGTTCGGCGTGCTCGACGCGGCCAAGCTCAAGGAGCTGGGCCTCGAGGCGCCCACCCGCAAGCTGGACATCACGGTCAAAGGAGACGTGCGCCACTACGTGAT
>Ga0070734_10002380_pt1 | contig 23091 bp, 12 predicted proteins | sample Coa_R1_8_FD_66444 | JGI IMG/M metagenome (GOLD analysis project Ga0070734, IMG submission 66444) | Surface soil microbial communities from Centralia Pennsylvania, which are recovering from an underground coalmine fire - Coalmine... | ecosystem: Environmental > Terrestrial > Soil > Unclassified ...
GAACCCTGGCCTTGCTGCATGGGCGTATTGCCTTGCATGTCGGGAAGGGCAAAGGTGCTCTTGCCGTCACCGCCATAAGTTGTTCCCAGAAGCGAGAACAGGGCGGTGTTCTGGCTGATTGGCAGGAGCTGGCCATTGCACAAAGCCCAGCCGGTGGGAGCAAAGTTAAAAGGGAAAATCCTGATCTCAGCTACAAACTGGTCTGACATGGCTGTTCCTTCTCCTTAGTTTTGCGAGGGGAAGATCCCCTGAAGGGCAATGATGAAATTGAGCACCAGGTAGGGCGACATGTTTTCATGCGGCTGGCTGCCTCCGGTCGGCGTAACGCCCGCCGGATTCATGGCGCTGTTCGAATTGGGGGTATAGTCGTTTGGAACAAAGCCCCAGAGGTTTCCCGCGGCTGAAGAACTCGAGGCCGGGTTCGTGGAGTTACCCAGAGGAGTATGGGTGTGCGCGGGCAGCTCAGAGATGTTTAACGTATGGGCCGTCTCGCCGCCTTGCTCGCCCAGCGTGAAACCGGAGCCCATGTGGTTGGGAATGCGTCCCTGGAGATTGGGCAGGGCGAAGTTTACGCGACCGTCACCGCCGTAGGTGGTGCCCAGCAGCGAGAACAGGGCCTGGTTCTGGTTGATGGGCAGCAACTGGCCGTTGCATAGCGCCCAGCCCTTGGGAGCAAAATTGAAGCTCACGATCTTGATTTCAGATAGAAATGGTGTACCCATCTTTCTCTCCTTGAAGTTTTCATTTTTAGGGCCTGGGCCCCTTGCCGCAGGACTATAAGTTCACTTCTGCAGTCCTGGTTTATGTTGGGGACGGAAAAACTCCAAACAAAGAAATGATGAAATTGATTACCAGGTATGGAACCATATTGTCATGCGGCTGGGAACCGCCCGTGGCGCCGATGGCATTGTTTGCCATCTGTACCGTTGGGGCCACATTGGAATAAGGAGCGTTTTGCGTCTGCTGTGCCCAGACTCCGTTGGATGGACTGTTCTGTGTGCCGTCGCCCGAGTTGCAGAGAGGCGGATGGCTGTGCGCCGGAATTTGCGATGTGGTGAGCGTGACTGCCTCTGCTCCGGCGGATTGCCCGATGATGTACGATGATCCGCCGCCAGTACCCATATGGACCGGGACACGGCTCGCCAGGTTAGGAAGGTTGAAAGTTGTCTGTCCGTCACCGCCGTATGTTGTGCCGATCAAATTGAAGAGCACGTCATTATCGGAGATGGCAAGCGTTTGTCCCTGGCAAAACGCCCATCCTGCGGGAGCGAAATTACCGGCGAACATCCGAATTTCACCTACATAAGGTGTTCCCATTCTGCGTTGTCTCCTGTCTCTAAAAAACTGCTGTATTGAATGCGTGGCCGTCGGTAAGCCTAATTTCGGCTTGCCCGATTGTTTTTATTGCACGACTAAATTGAAACTGGTTGTAGCGGTAAAGCCCGCGCTGGTCGCGGTGACCGTCACGACAAAAGTTCCTGCCGGCGTGCCAGGAGTTGGCGGAGGCGCTGGTGGAGCTACTCCGCAACCAACGATTGCGAGCAGAAGCAACAGACCGAGCATTATGACCATGGATCGAAGCTTCACCCGTTTCCTAAGTTGCCCGAAGCCCGCCAGCACCATGCCGAATACAGGAAACATAAACATGGCGTACAGCGATTTTCTTCCGGCTGCGCCGGGGCGCGCTGGAGCGGAGAGGGACGCCGTCCCTCTGGCGGTGGACACTGAAACCGTCAATGCAGTAGGGCCGGGCGTGACTGCAGGATCAATCGAACCTGGACTGAAGTTGCAGGCGGAAGCCGCCGGCAGCCCGCTGCAACTGAACGAGATCACGCCCAAAGTTGGATCGGGCGCATCCACGTTGATGACCAGGGTTGCGGTGTTACCGTGAATGACGGTGACGGTGCCTGACTGGGGCGTCATTACAATTGGCGGCCCCAGTGTGACCGTATCCGTAGCCGTATTGTTGGTTGGATTCACGTCACCGCCGCCGGAAACCACGGCTTTGTTCGTGAACGTGTTTTGAATATTCTTGGGAATATTTACCGTCAAGGTGATTGCAGGATAGCTGCTGCCCGAGGCCAGAGCATCTGCCCGCGTGCAGGTTAGCGTTGCCAGAGTGCAGGTCCACCCGGTACCACTGATGGCGGTCGGAACAGGTGGATTCGTGACTGCGGGCAAAGTATCAACCACGGTGACTGTGCCCACGGTGGGCCCGAAGCCAACGTTGCTGACCGTGATTGTGTATTGCGCGCCTGTCTGGCCACGTGTAAACGTGCCGCTGTGGGTCTTGGTGATGGCGAGATCCGGAGCAAAGACGTCAATCGAAGCAGTAGCCTGATTGCCGGAGCCTGCGTTGCTGGAAGTGACTGTTCCAGTGGTGTTCACTTTGTGACCGCCAGTCGTGCCAACCACATTCACTGAGAAAGTGCAGGAGCCGCCTGCCGCAATCGTGCCTCCGGAGAGGTTGACCACGGAGAAGCCCGAGACCGTTCCCGTTGTGATTGTGCCTGAGCCGCATGATCCCGTAAGTCCATTCGGGTTCGCCACTGCCAAACCAGCCGGCAGCGTATCGCCGAACCCAACTCCGGTCAGTGCCACAGTCGCGTTTGGATTGGTAATGGTGAAAGTCAGCGTCGTGGTCCCGTTCAGCTGAATGCTGGCCGCGCCAAACGCTTTTGCGATGCTCGGAGGTCCGATCACCGTGATGCTCGCCGTGTTGCTGGTCGCGCCCGGTCCGCTCTCGGTCGATGAGATAGGCCCGGTCGTGTTGTTCTGCACTCCCGCGGCGATGCCAGTGACATTCAGGCTGATGGTGCATGAAGCATTGGCTGCCAGCGTCGCGCCGGAAAGGCTGATTGAGCCAGATCCCGCGGCGGCGGTTACCGTGCCGCTGCAAGTAGTAGCCAATCCGTTCGGAGTGGCAACCTGCAAGCCTGCCGGCAACGTGTCACTGAAAGCAATGCCGGTAAGCGCAAGCGACGTGTTCGGGTTATTGAGTGTGAAGGTCAGCGAAGTATTTGCGCCAACCAGAATGCTGGCCGCGCCAAACGCCTTGGTGATGGTCGGCGGCGTAGCCACAGTTAGGTTTGCTGAAGCCGTGTTACCGGTTCCGCCATTCGTGGAAGTTACATTTCCAGTCGTGTTGGTGAACTGGCCTGCAGCTGCGCCGGTGACTGTAACGCTGAACTGGCATTGGCTGTTCGCCGCGATTGTGGCTCCTGACAAGGCAATACCCGTCGGGTTCGTGGTCGTCAGCGTTCCGCCGCAAACCGAGGAGGTGGCGCTGGCCACTGTCAGCCCTGTCGGCAGCGTGTCTGTAAAGGCCACGCCCGTCAGCGACACTGCGTTAGCCGCGGGATTCGTAATCGTAAAGGTCAGTGATGTAGTCGCGTTCAGCGCGATGTTGCTCGGGTTGAACACCTTGGCAATCGACGGAGGCGCAACGACATTGATGGAGGCCGAAGCTGTTCCGCCGGTTCCGCCTTCGGTCGAAGTTACGTTGCCTGTTGTGTTGTTCTGTGTGCCTGCGGCAATGCCCGTCACGTTCACTGAGAACGTGCAGGAGCTGCTCGCCGGAATCGACCCTCCAGACAAGCTGATCACGTTGGTTCCAGCTGTGGCAGTAATCGTTCCGCCACCGCAAGAACCAGTGAGGCCGTTCGGGGTCGAGATCACCAGGCCCGCCGGCAGCGTGTCACTAAAGCCGACGCCGGTCAGCGTGGTTGTGGTGTTGTTGTTCTGGATGGTGAAGGTCAAGCTGGTTGAGCCGTTCAGCGGTATTGAAGCTGCGCCGAACGCCTTGATAATGACCGGCGGACCAGTCACCGTGATGGACGCATTGGACGTGTTGCCAGTGCCGGCCTCTGTTGAGGTCACCTGGACGCTGTTGTTCTTAACTCCCGCTGTCGTACCCTGCACATTCACTGAGACGGTGCAGCTTGCGCTCGCCGCCAATGTCCCGGCAGAGAGAGTGATACTGCCCGATCCTGCAACCGCTGTCGCCGTGCCGCCGCAAGTGTTGTTCAGCGCGTTGGGTGTTGCCACTACTAATCCGGCCGGCAGATTGTCAGTAAAGGCAATCCCGGTCAGCGCCAGATTGGTGTTGGGGTTCTGGATGGTGAACGTCAGTGAAGTTGTGCCGTTCAACGGAATGCTGGCAGCACCAAAAACCTTGGTGATCGAAGGCGGCGTGGCTACGGTCAGATTGGCTGAGGCCGTGTTGCCGGTTCCGCCATTGGTGGAACTCACCGCGCCCGAAGTATTGGTGTACTGCCCGGACGCTGTTCCTGTCACATTCACAACCAGAGTGCAGTTAGTGTTGACAGCGATGCTTCCGCCAGTAAGAGAAATGCTGGTTGAACCTGCAACCGCTGTGGCCGTTCCACCGCAAGTATTAGTCAGGCCGTTCGGTGTGGCGACAACGAGACCTGTCGGCAGAGTGTCAGTAAACGCTACACCGTTTTCAGCAACAGCGTTCGCCGCCGGATTGGTGATAGTGAACGTTAGCGAGGTGGTTCCATTGAGTGGGATCGTCGCCGGATTGAATACCTTGGCAATCGACGGAGGCGCAACTACATTGATCGAAGCCGAAGCTGTCCCGCCGGTTCCGCCCTCGGTGGAAGTCACGTTGCCCGTCGTATTGTTCTGTGTGCCTGCGGCAATTCCTGTGACGTTCACAGAGAACGTGCAGGAGCTGCTTGCCGCAATCGATGCGCCGCTCAGGCTGATCACATTCGTTGCTTGAGTCGCGGTGATCGTACCGCCGCCGCAAGTTCCGGTGAGGCCGTTCGGTGTCGAAACCACCAGACCCGCCGGCAGCGTGTCACTAAAGCCGACGCCGGTCAGCGTTGTCGTGGTGTTGTTGTTCTGGATAGTGAAGCTCAAGCTGGTTGAGCCATTCAGTGGAATGCTGGCCGCGCCGAATGCCTTAATAATGACCGGCGGTCCAACAACCGTAATCGAGGCGTTGGAAGTATTGCCCGTACCGCCTTCAGTCGAGGTCACCTGGACGCTGTTGTTCTTCACGCCCGCGGTCGTACCTTGCACATTCACTGAGACGGTGCAGCTTGCGCTGGCAGCCAATGTTCCCGCAGAGAGGCTGATGCTTCCCGATCCTGCAACTGCCGTCGCCGTGCCTCCGCAGGTATTGTTTAAGCCGTTGGGCGTTGCTACTACCAGGCCCGCAGGCAGATTGTCAGTAAAGGCAATTCCTGTCAGCGTAAGACCGGTGTTCGGGTTCTGGATGGTGAACGTCAGCGAAGTCGTTCCGTTCAGCGGAATGCTGGCCGCGCCGAAGGCCTTGGTGATCGTGGGCGGCGTAGCGACAGTCAAATTGGCTGAAGCCGTATTGCCCGTTCCGCCGTTGGTTGAACTCACGTTTCCAGTGGTGTTGGTGTATTGGCCGGACGCTGCGCCGGTTACCGTGACGCTGAACTGGCACTGGCCGTTGGCAGCGATTGTGGCGCCCACCAAGGAGATGCCTGTCGGAGCCGTGGTCGTCAGCGTTCCACCGCAAACTGTGGTGGAAGCATTCGCCACAGTCAGCCCTGTAGGCAGCGTGTCTGTGAACGCTACGCCAAACAATGAATCAACGTTGGCTGCTGGATTCGTAATAGTGAACGTGAGCGAGGTTGTCGCGTTCAGCGCGATTGTAGAAGGATTAAATACTTTTGCGATTGACGGGGGCGCTTCCACATTCACGCTGGCCGTGGCCGTTCCACCTGTGCCGCCTTCGGTCGAAGTCACATTGCCGGTTGTATTAGTCTGCTGTCCAGCCGCAATGCCGGTCACGTTGACTGAGAATGTGCAGGAAGCGCTGGCGGCAATCGTTCCGCCGCTCAGGCTGATCACGTTCGTTCCCGCCGTGGCCGTGATTGTGCCCGCGCCGCAGGTGCCGGTGAGGCCGTTCGGAGTCGAGACCACCAGGCCCGCAGGCAGCGTGTCACTGAAGCCGACTCCGGTGAGCGCCACTGTGGTGTTGGGGTTCGTAATGGTGAAGCTGAGTGAGGTTGAGCCGTTCAATGGAATGCTGGAAGCACCAAAAGCTTTCGCGATGGTCGGCGGAGCAACTACCGTAATTGAAGCATTGGAAGTATTGCCCGTGCCGGCATTCGTTGAGGTCACCTGGACGCTGTTGTTCTTCACGCCCGCGGTTGTTCCCTGGACGTTGACTGACACTGTGCAGCTTGTGCCCGGAGCGAGCGATGCGCCGCTCAAAGACACGGACGATGATCCAGCGACCGCTGTTGCCGTGCCGCTGCAAGTGCTGTTCAGATTGCTGGGCGTGGCAACCACGAGTCCTGCCGGCAGGCTGTCAGTAAAGGCAACGCCGTTCAGCGTCAGGTTCTGGTTGGTGCTGCTCAGCGTAAACGTGAGTGAAGTGGTGCCATTCAGCGGAATGGTGGCCGCGCCAAACGCCTTGGCGATGGTCGGCGGATTGATGACCGTAATATTTGCCGAGGACGTATTGCCGTTGCCCGCGTCAGTGGAAAGGATCTGGACGCTGTTGGTGTAGTTGTTGTCCACCGTCCCGGTAATGTTCACGGAAATCGTGCAGACGCCAACTGGCGTCAAGTTATTGCTGAAGCTGATGCTGCCGGAACCGGCTGTGGCCGTCACCGTGCCTCCGCAGGTGTTAGTCACTCCAGGTGTTGCAGCCACTTGCAATCCAACGGGCAGCGTATCAGTAAAGCTGCCATTGATCGCCACCACGTTCGGATTGTTGATGCTGAAGTTCACGGTGGTCGTGCCGTTCACAGCAATCGTGGCTGCGCCAAAGCTCTTGGTGATTTGCGGCGGCTCCAAAATCACAATGCCGACGTTGGCTGTACCGCCGCTGGAAGCTGCCAGGCCACCTGGGGCAGTGTAAGTAAATGTGTTGACTGTGGGCGTGGCTGTGATGATGAATGTCCCGTTGTAACCGCCAACGCCTACTCCGGAAATCACTGCGGTTTCGCCCGTGGCGAAGCCATGCGCGCCGACCGTTGTAATCGTGGCAGTCGTGCCCGCCTCTGTGGCCGCCGAAATCAGGCTGTCCAATGCCAGGGCCGTTCCCTGATCCACGGTAGCGGTTGGATTGGCGCGTCCGGATGTGCCGCCCGCGTTAAACGTGGCGGTCGCCTGTGCGCTCGCATCCAAGGTTTCCGGCTGCGCCTGCGGAATTGTTCCCAGTGGTCCTGAAACAAAGGTGACCGGCAATCCAACAACCTCCTGGAGATGGCCTGTCACCAGGGTCCCGTGGTTGTCCTTGCTCAGGTCCGCCGTGAGCGTGGCGCTCTGGTTAATCTTGATCTTCTCCGGAATTGCCTGGTGCGTGAGCACAAAAAACGGATCGAAGCAGACCGCGTTGTTCCCTGTTGCCGGGCAGACGCTGACCGCCGCTGCGCCGTTATTAATAATCGTGCTTGAGGGCACGTTGGTGCCCCACCAGTTGTTCTGCGCCGTGACCAGGTCGAATGGGGTCACTGCGGTAACGTTGAAAATGTTTGAGCTGCCGGGCGTGTGCGTTGAGCTGTTTCCGGCAAACCGGCTGAAGGTGATTGTGACCGGGTTACCACCGCTGCCGTTGCCGGTATAAAGTCCGCCGCCATCGCCGGTGGTGCTATTCCCGATCACGGATACCGTATCCAGCGTAAGTCCGTCTGAGGAATTATTGGCAATGCCGCCGCCGCCCGCGTTGGCAGTGTTAGCTCCCGCCGTGTTGTTGCTGATCACGCTCTGCAGGTCGATTTTCAGCGTCGCAATGCTGTTGATGCCTCCGCCGACGCCCGCCGCCGTGTTCCCCGAGATCACCACGTTGCTGAAATGGCTCTGCGGCTGCGTGTGCTGCCCCTGCAGGAACATTCCGCCGCCTGTCGCCTTGGTCGGCCCAGGGCCTCCCGTATGCGTGTGGTTGGTCAGCACCTGGGAGTTGCTCATGATGAGCTGCGAATGCACATCAATAAAGAGTCCGCCGCCGTCGCCGGCAACGCCGTTTGCGTTTGGCGTGGAATCATTGTTCTGAATGATGCTGTTGGTCACCGTGACATTGCCGGTGCCAGGATTTGTGACGTTGAACGCGGCGAATCCGCCGCCCTGGCCATCGAACACCGCGTTGTTTTGGAGCGTTACGTTCGTCAGCGTCAGGGTCGCGGTGCCGTTGGTGCCGGTATCAAAATCAAAAGCGCCACCCCAGCCATCCTGAATGCTTACATTACCCCGGTTGCGACCGTGCTGGATGGTGAGGTTGGAAAGGCTCACGCTGGCGCTGGTAACGACGGCGATGTCTTCATTGATCGACATTACCTTGTCCACACTGTCGCTCAAGTCCGCCAGCGCACCGCCCTGAATGATCGTGGTAGCCTGCCCTGCGCCCACGATGTTGACTGAATCTGTAATCTCCAGCGTTCCCTGCTGTCCATTGAAATTGTTCGCGATTCTGGGCAGCGTCAGCGTGTAGGTTCCTGCCGGAAGGCTGATGGTATCTGTGCCCGCCGTGGCATTCGCTTTCAAAATGGCTTCACGCAAGCTGCAATCGTTCGCGACCCCATTACAAGCATTTGCGATCGGGGAAACTGGGACCGGATCATCATTACGGTTTACCGTGAAAGTCGGGTCGGGCAGCGGCATCAACATGGAAGGCGCGCTTTCACCCTGATGAATCGCCAGCACTCCGGGGCGTCCATCCACGTTGATGCGCGTGGAAATCGCAGCTAGCGGCGTACCTCCATAAGGACGCGCGGAAAGCACTGCGGGAGTAAACGTCTGCGCGCCCGGCGCCACATCAGGATGCGCTACGACTGTCAATTGTCCGGTAGAGCCGTTGAGCACCATCACGTCGTCCATCTGATGATCGGAAATGCGCGTGCGGAACAGCACCGGAGGCTGGCCTGCGGCAAACGTGGCCGCGGCATTGATGTCTTCCACAATCTTCCAGCCATTTGCGGGAAAAACCCTGGCCGGCAATAGCGGGTTTGGATCGCCGCGCAGGATTTCCGTAGGATGAAGCGCCTTGAGTTCGTCGGCCGTGTAAGCCCGCGGATCAAATTCATTGTGCGCGGCAATGTGGATCGTGCCGTCTGCGGTCAGCAGCGCCAATTGCAGTCCAGGGACGCGATCAATCACAAAAGTGCCGACAGCCAAACCAATGGCTGAGATCGGCAGAGAAACTTGTTGCAGCTTCATGGTGGAAGCGCGCAGGATCTGCACCTTGCCGTTGGACAGAAACGCCAGATCGTTGCCGCCATCGCCAAAGTCACCGAATGTCAGGTTGGAAGCCGCGCCGCTCAACGGAAAGGCAGCTACCGGATCCAGTCCATCCTGGCCGCCGTTGAAAACGGCCAGCTCAGGGCCTGACTGCCCATTGATGCCCAATATCACCTGAGTAAAGCTATTGCCGCGACCCAAATTGCCGCCCAGCATCGCCGTAACGCCGCCCGGAAGGTTGACTGCTTGTGGCGCTGCGAAATTGCCTTTGCCGTCGCCGGCAAAAACATAAAGCACGCTGCCGCCTTTGGCCGCGATCACCAGATCATTGTGGCCGCTGGCGGTAAAACGCCCTACCGCAATAAAATCCGGATTCACCGGCGTGGCCAGCGTAGAGCTCTGCGCCAAAAATGGCGCCGGGAATTGCCCATGCGCAATTGCCTGGAATGAAGCGTCGCTTTGCGGCGCAAACGCGTCCAGGTTGCCGCGCTGAATGCTCAAGTGCCCGCTGTAGCCCACCAGCAGGTCAGCGACACCATCTTCATCCACGTCGCCCGTTGTAAGCGACAAAGGCTGCGCCCCGGCCGGAGGCAGAGCGGCATGCCCGTTCAGCAGCGCTGCGCCTGCCGACGCACCACCTGCCTGCATTGGCAGCTGTTGCCTTTCACCCAACCAGATTTTTGGCCCGGTCGGTTGTGCCTGCGGCACCTGAATCGGAGCGGCAAGAGCAACTGTTTGCAATACAAAAACAACGATTACAGCAAGGATGGCAATAGAGCAGACGCGTAAGCAAATCCCATGCTTCACGGGACGTTCTCCTGGCACACGCAAAGGTGTGAGTTAGAGGTGGCTGTTCAGGGGGTTACTTCTGTTAATCCGTCGTTAACAGTGACACAAAACCGCTTCAATTACCCAAAGGAGACTTTGTAAGTTGATCCTATCCACGTACTCTGCTGCCCAGCTGAATTTTTGTCAAGAGGAAAAGATACCTGTAAGGGCTGAAAGTAATGGTTTTAGGGGTAAGTTTTTGCCCTGGGTTATGCAAAACATTTACCAATGCGACATATTACTGCTGGTTTGAAAGATAGGTGAAAGATAGGAAGATTTCGATTCCAAAAATCGGATTGTTAAGGTATCTTCAAATCCCCCAGCTTTTTTGTCCCAGTGTTCCAGCTTTCCGGGTTCTCCAGCTAGATCCAGATAAAGGTTTCGCTAAGGAGAAGGTACATATGGCAGTTTCACGACGGATATTCTTAGGCGGAAGTGTGGCCACAGCGATCGCGTGTGCTTCCGCGTCTTTGGCGGCGTTGAGCGGAGGGGGCAGGATACTTCCCCGCGAAACGAGCCTGCCGAATAGAAACAGCGGTTCGACCGGCGATATAGCCCAAATCTCAGCAAAAAAGCCGGAAACGCCCGAACAGCGGTATGGCGGCATCGCCAATCTTTCCCGCGACTCTTTTGCCGGAGCAATCGGCTCCGCGTTCAAACTCAGCAGCACTTCCGGACATAGCGCGCCGTTTTGGCTCACGCTGCTTTCTGTAACAGGGCTTAGCGCGCCTCCGGTAATGAATCCCGCATCCATGGCGGTGCCTCCTCCTGCAGCCGCGCGGCAGGCGCTCAGTACGGACTCATTCAGCCTGGCATTTTTTGGCGGTCCGAGCCACAACGTTCAGCAGGAAACGTTTTTTGTTGAACACCCGCACCTGGGGCAATTTGCTTTATTTATTGTTCCTGCCGGACCGCAGCAGTACACGGCCATCGTGAATCGCTTGCAGTCGAAAACAGTACTGCCGGTTTAAGGAATGGCAAGGATGGTTCCAGCGATTAGCCTGCGCATTGCAGCAGCAGGTGAAATCCCTCTTGCTGGATTGGCGTGAATCCGAGCCGCTGAAAGAGCCGTAGCGAAGGATTGAACGTTTCAACGTAGATGCTCACGGGTTTGCCTGCTTCTTTTGCTTCCGCCATGATCTGGCCCAGCAGAAAGGAACCGGCGCCCCGGTTGCGATATTCCGGCAGGAGCGTGATGTCGAGGATGTGAAACTTCTCACCCGCGCGGTCTAGATACAAGCGCCCGGCGTCAGTTCCTTCAAGGCAAATAATCTCGTGGGTGGCTTGGGGGTGCTGCGCCGCATAATGATTTTTTTGCGCTTCCCACTGCATATGGACAAAATGCTGCTTCTGCTCCGCCGTCCACGGAACCTGCGCCAGTTCCTGCTCGCGCGTGCTGCCATACACCTTCAGCAGGAACTCATTGTCTGATTCCTGCACGACGCGCAGCGTTATCTTTCTTGCTGCCATCACGGTTTGCGGAAGCGATGGAACACCGCTTCATACATGGTGCCGTCTTGCTGATCGGCGGAAATCGGCGTCAGGAAGATTTCGATCTCGCCCAGCTTTTCATGTTCCAGGCGATGGGTCCGCTGATCCAGCCGCGGCCTAAATGGACCGCGAAATGAGAGTGAGAAGAGCTCCATCTTCGGCGACTGGTTACCCTCAACTACATCAGCCAGTTCAAGCATGATAGGCGCGGTATTGTCCTGATGGACTTTGAATTGGCTGTGCAACTGCTCGCGGAAAATCTTGGCGTTCAAATCGTCCAGAGGCGTGGGCATAGGGAACTCACAGCCTATGCAACACATTCGCCAGTGTCAACTGCTGGCCCAAAGTGAGTATGCAGTTGATTAGCGCCGGGAAAATCTCAAACTTTGCCAGCCATGAAACTTCGTCATCCCGACAGCCGCGAACGACCGTGCGCACTCGGCTTCCCTAGTGCGCGGCTTTCGCAATTTTAGCTGTGCCCGTTTTCGCCGCGACGCCGTGCCGAATGGTAAATGCGACTTCAGGATAAGTGGCCGCGACTTTCAAGTTTCCGCCGCGAGAAAGCGCAGCCGGAGCTTTCAGCCCCGCGACGCGATGCCCGGTGGCCTGGTCGGTCAGAAAGAACATCAGCGTCGCATCATTCGATAGCGAACTCCACAGCGGATCGTTGGTGAAGTCAGGCAAGTCCATGACAAAACTTCCGTCCGCATCCACCGTTGCCTTGGTCACGGCAAGAGGAGAGATTGACAGGCCGGGGACGGAAAAAAATTTTCCCGCCCAGCGCACCACATACATTGATTCCACTTGCAGCACCTGACCGCCGGGCGGCAGCGCAACTTTTCCGCGCAACTCAACGGTAGGCAGCTTCTGGCACTGAAAGTCGCCCTGGCGCGTGCTGCTTGCCAAATCTTGAGCGGTGAAAGTTACGAACTGACAACCGGGCGCATATGCGATGGCATTGAACGTCTTTGGCGTGCGCCCGGCGGAGTCGGCATGAATCACCAGTTTGTCACTGCCAGCCGCTGCCGCCGTCGATGACCAGCGGACGCCTGACTCGTCAGTGAGAAAATAACGTACCTGAACATCTTTGGCCGTGGTGGGCGGCGCAACCGAGATGGTAAAGATCGCATCGGCTGGCTGCGATGTGGGAGTTGCAGTTTGAGCTATGAGGGAACTTCCCGCAAGGGCCGAAATAAGAACAAGAAGAAAACCGCGTGCTACTGCTGGCATATCCGTCAGAACCTCTGGCGACATTATCTCTCAAATAAAGATTTGCAACTCAGGAATTCTGCTCAAAAGGTACTTAGGAGCAGATGATTACGATTGCGGTGGGGGCACTGACACCTTTATATAGAAGCATTGACTCTCTTTCGCGATCAGTAGCTCTTTAGCGATCAATAGCTCTTTAGCGATCAGTAGCCGGCACTCGCGTCTTTACATCACGCTGGGCGCGCCAATCCCCATCAGCTCAAGGCTATGGATAAGCGCCCGACGCACTACTGCCGCGGTAGCAAGTAGAAAACCTTTCTTTGCCTGGTTCTCTTCCGTGAGAATGTGATGCTTGTGATAGAAGTTGTTGAATTGCTGCGCCAGTTGGAACGCAAACTTGGCAGCATAAGCCGGTTCCGTGGTGGCGATGCACTGCTCGATCATGCTGGAAAGCTGCCCTGCTCGGAGCCACAGCTCCCACAATTCGTCATCTTCTTTGAGAAAACGCAGATCAATCTTGCCGGCAAGAATCTCTTCCGCGCTTAACCCGGCTTTGCGGAAGATATTTGTAGCGCGGACAATCGCATACTGCGCATAAGGCCCTGTCTCGCCTTCAAAGCTCAAGGCTTCCTTGAAGTCGAACGCGATCACCGAGGTCTTGGTGAACTTCAACATGAAATAACGCAGGGCGCCGATGGCGATCTGAGAGGCAATGTCATGCCGCTCCTGCTCGCTCATTTCGGCGTGGCGCGAGTCCACTTCTTTCTGCGCCGCCGCGATGAGCGAATCGAGCAGATCATCCGCTTTTACGCCAAAGCCCTTGCGTCCTGAGACCTCTATATAGGAGCGCTTCTGGTCTTCCTCAGAAACGTCATAGCCAAGTTCCATGGCGCAACGCGGCGTGAGCGCCACCATTTCATAAGAGAAGTGGTGATAGTCTTCCGCCTGCTCGGTGTAACCAAGTCCGCGAATCGCTTCAATCACATTGTTCTGCGGATCAGCCTGGCGTGAGTCAATCACGTTATAGATCGCGTTCACGCCGCCAAAGTGCGGATGGTCACTTTCTCCCGATTCCGCCGATATCCAGACCTGCCGGTCGTTGGGATAGCGATAGAACCGCTGATAGCCGAAGTCGCGACCGAGCAAGCCAAACTTCCACAGGTGATAAGCAATGTCTTTTCCGACGTAAGTCACCGTGCCGTTGGAGCGCACAATCACCTTGGCGTCTTCGTCAGGACCGTCTTTGGCTTCTTTGGCTTCACCCGCGTCATTGCCTTCGGCTGCAGCTTGCTTCTTGGCGGATTGCGCCCCAGAAGCCCGCTTCATCACCCAGCAGCCTTTGTTTTTACCTTCAGTCTCAAAGTAAAGCACGCCCTTTTGCTTTAACTGCTCAAATGCCGACTCCCAGAAATGCAGATGGAGTATCTCGCTTTCTTGCGGTAGAAAATCATATTCAATGTCCAGCCGCTCCATGGTTTCAAGATGGCGGCGAATGATGGCCGTGGAAATCAGCTTGCCGATCTCCGCTGCGTCGTTTCCGCCACGTTCAATGTCATGCAGCGTTTGCAGCCGAAGCTTCAGGTTTTCCTTGCTCTCCTCATACCATTGCGAAATCTCCTCATACCATTGCGAAACGCGCGCGTAGAGGTCCCAGCAGTAATAGTCGAAAGAAGACGACGGCGGCCCGGCAGCCGCGATCAGCTCCTCAATCTCGCTCTTCCCTTTTTTCTCCAGATACAAAAAGCCCACAACCACGTCCGCCACCTGGACACCGGTGTTGTCGATATAATTCTGCACGTCCACTTTCGCGCCCGCGGCCTGAAGCAGGCGGACAAACGTATCGCCGAGAATGGCATTGCGCAGATGGCCGATATGGGCCGCTTTGTTGGGATTGATGCTGGTGTGCTCGACCAGAATCTTTTTTCCTGTTGCCGATCCGATCCGTGTAGCGCTGGAATCGAGCAGCAGTCGCGCCGCTTCCTCGCGGTTGATACGGGCGTTGATGTAACCCGCACCTGCGACTTCAAATTTTTCAAATCCCGGCACCTGTCCGAGCGCTGCAACAACTTCTTCCGCGATCTTGCGCGGCGGCTTGCGCAGCTTCTTGGCCAGTTCAAAGCTCAGCGGCAGCGCATACTCACCCAAGCCGACGTTCGGCGGCTGATCGACCACAATGCGCGGCAATTCAACGTCGTATTGCCGCTTCAAAAGGTCGCGAACCCGTTGGATAAGCTGCTGCTGTAGTTGCAGGTACAAGTGTTTGCCTTTGCCTGGGTGTTCAGCGGTTGGGGCTCATTTTCAAGCCGTAAGTTGCTGACAGAAAAGGTGATTATAGCAAAGTAGCGAATTACGCAGTGCGAGAGCCGTGGCTATCTTGAATTGGAAACAGGAAACGTAAATATTCTGGACTCCTTTGCTTCAGCAAAGTATATAAACAGCCTTGGGAATGGAGTCTGGGATCATGCGGAATCATGCTCTAGCAATCTTATGCAGCTTGTTTGTTTTTTTTCAGGCTTTAGGCCAACAAAGGCCCAAGCTTCAACTTTCACAAATACCGAATGGTGATCTATCCGGAAATACTTACACGAACGACGCGTTCGGCTTGAGCTATCAAATTCCGGCTGGGTGGAAGGGCGATCCCGATCCAAAGGATGTGTCTATCGATTGGCGTGGCCCCAATAAGCCGGCAAACAGGTGTTCCCGGGTGCTTCTTTCGCTTACTCCAGTTGCTACGATCGAGGGTAGATTCAATCCGATTGCTAATGTCTTTGTCACGGACCCTTCCTGCCTTGGCATAGCGGCATTTCCTGGCTCCCTCGATGAGGTTAAGAAGATCAATAAAGTTGCGAAAAAGATAGGAGACAACTTTAATTACACTCCGTTTATGTCGCCTTACGGCAACGCAGTCCATCCGTTCAGTTCCCAGCGACGAGTTATGATACAGGCCACTGGCGCCATGTTAATCAATGCCTTGGACGGCGAGGACCAAAAGATTAAAGAACCGCTTGAAGTAAAAACGTCATTTACATTCACGGAATCAAATGGTTATTTGGTTGTTTGGGCATTTGTTGCCGACGTGACTTCCTCTGAAGTCCTAAGGAAGACAGAGGTGGCGTTCAAGCCCATTCCGGCTTCGTAGCCGTGCCACATCCGAAATCAAACTCCTTTCAGCCAGACTGCCTCATTACACGCAGCTCCGTAATCGGGATGTTACGCCCAACTTCGTCGCCACGGTGCTTTCGATAAAAATGGTCGCTACGAGTTCGATTGCACCATCGCTGCGACCGGTTGTTTCCGCCTGTGCCAGTAATCCAAGGCCGCAAAAAGAAGGACGGCGGGCACGCCGGTCAGACCGCAAACGATAAAGAAAATGCCGTAGGCATGAATAAGGCCGTGCGTGGCGCTCAGGCTTTCGACCTCAGCACCGGAAAACCCCTTCAATATCTTTCCCAGCCAGACATAGGTTGAACTCAACAGCGCATACTGCGTGGCGGTGTATCCAATGTTGGTGAGGCTCGACATGTAGGCTATAAGGGCAACGCCTGCAAAGCTGATGGCGAAGTTATCACCTGCCATGATCAGCGCAAAGAGAGGAACCGTGGCGCCCGCAAACGCCAGAGACGCATAGGCGGCAATCGCTACAGCCTGCAATACGCCTCCGATGATGAGCGCGCGCATGTAGCCAAGCTTCAGTGAGCAGAATCCGCCGGCTGCAATGCCTGCAAACGTCGCGATGAGTCCGATTGAGCCGCGCATCGCTCCGACGGTTGCCTTGGAAAGACCGAGGTCGTGGTAGTAGGGATTCGCCATCGGCCCCATGACGAAGTCCGGCACCCGGTACAGACTGATTGCCGCCAACATCACGAACGCAAGCCAGCCATGTGCGCGAAAAAAAGCGATGAACGGTCCCACCACAGCGTCAAAGAAGCCGCGCCACGTCCAAATCGGCGCTTCACGCTGTTTTTCATCCATCACCGCATCCGCGCGCTCCGGTTCCCGGGCAAACCAGGTGGCGATCACTCCAACCGCCATACACGCGCCATAAATACCGTAAGACATGCGCCAACCCACGGCCGCTGCCAGGATGAGGATCAGGGAATCTGTAGCCAGGATCGCCATGCGATAGCTGAACTGATAAGCAGAGGCGAGAAGGCCTTGTTCTTCTCCATCGTCTGCCGATTCAATTCGCCAGGCGTCGACCACAATGTCTTGTGTGGAGGAGGCAAACGCGACGACAAGCGCAAGAACTCCGAGCCGGCCGAGCCCGGCTTTCGTACCAGTTCCGCCCATCGCGAGCAGCGCCAGGCCGACGATAATTTGCGAGAACATCATCCACCCGCGCCGACGTCCAAGCCGCCTAAATAGTGGCAAATCGACGCGATCCATTACGGGCGCCCACAAAAATTTCAGCGAATAGGCAATGCCCACCCAGGAAAGAAACCCAATGGCCGTCAGGGAGGTGTGTTCATCGCGTAGCCAGAAGCCGAATGTATTGCCAACCAGGAGAAAAGGAAGGCCTGAAGAAAACCCGAGCAACAACATCGCAAGCGTTTTGGGCCGCAGATAGTCGGTGATCCGGTGCTTGTGCGGGCTCACGCGTCCATTGTCTACCGGAGCCTTAGGAAACACAACCATGTGCTCCAGGCGCACTCAGTTGGCGGCGCCACGCGCATCGATCCTGACAGAAAAGGTGATTATTACAAAGTTTGAAAGGAACGTCTCTCGAGACAAGACAGAAACTATGGGATTGTTATCCGTTTCTCAATGTCAATAGCAGCCAAAACTATTTCTTTGCCGATGCGGCTTCCAGGAGCGCGATCACGGCTTCGCGATCACGGTTTCCGCGGCCCTCCGATTTGGCATGCGCCAGAGCCGTCTTGCCCTGGTTATCCCGGGCTTTTATGTTCGCGCCACTTTCAAGAAGTATTTTGACTATTTCCACATGGCCGGTAAACGACGCGACCATCAAAGCGGTGCGACCGCTTCTATCCCCTATCTCCAGATTGGCGCCTTTCGCAACAAGTGTCTTAACCACCTCCATGTGTCCCTCCCAGGACGCAGCCTGCAAGGCGGTGGCAGTCCACCAACGCTCCGCATTGCGAAGGTTTGGATCTGCGCCTTTCTCCAGAAGCAGTTTTACCACTTCCAAATTCCCTCGCTCGGCCGCATCCCTCAAGGCTGTGTCCCAAATTCCCTGTTCATTAGGGTCTGCGCCCTCTTCGAGCAGCACCCTTGCCACCTCCACATGGCCCGATCGGGCAGCCGCTCTTAAGGGCGTATCAACGTTCTTTCCACGAGGATTGGGATTCGCACCTTTTGCGAGCAGGAGCTGTACGATATCGAGACGGCCGGACGAAGAGGCGGAGTCCAACGCCCCCGCCCCGCCCCGCCGCGCATCGGGATTAGCACCGTTCTCCAGGAGTGTTTCTGCCACGGCCAGATGGCCGTGTCCCACCGCGGTGACCAATGCCGCCCCGCCGGTTTCACCCTGCGCCTTCATTCCTGCTTGGAGAAAGAGCTTCACGCAAGGGCTGTCGCCGATTTCGGCACACTCTAGAAACCGCTCCGGCGTAAATGCGATGCCGCGTTTTTCGAGCTCAGCCAGGGCCTCGCCCTGCCGCGAACCGCTTTCGCCGGACGGCACGGGCTGCGCGCTGCGGCGCAACTCGGCAACAGTGGGCGCAGGCGCTTGTTCCACAGCTGGCTGCCCTCCGCCATGTTTCATCCACCGCACTTGATCAGAAGGCCACGGGCCCGCCGCATATCCCCTGGAGGAAACTCGGTAGGCAAAGAGCGTATCTTTCTTGTTCTTTGCATCGACATTCGTTCCCGCATACACCGTCCCATCCGCCCCGATCACGGGAGAAGACCAGAGCTTGCTTCCGGTGTGGAGCGACCATTTGAGCGTTCCCTCGGGCATGATCGCGTCGAGTTCGTCCTTCCAGGCCGTCCGGTAGATTGTCCCGTCAGCCCCGATTGCGGGCGGAGAAGCACTTGCCCCCTGAATCGCCCATTTACGTTTACCGTCCGGAGTAAGCGCGAAGAGTTGGCCAGTGCCGGCGACGTAGTAGATTGTCCCGTCGGGCGCGATGACCGGCGGGACAGGGCTGGGAGGCCAACCTTTCGTGCTCTCAAAGGACCACTTAAGTTTTCCCTGTGGCGTAAACGCGTAAAGCGTGACAACCTCGCGCTGGCTGTCTTGGTTTGCCAAATAAATCGTCCCATCGGCGCCAAGGGCAGGAGCGCTCAAAACTGCATCCCCTGAAACAGTAACTTCCCATTGCGATTTTCCCTCCGGTGTGAAGGCATGAAGTTTGTTGTCACAGCCGCCCACATAGACTGTCCCATCCGCGCCGAGAGCAGGCGAAGAGGCCGCATTCAAAACGCCACAGCTCATCTCCACCAACCATTTGAGCTTTCCCTCCGGCGTAAGAGCATAAAGCTTCATGTCATGGTTCGCTGCGTAGATGGTTCCGTCCGCGGCGAGTGCCGGCGTATAGAAGCTATAGCGTCCCGTAAACGCCCATTTGCGCTTCCCTTCCGGGGTGATGGCATATAGGTTCCCGTCATAGCTCCCCACGTAGACAGTTCCATCCGCTGCGATTGCGGGCGACGAGTCGACCGGCGCGCCAGTCTTAAACACCCATTTACGCTTCCCATCCGGCGAGAGAGCGTACAGGTTCTTGTCGGAGCTCGGCACGTAAATGGTCCCGTCCGCTGCGATGGCTGGAGATTCAATGCTGCCTCCCGCTTCAAAAGACCATCGGAGAGCGCCTATTTCACTTTCCTGCGCAAGAGTGGCAGTGTTAGCGGAAATTGCTGCGAATACAGGCGCCTCACCGAAAGTGTTCATGCGTTGAACATTGTTTGCCTGGGAAGCGGGTTGCTGCTGAGCGAAAAGTGTAGTCGCGAAGGCCACGATTAACACAGTTGCTGTTTTCATAACACCTCCAGGCCGGCACGAGCTACTACGGCAAAGCGGATTGCCGCCCCAAGGATTTAGCTTGCCCGTCTTTGAGTCGATTGAGATAAAGATTAGCCCTACCAACTCGGAAGTTACAAGCGGCGATGTGCAAACTGCCTGGGGGTGGATTTGTATTCGGCAGATGAACTGACCAACGCTTGGCTGCCTCCGCTGGAAAAAAGCACTTGACGTTGGCGAATAAAATACGATACAAACAAGCATGCATTTTATGCAGGCAAAGCATGGATTTCTTTGGCAACTGAAATGATGTATTAGAGATGGATTGCGTCCCTCTGCCGATTCTTGGGTGCCGTTGGGTGAGCTTGGGTGAAATTGGGTGTACATAGGGGGTAGGGGGAGGGTCGGCGAGTTTATGGGGCTGCTTGTTGAAACCGCAGGCCTTAACGTTCGGAGAGCGTGAAAATCGATCCAATATTCCGCTGAAAATGACCCTAAATCTGACTCGATATCGAGAAACAAGCAGAGGGCCGCTACCCTGACACAACGGGATTGCCGTTCAACCAGACTGGCCCATTTCCCTCTTGAGCTGGTTTGACGCGGCTCACAGCTAAACCTATGATGAAGGTTTGCGCCTGCTTGCGGGCGGCAGCCTTGAGTACTGCTTAAATCGTTTGCTTTTATGCGCATTGCCTACCTAGAGTGCTTTTCCGGGATCAGCGGCGACATGTTTCTTGGCGCTTTGCTTGACGCCGGAGTTCCGCCCGAGGTCTTCACCAGGACCGTGGAAGCCCTGGGAGTGGATGCGCGGCTGGAAATCTCTCGGGTGGACCGCAGCGGCATAAGCGCTACGAAACTTGATGTGATCGCTGCCGGCGAAAAAGAGCTGCCGCGCGAAGAGTTCTGGGCAGAAGCACTCAGCACTCAGCAGTCAGCACTCAGTCCAGCAACTCCCTCGTCTTTGGGGCACGCGCATTCTCACGCAGAGGAACACGAAAAAGCACTCAGCACTCAGCAATCAGCACTCAGCCCAAGACATTCGACCGTGGAGCACTCGCATGACCACGGGCCTTCGTCTTTGGACAAGCATTCCCACTCTCACCGCCACGAACATTCGTATGGCGATGATGAATCGCATAGCCATTCGCACGAGCACAGTCACGACCATTCACACTCGCCTGAAGACTCGCACAGCCATTCCCACGAACACTCGCATGAGCATGGATCAAAGCACACACACTCGCATCGAGGACTGAAAGAAATCCGGCAGATCATTCAAGCCGCAGGAATCAGCCAGTCGGCAAAGGATCGGGCAATTAAGATTTTTGAAGCGCTGGGCGCGGCGGAAGCCAAGGTTCACAACACTGACATTGAAAAGATCCATTTTCATGAAGTCGGCGCGATTGACGCCATCGTTGATATCGTATGCGCCTCGGTCGGCGCAGAAGCGCTGGGCGTAGACGAATGGATCTGTTCTCCGCTGAACGTCGGCGGCGGAACGGTGGTGTGCGCACATGGCACGTTCCCTATTCCCGCGCCTGCAACTCTCGAACTGCTGAAAAATGCCCCGGTCTATTCCGGAGAAATCCAGAAGGAACTGGTCACGCCCACGGGAGCCGCCATCGTCAGAGTACTGGCTTCGCGCTTCTCTCAGTTCCCTACAATGAAGACTGAAAAGATCGGCTACGGCGCGGGCACTCGCAACTTCAAGAACTCACCTAACGTCTTGCGGCTGACCATCGGAGAAACCACTTCTGCGCAGCATGAGTCACCATTTCCCGTGGAAGAAATCACGGTGCTTGAGGCCAATGTAGACGACATGACACCCCAAGTCTTCGGCTACGTGATGGAACAGGCGCTGCAGAGCGGCGCGCTGGACGCTTTCGGCACGCCGGTGCAGATGAAGAAGAGCCGTCCGGGCATGCTGCTGACGGTGCTCTGCCGTAATGAAGACAGCCAGGGGCTTACGAAGTTCATTTTGGCTGAAACCACCACGCTGGGCGTAAGAATGCGGCGTGAAAGCCGCGCGGCGCTCACGCGTCGCCACGTGAGCGTAAGCACGAAATGGGGCAATGTTCGCATGAAGCTGGCCAACCTGAACGGCAGTATCAGCAACTATGCTCCCGAATACGAAGATTGCCGCCAGATCGCTAAAGAAAAGAAAGTGCCATTAAAAACCGTCATGCAGGAAGCCATTAAAGTTTATCTGGAAAATACCAATGGATAAGGGCAGCCAGAAGTTTTACATTACAACGCCCATTTATTATGTGAACGCACGCCCGCACGTGGGGCATGCATACACCACGCTGGTGTGTGACGCCATTGCGCGCCGCAAGCGCATGCTGGGCTTTGACACTTATTTTCTTACCGGGACGGACGAGCACGGCCAGAAGATTGAGCGCTCCGCCCAGGCCGCGGGCAAAACGCCCAAGCAGTTTGCCGATGAGGTTTCCGACCTGTTCCGCTCGCTGTTTGGGAAGATGAACATCTCCAACGACGATTTCATACGCACCACCGAGCCCCGCCACAAAGCCGGCGCGCAGGAATTATGGAAGCGCATCCAGGAGAAGGGCTACATCTATAAGGGTACATATTCAGGGCAATATTGCGTCTTTGATGAGTTGTATGTAGATTCTGTCGGCCCCGGCGCGCCCTGCCCCGAATGCGGACGGCCTACCGAGACAGTGAGCGAAGAGAACTATTACTTTAAGCTGTCTGCGTTTGCCGACCAACTGCTCGCTCATTACCAGCAGAACCCGGGATTCATCCGTCCGGAAACGCGCCGCAATGAGGTCATCGCTTTTGTGAAGAGCGGCTTGCGTGATCTCTCTGTGAGCCGCAGCACTTTCAAGTGGGGTATTCCCGTCCCCGGCGATCCCAAACACGTAATGTATGTATGGCTGGACGCGCTGAGCAATTACTGCACCGCCGTGGGATTGGGATCGAAAGACGAAGCCGAGCAGAAGAAGTTTGAGCGTTACTGGCCGGCAGATGTCCACATGATCGGCAAGGAAATCATCCGCTTCCACTGCGTCTACTGGCCCGCGTTTCTGCTGGCTGCCGGTTTGCCGCTGCCTAAATCAGTGATTGCTCACGGCTGGCTGCTGTTTGAAGAGAGCAAGATGTCGAAGTCGCGCGGAAACATTGTGCGCGCGGAAACCGTGATTGACGTTTTGGGCAACGACGCGCTGCGTTATTTCCTGTTGCGTGAAGTTGTCTTTGGTCAGGATGGCTCATTCAGCTTTGACGCGCTGGTGCAGCGCTACAACTCTGATCTGGCAAATGATCTGGGCAATCTTTCAAGCCGTACTTTAACCATGATCAACCGTTACTTTAACGGTTCAGTGCCCTACCCTTCGCCCACGGTGGCGCGCAAAGCCACGGATGACGTGATCAAGGAACACGCGCAGGCCGTGATCCAGGAATTTGGCTTGTTGTTCGATGATTACCAGTTC
>Ga0070734_10002381_pt1 | contig 23088 bp, 19 predicted proteins | sample Coa_R1_8_FD_66444 | JGI IMG/M metagenome (GOLD analysis project Ga0070734, IMG submission 66444) | Surface soil microbial communities from Centralia Pennsylvania, which are recovering from an underground coalmine fire - Coalmine... | ecosystem: Environmental > Terrestrial > Soil > Unclassified ...
ACCTGGCCCTGCAGGAGAGAGGCGCTCGCGATGAGCGTGATGTTGAGTTCGCTGGCCGCTTCCATGATTGTGAATTGTTTTCCGTTGATGGTCTGATTGCCGAGTGTGAGGGCTTCGGTCATGCCGAGATTGAACGGCAACTGCACGAAGCGAAAGCGGTGGCGTTCGCCGGCGATTTCCCGTGCGATGGATTCCATTTCGCTCAACTGAATGGCGTCGCGGGCGCGCGCGTCCTGCCGGAAACCGTTCCATGTGGCCAAGCCGTAATACTGAATTTTTCCCTGCGATGCGGCGGACTCGAGAAAGCCGAAGGCTTCACGAATGCGTTTGGCGAATTCGGGTTTGGAGATTTCGCTCAACTGGGTTTCGGGATTGTGGAGGTAATAGACGTCAATGCAATCGACGCCGAGATTGTGGAGGCTGCGAAAGAGCTGATTTTCAAGGAAGCGCGGCGTCATGCAGTGGCTGCCGCCGGCGATGTCCTTTGCGGAAAAAATTCCGGGCTGGATGTACTGCTGGAAAAAATATTTATTCGGGTCGGAGGGCATGGCGCCATCGGGCGTGAGATAGCCGCCCTTGGTGCAGAGAACGAGTTCGTCACGCGGAATTCCTTTGTCTGTGAGCTGCTGGAGCGCGGCGCCGATGGAACGTTCGCTGCGCTGGAACCGGTAGTTGATGGCGGCGTCGATCAGATTGATGCCGTTTTCGACAGCCGTGGCGATAGCTTCGGTGTAGGCGGCATCGGTGAGTTCGTCGGGCTGGCCGAGGTAGGTGCCGGCGCCGAGCGAGGAAACGACCAGGCCGTTGGTTTCGCGGAAATGTTCGTCGGCTGCGCGGCCGCGCCATTTTTCGGCAAAGCGTTTTGTTCCTTCGAGTGTGGCGCCTTTGCTCATGGAGTGCGGGATTCTCCTGTGGTGCCGGTTTCAGGTGCGGGCGGATCGGGCTCCGGAGGCGCGAGCAGACGCGCACAGGCCCGCATCATTCTGCGATAAGGCCAGGTCTTTTCGCGAAAGAAAATTTCGCCTTCGCGGGGATTGCTGTAAAACCAGCGGGAGACGAGGAAGAGGTGCTCGCTGAGTTCGCCGGGGATGAGAGTTGGTTCACTGGATTCAAGGCGGTCGCGGAGGAGTTGTTCGAGGGAGCGGGGTTCGCCGGCGAGTTGAGAGAAGGAAAGAAAGAAAGGCTCGGCAAGCCGGCCTGAGAAAACCGGGAAGACCATAATTGTCTGTTCGGCGCCGGCGCGCTGGAAAATCACGAGATTCAAATCCTGGATTCGGCGCGGCAATTCGGGCTGGCCACGCAAGGCGTCGTCCAGCTTCTCGAGTTTTTTGTGAATGGCGCTGGCTCGTTCGAAATCGAGATCTTCGCTGGCTTTGTCACGTTCGGATTCGTAGGCGGTGCGGAGGGAGGCGCCGCCGGTTTCGAGGAATTGGACGAGGCGGCCGACTTCGACGTCGTATTCTTCTTTGCTGCAACCGCCAAAGCATGGCGCGAGGCACATTTTCATTTCGGAGTAGATGCAGCCCGGAAAAGCGGGATCGCGGCGAATTTTGATTTGGCAACGGCGGACTTTGAAGAGGTCGAGGACACGTTCGGCGAAAGCGTCGGCGGTTTTTCGGGAGGCGAAAGGGCCGTAGTAAGAGCCACCGGAGGGTGTGCCTGTTGCATCCATTGGGATCCTGCGTGTGGCGTAACAGCGGGGATAGGCGTTGCGCAAATTCACTTTAAGGACTGCGGGCGGGCGAAGGCGCATCATGGTGCGATATTTTTTGGGGAAGAGCTGCTTTGCGTGCTCGTAGTAAGCGAGAGTTTGTTCGAAGGCAGAGGCTGTGACGCGGTAGCGGACGGTTTTTGCGAAGTCGCGGAGGTTGAGGCGTTTGCTGGAAGGATCGAGCGGGCCGAGCAGGCGCTGGAGGCGGCGGCGCAAGTCTTGCGTTTTGATGAGGTATGGTTCAGCCTTTGGGTCGCGCGGCTCGATTAAACAGATGGCGGAAAAGGGAGGAAGCGCGGAGAAAAAGTCCGCATCCTGAGAGGGATCGAATTCGAGGCCGCAGTCGAATTCCAGCACGCCTTTAGAATACCGTGATTTGAGACTCGTCTGACGGCGCGTAGATTACGTGGTTTGTGCTTTCATATATTTTCTGAACAAACGAACTCCTCCAATCACTGTGGCCAGCAATCCGCTTATGAAAGTAATTGCCGGCAGTGCGAGTAACACAAAATTCCACGAGTGGACGCTGACGCGCTCTACCAGAACCCGCCACAAAACCGATCCGATTCCGGCGGTTACGAGTCCGATTGTCAGCGCTTGGAGTGGCGTCAGCCTGAAAGAAAATTTGGCGTACACGATGAGTACAACGATGAAGGCGACGAAGAGCACGAACAGACCGAGGCCGCCGACGAACTCGAACAGAGTGTCGTGACCGGTGGAGATGTGTTCGCCTTCCAATTGCAAAAGAGAGAAACCGACGGCAGCTAGGCAGGCCGCTATCAATAGAAGGGGGGCGATTCTGCGCATTATTTTAGAAGCTAAGAGGAAATGTCAAAATCTAACACCTCCTCAGAATACTATGGAGACACGAAATACGTGACGTCTAGCCCGCGCTCTCACCTAAGCGCCATCCGCGAAAGAGAACTAAGCCGTCCGCACCGTAAGATGAATTGATTTCCAGCACTTGGAGATTTGAGGCCTGCGCAGACTGCAATAATTTCTGTGTTTGTGGATCTTCGACTGCAACACCGTACAAGATCGCGATGTCTGCCTCAGTTATTTGGCTAGCGGGACGAGCTATCAAGTCCAGGATGATGTTGCCAGCGCTAAAGTTGTTGATAGCGACTCTCTCCACGCCATCCAAAACCAAAACAAACTCGACGCGATCCACGTTTCGTAGGTAGAGATGTGCTTCCTTTTGCGGACGGATCCAAATCCCATCAAAGTTACCATCGTGAAAATTCGGAATCATTTCCATAGTCCACGCAAGAGCGGATCAACCCTTTAACAGCCAAGAGGAGATGACGAGGCGCTGGATTTCGGAGGTGCCTTCGTAGATTTCGGTGATGCGGGCGTCGCGGTAGTTGCGCTCGACGGGATATTCGCGGCTGTAGCCGTTGCCGCCGTGGATTTGAATGGCTTTGTGAGTGACGCGTGTGGCCATTTCGCTGGCAAAGAGTTTAGCCGCGGCGGCGTCCATGCTGAAGCGCGCGCCGGTGTCTTGTTTCCATGCGGCTCTTCGGATGAGGAGGCGAGCGGCGTCGAGTTCGGTGGCCATATCGGCGAGCATGAATTGGATGGCCTGGAATTGCGAGATGGGATGGCCGAAGGCGAGGCGCTCTTGCGAATACTTTAGGGCGGCTTCGAAGGCACCTTGAGCGATGCCGGTGGCTTGTGCGGCAATGCCGATGCGGCCGCCGTCGAGGGTGGAGAGTGCGACTTTGTAGCCTTCGCCTTCGTTGCCGATACGATTGGCTGCAGAGACTTCGCAATCGGTGAAGACGAGTTCGCTGCAGGCGGTGGCGTTGATGCCGAGTTTTTTTTCTTCCTTGCCGACCTTGAAGCCGGGCATGCCCTTTTCCACGACCAGCGCGGTGATACCTTTTTCACCTTTGGCAGGATCGGTGTTCACGTAAACGATGGCCGCATCGGCGGCGCCGCCGTTGGTGATCCAGGCTTTTGTTCCGTTGAGGATGTAGGTGTCGCCTTTCCTGATGGCCTTGGTTTGGAGGGCAGCGGCGTTCGAACCGGCTTGTGGCTCGGTGAGCGCGTAGCAGCCGATTTTTTCTCCACGCGCGAAGGGAACTAGTAGGCGCTTCTTTTGTTCGTCGGTTCCGAAGCGATGAACAGGATCGCAATAGAGAGAATTCTGGACGGAGAGAATGACCCCGGTGGAGGCGCAGCAGCGGGAGATTTCTTCGATGACGATGGTGTACGAGATGTGGTCGAAGCCTGCGCCGCCCTCGGATTCGGGAAGCGCGACACCGGTGAGGCCGAGTTCGGCGGCTTTTGCAAAGAGTTCGCGCGGAAAATGACCGGTTTCATCATTTTCGCGGGCGCGGGGTTTTACTTCCGAGTCGGCAAATTCGCGAACGGATTTTTGGAGGAGGAGCTGGTCGTCGGTGAGAGCGAGGTTCAAATGAGAATCACCTGCAATACCAAACAGTGTAACGCAGGAAGTGCCGAGGGATAAATTCCGGGAGCGGAGTTCCCGCGCATCTGCCGTTTACGCAAAACTCCCACACGCAAAGGCGGCGTGTGGGGCACCCACGAGCAACGCGGCAAATTGGTTCTGAGGGTCTAGGCGAGGGCGGAGCGGAGGCGCTGAAACGTTGTGGACAGATCTTCGGGCAGGACGCGGGTTTCGCCGGTGACGGATAGGAAGCTGGCGTCGCCGATCCAACGGGGCAGGCCGTGGAGATGAAGATGTCCGGCGATGCCGGCCCCGGCGGCGCGGCCGAGATTCATGCCGAAATTGAGGCCGTCGGGTTTGTAGAGCGATTTGAATGCAACTTCCGCGCGCTGGGAGAGCTGCATCATTTCAGTGAGAGTGGCGGAATCGAGGCCGACGAGCTCCGCGGTGTGCTTGTAGGGAACGATCATGAGGTGGCCGGACGTGTAAGGAAACCGGTTGAGAATGACGAAGGAGCTGACTGCGCGATGGACAACGAGTGTGACTTCGTCGTCGGTGCGTTTGGCGGCATCGCAAAAGATGCAATCCGGTTTTTCGCCGGCGAGGGCGCTGGTGATGTATTGATAGCGCCAGGGAGTCCAGATGTAATCCATCGCGGTGTGCGCCTCGATTCACGGAATTGGTCGGGGAAAGAATAGCGCAAAACAAAACGCCGGCGGTGGCCGGCGCATGCATTTCTTTCTGATTGGAGCCGGCTTACGTGCGGTGGGTTTCGCCGGCTGCTGCGGCCGCTTCGGCGGCGGCGGTCATGCTGGCGGCTTCTTCACTGTTGACGAAATCTTTCAATTCTTTGCTGGGCTTGAAGAAAGGAATTCGTTTTGCGGGCACTTCGACTTTTTCGCCGGTCTTTGGATTGCGGCCCACGCGGCCGCGGCGCTGGCGAGTGCGAAAACTGCCGAAACCGCGAATTTCGATCTTGTCGCCTTTTTGCAGCGACTCGATGATGCTGTCAAAAATCGTTTCGACAATGGATTCGGATTCTTTGCGAGGCAATTCCGTCACCCGCAGCACTTCTTCGATCAAGTCCGCCTTAGTCAGCGTCGGTTGCTTGCTCATCGTAATGAGGCCTCGCAATTTGCCAGAACATGATACGCCGCAGATGCATGATGCGGAAGGGTTTAGCTGGGGAACAAACCCCACCGATTGCTCCCCTTCCTATCATTAAAACGCCCTGAAGGTAAAACAAAATTTACGGGGCCCCGCAATTTGCGAAGCCCCGTATGGGAAAACCAGACCGAACTAACCGCGCGAAGCGAGTTTTTGCTTCAGCGCATCGCCGATGGTGGCCGTCGCCGAAGTTTTGCTGGTGCGATACTGCTCGATTTCACGACGCTCGACCTGCTTTACGGCTGCCTTGTAGCTGAGGCCAATGCGACGAGTGTCCCGGCTGATCTTGATGATCTTGAAATCGTATTCCTTGCCGGGTTCGAGCGGGCCCGCGCTCTTGAGCGGTCCGGTGGTGGTGCGAGCCACCGGGCCTTCATCGCGGCCGCGGCGGTCGGTGATTTCCGTGTTGTGGCAGAGACCTTCGATGTTGTCGCCGAAGTCCACGAAAGCGCCGAACATGGCGATGCGCGAGACTTTGCCTTTGACGAGATCGCCGACACGGTGCTGTTTGACCCAGTTGTCGAATTTGTCGTCGACTTGCTTGATGCCGAGCGAGACGCGGCGGCCATCGGGATCCACGCGCAAGACTCTTGCGGTGACGGATTCGCCCTTCTTGAAAACTTCGTGAGGATTGTTGACGCGGCCGGTCCAGCTGACATCGCCGACGTGGACGAGGCCATCGAAGCCGTCTTCGATTTCGATGAAGGCGCCGAATTCGACGATGTTGCGGACTTTTCCGGTGACGATCGTGCCGACCGGATATTTTTCCGCAGTGAGGAGCCATGGATCGGGCTGCGCCTGCTTCATACCGAGCGAAACGCGGCGATCGCTGGCCTTGATGTCGAGGACGACCACGTCGACTTCATCGCCGGCTTTGACGACCTTCGAAGGCTGGACGGATTTCTTGGTCCAGCTCATTTCGGTGGCGTGCACGAGGCCTTCGACACCCTGTTCGAGTTCGACGAACGCGCCGTAGTCGACGACGCCGACGACTTTGCCCTTGAACTTGCCGCCGGCCGGATAACGATCGGCTGCGTCAATCCAGGGGTCTTTCGAAAGCTGTTTGAGGCCAAGCGAAACGCGCTGCTTGTCCTTATCGAATTTCAAAATGATGACGTCGAGTTCCTGTTCGGGCTTGACGATGTCGGACGGGTGCTTGATGCGGCCCCAGCTGAGGTCGGTGAGGTGGAGCAGGCCGTCGAGGCCGCCGATGTCGACGAACGCGCCGTACTCGGTGACGTTCTTGACGGTGCCGTGGACGGTCTGGCCTTCGGTCAGATTTTGGAGCAATTCGGCGCGCTTGGCGTGGAGATCTTCTTCGAGAAGCGCGCGGCGGCTGACGACAATGTTGCCGCGGCGGCGGTTCAGCTTGGTGATACGAACCTGAACTTCCTGGCCGATGAGCGCGTCGAGATTTTGCGTTGGGCGCAGATCGTACTGAGAGCCCGGAAGGAACGCGCGGACGCCGACGTCCACAACGACGCCGCCCTTGATGCGGTCGACGACTTTGCCGGTGAGCGTTTCCTTGGCTTTGAACGCAGCTTCGAGCTTTTCCCAAGTGCGGCGGCGCAGCACTTTTTGATAGCTGACGATGGTGTAGCCGTCTTTTTTCTCGCCGGTGCGCTGGACTTCGATCGTCGCGTTCGGGTCGGGACGCGGAATTTCCGTGTCAGCGAATTCGGCGGCGGGAATCAGGCCTTCGGTTTTCATGCCGAGGTCCACGACGACGCCGTGTTCGGTGTAGGCGACGACCTTTACTTCCAGAATTTCGTTTTGCGCGTGAGCTTCCTGCTGCTCATCGTATTCCGCCATGAGCTTGCTCATCTCTTCCGCGCCAGCGGCCTCTTCGGCTGCGGCGACGGCTTCCGCGTCCGGCGCGGGTGCGGCGGCCGGAGGTTCGGCGTGCACAGCAGGGGCTGCGGGTTCAGATTGAGCGGCGGTTATTTCGGCTTTCGGTTCTTCGGCGTGCGATTCAGGTGCGGGAGCTGCTGCTGCGGACGATACGGCATTGTCATTGTCAAAAGACATGGTTGTTGGCCTCCGGGATACGTATCCCTAGTTCGACGAATTAATTCCTTGCGGAATCCCTGATGGGGTGATGCAAGGTCGCTGCTTCGAAAATCCGGCCACCCCTGACCTGACCTCGAAACAGCTCATGGGACGAACAGATGCTGCGGGCGTGAGAAACGCTGCAACGTAGCAAGAATACTAGCGGAAATGCGGGTGTGTCAATCGGATGGGTGCGCCGGAATTAGGCCCGAGCGCGGGAGGATTGGCGGACTTCGCGGCGGAAGTCAGTAGAATGGACTTCGATGGTGCGGCACATTTCGAAGAGGCGCGAACGCATGCGTTCGCCGATACGTTCGGCGAGGGTATCTTCGCGCACGACTTTTACGAAATCGCCTTGCGGCATTTTTGTCGCTTTACCTTCCGGCTTCGCTGCGTCGAGATAATTTGTGGTGATGAGCGTCGTGAGGCGCGCGTTGTAGCGTGCGTTGAGGACGAGGCCGATGGTGTCTAAAACCCAGGCGGAAGGTTTGCTGGCGCCGAGGTCGTCGAGGACGAGAACTTCGACGGTGCGAATCGGTTCGAGGATTCGCAATTCGGTGGATTCGCTTCCCGGGTTGTAGCTCGCTTGAATGTCTTTCAGCAGCTCGCGGTAGTCGCAGAAAAGACCTTGATGGCCGCGGCGAATTAAATCCTTGAGGCAGGCGACGGCGAGATGGGTTTTGCCGACGCCGGAAGGGCCCATCAGCATCAATCCTTTTTCACTGCTTCCGGGAAATTCGCCGACAAATTTTTCGGCGAGAAGTTTCGCGGCTTTCAACGAAGAAGTGTGTTGCGGAATTTCACTGACGTCGGTGCTATAGCTTTCGAAGTCGCAATGCTCGTAGCGTTTGGGGATGCGCGCGCGATCCATCACGCGAGAGGCGCGATCTTCCATGCCGCAGTCGCAAGCTGTGGCCATGGTTCCGGCGCCGTCAGGGCGCGCGACCATCTTCCATCCAGTGCCGCGGCAAAGCTGGCAGTTCTCTAAAGGCATCGCAAGGAAAGCATACGGGCGCGGTACGCGAACGGCAAGTCGCGTCGAGTGTGGATTTGTGTGGATGAATCGGTTGCCGAACTGACGGCTTAGCGGACGAAACGCGTTCGCGTGGGGACGATGGCGTTGCGCGGCGGCTTTTCAGCGCTGTGGAGCGACGACACGCGAGAAAGCTCTTGCTGCACGACGGACGCGAATTCCGTCATTTGCCGTTCCATCTCGACCATTTTTTCGCGCATGTTGAGGATGATTTCGATGCCGGCGAGATTTACGCCCATGTCCCGCGCGAGAGTGATGATGACTTCGAGCCGCTCCAGATCTGAGTCCGTATACAAGCGCGTGTTGCCGTCGGAACGCGACGGTTTCAATAAGCCAACACGTTCGTACAAGCGCAAGGTTTGCGGATGCAATTTATACAGCTCGGCTACGGCGCTGATCATGTAGCCGGCCTTTGCTCGAGTTTTTCTGCGTGGGCACATGGCTCGCTAAACTCCCGCCTTGCTGAAGAGGTCCTTGCGAGGATCTTCCGGTGCAACTGCTTCGAGCTCCTTCATCAAATTACGGACGCGCTCGTCGGTCGGCGGCGGCACGACCACCTGGATTTCGACGTACTGATCGCCGCGTTCGCCGTTGCGCGCGCTCGGCACGCCTTTTTCCTTGAGTCGCAGGGTCTTGCCGCTGTTCGTGCCCGGCGGAATTCGAACGAGAGATCTTCCGTCGATTGTGGGGACTTCTATTTTTGCGCCGAGCGTCGCCTCCGACACTGTGACGGGAATTTTCGTGTAGAGATCGTTGCCGCGCCGTTCGAAAAACTCGTGGGGTTTGACCACGACGGCCAGGTACAGATCGCCGGCGGGAGCTCCCATCGTTCCGGCATTTCCTTTCCCAGGAACGCGCACGCGGCCACCGTTGGCTACGCCTGGGGGAATGCGCACATCGATGGACTCGTTGTGGCGGATACGGCCTTCGCCGCCGCACGTTTTGCACGGGGTGCGCAACTTGCCGGTGCCGCCGCAGCGATTGCATGGGACGTTGAAACGCATTTTGCCCGCGGCCTGCTGAATCGTGCCGCTGCCATTGCAAGTCGGACAGACTTGCGGCGAACCGATCGCGCCCGTTCCGTGGCAGGTCTGGCAGGAATCGAGCCGCGTAATCTGAATTTTCTTTACGGCGCCGCGAACCGCATCCCAAAAATCGATTTCGAGGCGGTATTCGAGGTCCGCGCCCTCTTCGGCTTCCTCTTGCACGCCCGCGCCACCGCGGCCGCCGAAGAACGAACTGAACAGGTCGCGAAAACTTCCGCCTCCCGCCCCGCCGCCGCTTCCACCGCCAAAATCGAAACCGTCAAAATTAAAATTGACGTCGCTGCCAGAGCCGCCCGCCCCGCCGCTATAGGCGCCAGGCGGAACGGTGTCGCTGTAAAAGCCGTATTGGTCGTACATCTGGCGTTTTTTGGAATCGGACAGAACGTCGTAGGCTTCCTGCAACTGCTTGAATTTTTCTTCCGAAGCTTTGTCGCCGGGATTCAGATCGGGGTGGTATTTGCGTGCAAGCTTACGGAACGCGGTACGGATATCTTTCGCGGTCGCCTTCCGCGGGACTCCCAGCAGTTCATAATAATCTGTTTTGCTTGTCGTCGGCATTGTTTTCCATTCAAACAAACGCAGGGGCACGCTCGGGCGCGCCCCTGCCGTTGTTCAATACAACTTAGTTCGGACGTTTTGCTTCGTCCACGTCGACGTATTCGGCGTCGATCACGTCGGCCGGTTTTTCCTGCTGCGCGCCGGATGTGGAGCCGCCGCCCGCGCCCGCACCAGCGCTGGCTGCGCCGGCTTGCGCCTGCTGAGCCGCTTCGTTCGTCTTGTAGAGCGTCTCCGCCAGTTTGTGCAGAGCGCGCTCGACATTTTCGGTGGCGGTGCGCAGGCGAGCCGTCCCACCTTCGTTGATGGCTTTCTTCGCGTCTTCGATGGCTTCCTCGGCGGCCTTCACGTCCGCTTCGGGCAGCTTGTCGCGGCTGTCGCGAATCGTCTTTTCTGCTTGATAGAGCAAGCCGTCCAGGCGATTGCGCGATTCGACTTCTTCCATGCGCCGGCGATCTTCTTCGGCGTGGGATTCGGCTTCGACGCGCATCTTCTCCGCCTCTTCCTTGGTCAATCCGGTCGAGGACTGGATGGTGATCTTCTGTTCTTTTCCGCTGGCCTTGTCTTTCGCGGAAACGTTCAGGATGCCGTTCGCGTCGATGTCAAAAGTGACTTCGATTTGGGGCGTTCCGCGCGGAGCCGGTGGAATCCCGTCCAGTTTGAATGTGCCGAGCGAGCGGTTGTCCTTTGCAAATTTCCGTTCGCCTTGCAGTACGTGGATTTCGACGCCCGGCTGATTGTCCGAAGCGGTCGAGTACGTTTCCACCTTGCGAGTCGGAATCGTGGTGTTGCGCGGGATCTGCGTGGTCATCACGCCGCCGAGCGTTTCGACACCCAAAGAGAGCGGTGTCACGTCGAGCAACAGGATGTCCTTCACTTCACCCGCAAGCACCGCGCCCTGTACCGCAGCTCCCACCGCGACCACTTCGTCCGGGTTCACGCCCTTGTGGGGTTCTTTCCCGCCGAAGAAGTTGCGAACGAGCTGCTGCACTTTCGGGATGCGGATCGATCCGCCGACCAGAACAACTTCCTGGATGTCATTGGGCGAAAGCTTTGCGTCTTCAAGCGCTTGCTGCACCGGTTTCATCGAGCGGTCGAGTAAATCGCCAATCAATTGCTCGAACCGCGTCCGAGTCAGCTTTTCCTGCAAGTGGATCGGGCCGCTTGCGCCTGCCGTGATGAAAGGCAGATTGATTTCTGTCTCCATCATTTGCGAAAGCTCGATCTTGGCTTTTTCCGCAGCTTCCTTGAGACGCTGCAACGCCATGCGATCCTTGCTCAGGTCAATGTTGTTCGCTTTCTTGAAGCCGTCGATCAGCCAATCGACGATGCGCTGGTCGAAATCGTCACCGCCCAAATGCGTATCGCCGTTGGTGGACTTCACTTCGACGACGCCGCTGCCTACTTCAAGAACGGAAATGTCAAACGTGCCGCCGCCCAAGTCGTACACGACGATTGTTTCGTCGCTCTTCTTGTCGAGACCGTAGGCGAGAGCTGCCGCCGTCGGCTCGTTGATGATGCGCACGACTTCGAGGCCTGCAATTTCACCGGCTTGTTTCGTCGCCTGCCGCTGTGCGTCGTTAAAGTACGCAGGAACGGTGATGACGGCCTTCGAGACTTTTTCGCCGAGGAAATCTTCGGCGGCGGACTTCAATTTGCCGAGAATCATCGCGGAAACTTCGGGAGGGCTATACACCTTGCCGGAAATTTCCACGCGCGCGTCGTCGTGCTGGCCTTTCACTACTTTGTATGGGACGCGGCGGCTTTCTTCGCCAACTTCGTCGTACCGGCGGCCCATGAACCGCTTGATCGAATACACCGTGTTTTCAGGATTCGTTACCGCCTGGCGCTTTGCCACCTGACCGACGAGCCGCTCGCCCGTCTTCGTGATGGCGACTACTGAAGGCGTAGTCCGCGCGCCTTCCTGGTTTGGAATGACCACCGGCTCGCCGCCCTGCATGACGGCGACAACCGAGTTGGTCGTTCCCAAGTCAATACCAATAATCTTACTCATAACAGAGGTTCCTCCCGTGCCTAGCCCAAAGGGCGTGGAGCCCGGTAGGGCCCTAGCGTCACGCCTCGCGACATAAGCTCAATCAACGGGAGGAGTATACAGGTTGAGTGTATCGTTGTCAAGTTTCTTCACAGCATAGTTAAAACATCAAGAATCAGCCACTTAGGGGCAGATTCGGGGGCCGGTGAGCCAACCTCTCGACTTCGCCCTTGCCTCCAATAGGTAGGGCGACGGGCTGATTCCGGTTCGTCGGTCGCCACTGAAGCCTTGTTTGGGCTGTACACAGATTTCGCGCTACAATTCAGGGCTCGCGAACCTAGTTTCGACGCCGTCTAAATGTTTTGCTGGAGGACAGCTTGCGCCGCACGCCCCTGACCGCTTTCGCTCTGACCTTACTACTCGCATGTTCGGCATTCCTTGCAGCTTGCAAGAACGAGTCGCAGCCTGCGGAGAGTTCCGCCGCGCCCGCGGCGCAAACGCAGCCTGCTCCGGTGGCGACAACTCCTGTTTCGTCGGCGCCCGCATCCACGGCTGCCGCGCCGGAAGCGACGCCCGCGAAGAAGGAAGTAGCCTCGAGGTCGACTTCGTCGAAACCCGTCGAGGCGGCTCCGGCGCTCCCGGCGCCCGCTGCGGCCGGGCTTACCGATTTGGACGCGAAGGAAGCACGCGGCTCGAAATCAGCGCCGATCGTGATGGAAACGTTCAGCGACTATCAGTGCCCCGCGTGCAAACAGCTTTACATGAACAGTTCGCGGCAACTGACGGACAACTATGTGGCGACTGGAAAGGTTTACCTGATCCATCGGGATTTCCCGCTTCCAGGCCACGCCTATTCACGCATCGCCGCACGGTACGGCCGGGCCGCGGCGCAACTCGGAAAACTCGAGCAAGTTGAAGAAGTGCTTTTCCAGAATCAGGAAAAGTGGGAACAGACGGGCGATGTGGATGGAACGCTCGCGGCGGTTTTCGCTGCTGGCGATATGAACAAGATTCGCGCGCTGACGAAGAATCCGGGAGTGGAAGCGGCGATTGAAAAAGATTTGGCGCTCGGACGAAGCTACAGCGTCAATCAGACTCCGACGACGATCGTTCACTACAAAGGCCAGACTTATCCCATCGTCGGCATCGTGACTTACGACAATTTGCACCAGTTCCTCGATCAACTTCTGTCGATGTAAGAGCGCGAGACCTGCGACATGATGCAATCTAGCCCCCTCAATCCAACGCGTTTCATCATCTGGGCTGGCCGGCTGATTGTCGGCGCGATTTTCGTTTACGCGGGATATTCAAAACTTTTCACGCCGAATCGGATGTGGTCGCCGTGGTTTGCGTTCAAGCTTTCGGTTTCGAGCAATCTGACGAATTTCGGCCAGCAAGTTGCGGCCTTTCAGCTTCTTTCTCCAGCGGGAGTTTCCTTTGTCGCGCACACACTTCCGTTCGTGGAATTGTTTCTTGGAATCTGTTTGATTTTCGGAGTGGCCTTGCGCATTTCCGCGCCGCTCATTACGGCGATCATGCTGGGTTTTCTGGCGGTTGTAACGCGCGCCTATCTGTTGCACATGAATATCAATTGCGGGTGTTTCGCAACGCCGGAGCCGCTGACCGGATTCACGGTTCTGCGTGACGCGGCAATCGCGGCGCTGGCCGTGGCGATGACGATCCTTGTATTCCGCGAAGCGCGGAAGCCGCATCCCTGGACCGCCTCCGCCAATTCCTGATACGAAAGCTCCTTGGAAACTAACGACCGAAGCCGCTCACGAAGCCGTTCCTTCTGCGCTAAACTTTTCTTTCGATGCTGAGTCTCCCTCCGATCACTCTTCGCCTGCGCGGTTGGAAGCTGATTGACCGCGTCGCGCTCGCCTTCCTTCTCTTTTGCGCGATCCTTCTCGGCGCGGCTGCCGGATTGCTTTTTGTGTACGCGAGCGATCTTCCGGAGATTCATGCACTTGAAACGTATCGCCCCAACGTAGTCACGGAAGTTTACGCAGACGATGGCCAGCTTGTTGGGAGCTTTGCACTGCAGCGGCGCATCCTGATGACGTACGAGCAGTGCCCGAAGGCTCTCTTCAACGCGGTCACTTCGATTGAAGATCAGCACTTCGAGGAACACTGGGGAATCGATTTTCCGCGAATCGCCGGTGCGACGGTGCGCAACATTATCCATCGCCGTATCACGGCCGGCGCCAGCACGATTACGATGCAGCTTGCGGGAAATTTGTTTCTGGATCGCAGCGACCGCACGTTTCGCCGCAAAATTCAGGAAATGCTGCTGGCTTTGCAGATTGAACGACGTTATACGAAGCCGCAGATTTTTACGATGTATGCAAACCAGGTGTATCTCGCGCATGGCAATTACGGTTTTGCCGCAGCGGCGCAATTCTATTTCGGCAAGTCTGTCACGGACCTGAATCTGCAGGAAGCTGCGCTGCTGGCGGGCATGGTGAATGGCCCGAAGTTTTCTCCGATCGCAAATCCCGAAGCCGCGCTGAATCGCCGCAATCTGGTGCTTCGCCGCATGGAAGAAGAAGGAAAGATTTCGGCAGCCGAAGCGAACAACGCGAAGAAGACGCCACTCAGCTTGCACATTCAGTATCCACGCAACGATCTCGCGCCATATTTCTTCGAAGACATCCGCAAGTATCTCGAATTCACCTATGGGACCGAAGCGGTGCACGAGCGCGGGCTGCGGGTTTATACCACGCTGAACGTAAAAATGCAGCGTGCCGCAAATCAGGCGATTCGCGACGGCCTTCATTCCTACGACCGGCGCCACGGCTGGCGCGGCGGCCTGCCCAATCTGATCAAAGACAATTTGGGCAAGCTCGAAACGTACGAGGATGATGATTGGCGCCATGCCATCGAAAAGGGAAGCTACGTCACGGGCCTCGTGATGGCCGTGGACGACAAGTCGGCGACGATCAAGATTGGCACATATCGCGCCTTGCTTTCGCCGCAAGATATGGCCTGGACCGGCCGGAAAAAACCGAGCGAACTCTTGAAGGTTGGCGACCTGGCGCAATTTTCCATTCAGGAATTGCGCGAAACGACGGCGCGGGTTCAACTCGAACAACAGCCCACGCCACAAGCCGCGATGATCGCCATCGACAATCCGACGGGCGAAATTAAAGCCATGGTTGGCGGGTATAGCTTCGAAGATTCGAAATTTAATCGCGCGACGCAAGCCGTGCGGCAAGTGGGCAGTTCGTTCAAGGTGTACGTGTACGCGGACGCGCTCGAAAAAGGGTTCACGCCGTTCGACACGATTCTGGATGCGCCGTTTACGACGATCAGTGGCGGACAGCCTTATTCGCCGCGCAATTACGACGAGAAATTCGAAGGAAACATTACGCTCCGGCGTGCGCTTGCGGGTTCGCGCAACGTTCCCGCGGTGAAGCTGGCCGAAAAGGTCGGCATCAGCACGGTAGTTGATGAAGCGCGGCGATTCGGCATTACGACTCCCCTGCCGCCGTATCTTCCGCTGGCTCTCGGCGCGGCAGACATGAAGCTGCTCGAGCACGTTTCGGCTTTTACGGTTTTTCCAGACGACGGCATTCGTATCGATCCGCACATGATTCGTCGCGTTTCCAGTTACGATGGAGCGCTTCTCGAAGAGGCACACCCAGCGATTCACGAAGTGGTATCGCCCGATGTAGCGCATACGATGACCGCGATGCTCGAGGAAGTCATACAGTTCGGCACGGGCATTGAAGCAAAGGCGTTGAAACGGCCAGCCGCGGGAAAAACCGGCACGACGCAGGACTACACCGACGCATGGTTCGTCGGCTTCACGCCGCAAATCACTGCTGGTGTCTGGGTTGGCTTCGATGACAAGCAGAATTCGCTCGGAAAGAAAGAAACCGGTGCCCGCGCTGCGCTGCCGATCTGGACGGAGTTCATGCAGACGTCGCTGGCAGGAACTCCGGCGCTCGACTTCGCAAATGTGACTCCGCTCGAACAAATCGCCAGCGAGCATAACGTACACGTCGACACGCCGGACACGGCGCCGACGGAGGACGAACCGTCCGCACCAAAAGAAAAGCCGCCGGCTGCGCCTCCCGCGACCAAGACAGCCACGGGAAATGCAACCGGCGACCAGCGCCCCTGAGAGCGCTCGTTCCTCTGAGAAATTTATTGCTTCTGCACGACCACGTTCAGCGAAGAACTCTGAACGGAGGTGAAGTTTGCGCTCGCGGGATTCAGTGCGAGTGTCACTTGCCAGAGCAAGTGCCCCGCCGTGTCCGTCAAGCTGAGGTTTACGTTCATGGTGCCCACGAGGCCGAGCAACTGCGGTGAAGCGACCAGCAGGCAAGTCGCCTGGCCGGCTGTCAACGGTTGTTTGCCGCCCATCGTCGTCGCGGTTGTGGCGACGGTGTAGTTCAGCGTTCCGCTGACGGGCGTTCCGTCAGGATACATAAAGTTGAGCTTCATCTCCGGCGCGCCGACTGTTTGCGTGATTTCGATCGCGTTTACCTTGGCGTTGTTCACCAGACTGTCTAGTTCAATCGTTGCAGCGCCGTCGGTCACGATGATGTCCGCGCCTTTTACGAGTGCCGTGTTCGCGCCAGCCGCGGCGTAGACATCAAGATTTTGAAAAACCGTGTTGCCCTGCAGCTTCACATTGAAAACACGGCCGCCGACTTTCTGCGCGCCGGCAAATGTCTCCGCGAAATACAGATTGACGTGGTAAGAACCCGCCGCGACGGGGAAAGAATAGATCAACGGTGTCGTCAAATTCGTTGTATAACGCCCGTTTTGATAGAGGGCTTGATCTGCCGTTCCGGCTACCGTCGCTGCGATCGAGCTGATGAGTCCGCCGCTGTATCCGTTGTCCGCTTGCCAGATCTGCGCTTTCGCGTCCGTGTACGCCTTTCCGCCACAGTTGATGCGAACCGCTGTCTGGGTTTGTGCAGCGGCAGAGACGCAGCCCATCACAAATAATCCAAGTGCAATGCAAATTCGTTTCACACTTCCTCCTCGAAGCGTTGCTTTCCTTCTTAGTTTTCTTCTGCACGCGAAGCGAGGGTGGGCGAATACGGAAGGGGGCCCGCTTGCACTGCCACGGTCACTTTACGGATCGACGAGCACGAGAACAACTGTCCTGCAGGCGGAAAATCGTACACTTGCAGGTACAACGCAACCCCTGTACGAATGGCTGCCCCAATGGGGTACATTGCTCTTTCAGTCAGTTTTTGAAATTTGAGAGAAACACATTTCTAAAACGGTTCCCAACCTTGAGGAAGAAGCTCTTTTGCCTGGCCGGCAGCGCCAACGATTGTGATGCCGTGTTTTTTTGTAATCTCGCCGATCTGGGTGAGCTTCACGCCAAACTTGTTTGCCGGAATGCGATGGTGTGATTCTGGGTTAACGCAGAAAAGAAGCTCGTAGTCGTCGCCGCCATTGAGCGCCGCCTTGATTCGCTCCGAAGAAGGAAATCTTGCCGTGAACTCCCGCCCGGCCAGGGGAATGCAATCTGTTTGAAGAATTGCCCCCACACCGCTCGCCACGCACAACCGCTGAAGATCGAGCGAGAGGCCGTCCGACAGATCCATCGCGCCACTGGCGAGCCGCGTTTTGCCCAACCAGCCCGCGAGAGCGATCCGTGCTTCCGGGTAGAGATGCTTCAACAGCAGCTTTCCTTCAGCACGCCTGCCGCGTCGCCGATACTCCCGCGCCAACCGCAATCCCAGCTCCGCCTCGCCGAGCCTTCCGGTGACATATATAAGGTCGCCGGGCTTTGCGCCAGACCTGAGTAACGCCTTGCCGCGCGACACTTCGCCGACAACCGTTAGATGAATGAGAATCTGATCCGAGCGAGTGGTGTCTCCGCCCACGAGCGGACACTTCAGCTTTGCGGAAGCCCAATTCAATCCCATCAGGAATTTGCCAAGCCAACCACCCGCGAACGCTGGAGGCAGCGCGAGGCTTAGGAGCAAGCAGCTCGGTGCTCCTCCCATGGCGGCGATGTCGCTGGCAGCTCGCATCACGCATTTCCAACCGACCGCCTCCGGAGGGTGCCAATCCCGCCAAAAGTGGGTTCCTTCCAGAAACCAGTCGGTCGTCAAGATCGTCTCAAAGCCCGACCGAGGCTTCCAAAGAGCCGCGTCATCGCCAATTCCTAGAGTTAGACGCTGACCGGCATTCGCTTGTGCGCCGGTTCGAGTCGATTCTTCAATCTGACGCACTACATCGGCTTCTTTGATCACCGGTCGCATTGGTGGTTTGGGGCTCAAGTGGGCGCAAATTCTCCCCATAGAGTATATTCCTAGCGCCCCTGTCCCTTCGTACAGGTGAACAGGTATCCACAGCCTGTCCCAAAATGTCCGAAATACAGGGTTGACCGTCCTGTCTACAGAATTTAATATGGAGCAGGTCGCGAACCGAAACTCACGGTTCAGATTTGGTACGAGGCGCAGACATCCAGCGACTGTGCTTCGGTCAGTAAGTTTCAGGGTGTTCACGAAGTTCCACGCGGGCCAGGGCACTGGTCCAAAGTCGAAACTGAATCTATGAGCTGAGGGGCTCAGCAGTGATAAGAGGCAAGAACTACACATTCTTTGTCGCGTCCACTCCCGGAAATCTCCGGAAGCTGGTTGTGCCTGCCTACGCCCTTGTCAGCGTCGCCGCCCTTGCCGTAGTTGGCATGCTCACCATCGTAGTGGGCGTAAGTTCTTATTCGCGCATGCTTTGGAAGATCGGCAACTATAACGCGATGCGTCACGAGCTCGAAACTGTGAAGCAGCACTCGCGCGATTTGCAGTCCACGGTCAATGACACCAATCAGCGTCTCGATTCTTTGCAGTCTCTCGCTACGGAAGTCGCCATGACGTACGGCGTGCTCCGCTATCACCCGGTTGCATTCGACGTTACCGATAGCCCTACGACTCCGGAAGACGCCTTTGATCAGTCGGTCGAGCAGTACAATTTCTTAAAGAAGAACGCCGCAGCGATCGCGATTTCCGCCGGCGGCCTGCGCCTGCTCCCGTCCTTCAGCTTTGCGGATTCTTCCTACACTCCTTCGGTATGGCCGGTATTGGGCCACGTCACCGATAGCTTTGGCGAGCGGCTCGATCCGTTCAGCGGCGAAGGCGCGTTCCACACCGGCGTTGACGTTGCCTCGGATTACGGTGCTCCGGTGCATGCCACGGCAGACGGCGTCGTCACCGTCGTGGAAAATCATGCAGGTTACGGGCGGCTCGTTGTCGTTGATCATGGATTCGGCATCACCACCTGGTATGCGCACATGTCGGCGTTCGCTACGATCGCAGGCTCGCGCGTCAAGCGCGGGCAGGTTATCGGCTACACCGGAATCAGCGGCCGCTCAACCGGCCCTCACGTTCACTATGAAGTCCGCATGAACAACGCGCCTATCAATCCTTCGCGTTATATGAAGTCGGGCCCAAGCGGCGATTAAGTCCCCTCTGAATTTCCTCCCCGAGATTTACAAGCCGAAACACTGCAGTTTGCCGCCGTCATCTTTAATTCACCATAAGCCAATCTTCGTTTAACCGCCGACCCGTAGCGTCGCAAGCGCCCGGCTGTCGATCGCCGTTCGTTCGCTAAACGTCAAGCAATTAGGGGGAGTTATGTCCTGGAAGGAAACCGTCAGAAATGTTGGAAGAGGCCTGCGCGTAAGTGCCGCAGCCGTGCTTGTCACCCAACTGAGCCTCGGCACCGTGTTCGTAGGTGCCGCGGGCGCTCAAGAAAAGGAGCATACGCGTACTCCAATCAAGCACGTCATCGTTCTGATCGGAGAGAACCGCACGTTCGACCACGTCTTTGCCACGTACCAACCAAAACGCGGCGAGTCCGTGCACAATTTGCTGTCCGAAGGAATCGTCAACGCCGATGGCACGCCTGGGCCGAACTTTTCTCGCGCTCAGCAGTTCCAGGCCAAGGCGCCCTTCAAGACGAACTATTTCATCAGCCTCAAAAAGGACGAGAAAGCGCCGTATCAGACCTTGCCCGAGCCGACTCTGAACTTTGCACCGACAGCGACAATTTTTCCTCCAGGAACCCCTGCGCCTTTCCTCGCCGCGATCGAGCCGTCATTGGAAATTGCCGACGTAAACCTCCTCACCACCGGCGCCGCAACCGGCTTCCCCCAAACGTTTGTTCAGCCCGATCCGGACACGCGCGTCGCGAACTTCAATACGCTGCCCAATGGTCCGTTTCCATTGAAGGGTACGAACTTGCCCTATGACTCGTACACCGGCGACACGACTCATCGCTTGTTTGAAATGTGGCAACAATCCGATTGCAGCATTCACCACGCCACGCGCCGCAATCCTTCGGGCTGTCTGAACGACCTCTATCCCTTCGTCATCAACACGTATACCAACATTCCCGATCCATCGAGCGGCGGTGCGATTGACGACAATGGCGGCGGCAACTCAATGGCGTTTTACAACGTGCAGGCAGGTGATGCCCCGGTTCTAAAGGCCCTCGCCGACCAATACTCGATGAGCGATAACTTCCATCAGTCCGTCATGGGCGGCACCGGAGCGAATCACGTCATGCTCGGTCTCGGCGATGCGATTTTCTGGAGCGATGGCAATGGCAATCCCACCGTTCCTCCGGCTGGAGTCATCGCGAATCCTGAGCCGCAATCTGGTACCGACAATGTGTACACCGTGGATTTGGGGTTCAACGGAAACTTCACCGAATGCGGCGACCCGACGCAGCCTGGAATCAAGCCGATTCGTGACTATCTCGCATCGCTGCCGTACGAGCCAAATCCGCGTTGCGCTCCCGGCCACTTCTACATGATTAACAACGACTCGCCGGGCTTCCTGCCGGACGGCACCGTGGATACCAAAGGAATCGCCAGCGGTTTTTCAATCCCGCCGAGCAACGTTCGCACCCTAGGCGAAGCGCTCAACGAAAAGAACGTTTCCTGGGCGTACTACGGCGGCGCGTACAACGCAGCAGTGAATTTGCAGCATGACCCGACGAGCAAGAATCCGCTTGTTCTCGTCGGCGCCGCGTACTGCAACATCTGCAATTTCGAATCGTATTCCAACGCCATCATGGGCGACCCTGCACAGCGTGCCGCGCACATCAAAGACGCGACGGACTTCTTTGCGGCAGTCGACAACAACACGCTTCCCTCTGTGTCTTTCCTGAAACCGGATGGCTTGCTCGACGGCCACCCAGCATCCTCGAAGCTGGACCTGTTCGAAGGCATGGTCACAAAAGTTCTCGACCACTTGAACGCAAATCCCGCGCTCATGGCGGAAACAGCGCTGATTATTACGTTCGATGAAGGCGGCGGTTTTTACGATTCCGGCTACATCCAGCCGCTCGACTTCTTCGGCGATGGTCCGCGAATTCCGCTAATTGTAGTTTCACCGTTCACGAAGGGTGGCCATGTCAACCACACTTATACGGACCACGTTTCCATTCTCAAGTTTATCGAGCGGAACTGGAACCTCGATCCACTCACGGCTCGCAGCCGCGACAATTTCCCGAATCCGAGAATGGATGACGACAACCCTTACGTTCCCAAGAACAGTCCCGCTCTTGGCGATTTGATGGACATGTTTGATTTCGACCGCGGCCACGGAGATCACGACAAGAAATAACCCGCGGGAACTACTTACCGCTCAGGACTGGGAACGGCGGACGTTTTATTCGCGCCCGCCGTTCTTCTTTTTCTGCCGTGGGGAGCCGGCCTTCGTGTTCGGATCAGCCGCTTCTTGAGCTGGCTTCGCAGTCGCCGCTTGCGCCAGGTTTTCCCAGATTTGTGGCGTCACGACGAATGTTGCCCGCACGGACTTGCTTGTTCCTCGATCCAGCCTCGTCACGTCAATCGAATTTACGAGCTGCAAATACGCTTCGCGTTCCCCGGGATCCATCTGCTGGCGCAACTTGGGATCGTTCAAGCCGGCGTTCGCCATCAGCGCAATTCCATTCAAGAATTCAGAAAGCTGCCGCATCGATGCTTCGTCGGGACATTCGCCTTCGACGACAGCGCGGAATTCGTTGCCCTCCGGCTTCCCGGCGATGGAAATCCAGAGCAGTTCGTTCAAGAGCTGCGCCAGTTGTGGCGACCGCAGTCCGCCCGGCGCCGAAGCGCTCACCAGGCCGCCAATTGCGGCGTCCTGTCGAAAAAGAGCAAAAATGGGTGTGCCCGCAAGTCGGACGAATCGTTCCGTCCATTCTTGATGTCCCGCATCTCTGCTCGCCGTTTCGATTTCGGAATTTAAGTCGGCGGAATTCGTGATTGCGATTCTTCGGTCAGAAAGGAACGCTATCGATATCCAACGTTGGACCGTCGAAATCGAGGGATCTGAATTTGTGCTCGCCAGGAGAAAGACCTCGCGAGTTCCCTTTTTGTTGGCGGAGCCGTTCTTTCGCAAATAGGCTTCGATCTTCTTTCGATCAAAATTGCCATCGGCAAGCGCGAAATATTTTTTTGTATCACGATCGGTTCGAACCGCAATTCCAACTCGGTCCAGATCTTTCGCGTAATCGAATCCTGTTTCGGCAACAAACTGTTTGTATTCCGGTTCGCTCGTGGCGCTCGCCGTCCACGTTGCGGCGTTTTGCAAAAGGGCACTGGAGCGAAGCTCCGCCACATCAACATAGACGATTGCAGAAGCGTTCGTCGGCAATGCATTCAACAGACTCTCGCGCGAATCCGAGTGACGCTGTTTCCAATGTGCGTAGCCTACATAAGCTGCCCCGAGCGCAACAAGGACAACGATTCCAGCGATCAGCTTCTTCGGGCCCATGGTGCTCCTTGCGAAACTCTATCTTACGTTATTCGTTTTTCTGCAAGGCAAACAACCGTAAGCGCCCTAAAAACTGCATGGAGGCTGACGCCAATTCCGGAACTTATCAACAAGCCACCGAGGTTCCCCTACAAGGGGGAAAAAGTCCTTTAACTTATTGTAAATAGGCATGTTACGATGGGATGGGTTGGTTCGAGTTCGCCGGGTTTTTCCACAGATCGCGCCTTCAGTCCCGAGCCTCGATTTTCGGCCCCTTGCAATTCTTATGCCCCTTCTGCTATTCTTACGCGGTTTGAGCGAAGCTGGCGTAGCTCAGCTGGTAGAGCATCTGATTTGTAATCAGAGGGTCGGGGGTTCAATTCCCTCC
>Ga0070734_10002382_pt1 | contig 23087 bp, 19 predicted proteins | sample Coa_R1_8_FD_66444 | JGI IMG/M metagenome (GOLD analysis project Ga0070734, IMG submission 66444) | Surface soil microbial communities from Centralia Pennsylvania, which are recovering from an underground coalmine fire - Coalmine... | ecosystem: Environmental > Terrestrial > Soil > Unclassified ...
CATGCCCTGGGTGAAGAGCCCGGCAAAGGGCTCCTCGATGTCCAGCAGGCTGACGCGCTTCATCGCCCTGGTGAAGAAGCGCGAATAGAGCAGATGCAGGATCGCATGCTCGACGCCGCCGACATACTGATCGACCGGCAGCCAGTAGTCGGCCTCGTCCGGCTCGAAGGGCCGCGTGCTCTTGGGCGAGCAATAGCGGGCGAAATACCAGGAGGAATCGACGAAGGTGTCGAAGGTGTCGGTCTCGCGCGTGGCCGGCTTGCCGCAGCGCGGGCAGGGGACATGCTTCCAACTCGGGTGATGCTCCAGCGGATTGCCTGGCCGATCGAAGCTCACGTCCTCAGGCAGAGTGACCGGCAGCGATTCGCGGGGCACGGGCACGATGCCGCAATCGCCGCAATGGATGACCGGGATGGGGCAGCCCCAATAGCGCTGGCGCGAGACCAGCCAGTCGCGCAGGCGATAATGCACCTGGCCTTCGCCGGCGCCGATGGCCTTCAGCCGGTCGATCGCGGCGCGGATCGCCGCCGGGACATCGAGCCCGTCGAGGAAGTCGGAATTGACGATCCGCCCCGGCCCGTCATAGGCGACGTCCTGGACGGCGAAGTCCGCCGGGTCGACGCCGTCGGGCAGCACCACGACCTTGACCGGCAGGTCGTATTTGCGGGCGAAGTCGAGGTCGCGCTGGTCATGGGCCGGACAGCCGAAGATGACGCCTGTGCCGTATTCCATGAGCACGAAGTTGGCGACATAGACCGGCAGCCGCCAGGCCGAATCGAACGGATGGATGGCTTCCAGGCGGGTGAGGTAACCCTTCTTCTCGGCCGTCTCGATGGCCGCGGCGCTGGTCGCGGTCTTGCGGCATTCCTCGATGAAGGCGGCGAGGCCCGCATCCCCGGCGGCGAGTTCGGCCGCGAGCGGATGATCGGGGGCAAGCGCCACGAAAGCGGCGCCGAACAGCGTATCGGGCCGGGTCGTGAAGATCTCCAGCCGGTCCTTGTGGCCATGGAGGCCGAACAGGGCGCGCGCGCCCTCGGACCGGCCGATCCAGTTCTCCTGCATCAGCCGGACCTTGGCCGGCCAGCGCTCGAGCCGGTCGAGCGCCTGGCGCAGCTCCTCGGCATAGTCGGTGATGCGGAAGAACCATTGGGCGAGCTTGCGCCGCTCCACCGGCGCCCCGGTGCGCCAGCCACGCCCGTCGATCACCTGCTCGTTGGCCAGCACCGTCTGATCGACGGGGTCCCAGTTGACGCTCGCCTCCTTGCGATGAACCAGCCCGGCCTCAAGGAAGTCGAGGAACATGGCCTGCTCATGGCGGTAGTAGGCAGGATCGCAGGTGGCGATCTCGCGGGCCCAGTCGAGGGAGAGCCCCATGGACTTCAACTGGTCGCGCATGGTGGCGATGTTGGCGTAGGTCCATTTCGCCGGATGGACCTTCTTCTCCATGGCCGCGTTCTCGGCCGGCAGGCCGAAAGCGTCCCAGCCCATGGGATGGAGAACGTTGAACCCCCGGGCGCGCTTGAAGCGGGCGACCACGTCGCCGAGGGTGTAGTTGCGCACATGGCCCATGTGGATGCGCCCTGAGGGGTAGGGGAACATCTCCAGGACATAGTATTTCGGGCGCGCCGGATCCGGGGCCACGGCAAAGCAGCCGCGCTCGGCCCAGGCCGCCTGCCATTTGTGTTCCGCCTCGCGGAAATTGTACCGCGCCGGACCGGCGCCTGCGTCCCGCATCGGCGGGCGCCTATTGCTGGATGCCGGCGATTCGCATCTGGCGCGCACGCGTCAGGATCGCGTTTTCCAGATCGGTCGCGGTCGCCGCCGACACCGGCGCGTCGGTCCAGGTGCCACCCTGATTCACCTGGTGGAAGACCGCGGCACGCAGCCCGTCGGCGCGCAGCTCGCGCCCCAGGATGTAGACGGTCACCTTGAAGCGCTCGCCCGGGCTGGAGGCGGGCGTGTACCAATCGGTGATGATGACGCCGCCGAAGGGATCGGCGGAGGAAAGCGGCATGAAGGCAAGGGTATCGAGGGACGCCCGCCAGAGCAGGCTGTTGACCCCTATGATGCCGGCCGAGGCATCGGCCTTGGCCGACTGGTCGCCGCCCATGAAGAGGCCCTTGCCTCCGAAGATGCTCTCCGGGTCATCGTAGCGCGGCTTGGTATCGCCGGGCAGCCGGTCTTGGGGGTATTTCTGGTCGATGGGCACGTCGCCGCAGGCGGCAAGGAGCCCGCTGGCCGCGAAGCACAGCGCGGCCAGGACTACGGCCAGCCGCCCACGTCTGCGGCTGTCGAGCGGACTTGCATGCACGAGGCGCGCCTCTCCTCAGAGCCCGATCGTCTCACGGCCATTCGGCTTGAGACGTTACTCAGGCTCTAGTCTCAACATGTAGAGCAGGATTCACGGGCCAGCTTGAGCGAAGCTGACCCGATCTTGCTCCAGGTGGGGCGTCGACCGCCCCTCTTGCGACGGAAGTAAGCAAAACTCACAGGGCGGGTCAAGTTATCAAGCCAGCCAAGTTTCACCTGAGCGCCACGCCGCGCCGCGAAGCGCTGAATTCGCGTTGCCAGGGACCGTGCCATGCCATATCAAGCATCAGCCATGACAAGCTGGCGGCCCGGCCCGAAGCGGGGCAGGGCGACGGTTTTCTAGAGCAAGATGCACGCCTCAACGGCGTATGGCTGGAGCACAGAAGGACGATGGGCAAGATCATCTGGCTCGCCTCCTATCCCAAATCCGGGAACACCTGGCTGCGCGCGTTCCTCCACAATCTGCTGCGCAATCCCAAGGACGCTTACGACCTCAACAAGATGTCGGACTTCACCCTCGGCGATTCCACCGGGATCCTGTATCAGAAGTTCCTGCGCAAGCCGGTCAGGGAGATGACGCCGGAAGAGATCTCGGTGATCCGGCCCAAGGTGCAGAAGATGCTGACCGAGGCGATGCCGGACAACATCTTCGTCAAGACCCACAACGCACTCGTGAGCCATATCGACCGGCCGCTCATCGACATGGCCTACACGGCGGGCGCCATCTACGTGGTGCGCAATCCTTTCGACATGGTGATCAGCCACGCCGATCACTACGGCCGCTCCATTGACGAATCGATCCGGATCACCGCCATGGAGGAGGCCGTGGTGGTGACCGGCGAGGACAATGTGTACGAGATCCATTGTTCCTGGTCGCGCCATGTGGAGAGCTGGACCGCGCGGCCCCACCGCGCTCTCCATGTCATGCGCTACGAGGACATGCTGGCCCGGCCGATGGAGACCTTCTCGGGGCTCGTCCAGTTCCTGCGCTTGCCGGCGGAGGCGGAGCGCATCCGGCGCTCGATCGAGCTTTCCTCCTTCGATAGCTTGCGCAAGCTCGAGGAGGAACAGGGGTTCATCGAGCGTTCGAAATCCCAGAAACGCTTCTTCCGCCGTGGCAAAGCCGGCGGCTGGCGCGAGCAGCTGACGCCGGCCCAGGTGGCCGCCATCGTCGCAGCCCACGAGCCGCAGATGCGCCGCTTCGGCTATTGGCCGGTGGCGGATTGGGCGCCTTCGCCCGCCCCTGCCGCCGCCAACGCCTGAACCCCCTGCGAAGCGCCCATGGCCGAGACCAAGCCGCCCGACAATCTATTGAACCGCATGGGCCTCGAACGGCCCATGCGGGCAGCCCAGATGGAAGGCCCGGCTCGCCTGCTGCCCGGCGACCGGATGCCCAATTTCCGTTTGCCCGGTCCCGACGATGTCTCGCGGGAGTTCTATGCCCTGATGAAGGGCCGGCCGGCGCTCGTCGTGCTGGCCGCCAATACCGCCCGCCAGGACCAGTGGGACGAGATCAAGGCGCTCGGCGCGGCCCTGCCCGATTTCGAGGCCGCTGGCATGGACCTCTTCATCGTCTCCAACGACGGGGTCGAGTCCGTGGCCATGGTCTCGACCGCGGCGCCGGCGCCTGCGATCTGGTTCGCCGACATCCAGGGCATGGTCAATATCGGCATCAGGGGCGCGGCCAAGTTCGAGATGACCGGCGTGGTGAGCTTCCTCGTCGATGCCGACCAGCGGGTCGTCGCCTTGCGGGGCCCGGAGCCGGGCCATGCCGCCTGGGCGCTCGCCACCCTGTGGGAGCAGCCTCAGCCGGAGCCGCTCATGCTCTCGGTCGGCGCGCCGGTTCTGGTGATGCCGGCGATCCTCGACGCCAGGCTCTGCGCCCGGCTTCTGGAGCAGCTGGAAGCCGCCGGCGCCAGCGCCGAGGGGGCCGCGATCGGAGAGGCCGAGCTGGCGGCCGAGATCGGGCCGGTGATGCTGCGCCGGATCGGGCCCGAGGTGGAGAAGGTCTTCGACTTCGAGGACATCGTGATCGATGACGTGAAGGTCCGCCGCGATCTGGCCGGCGCCGAAGCGGGCGTCGAACGCCGCCACGATATCGTCGACATCGTCGGCGTGGAGCGCCGGTTCACCCTGCTGCTGGATCTCGACGCCGAGGCCTATGACGGCGGCGGCTTCGCCTTTCCCGAATACGCGCCCCATGTCTACCGCCCGCGAACCGGCGGCGCCTTGATCTATTCGGCGGCACTCCTCGCCGAGATCAGGCCGCCCTCGTCAGGAAAGCGCTCGCTGCTGACGGCCGTGCTGCGCCAGCGCCCGAAGGCGGGCTAGCCCGCGGCCAGCACCGAAAGGTGGTCGCCGGGCCCGGCTTCGGCCAGGAAGGCGAGGAGATCGCCGGCCGCGAGCGCGACGCAGCCGCCGGTCGGCGCGTAGTCGGGCCTGGCTACATGCAGGAACACGGCGCTGCCCGCGCCCGGCACCACCGGATCGTCGTTATGGCCGATCACCACCACGAGATCGTAGAGATGGCTCTCGAGCCACAGCTTCTCATGCCGGGCGGGATAGGGCAGGCGGACCAGGCGGTTGTAAAGCGCGTCCGACGGGTCGTCGCACCAGCCGTCCAGCGGCGATAGCGGCGCGGTGGGAAGGGCCGTTGCCGGGCGCTCGAGCCGGTCGGGGCGGTAGAGCAGGCGCCGCAAAGGGAAGCGCCCGACGGGTGTCGCGCCGTCGCCCTCCCGCTTGTTGGCGGAAGCGCCGGCGGGGCCGATGGCGCAGCGCCAGACCTGCTCGCCCCAATGGGCCTCTCCGGCGGCGCTGACGATGAGGTCCATGGCGCCTCTCAGGCCCTGAGGAAGCCGACGATCTCTTCGACCTCGGCCATGATCGGGCCTGAGAGGGCGCGGGCCCGCGCGGCGCCGTCGGCCAGCACCGCGTCGATCTCCCCCGGCTCGGCCAGCAGGCGCTTCATCTCGGCGCCGGTGCGCCCCAGCGTCGCCACGGCCAGGTCGGTCAGCACCTTCTTGAAGAAGGAGAACTCCTTGCCCGCGAATTCCCGCAAGACCGCTGCCGGCTCCTGGTCGCTCAAGGCCGCATAGATCGCCAGCAGGTTGAAGGCCTCGGGCCGCCTGGCAAGCTGGGCCGGATCGATGCCGCCATCGGCCAGGAGCGCCTCTTCACCCGGCAGCGGCTCAGGATCGGTCTTGGCCTTGCGGATCTTCTGGGCGACCGCGTCGGCGTCGTCGGTCATGTTGATGCGGCTGTAGTCGGAGCTGTCCGACTTGCTCATCTTCTTGGTGCCGTCGCGCAGGCTCATGACCCGGGTGGCAGCGCCGAAGATCAGCGGCTCCGGCAGCGGGAAGAAGGACCGGCCGAAATCGTTGTTGAACTTCTGGGCGATGTCGCGGGCCAGCTCCAGATGCTGCTTCTGGTCCTCGCCCACGGGCACATGGGTCGCCTTGTAGGCCAGGATGTCGGCGGCCATCAGGTTGGGATAGACGTAGAGGCCGACCGAGGCGTTCTCCCGGTCCTTGCCCGCCTTCTCCTTGAATTGCGTCATGCGATTCAGCCAGCCCATCCGGGCGACGCAGTTGAAGATCCAGGCGAGCTGGGCATGGGCCGGCACCTGGCTCTGGTTGAACACGATGTGCTTGCGCGCGTCGATCCCGGCGGCGAGGAAGGCGGCCGCCACCTCGCGGGTCTGGGCGCGAAGCTCGGCCGGCTCCTGCCACAGGGTGATGGCATGCATATCGACGATGCAGAAGATGCACTCGTACTCGCGCTGGAGCCGGACCCAGTTGCGGATCGCGCCCAGATAGTTGCCGAGGTGGAGATTGCCGGTCGGCTGAACGCCGGAGAAGATGCGCGCCATAAGCTCGTCCCGTCCTTGTCCTCGATGCGCCGTTCCCGATGGTCCTCCCTCCCCTGTCGTCATGGCCGTGCCCGGCACGGCCATCCACGTCTCGCCGCGAGACGTTCAAAGACGTGGATGGCCGGGTCTCGGCCTTTCGGCCGGCCCGGCCATGACGCCGGAGGGAGGAGGACCCGCGACCTCCGATGCCTCGGCCGCGGCGTCTCCGCAAGTTCAATCCCGCGCTTTATCGCCGCTAAGTGCCCGGCAATCAACCGGGATCGGGCGGCAGGGGTGTAACCGCGATCTCACTTGATTCGCGGGCGGGTTGCGCCAATATTCAGCCCGTCTTGAAACCTTTGGAGAACGAGGCTGCCATGGCCAATCCGATTGACCGGCGCTATGTGACCGGTGCCGCAGCTGCCGCGGCCGATATCGACGTCGGCCTCCGGCAGTACATGCTCAAGGTTTACAACTACATGACGGGCGGACTGGTCCTGACCGGGCTGGTCGCCTTCTTCGTCTCCCAGAGCCCCGGGATGCTGCATGCCATCTACGGCACCCCGCTCCTCTGGGTGGTGATGCTGGCGCCCATCGGCATCTCCTTCTTCTTCAGCATGCGCCTGATGCACATGTCGGCGAGCGCGGCCCAGACGCTCTATTGGGTCTTCGCCGCGGTCATGGGGCTGTCGCTCAGCTTCATCTTCCTCGCCTATACCGGCGTCTCCATCGCCCGGGTGTTCTTCATCACCGCGGGCACCTTCGCCGGCATGAGCCTTTATGGCTACACCACCAAGCGCGACCTCGCGGGCATGGGAAGCTTCCTGTTCATGGGGCTGATCGGCCTCATCATCGCGAGCCTGGTGAACGTCTTCCTGCAGTCGACGGCACTCCAGTTCGCCCTCTCGGTGATCGGCGTGCTGGTGTTCGTCGGTCTTACCGCCTGGGACACCCAGCGGATCAAGGAGATGTACGCGGCAGGCGACGGCGAGGAGACCGGCACCAAGAAGGCGATCCTTGGTGCTCTCCGCCTCTATCTCGACTTCATCAACCTGTTCCTCTACTTCCTGCAGTTCTTCGGCAACCGGCGTTAAGCGCCGCGGCAAGGAAGCCAAACATCAAGCGCCCGGGCCATAAGGTCCGGGCGCTTTGCTTTTGGGGTCTAGCCTCTCTCGAGTGGGCCCGGTAGCATCCGGCCGCCATCAATCAAACCGCCGTCCCGGGAGAGAACGCCATGTATACGCTGTATTGGAACAACGGCAGCGCTTCCATCACCGCCCATATGGCGCTGGAGGAATCGGGCGCGCCCTATAGCCTCAAGTTCGTCGACATGGACAAGGGCGAGCACCAGTCGGCCGAGTACCTGAAGATCAATCCCAACGGCAAGGTGCCGACCCTGGTGATCGACGGCAAGCGGGCGATGTTCGAGACCTGCGGCATCGCCCTCTACATTGCCGACCGGCATCCGGCCTCGGGCCTGGCGCCCGCGGTGGACGACCCGGCCCGGGCGCGCTACCTGCAATGGATGGTGCATCTGACCAACAGCATCCAGCCCCATTACATGATGTATTACTACCCGGAGCGCTGCACCACGAACCCGGCCCATGGCGAGGAGATCAAGGCCAAGGCGAGCGAGTCCATCGCCGCCGCCTGGGAGAAGGTGGACAAGGCGTTGGCCGCAAGCGGCCCCTACATGGCCGGCGACCGGTTCAGCGCCGCCGACCTGCCGGTGGTCATGTTGACCGGCTGGCAGCAGGCGCGGCCCGACGTGCTCGACCGGAACAAGCATATCCGCCGGCTGGTCGAGCTGGTCTCGGCCAGGCCTGCCATCGGCCGGGTCCTGAAGCAGAACCAGGCCGCCGCCTGAGGCGATGACGCCGGAGGCTCTCGTCTCGGCCCGCTTGCCGGCGGCGGCCGAGGAGCTGCTCGCGTTCTGGTTTGCGGAGCGCTCGCGCACCCTGTGGTTCGAGCGCAACGAGGCCTTCGACGAGGAGATCCGCGCCCGCTTCGCCGGCCTGCTGGCCGAGGGCGCCTCGGGCGCGCTCGCCCGATGGGAAGAGACGCCCAGCGCGGCGCTTGCCCTCGTGATTCTGCTGGATCAGTTCCCGCGCAATATGCATCGGGGTCGGGCCGAGGCCTTCGCTTGCGACCCGCTCGCCCGCGCGATAGCCGGCCGGGCCATCGAGCGGGGCTTCGATGCGATGGTTCGTCATGACCGGCGTCCCTTCTTCTACCTGCCCTTCGAGCATAGCGAGGACCTGGCCGAGCAGGACCGCTCGGTCGCCCTGTTCCAGGCCTGGACCGAAGCCGCAGCCGAGGCAGAGCGGCAGAAATGCCTGGAGCAATGCGAGTGGGTGCTGCGCCACCAGGAGATCATCCAGCGCTTCGGCCGGTTTCCCCACCGAAACCCTGCGCTCGGCCGCGAGACCACGGCGGAGGAAGAGGCCTTCCTGAAGGAGCCGCGGTCGAGCTTTTAGGCCGGGAGCGCGCGGCGCGTGGACGATCGCGCGTGCTTTCGGCCGGCGCCCCGCCTCGCTATACTCCTGCCCCTGCCGCGCCAGGCTGTCCCCGTAGCTCAGCAGGATAGAGCAACAGTTTCCTAAACTGTGGGTCGGGTGTTCGAGTCACCCCGGGGACGCCACTCCAAAATTTAACGACATGACAATGAATTACGGGATTGCGGGCTGAACAAAACTGGGCACCGGCCGCAGACAAGTTCGCATTGCATCTGGATACACGCGGCCATCGCTGAAGCCGGCGCCCTCATCAGACGGGCACCGCCATATCCTTGGCAGGCTTGCCGGTCTGCGTGGCTTCCGGGTAGTAGCGCTTGATTGTCTCCATGGACACCGCCACCTGACGGGCCATGGCTTTTGCGAGTTCGTTCGTGATGGTCATACCGTGCCGTTCCAACACCGACGAACCGGTCTTCAGATATACCGGCGCACAGATGCGGATCATTTCCGGCGCGTCGTAGACTCGAATGAAGCCGCCGGTCGCCTGCGGGTTGTCGATGTGCACGTGCAGGGGAATCTTCACCGCAGCGCGCATCGCCGAAAGGATGGAGAAGTCGAGATCGCGTTGCGTCGCGATGGTATCGGCGCCGAGGTCCTCAAGCATGCGGAAGGTCACGGGGTTGTTGTGCCCCATGTGAGCGGACGCCATCAGCTTCACATCCTGCGGGATGACGCCATCCTTGCGCATCTTGTAGGCAAGAATCAGCATGCCCTCGTCGGAAATGAGCAGCCCGCGCCCGCCCATCCTGACGATGCGCTTGATGTCCTCCATGGCATAGACGATCTGTTCCATGCCGCGCGTCCTGAGCGCGCAGGCGTGGCCCCACACAGAATCGACGAGCTTCTGCGCGCCGGTATCGTAAATGCCCCGCGGCCCGAGGGCGAAGAAGATCTCAATCCCGTATTTGCGGCCAACGTCGAGATAGGCTTGGTGCTCCTGCTCCGAGAAGCGCATGATTCCCTGGGTCTGATCGATTCGATTGATCTTGACCCCGGTCTCCTCCTCGACGACGTGAACGAGGGTGGCCACGGCGTCGGCCGAGTTTACGGTCGGCACCTCGATGCGAAATTGGGCGCCGTCCGGAAACCGGCCAGCTGCAGTAGGGCGTTCCCAGATATCGCCAGTCGGATAGCCGTGCTTGGCAAGGAACGTACGACTTTCCTGGAACGCGGTAGAGGCAGCAACAGTGTCTGGCATGTCATCCTTCCTGATTAGAATCTGATTCCTGATTCGAGCTTCTCGCCTTCAGTTGCTTCACTGCCGGCGGGGTTCCTAGAACTTCTGGCACGCAGCGTCGAAAGCCCTGAAGCTGTCTTCGAGATCGCGCTCGTCGTGCGCCAATGAAATGAACCGGCGGTTGCCCGGCAGCACGAAGAATCCCTGGCGAACGAGCTCCATGTCGAACGCGGCCAGCTTCTTGCCGTCGGCCGATTGAATGTCCCGGTAGTCCCTGGGCTCTCCTCGCGCGCCGAACAGGACGTGCCACATCGGCCCATATCCGACGATGGCCGCATCGATCCCGTGCCGCAATATGATCCGCCGCAAACCGGCCCGCAGGGCTTCGGCCTTGGCGAAGAGCCGCTCGTAGGTTCCCGGCTTCTCCAGCTCGGTCAGAGTCGCGATTGCCGCCGCCATGCCCAGCGGGTTGCCGTTCAGTGTGCCGTTTTGATAGACGAAACCGGCCTCTCCCTTATGTGTCGGATCGCATAGATCCATGATCTCGGCGCGGCCGCCGACACCTCCCACCGGCAGGCCTCCGCCCAGAACCTTCCCGAACGTCGAAAGATCGGGACGGACATCAAAATGCTCCTGCGCTCCGCCGAGCGCGAGGCGCCAGCCCGTGACGACTTCATCGAAGATGAGCACGCACCCCACCTCATCGGCGATGGCGCGCAGCCCCTGCAGAAAGCCTGGCTGCGGCGAGATAATGCGCTGAATTGGCTCTACTATGATTGCCGCCAGGTCATCCTTGTTCGCCCGGGCGATATCGCGTACGCAAGCAAGATCGTTGTATCTTGCGATAAGCACAGTCTCCCGCGCCCCTCGCGGAATGCCTGCGGTGTCGGGAACGCCTTCCGGAAAATTCGACTCGCGCTTGGGCGTCGTCGAAATCTGTGCGTAGTCGTGATGACCGTGATAGGCCCCTTCGAACTTGATGATCTTCTCGCGCCCAGTGAAACCGCGCGCCAGTCGAATGGCGTGGAAGGTTGCCTCCGAACCATTGAGCGTGAAGCGCAGCTTTTCTACGCAAGGAACATGGCGAGCGACCATCTCCGCCAGTTGGAGTGCTGGCTCGTTGAGATAGGCGAAGTAGTGCGTGCCCTTGGCGACCTGGCGCATGACCGCTTGCTGCATGCTGGGGTGGGCATGGCCGAGGACCATGGCGCCAGAGCCCAGGCAGTAATCGACGTATTCGTTGCCGCTGGCGTCCCAGAATCGGGCCCCTTCCGCCCTGGCAAAGACAAACTTCGCATCCGGAGCGAGCTGATTGCCGCCAAGTGCGCCGCCCGGCAGAAGCCGCGAGGCAGTTGCGAACTCTGCCTGTTCGGCGGGCCCCAGCCTACCGTGGCGGCCAAGCGATGATGGCGCTTGCTTCTCGTGACCGGTAACCAGTTGGGCGACGTCGGTCATGTCCTCTCTCCGAAGTTGACCTCAACGCGAGCGGCGAGCGATGGTTGGCTGCACCAGAGGTGAAATCTCCCGGTCGATGGCCTCTCCGACGCTCTGCCAGGAGCGCCGGATAAGGTGCTCCGTGATCTCCCGCGCCTCGCGGGAATCTCCCCGATCGATGGCATTCAGAATGTCTCGGGTGCCGGCAAGCGAAAGCTCCACCAAATGGGGCGCGTTGCTGTAGGCGAGGTAACGATATCGCTGGGCCTGCTTGCCGATGCCGTTGAGCAGACGACGGAGGGTCGCATTGCCGGCGGCCGCGTGAATTATGTCCGTGAAGCGCAGGTTGTTCCGGAAATAGGCCCGGATGTCGCCCGCCTCACGAGCCCGCTCCATTTCGGCGCAGGTTTGACGCAGCAATTCGAGATCCTTGTTGGTGCGTTCCCGGGCGGCTTGTTCCGCTGCCAAGCCTTCCAAAGCGACGCGGCAGGAGTAGACCTCATCCAGATCCGCCCGACCGATCGGGGCGACCCAGATGCCACGGCGGGCTTCTCTCACCACCAGCCCGTCCTGCTCCAGCATTCTGAGGGCTTCGCGGACCGGGGACCGGCTTACGCCGTACCGCTTGGCAACTTCCTCTTCCACGAGGCGTGTCGAGGGGGCAAGTTGACCGAATACGATCTCGTCCTCAATCACACGGCAGAGATCCTTGGCGATCGGGTCGGGGAGCCGGAAGGGAATTGTTGCGCTGTCCACGGGATTTTGTATACAGTGTCCCAAAATCGATTGCAAGGACCTAAATGGGCCCGCGGCGCAGATTGGGGAATCAGCTTTGGCCGCAGCGGCGGCTAAACAAGGGAGGATTCGATGAGCACGATAAAGAACTACTGGCAGAACTACATCGGCGGCCGCTGGGTGGACAGCGTGTCGGGACGGCGCCTCCCCGTGGAAAATCCTGCCACCGGACGGCCATTTGCCGAAATCGCATGCGCCGAAGGACCCGATGTCGATCTCGCGGTGGAAGCTGCCCGACGAGCCGTTGCGGGACGCGCTCTATACGACATGAAGCCGGACAAGCGCTGCCAGTTGTTGAACCGCATGGCGTCGGAGGTTCGTGCCCTGGGTCCTGAGATCATTCCGGTACTGACAGCGGACAACGGGAAAAACCTCGAATTCTCGGCCGATGAGGTCGAGGGAACGGCGCGCTACTTCGAGTACTACGCCGGCATGGCCGACAAGATGCATGGCCGTTCGATTCCCTTGGGCGACGGCTATGTCGACTACACACAGCTCGCCCCCTATGGCGTCTCCGCCCAGGTCGTGCCTTGGAACTTTCCGCTCGAGCTGGCCGCAAGATCCCTGGCGCCCGCTCTAGCAGGCGCCAATGCGGTCGTGATCAAATCGCCGGAGCTCTCGCCTCTGGCAGTTTGTTTCCTCGCAATCGCCGCAGAGAAGGCGGGGCTGCCCGAAGGATATCTCAACATCATCTGCGGCCTCGGCAATGTTGCGGGCGAGGCTCTGACCGGACATCTGGGCATCGACCACATCGTGTTCACGGGTTCCGTGGCCACAGGTCGCCGGATCCTCCACAAAGCGGCCGAGCGCGTCGTCCCCTGCGTCATGGAGATGGGGGGCAAGTCGGCTGGCATCGTGTTCCCGGATGCCGACCTAGACGCGACGGCGCGGAGCGCCGCGATCGGAATTCTGGCTCACGGAGGCCAAGTCTGCTCGGCGGGGTCGCGTCTCATCGTCCACCGCAGTGTGCATGATCAGATCGTCGACAAGATCGTGGCGGTCGCCAAGGGCTTCACCATGGGTCCGGGTGACGCGAACCATTTCCTGACGCCATTGATTTCCGCCAATCAGCTGGAAAAGGTCGAAGGCTATTGCCGCTCCGGCATCCAGGCCGGGGCCAAGCCGGTTATCGGCGGCAAGCGGGCGGATCGTCCGGGCTATTTCATGTCGCCCACCGTCTTCACTGGCGTCACACAGGACATGACGATTCACCGCGAGGAAATCTTCGGGCCGGTTCTCTCCGTGCTGCCCTTCGACGAGCCCGATGAGGCACTGTCCATCGCAAATGGCACGGAATATGGCCTCGCGGCCGGCGTCTATACCCGCGATCTGAAACGGGCCCACTGGATGGCCGATCGGCTGGAAGCAGGGACAGTGTTCGTGAACCAGTGGTTCGCAGGCGGCAACGAGGTTCCGTTCGGGGGCTTCAAGCGCTCGGGCTTTGGCCGGGAAAAAGGCGTCGAGGCCCTCGGCAACTACGTTCAGGTGCGCAATATCGCAATTCGCCTCTGAGGCTCCTGCGGCCATGGCCCGTGACCCCCGATACGACATCCTGTTCGAGCCGGTGAAGATCGGCCCGGTGACGTTGCGCAATCGCTTCTATCAGGTGCCCCACTGCAACGGCCTGGGGTCGGTGCTGCCTCGGGGCCACGCCGGCATGAGGGAGGTCAAGGCCGAAGGTGGGTGGGCGGCGGTCTGCACGGAGATTCTGTCCATCCATCCGAGTTCCGATTCCTGGCCCTTCGCCCAGGTCAAGCTCTGGGACGAGGACGATGTACGATCGCTGGCCGTGCTGACCGAGGCCGTGCACCGTCACGGGGCGCTTGCCGGGGCAGAGCTGGCCCATGGCGGCTTCGCGGTCGCGAACCGCTATACGCGTGAAATCCCGCTCGCCCCCTCGCCCATACCCAACCGCCGCGATCCCTGGCAGGCCCGCGCCATGGACAAAGCGGACATCAGGGCATACCGGGCCTGGCACAGACGCGCAGCACTCCAGGCTCGCAAGGCGGGCTTCGACATCATCTACGTCTACGCGGCAGATGACCTGGAGTTGCTGCAATTCTTCTTGTCCCGGCGGCGCAATCACCGGACCGACGAGTACGGCGGAAGCCTGGAGAACCGCACGCGCCTGCTGCGCGAAGTGATCGAGGAAACGAAGGAGGCCGTCGGCGACAGTTGCGCCGTGGCCGTCCGCTACACGATCGATGAATTCTCTGGCCCAGACGGCCTCGTCAGCAGCGTCGAAGGCCGGGAAATCGTGGAAATGCTGGCCGAACTGCCCGACCTTTGGGACGTCAAGGTCAGCCCTTGGGCCGAAGACTCACTGTCTTCCCGTTTCGGAAGCGAGGGCTACCAAGAGCCGCACGCCGCATTCGTGAAGAAACTGACGACGAAGCCAGTCGTCGGTGTCGGCCGATTCACCTCACCTGACGTCATGGTTTCGCAAATTCGCCGAGGCATTCTCGACATCATCGGCGCGGCGCGTCCATCGATTGCCGATCCCTTCCTGCCACGCAAGATCGAGGACGGGCGGCCCGAGGACATTCGCGAATGCATCGGCTGCAATGTCTGCGTTTCCGGATACACGTCGGGCGCGGTGATCCGATGCACGCAGAATCCGACAATGGGAGAGGAATGGCGCCGTGGCTGGCACCCGGAGCGGGTGAATCCACGGCGCACCGATACCGAAATTCTCGTCGTCGGCGGCGGCCCCGCCGGTCTCGAATGCGCCCTGACCCTTGGTCAACGGGGATATCGCGTACGGCTCGCCGAAGCCGAACGCGAACTTGGCGGCCGTGTCGCCACAGAAGCACGGCTGCCTGGCCTCGCGTCCTGGGCGCGCGTGCGCGACTACAGGGTGCAGCAGTTAAAGAAGCTCGGCAATGTGGAGCTCTTCCTGGAAAGCAGGCTCAATGCTGATGAGATTCGCGATCTCGCCGTGCCGCATGTCGTACTTGCCACCGGTTCGCGGTGGCGGCAGGACGGTCTCGGCAGGCACAATCACAAGCCCATTGCTGGCTGGGATTCGCCACAGGTATGGACGCCGGAGGCTGTGCTCGCCGGCGCGCCGCTGACCGACCACGTCGCGATCTTTGACGACGACGACTACTACCTGGGCGGCGTTCTCGCCGAGAAGCTACGGCTTGCAGGGCACAAAGTCGCGCTCGTGACTCCCGCGGCGCTGGTGTCGGCATGGACGGTCTTTACCCTTGAACAAGAGAAAATCCAGAAGAGGCTGCTGGAGCTCGGCGTCGAGATTCACGCGAACCAGAACCTGCAAGGAATCAGGCCGGGCGAGATTGAACTCGCCTGCGCTTTCACGGAGCGGCTGACCACCTTGCACGCAGGGTCGGTCGTCATGGTGACTGCGAGGCTACCGCGAGATGAGCTCTACTCCGAGCTGACGGAAGATCCGGCTGGCCTGATGCGCTCCGGCATCAGAACGGTCGACCGCATCGGCGATTGCTTCGCGCCTGGAATGATCGCGCATGCCGTCTACAGCGGTCACCGCTTTGCACGGGAATTCGAGGAGACGGTTGCCGATGGGCTTGCGTTCCGAACCGAGCCTGTTGATGTGAGCAGCTAGGGGCCCGCTCCGGGTGCTGGAGACAGGGCGTATGCGTCAAAGCCGCAGCATGTGACCGCCGGCATCTGTTCGAGAGACCGAGCGACGTGAAGTCCCAGAAGCCCCCCAACCAGTCGTCCGCACCTGCTTCCTTCCCATCATTTCCAAGCCAAACCCGCGTCGTCGTGATTGGCGGTGGGGCGTGTCCCGCGGCGTGGTGTAGGAGATGGAGGCCTGGAGATATCGGGCTATTGCCGCGTCGAAGTCTGGGGCCGGTTGACTGGCCTGCTGGGCAAGGATCTGCGGCGGCGTTGTGGGTTCCGATAAGAGGCAGTTATCGGAAGTTAGGACGGGCATCGCCGACCGAATTGGGGGGCTCGCGCATCACAGCGGCCGTTCGATGGTCCTTGACCGTGCCAGACCGTGCCAGTTTTTGAAACCAGGCAGGAGGAGCGGCGTTTGGGCAGTGCGGGAGCGATGGGCTCGTCCCCATAGGAAAAGATGCATAGGTGAATCGTCTTAGGAAGGTTGCTTCTAGGCAAGAAATATAAGCAATATCAATGCATTATTTCGGGCCGCCGGTTCCCTGATCGACGCGTTGACGGGTTTGGCTCAATTCCGGGGGCGTTCACGCCGGTCCTGGATTATCCGGGAGCCGCCAGTCCACAATAGCTCCAGTTTCAGCAGATCTTCGATCCCGAGATTTTGAGGAGGCTTCCTGGATGCGTACCACGCCACTCCATCCCCGATTCGGGATCGAGATGCATGATATCGATCTGCGCCGGGTCACGGCGCGCGAAGGCTATCCCGCCATCCGCCAGGCATTCGAAGCACATTCCCTGCTGCTGTTTCGCAATCAGCAACTGGACGACGAAGCTCACCTGGCGCTCGGCGCGCTGTTCGGTCCGGTCGAGGACCGGTCGATGGGCCGTAACGGTCCCAAGCCGCGCATGGACAATGTCACGAACCGGCTGGAGGACGGCCGCATCTCGGCGGAAGAGGATTTCCACACCCTCAATCTGAAGGCGAACCAGCTCTGGCATACCGACAGCACGTTCCTGCCGGTGCCGGCGCTCGCCAATATCCTGGCCGCACGCGTGCTCAGCTCGACGGGTGGCGAAACCGAATTCGCGTCCACCCGCGCCGCCTGGCACGACCTGCCCGAAGGCCTGAAGGCAAAGGCCATGCATGCGGTGATGCGCCACCGCGTCGCCCACTCACGCGCCAGGATATCGGCGGAACTGGCGAAACAGGAACAGTTCACCAAATGGCCCGAGCAGGCATGGAAGGCTGTCTGGCGCAATCCGGTCAGCGGCGAGTACGCTCTTTACATCGCCTCGCACGCCTTTGCCGTCGACGGGCTGCCGCCGAAGGAGGGCGACGCCTTCATCGACGAGCTGATCGCCTTCGCGACCCGGCCCGGCACCGTTTATACCCATGCCTGGCAGCCGGGCGATGTTCTGATCTGGGACGAGCGTGCCATGCTTCATCGCGGCCGCCCCTGGCCCTATGGCGAGGAGCGCACGCTGGCGAGCATCTGCGTCTCGGCGCGGGATGTTGATGGCCTCGACCAAGTTCGGCCTTGATCGGCCGGCCGTGCCGACCGAATGAAACGGAGACTGGAGAGGGGTCATGCAGTTGCGGGTTGACGGCCGGCGCGTGGTGGTGACGGCGGGCGCCGCGGGCATCGGGCGCGAGATCGTTCGCACCCTGCGCGGGGCCGGGGCTCGCATTCATGCCTGCGACATCGAGGCCGCGGCGCTGGCGAAGCTGAAAGCGGATTTTCCCGGCGTCACGACGAGCCTTTGCGATGTCGCCGATCCCGCCGCCGTCGATGCCATGTTCGCGGAATCGCAGGCTGCCCTCGGCGGCCTCGATGCGCTTGTCAACAATGCCGGCATTGCCGGGCCCACTGGTCCGATCGAGTCCCTCGACATCGGCGCGTGGGAGAGGACGCTGGCTGTCAATCTCTCCGGCCAGTTCTACTGTGCCCGGCTTGCGGCACCTCTGCTCAAGGCCGCGGGCGGCGGGGCGATCGTCAACATGTCGTCGGCCGCCGGACGGTTCGGCTATCCTTTGCGCTCACCCTATGCCGCATCCAAATGGGGCGTGGTCGGTCTCAGCCATACCCTGGCCGCCGAGCTGGGACCGTTCGGCATCCGCTCGAATGCCATCCTTCCCGGGCCGGTCGCCGGGCCGAGAATCGAGGCCGTCATCCGCGCCAAGGCGGAGGCCCGCGGCGTGGAATTCCAGGCAATGCAGGACCTCTATCTCGAATTGACCGCGCTCCGCTCCTTCGTCGGCGCGGAAGATGTCGCGGCCATGGTGCTGTACCTGATTTCCGACGCCGGCCGGCTGATCTCGGGCCAGGCGCTGGGCGTCGACGCCGGCACGCTTGCCATCCGCTGAGCGGCAGGGGCCCATGACAGACGAGGTCAACCCGGCACGCAATTACGCCGATTCCCATGCCGTCATCCGGATGTCGTCGAAACGATTCAGGTTTTCGCCCTTCGCCTCATGTTACGCGCGGCCCGATACCGTGTGGGGTGCCTATAGCGGCCGGCTCTATGCGCTCTCCTGGGGAGACGACCCCGTCGCCAACTATCATGCGCTTCGCCGCAACGCCGCGCTTTACGACGTACCCGAACATCCCATCGAACTGACCGGGCCGCAGGTCGGCGATCTGTTGGCGCGCGTGTTCTGCCGCCGGCTGGCCGATCTCGCGATCGGCCGTTGTCGTTATGCCATCGCCTGCCGCGACGACGGTGGCATCCTGATGGACGGCATCCTGCTGCGGTTGGAGGAGAACCGGTTCTGGTACGTGATGGCCAATGGAGAGTTCCTACCCTGGCTTCACGCCCATGCCGTGGGCCTCGACGTCACCATCAGCGATCCGGATTCCTCGATCCTGCAGATCCAGGGCCCACGTTCCTTCGACGTGCTGGCTTCCCTGTGGGAGCGGCAGGCGGCGCACGCGCTACCGTATTTCCATGTCCGGCATTGCACCATCGGCGGCCAACCCATGCTGGTTTCGCGCACGGGCTGGACCGGCGAACTGGGCTTCGAGCTTTATACACTTGATCCCGGCATCGACGGGCCAAGCCTATGGAATCATCTGCTCGACGCCGGACGGCCATTCGGGATGGTCGCCAGTAGCCTGGAATCCATGGGCATCAGGCGCATCGAGGCCGGCATCCTCGATAACGGCACCGACATGGATCCCTCGATGACGCCCTACGAGGCGGGCCTGGGGAGATTCGTCGATCTGAAAGCTGGGGACTTTGTCGGGCGCGACGCGCTACGCCGAGCGGACAAGCGGCCGCTCCTGCTGGGTATCTCCTGCCCGACTGAGGTACCAGTGGCCGGCATGGGGGTTTGGCTTGGCGGGCTCCGCGTCGGTCAAGTGACCACCGGGGCTTGGTCCCCCTACCTTGAACACGGCGTGGGCTATGTACGCTTCGATCAACCCGGAGACTGGCTTGGCACGGAGGTGGAACTCGCGAAGCCCTCGGGTGCCAGCGCAAAGATTGTCGCGCTGCCGTTTTACGATCCAGAGAAGCGAATAGCACGCGGTTTCCCAGCGTGACGGAAGCGTGTGCTCAACCAATCCCGCACGGCCACATCCGTGCAATTGATTGCACGACAGGTTTCGTGGGGAGGGGCGCCGATCAGATTCCGGGACCGGATGCCGGACGCAGGCGCTAGCGTGCAGGGATTGAAGGCAAACAAGCAATTGAGGGGCATTGCATTTCTCTGCTCCGGTGCCCTCATCTTTACGCTGCAGGACGCCATCATCAAGTTGATGAGCGGCCGCTATCCCTTGTTCGAAGTCGTCGCCATCCGCTGCGTCGTGGCTACGTTGCCCTTGTTCGTACTTGTCCACTACGACGGCGGCCTCGGCCGGCTCTGGCTGCAACGGCCATGGCCGCTGCTGGCTCGCGGAACTCTCCTTCTGTGTACCTATACGGGCTATTACCTGGCCTTGGCGGCGATCCCGCTGGCTGTGGCCGTATCCTTGTTCTTCTCTGCGCCATTGTTCATCGTTCTGCTCGCCGGGCCCGTGTTGGGAGAGAGGCCCAGCCTCGCCAGCTGGGTGGCAGTCACCGTGGGCTTCCTGGGTGTGATCATTGTCTGCCGACCGGGCAGCAGCATGATCGACCCTTCGGCGCTGCTTGTTATCGCCGCGGCCTGCTCCTACGGCCTCGCGCAGCTGATGACGCGGCGGCTTGGGATAGCAGAACACGCTTCCATCATGTCGATGGTCCAAAACATCGTTTTCCTGTTTGGCGCGATAATCATGGGTGGCGTTGCCGGCCGGGGCGGTCTTGCCGATTCCCATCACCCCAGCGTGCAATTCCTGCTGCGTGCCTGGCAGATGCCGGATTTGAGGGATTTTCTGCTCATGTGCGCCACCGGCCTCGTCTCCGCCCTGGGAAGCTGGCTTCTGACGAGCGCCTATCGTACCGCCGAAGCCAACGTCGTGGCGCCCTTCGAGTACAGTTCCATCTTGTGGGCAACAATCGCCGGCTTCGCGATCTGGGGAGAGGTTCCCGATGTCCACACCGTCGTGGGCGTAGTTGTGATCATGGCGGCTGGCGTATTCATGATCTCGGTGTCCGGTCGGGCGCGTCGCCGCAGCCAAGGTAGCGGTGGGGCCGGCTGACTTGGGTGTCCTGTGATCGTAATCACCTGACAGTTTGGCTGCGCCGACAGGGCGCCAGAGACTCCCGCGGTCCCGCGAACACCTGGCTGAGGTTGATTTTGCGCGTCTTGAAACAGATGCGCCCGCAGGAGGTGACGGTGACCTGCTTGTCATGGAACGGGTCGCTGAGGTCTGGCAAGCCCCTGTAGGGATGGGGTGAGAATCTGTAGATCTCTGCTGGTGGCCGCATGCCGAGGGCTTGGTATGGCCGCTCGGTGTTGAAGCATTCGATGAAGTCGTCGAACTTGGCCTGCTGGGCAAGGAAGGTTGCGGCGGCGGGTTTTGTGGTCTCGATCTTGAGGGTTAGATGCGTGCGCTCGCGGCGACCGTTCTGCTGCGGGTTGCCGGGTTTGATGCGCTCGATGGCGATCCCGAGCCTGAGCCACCACACGGAGAGCTTGCTGAGATTGTACAGGGCATTGGGGCCGGCAAAGGGGACGCCGTTGTCGGTGCGGATGGCGCTGCGCCGCCGTGTCCTGCTCTTGACCAGCCCGTGGCGGTCCAGCACTGCGTGAACGGTGCTGATGGCGGGGGTATGGATATCCGGGAAGAGCCGGCGCAGCCGCTCCCTGATCTTGGGGGCGCCCCGGCGTGACCGGTCGCTCAGCCCGTGCCGCCCGATATCGCGGTAGCGATCAAGGATCTTGTAGCCGGTCTTGCGCGAGATGTTGAACTCCCGGCAAAGCCCCGCCATCTGCTCCCCGTCCAAGAGACGGGCAATGAACTTCAGTCGCTCGTCCATGGGTTTACACACCTTCCAGGGCATTTTGCGCCCCCCGCAAAAAGCCCCACTGTGTTACCCATGTGTCCGGAATGAAGTGTCACCCTTCTCTCAGGAAGGGCATACAAAACTGGGCACTGGGGTAGCTCGGCCAGCCGAGGCGCGCCTGTGTAGCCACGAACCTCGAGCTAGGGCGGTGACATGGGGAATATAAACTCTCGGCTCATCATCGATGTTGGCATGAGCGAGGGGCACGACTCGGATTTCTACCTTCGGAAGGGTTTTCGAGTCATCGGCGTGGAGGCTGACCCGACTGTCGTCAGCCAGCTGACGGACCGGTTCAAACCCGAAATTGAAGGCGGTCGGCTGTGCATTATCAACCGTGCCGCGTGGTCTCAGAGCGGACATTCGCTCACATTTTGGCGAAACATGGCCGTACAGGGTCACTCATCTCTCGACAGAGAGCGTGGGTTTGGCCGGAAAGAGCCCATCAAGGTTGATTCAGTGGCTTGGTCCGAATTGCGGACCATCGCAGGCACGCCGTACTACCTGAAGATGGACATAGAGGGCGGGGAAGTCGCGTTTCTGAAATCCATGGCCGGTTCGCCAGAGATGCCGACCTATATCTCAACAGAATGTCACACCTTCGACCCGATTGAGGCGATGTTCCAATTAGGCTACCGAAAATTCAAGCTCGTGAATCAAACCATATTGCATTGCTTTCCGATGCCAGACCCGCCGCTTGAAGGTGACTGCGTCACCAGCCCGGACTGGGCACATGCATCCGGAGCCTTTGGGAAGGAACTTCCCGGGCATCAATGGCAGGATTTCCAAGGCATAGCGCGACAATTTGACATGATCCGGCAACTACGCGAGGCGGGCGGCGTTTTTCAATCTTGGGTCTGGTTTGACTGCCACGCCCGCATCAATGACGAATAAGGCCTTTGGCACCGGCTCGGCCGATAGCCGAGAGCGGCTCGCCATCAATGAGCAGCCGCTGATAGAGCCAAGGATAGTCGACAGGCTTGCGCCCGCCCTGGGCCCGTACGCGGCCCTCACAGCGCAGTCGCGGCGCTTGCGTCCTATTGGATTAGAGCTTGTTTAGCAAGTCGTGGCCATGACGGATCAAGGTGAATATATGCCGCCGCTCGGGCAATCGCCTTGGGGGTAGTAGTATTGCCCTGATTTGGGCTGCCGAGGTGTTTGGCTCTACAGAAATATCGTCGTATTCCAGTGCCCATCTTCACTAAGCATGGCGCGCCAGCGCGCCAAAGCTAGCCGACCCCTGGTTGCGCCTTGGGCGACTGCGAGAGTGGTTCGTCCCGCCTTAGGCGGCGCAATTCTTGCGCGGGGCCAGGCTCTTCTATCCCCTCGGAGGCGGCTTCGCTCTTATTCGCGCCAGGCGGCGTCAATCGCCACGCCTCTTCCGGGTGGGTCAGTCGTAGGGCTTTTCGGAACAGCCAGGGATATGGCATCAGGGCCACGGCACATTTCTGGGTGCGCGTGGGGCGGCCAAGCGCCGCGAAAAACCGAGCCTCCTCGCCAAAGCCGCGCCGTCGGCGCTCGTCGCCGGCCGCGAGCGCGCGGGTGTAGCCGGCGATCGCGCTGCGCAAGAACCGCGGCGCTATGTGGTCCCGCACATAGTATCGGCCGCGCAGCCTGTCGTCCGGATAGGCTTCTATCAGTTTGCGCGCGTAGATCCGGCGGCTTTCGGCCGCCAACCCGGTCGTCGAGCTGTTAGCGCCGTGCAGGCGGTACTGTGCCGTCGATTGCGCGAGGAAGCGGTTGTCATAGCCCCGGCGAAACAGCCGCAGGAAGAGATCATCGTCTTCATATCCTGACAAGCGCTCGTCGAACCCGCCGACGGCCTCGAAGGCGCTGCGGCGGACCAGCCCGGCGCTCGGCATCACGAACATGTCCCCGCCCAGCAGGTCCGCGAGCCGGGTCTTGGGATGCGGACACCGGCCTGCGACGAAGCAGCGACTGACCAAGGATCCATCGCCGTCGATCTCATCGACGT
>Ga0070734_10002383_pt1 | contig 23062 bp, 23 predicted proteins | sample Coa_R1_8_FD_66444 | JGI IMG/M metagenome (GOLD analysis project Ga0070734, IMG submission 66444) | Surface soil microbial communities from Centralia Pennsylvania, which are recovering from an underground coalmine fire - Coalmine... | ecosystem: Environmental > Terrestrial > Soil > Unclassified ...
GGCTTCGAGATCTGGAAGGGCGGCGTCGGCCTGCAGACGACCGACTTCGGCGTCACGGTCCCCTAGTCCCGGCGCGCGCGCTGGCCGCCCGTCGCTGGGAGAGCTGCGGGCGGCGGACGGGGTGACGACACTAGCTGCGCCCGGCGACGGCGCGCGTCTCTTCGACGAGGCCATCGAGGAAGCGCGCGATGGGCGGCGTCCGCTTGAGCGTCGGGCGCCAGGCGAGGCGCACGTCGATCGCCGGGACATCGGCCGCCTCGACCGCCAGCTGGCGGCGATCGCCGGCGCGCAGGGCCAGCCCGGGGCAGAGGCCGATGCCCAGCCCCTGGCGCACGTACGACAGCAGCAGCGACACGCTGGGGAGATCGATCGTCGACAGCGGGCGCAGGCGCAGGCGGCCCAGCAGCTCGTCGAGGATCCGGCGCCCCTGGCTGCCCGGCCGCAGGCGCAGCAGCGGCTCTTGCCCGAGGCGCGTCCGGATGGGCGCCGCGGAGCGCTTGCCGCCGACGCGGGGGGCGACCCAGAAGAAGCGCTGCGCGCAGAGGCGCGTCTCGTCGGCGCTGGGCGGGCGGTCGGTGCTGATGACGGCGACGTCGACCTGGCCGTCGGCCGCCAGGCGCCCGGCCTCGATCGAGTTGGTGGTGGTGATCTCGAAGCGGAGCGGCGCCCCCTGGGCGAACAGGCGGCGCAGCACGGGCAGGAGCAGCGCCTCGCCCAGGTAGTCGCTGGCCGCCACCCGCAGCGTCGTGACCCGGGCCGCCGTCATCTCGTCGAGCAGCGTCTCCAGCGAGGCCGCCTCGTCGAACAGGCGCGTGAGGCTCCCCAGCAGCGCCTCTCCGGCCGCGCTGGGGCGGATGCCGCGGCCGACCTTCTCGAACAGGGCCAGCCCGAACCGCGCCTCGATCCTGCGGATCTGCTGCGACACGGCCGAGGCGGTCTTGTGCAGCCGCCGCGCCGCCTCCCCGACCGAGCCGGTCTGGGCCACCACCAGGGCGTCGTGAAAGGCGGGGATGAGGGCGGCGTCCATGCGAAGCGACCGTTAAGTATAACTTAACGATAGCCGCCGCCGTTGTCAGTAGACGCGGCCGCGCTTCGGGGGGAAGGTGAGACCCATGAAACCGCGCACGATGTTCGAGAAGATCTGGGAGGCGCACCTGGTCCGCGCCGCCACGGCCGACACGCCGGCCATCCTCTACGTCGACCTGCACCTCGTCCACGAGGTCACCTCGCCGCAGGCCTTCACCTGGCTGCGCGAGCGCGGCCTCAAGGTGCGGCGCCCGCAGCGCACGGTGGCCACCATGGACCACTCGACGCCGACCACGCCGCGCGGACGCGATGGCAAGATCCCGGTGCTCGACAACGCGGCCGCCCTGCAGATCGCGGCGCTGGAGAAGAACTGCGCCGACTTCGGCGTCGAGCTGCACAAGCTGGGCAGCGACGGCCAGGGCATCGTGCACGTCATCGGCCCCGAGCTGGGCGTGACGCAACCGGGGAGTGTGATCGTCTGCGGCGACAGCCACACCAGCACGCACGGCGCGTTCGGCGCGCTGGCCTTCGGGATCGGGACCAGCGAGGTCTCGCACGTGCTGGCCACCCAGAGCCTGCTGCAGCAGCCCCCCAAGACCCTGGCGGTGACCGTCGAGGGGACGCTCAAGCCGGGCGTGACGGCCAAGGACGTCGTGCTGGCCGTGATCGCGCGGCTCGGCATCGGCGGCGGCACGGGCCACGTCATCGAGTACCGCGGCTCGGCGATCCGCGGCCTCTCGATGGAGGAGCGGATGACCGTCTGCAACATGTCGATCGAGGCGGGCGCCCGCGCCGGCATGATCGCCCCCGACGAGACGACGTTCGCCTACCTCAAGGATCGGCCGCGCGCCCCGAAGGGCGCCGCGTGGGACAAGGCCGTCGCCGCCTGGCGCCAGCTGCCGTCGGACGAGGGCGCCACCTTCGACCGCGAGGAGAAGTTCGACGCCGCGAAGATCGAACCGATGATCACCTACGGGACGAACCCCGGGATGGGCATGGCCATCGGCGCCGACATCCCGGCCGCCGCCACCGCCAGCGACGCCAAGGCGCTGGCCTACATGGGCCTCACCGGAGAGAAGCGCCTCCTGGGGCACAAGATCGACGTCGTCTTCATCGGCAGCTGCACCAACTCGCGCCTGTCCGACCTGCGCGCGGCGGCTTCCATCTTCAAAGGCCGCAAGGTGGCCGAGGGCGTCCGCGCGCTGGTGGTGCCCGGGTCGCAGGCGATCAAGAAGGCGGCCGAGGCCGAGGGGCTGGACAAGGTCTTCCTCGAGGCCGGCGCCGAGTGGCGCGAGGCCGGCTGCTCGATGTGCATCGCGATGAACGGCGACCAGCTCAAGCCGGGGCAGTACGCCGTCAGCACCAGCAACCGCAACTTCGAGGGACGGCAGGGCGCCGGCGGGCGGACCTTCCTGGCCAGCCCGCAGACCGCCGCCGCCGCCGCCGTCACCGGCCGCGTCACCGACGCCCGAGAGCTCGCCTAAAGGAGACGACCATGGAACCCATCAAAGCGATCACCTCCAAGACCGTCGTCCTCCCCGTCGAGAACGTCGACACCGATCAGATCATCCCGGCGCGCTTCCTGAAGGCGACCAGCAAAGCGGGGCTGGGATCCAAGTTGTTCGCCGACTGGCGGTTCGACGCCGAGGGAACGCCGAAGGGCGACTTCGTGCTCAACCGCCCCGAGTCGGCTGGTGCCTCCGTCCTGGTGGCGGGGGACAACTTCGGCTGCGGGTCGTCGCGCGAGCACGCGCCGTGGGCGCTCGTCGACTACGGCTTCCGCGCCGTGATCAGCACCTCTATCGCCGACATCTTCCGAAACAACTCCTTGAAAAACGGCCTGGTGCCGGTGGTGGTCGACAAGGCGACGCACGCCAAGCTGCTGGCGGCGCCGGGCGCCAGCGTCACGATCTCGGTCGAGGAGAAGACGTTGACGCTGCCCGACGGCACCCGCGCGTCATTCCCCATCGACCCGTTCGCCCGCTACTGCTTGCTGAACGGCGTGGATGAGCTGGAGTTTCTCCTGTCGCAGGAAGCAGACATCGCCGCATTCGAAGCGCGCCGCTGAGTTCGTTGATCGATACGCCCCGAGGGCGCTATCATCGGGATCGACGGAGGCTCGGCGCATGGAGAAGATCCGCGTGGACCCGGGGTCGGCGGCGGTACAGATGGTGCGGTTGAAGGAGAGACACGGAGAGCTGGAGCGGCGGTTGGCGGAGCTGGAACGCCACCTGTCGCTCACCCCGGACGAGCAGGTCGAGCGGAGTCGACTCAAGAAAGAGAAGTTACGCACCAAGGACGAGCTGCAGCGCCTGGGCGCGGTCCGCGCGCCCTAGTCGAGGCGCGGCGCTGCGGCGTAGCGTCCGGCAGCGCTGTCCATAGATTGAGCGCCAGGGGGGCCGGGCCAGTGGACGAAGCCGAGCACGCCGCCTACATTGAGCGGCTGCGGCGGTCGGGCATCCGCGTCGACCGTGAGGGGCGCTTCATCCACGAGGGGGCCGAGGTCACCCACGAAGGGCTCAAGCGCGCCCTCTTCCGCTGGCTCGATCGGCTGCCGCCGCCCGACGGACGGCACATCCTGCGGCTCGACGAGCGGCGCTTCGCCTACCTCGACGTCGACGACACGCCGCTGGTGGCGCGCGCCGCACGCATCGACGAGGCCGGGACGATCTGGCTGTCGCTGTCGGACGGCGCCGAGGAGCGCCTGGATCCGGCGCGGTTGACCGTGGACGCGGCGGGCGTGCTGCGGGCGGCGGTGCACGGCGGCCGCCTCGAGGCGCGCCTCGCGACCTCGGCCGTCGCCGCGCTCGGCGAGCGGTTCACGGAGACGCCCGACGGACGCCCGGCGTTGCGCGTGGCGGGGACGACGATTCCGCTCCCACCACCGGCAAGGTGACCACGAAGCGCGCGCCGCCGAGCGGAGACGGCTCGGGCGCCACGCGGACGTCGCCGCCGTGGTCGAGGATGATCTTGCGGACGATCGCCAGGCCCAGCCCCGTCCCGTGCTCCTTGGTCGTCACGTAAGGATCGAAGATCCGCTCGCGCGTCTCCCCGGGGACGCCGGGCCCGTTGTCGTCGACGAACAGGCGCGCCGAGTGGTCGGCCTCGGCGATGCCGATCCGCACCGCCGGCTTGCGCCCGACCGCCTCGGCGGCCTGGACGGCGTTCTCGACCAGGTTGGCGAGCACCCGGCGGATCAGCATCTTGTCGCACAGCGCGGCCACCGGCGCCGGCCGCTCGACCTCGAGCGCCGGCTGCCACTCGGGGTGCGCCCGCGCGAAGTCGTCCACCACCTGCCCGAGGTCGACCGGGGCCGGCTCGACCTTGGGGAGCTTGGCGAACGCCGAGAAGTCGTCGACCAGCCGCCGAATGACGCTGATCTCCTCGGTCAGGATCTCCTGGGCGGTGCCGAGCAGGCGCTCGTAGGCCGGATCGCCCCCGCGGTACTTGGAGGCCAGCTCCTGCACCGCCAGCTGGATCGGCGTCAGGGGATTCTTGATCTCGTGCGCCAGCCGCCGCGCCACCTCCTGCCAGGCCGACACCTTCTGCAGGTAGACCAGGCGCGACCGCGCGTCCGACAGCTCGGCGACCATCCGGTCGAACGCCCGCCCCAGGTCGTCCAGCTCGTCGGAGCCGCGCGGCGCCACCCGTACCGTGAGGTCCCCCTCGCCGACGCGGCGGGCGGCGTCGGAGAGCGTGGCGACGCGGCCGGTGGCCCGCCGGGCGATGAAAAGGCCCAGCGCCGCGGCGATGAGCAGCACCGCCACCAGCGCGATCCCCAGGCCGTGGAAGATGCTCGGGAGAACGACCGGGAGCAGGCGATCGAGCTCGCGCTCTTGCTCCATCGCCGACCGCAGGGCCAGGAAGTTGGCGTAGATCTCGCGCGGAATCCCGAACGTCAGCTCGAGGACCCGCGGCTGCCCGTCGGCGGGCGTCAGCGCGACGAGGTTGGGCGGCGCCTCGCGCGCATCCGCGATCACGTTGGCCGGCGCCGACCACTCGTCGACGGTGCGGGCGCCCGAAAGGATGCGTGCGCGCAGGAGATCCGGGACGTCGGCCAGATCGGCGGCGTGCCCGACGCGGCCGAAGTCGCTGGCGCCGATCTCGTTGGCCCGCTCGTGAAAACTGTCCTTCACCTTCTCGAAGTAGGCCTTGTAGACCTCGACGGCCCCGCCCAGCGACTCCCGCACCGCCTCTTGGTGTTGGTCGGTGATCGCCTGGACCCGGCCGATGGTGACCTGCATCAGGTAGGCGGCCGCGCCCAGCGGCAGCGAGGCGACGGTGAACAGCGCCAGCAGGATCTTCCACTCGAAACGGCCGGGCAGGCGGAGCAGCTTCATCGGTGGGTCCTCGTGGGCTGCGGCTTGGGCGGTGGGGGCGGCGGCGGGACCTGGCCCCAGAGGAACGGCTGCGACACGAAGCGGACCTGGCGCTCGCTGTCCTCGATGCGCGGGTTGACGAAGATGCTGACGAAGGATCCGAAGAAGCTGTCGCCGGCGCCCAGGCGGCGCTGCCCCCGCGCGGGCTGGACCAGCCAGCGCCGGACCTCGACCAGCAAATCCTCCGAGATGGGGTTCAGGTCCCCGCGCACCGCCAGCACGTAATCTGTCCCCGGGTGCAGGCGCACCGCCTCGATCACCGACGCGTCGAGCAGGACGGCCGCCCGTCCGATCGCCTCCTCGGCGGTCGCCGCCACGGTCCGCCGTTCGGCCCCCAGGCCGTCCGAGATGCGGATGGCGAACTTCTCGTCCCAGATGTCGTAGACGATCTCGGCCCGCTGCACCGCCAGCGCGACCGGGTCGCCGCTCGAGGCCTCCTCCAGCGCCGCCCGGACGAGGATGCGGGTGGCGAACCCCGACTTGAGGCGCGCGCGCTCGGCGGGGCCGAACAGATCCTGCAGGCCCACCGACACGACCAGGCGGCCGTTCTTCACCCCGAAGCCGACCTCGCGCAGGGGCGCCGGGTCGGCGGCCCGCGCGCGCGGCGACGGGGCCGTCAGGGCGCTGGCGACGACCACGGCGGCGGCGAGGCGACGGCTGCGCATGGTCAGAACGAGCTTCGGCTCAGCACGTTGGCGATGGAGACGGTGAACACCCCCACGTAGGTGTCGAGGCGGAGGCCGAGGTCGCCGGTCAGGCCGACCGACGGCGACGACAGGGTGTCCTCGTCGTTGGCCATCGCGAACAGACCCGCCGCGACGAAGGCGTCCCCGCCGTAGACCAGGCCCTTGTGTCGCCAGACAGGGACCGCGTACTCGACCAGCAGGCGCCCGGCGTAGTTGTCGTAGCGTTCGGCCGCGATCGAGGAGTGGAGGAGGAAGCTCGGCGCCGGCTGGGTCGAGAAGTTGATCCCCAGCGCGCGGCGCGGCAGCAGCAGATCGAGATCGCCGACGAAGAACCGATCGAAGTAGGGGGCCACGCCGTCGATGGCGCCCGCGAAGAGGTGAAAGCCCAGCGCGCCGCGCGGCATGCGCGCGTAGAACGAGCCGTTGAAGACCGTCTTCACGAACCCATAGCTCGAGCCGAACGCCGCCGTCCCCACCTCGACGGAGAGCGCGGTCCGCATCCCCGAGCGGGGGAGCACCGGATCGGAGCGGGTGTCGTAGTCGAGGCCGACGGCGCCGGTCCCCACCCGGCTCGACCCCGGATTGATCATGAAGTCGATCGGGGGGCCCGGTGAGCCGTTGGGGAGTGTCTGCGTCTGCAGCGACGGGAGCGTGGCGTCGACCCACTCCTCGCGGAACGAGGCGGTGGCGTGCAGGTTGTGCGGGAACATCTTGCCGGCGGTCAGCACGCCGCCCGCCCGCTTGACGCGCGTGGCGACGAAGCGCCCGGGATCCGGATCGCTGTCGTCGCCCGACGCGCGGTAGAACTCGCTGCCGTCGTTGTAGAGCCCCGTCACCGAGAGGCCGACGCCGTCGGGCCCCCCGAGGGGCGGCACGCCGACGTGCAGCCGCAGGCCCAGCCCGGCGTGCGCCCCGGGCACGACCGGCTTGGTCGAGGCCACGAAGCCGGCGCCCAGGTTGATGCCGCGCCCGAGGAAGTTCATCTCCGAGACGTCGGCGCCGCCCCAGAACAGCGTCGCCTCGCTGGTGGCCGGGAAGAGCTCGTTGATGACCAGCGTGCCGCGCTCCTCGACCGCCACCACCAGCACCACCGCGCCGCGCTTCGAGCCGCGGATCACCGAGAGGTGCACGTCGAGGAAGTAGCCCAGCGAGAGCAGCCGGTAGCGCGCCATCTCGACCCGCGCGTCGGAGGCGTCGACCGAGGCCCCCGGCGACAGGCCCAGCACGGCCAGCTCGCCGACGATGAGCGAGGTCTGCGTCTTGCGGTTTCCCGTGACGCGGACCTCCTCGATGACGTAGTGCGGGCCGAAGGGCGCCTCGGGGAACGCCGCCTCGGCGGGGGTGGCCGCGGCGTCGATCCCGGCGCCCGCGCCCGGGTCGGGGGGCGAGTCGGGCGCCGCCGCCGCGCGCGCCCCCGCCGTCAGGATCGCGACAACGAGGAGGGGCGCGCCGGCCCGAGCGAGCATGCCGCCCCAGCATACCCCCGCCAGGCAAATTCCGGGCGTGAGCGACCCGACGGGCGCGGATCACGGCCGGCCCGTCCGGAGGCGTAGAATCGCGCGATGCGGTGGCGGCGGTTGGGCCGGTGGACGTTCCTCCTGCCGCTCGGGGTGGGATGGCGGTACGACCATCCGCTCCGGGCGACGCGGCTCGGCGGGCACGAGCTCTTCGACTACGAGACGCCGCTCGATGCCCACAAGAGCGTCGTGCCGCACGTCGAGCGGCGCTGACCGCTGTCAGAACCGGCGGGTCAGCTTCAGGTCGGCCAGGGAGTCGTAGGTGCGGACCTGCTCGGGGAGGATCTCGCGCGCCACCAGCGTGCGGGTGTCGCGATCCAGCTTGCAGACGTCGTCGAGGTAGTGCTTGAGGCCGCGGTCCTCGCTGGCCTCCAGCGCGTCGATCGCCGCATCACCGCCGGTGCCCAGCGCGGGGCGGCCGTCGAGCGGAGAGTCTTCGTCCTCGTCGGGCTCCTCGGCCGCGTCGAGCGGCTCGTTGGGATCGCCCCCCAGGAACCTGATGCGCTGCTCGAGCGTGGCGATGCGGCGCTCGTGCGAGGCGAGGTTCGCTTGCAGCTCCTCGGCGTCGGCCGCCTTCGCGAACCGGGGCAGCGCGCGCCGGTAGCTGGCGACGGCCGCCAGCTCCTCGTGCAGAAACGCGATCAACGTCCTGATGCTCGCCTCTTCCCCCATCACGCCCACCTTCGCCCTCCGTTCCAGACCCGAACGGTTCAAACCTGGTCATGGCGCGCGTTCGGTGAAGAGGGGCCCTGACGGACCAGCTCGAGCAAGGCATCGCCGTAGAGCTCGAGCTTCTTCGGACCGATCCCCGAGATACCCAGCAGCGCCTGGGCCGACCCGGGGCGCTCCTCGGCGATCCGCATGAGGGTGGCATCATTGAACACCACGTAGGCGGGGACGTTGCGTGCCGCGGCCAGCGACTTGCGCATCGCCTTGAGCTGCTCGAACAGCGCGGCGGTCTCCTCGGTCATCTCGGCCGTGGCGGCCGCGGGCCCCGCGCCGGCCGTCGAACGGCCGCCTCCGGACGTGGTCGGGCGCACGGGCGCCCGGCGGGCGGCGCGGGCCGCCGACAGGGGATCGAGGCCGGCGCAGATGTCGCACGAGCCGCCGCAGGGCTCGATCCGCTCGCCCAGGTGGCGCACCACCAGCCGGTGGCGGCAGTCGCGCGCCGAGGCGTAGTTGAACATCTCCCGGATCTGATCGCGCTGTCGGCCCAGCACCACCGGGTCGGTCTCCTCGCCCGGGCGGTCGGCGAACCGCTCGAAGGCCAGCACGTCGGCCCACGAATAGAACAGGATGCAGTCGCTGGGCAGGCCGTCGCGGCCGGCGCGGCCGATCTCCTGGTAGTAGCTCTCGATCGAGCGCGGCATGTCGCGGTGGATGACGTAGCGGACGTTCGACTTGTCGATCCCCATCCCGAACGCCACGGTCGCCACCACCACGTCGACCTCGTCGCGCGAGAACGCGTCCTGGACGCGGTTGCGCTCGGCCGGCTCCAGCCCGGCGTGATAGGCGGCCGCGGCGATGCCGGTCCCCCGCAGGTGCTCGGCCAGCGACTCGCAGGACTTGCGGGAGAGCGCGTAGACGATCCCGCTCTGCCCGCGCCGCGCGTGCACCAGGCTGGTGATCGCCGCCCGCACGCCCTTGCTGCCGGCGCTCGCCTCGCCGTCGTGGTCGCCCTTTCGGTAGATCGAGACGTGCAGGTTGGGGCGGAAGAAGCGGCCGCGGAAGCAGGCCGGGTCGATCATCGCCAGCTGGCTGATGATGTCGGCGGTGACGGCCGGGGTGGCGGTCGCCGTGAGCGCCAGCACCGGCACGCCCCCGAACTTACGCTTGAGCCCGGTCAGGTTCCGGTACGCGGGCCGGAAGTCGTGCCCCCACTGGCTGATGCAGTGGGCCTCGTCGACCGCGATGAGGCGCAGGTCGAGCCCCGATAGCACGCGCCCGACCGAGGCCTCCAGCCCCTCGGGCGCCGCGTAGCAGAGCTCGACCTCGCCGGCCGCCAGCGCGCGCACGCGGCGCTGGCGCTCCTCGGGCGGCAGCGAGGCCGACAGGTACGTCGCCCGCAGGCCGACCTCGGTCATGGCGTCGACCTGGTCCTTCATCAGCGCGATGAGCGGCGACACGACCAGCGTGAGGCCCCCCAGGACCCGCGCCGGGATCTGATAGGTCAGCGACTTGCCGGCCCCGGTCGGCATGATCCCGACGCAGTCTCGCCCCGAGAGCAGCGCCTCGATGATCTCCAGCTGGCCCGCGCGGAACGCCTGGTAGCCGAAGACGTCGCGCAGGACCTCGGTCGGCGGCGGCCCCGACGGGGGGCGGACCGACAACCCTCGACCGACGTCGCGCAGCAGGCTGACCACGGCGGGGCTGAAGGCGCCCGGGGTGCGCTTGAACGCCAGGCGCAGGCCGGCCAGCGCCTCCCCGCAGGCGGCGCGGAAGGCCAGATCCGCCGGGTCGCCGCGGCGCCAGCGGTCGGCCAGCGCGCGCGCCGCGGCGTCGATCTCGGCGGTGGTCGTCGCGTCGGGCGGGCTTGCTTCGGTGGTCATGCCAAGGGTATCGGACGCACGTTAACGAAGTGGCTAGTAGACGTCGAGGCCGTTCGCCTCTGTCCTGGAAGTGAGGGGGCGTTAGCTTGTCAGGGACGGGAGGAGAACCATGGGGGAGATCTTCTTGGCCGGCCGGATCCTGGTCGGCGGCTACTACCTTTTCAGTGCGTTTCACCACTTCGCCGACACCAGCTCGCTGGCGCGGTATGCGGCGATGGCCGGGGTCCCGATGCCCCAGGTGGCGGTGATCGTCTCGGGCCTCCTGCTCCTGATCGGCGGGCTGTCGCTGCTCCTCGGCATCTATCCGGACGAGGGGATCGCGGCGCTGGTGCTCTTCTTCGTGCCGGTGACGGTCATGATGCACGCCTTCTGGGCCGACCGCGATCCGGTGATGCGGCAGATGGACATCGTCAACTTCGGCAAGAACGTCGGCCTGCTGGGGTCGTCGCTGATGCTGGCCGCCGTCCCGCGCCCCTGGGAGTACAGCCTGGAGCGCCGGGCGCACCTGCCGGTCAAAGCGCCGGTCTGACGCTCAGGAGCTGGCCGACGTGTAGTGGCCGAGCGCGCGGCGCCAGATCTGGCGGGCGACGGCGGCGAACACCAGGCCGCCGGCCAGGGCCGCGCCGGCCGTCTTGAGGTCCAGGCGGCCCAGCAGCGCCATCGCCGGGTAGGTGGTGAGGAGCGCGATCGGGAACACGAAGGTGAAGACGATGCGCAGCGCGCCCTGGAAGACGGTGATGGGCCAGCGGGCGGCGTCGAACAGCGACCCGAACAGGTACGAGAGGTTGTCGACCTTCACCACCCAGAACGAGGCGCTGACCACCAGGATCCAGAACGAGTAGAGGATGACTATCGCCAGCGCGAGCAGCCCCAGGCCGGCGGCGACCTCCGTTGCGCGCGGCGCATGGCCGAGCTTGGCGAAGGCGTAGGCGAAGATCACCAGTGCGCCGCCGACCTCGACCACGTGCTGGGGCTCGATCTTGGCGGTCGACACCAGGAACTGCGCGTCGGCCGGCTTGAGCAGGACGAAGTCGAGCGTCCCGTGGCGCACGTGCTCGACCACCGCGGTGAGGCTGGGGCTGACGGCGCCCTCCAGCACGGCGTGCAGCAGCGTGAACCAGCCGACCACCACCAGCGATTCGGGGAACGTCCAGCCGGCGACGGTATGGCGCGCGCCGAACACCACCAGGATGGGCGCCAGCGTGACCGCCATCCAGAGGATGGCGATGAGGCCGCGGACGACGAAGTCCGCGCGGTACTGCATGGCGGTGAGCGCCGAGACGGCCAGCTGGGCGCGGAAGAGCCCCGCGTAGCGACGGACCAGCGCGACGGGACCGGCGGTCATCGTCATCCCCCGAAGGCCGAGAACCGGCGCAGCCCGGCGCGCCAGACCCCCAGCGCGGCCAGGGCAGCCAGCGCCACGTAGCCCCACTGCGCGCCCAGCGCGCGCAGCGCCGCGTGCCGGTCGAGCAGCCCGACCAGCGTCTCGACGGGGAACCCCAGCATGAAGCGGAACGGCAGCACGTCGGCGGCGCCGCGCAGCCAGCGCGGCAGCGCCTCCAGCGGGACCAGATAGCCCGACAGGATGGCGTGGATCCCGATCCACAGCTCGAAGATCCCCAGCGCGCTCTCGACGAAGAAGGCCAGCGAGCCCATCAGCACCATGGCGAAGAAGATCAGCAGCCAGGCGCCCACCAGCGAGGCCAGCAGGACCAGCAGGAGCACGACGTCGTGGCGCAGGAGGCGATCCCACCCGCTCCAGATGAGGATGGCCACCACGGGCGAGATGACCGCCGCCCGCATCGGCACCGCCGACAGGTGGTCGGCGCAGAGCGCGATGATGGGGTGGATGGGCCGCAGCAGCTTGGCCGACAGCGTCCCGTCGCGGATCTCCATCGACAGCTGCCAGACCGCCCAGTTGCTGGTCAGCAGGCGCACCGCCAGCACGCCCAGGTAGTAGGCGGTGAAGGCCTTTTGATCGAAGCGGCCCACCGGCCCGTCGGCCGCCACCGCGTGCCAGATCGCCAGCATGACCAGCGGCATGTTGGTGGTGAGGATCCAGACCACGAACTCGGCGCGGTAGGCGACCACCTCGGAGACACCGATCCGCAGCAGGGTGGGGAAGGCGCGGGCGGCGCGCCCGAGCTCGCTCGCGAACCCCGGCCGCGCGGGCGTCGATGTGCCGGCTCCGGTCATCCGTGCGCGTGCGCGTCGTCGCGCGGACCGTTCGGGGGCCCGTTCGTCGATCCGTTTCCTTTGGCGGCCGCGCCGAACAGCTCGCGCATCACCTCCTCGAGCGGCGCCTCCTCGATGGTGAGGTCGACGATCGGCAGGGCGGCCAGCGCGTCGCGCACCACCGCCTGCAGCCGGACCGAGGGGACCGACAGCACCGCCTGCGCGGCGTCGGCGGAGACCACCGTCCCCAGCTTCTCCAGGTCGGCGCGCTCGACCGTCCGCGACAGCCGCACCGTCAGCCGCTTGTCGGGGCGCATCCGCCGCGCCAGCGCCTGCAGATCGCCGTCGTAGATGAGCCGCCCGTGATCGATGACCACCACGCGCGGGCAGAGCGCCACCACGTCATCCATGTAGTGGCTGGTGAGCAGCACGGCGGCGCCGTACCGCTCGTTGTAGTCGCGGATGAAGTCGCGCATCTTCGCCTGCATCGAGACGTCGAGCCCGATCGTCGGCTCGTCCAGGAACAGCACCCGCGGCCGATGCAGCAGCGCCGCTACCAGCTCGCACTTCATGCGCTCGCCGAGCGAGAGCTGGCGCGTCGGCTTGTTGACGAGGTCGCCGATCTCGAGCAGCTCGACCAGCGCGCGCACCGTGTCGTCGGCCTGCGCGCGCGGGATGTCGTAGATCGCCCGATTCATCGCGTAGGTGTCCGACGGAGGGAGATCCCAGAGCAGCTGCTGCTTCTGGCCCATCACCAGCGTGATGAGCTGCAGGAACCGGGGGTCCCGCTCCTGCGGCACGAACGTGCCGACGCGCACCGCGCCCGAGGTGGGGTGCAGGAGCCCAGCCAGGACCTTGAGGGTGGTGGTCTTCCCCGCGCCGTTGGGGCCCAGGAAGCCGACCCGCTCGCCCTCGGCGATCTGGAACGACAGCCCCTCGACCGCCTTGACCAGCTCGTACCGGCGGCGCAGGACCGACTTCAGGGCGGCGCCGATGCCGGGCGGCCGCTTGTGGACGCGGTAGCTCTTGGAGAGATCGCGGACGTCAATCAGGGCGTCGGGGGGCATGGGGGAGATGGCTCAGGCGGAGGATGCGGGATGGATCGGGTGGGCGAAACCTCAATCGTACACAGTAACCCGACCCGGAGTCGGGTTACGCGTGTGTAACCCGATCCCAACTTGCCGCCGACGCGACGCGAATGGGAGGTGCGCTGTATAGGTTGGTTTCATTCTTGCTCGAATTACACACGTGACGATCATCAACGAGATGGATGGGGAGGCCGGTAGGCGGCGGGATCGCATCTTGATCGTCGACGACGACCAGGACGCCCGCGAGCTCATCGGCGAGGTTTTGGCTGAGGCAGGATACGTGGTCGAGGTGGCCGTGGACGGCTTCGAGGCGATGGCCAAGCTGCCCCGGACGTTGCCCGACCTCGTGCTGACCGACCTGCGCATGCCTGGCATGCACGGCGTCGACCTGGCACAGCGGATCCGGAGCGAACACGACGTGCCGGTCGTGCTGACGACCGGGATGGAGACCTTGGACCTCTGCACAGACGCTGCAGCTTACGGGGCGGTCGCTTGCTTGACCAAGCCGATCGACCTGGAGGAGCTGCTCTGGACGATCGACATGGCGCTCGCCTGCCAGCGCGGCGCCAAGGCCGCGCGCCAGCTCTACACACAGTAGCCCGGCGACGCCGGGGCTCGGCGGCGGCCCGGGTGCCGAGGTGGACAGGCGTCCGCTTTGGCGGCATCGTCACGGCGATGCCCCGCGCCGGCGCGAGAGCGGCTCTCGGCGCCGGCGAGCCCTCCGGCCGTGGCTGGTGGCTCTTTCGCTTTCCGCGGCCCGCCCTGTGGCTGTTCGCCGGCCTCGCGCTGGCCCTCACGCTGCTGTTCGAGCGCAGCTTCGCGATCGACTCGGACGAGGGCTACACGCTGAACGCGGCCTGGCAGCTCCGGCACGGGATGCGGATGTACGACGACTTCCGGCTGTTCGTCGGCCCGGGGCCGGGCTACGCGGTCCTCTGGCTGTGGTGGCTGGTGGGCAGCGCCAGCCACCGCGCCGCCCGGTTGCTGGCCGCGGGCTTCTCGTTCTCCGCGACGCTGGCGTTCTATCTGCTGCTGCGGCGGCTCGAGGTTCGCTCGCTGCTCGCCGGGCTGGCGGTGGTGGTGTGGATGATCGTCGGCGCGCTGTACGTCCCGCTCAACCACAACTCGTTCAGCAGCTACGCGGCGATCTGGGCGCTGCTCCCGCTCTTCTCGCTGCTGCGCGCGTTCGAGCGGGACGCCGCCCCCGGCGCCACCGCGGCCGTGGCCGGCGTGGCGGTCGCCATGGTCTTTCTCTTCCTGCCGACCAAGGGGGCGCTGCTCGCGGCGGCGGCGGCGCTCTGGCTGCTCTCGGCGGGGCTCCCCCGCCGGCGGCTGCGGCCGGCGCTGACGTTCGTGGGCGCCTTCGCGGCCGTGGTGGCGCTGCTCTGCCTTCGCTGGCGCCCGACGCTGCTCGTCCAGCAGTGGTTCCTCATCCCGCTCGAGGGCAACTATCTCGGGCACACCGGGGCGTCGCGCGGCGCGCTGGTCCTCTGCGCCGCGCTCGCCGGCGCCATGGGCCTCTTCGCGGGCTGGTCGCGCGACCGGCGCCTGGCGCTGCTCGCCGTCGTCCAGGCCGCCCTCTACGCCAGCACCATCCACAACCTCGAGCTGCACCACGTGGCCATCAACGCCTTCCCGGCCGTGCTGTTCGCCGCGGTGGCGCTCGATCGGCGGCTCGCGCCTGCATCGCGGCTGCTGACTTTCCCCGGCCAGGCGGTGCTGGCGACGGTCGCGGTCACGCTGTTCGCCTGGACGCTGGTCTCCCCGATCGGCGCCCGCTACCTGGCCGGGAGCACGCTGTCGGTCGATCTTCTCGGCCACGGCGCCGAGACGGCCCCCAGCCCGCGCCTGGCGGCGGCCCACGCCATCTACGCCGGGCCGTTTCTCCCCGGCCTCTACTACCTGCTCGGCAAGCCGAACCCCTACTTCGTCTCCGAGACCGTGGTCTGCGACGCGGCCTGCCAGCGCCGCCTGGTCGGCGAGCTCGAGGTGGTCCGCCCCGAGGTGGCGTTCCTGAACTACGCCATGGTCCAGCACCTCGGCTACGACCAGGACGCGCCGGTCGACGCCTTCCTGCGCCGGCGCTACGTGCCCTGCCCGGACCGAGGGTTCTTCGTCGTGCGCGCCATCGATCCCAGCTGGTGCCCCTGACGGCGTCGTCCGCCCAGGCGCGCAGCCGACCGTCAGCGCGAGGCGGCGGCCCGCTTGGGGACGATGAGGACCGGGCAGGGCGAGTGCTGGACGACCCGCTCGGAGATGCTCCCCAGCAGCGCGTGGGCGAGCCCGCTCCGGCCGTGCGTCCCCATGATGATCAGGTCGGCGCCGGTCGCCTGCGCCCGCGTGATGATCTCCTGATCGGCGCGTCCGACCAGCGTGGCGCTCTCGCAGGCGACGCCGGCCTCGCGGACGCGCGCCTCGGCGGCCGACAGCCCCGCCGCCGAGCGGTCCAGCGCCGGGCCGATGTCGATCGGCAGCGACGCGACGTCGATGGGCGGGGGCAGCGGATAGGCCGCCTCGACCGCCACGTGGACCAGGTCGAGCGTGGCGCCGAACTGGCGCCCGAACGCCACCGCCGTGTCCAGCGCCTCCTGCGACGGATCGGAGAAGTCCGTCGGGACCAGGATCCGCTTGAGGGTCGAGAGGTCCATCTGGCTAAACCTATCCACGGATCGGGCCGGCGACAGACCTCGACCGTGGCGGGCCCGGCGCCGTCGACCCGACCTGCACCGACTTGACCTTCGGGGCCGGCGCTGGCAGGAAGGCCCGATGTCGAGCCAAGTCATCGCCTCCCGCATCCGCGGGTTCATCTCCCTCAACGCCCACCCGGCCGGCTGCGCCGCCAACGTCGACACGGAGATCGCGGTGGCCCAGGAGGGCGCGCCGGGACAGGGGCTGGGCGGGGCGCTGGTGATCGGCGGGAGCACCGGCTACGGCCTCTCCAGCCTGCTCAGCGCGGTGTTCGGTTACGGGGCGCGCGGGACGGCGGTCTGCCTGGAGCGGCCGCCCCAGGGCGAAAAGACGGCCTCTGCGGGCTGGTACAACCTGGCGGCGGCCCAGCAGCGCGCCCGCGCGGCCGGCCGGGAGATCGCGGTCGTCAACGGCGACGCCTTCAGCCGCGAGATCAAGGAGCAGACGCTGGCCGGCCTCAAGCGGGCGGGCGGCAAGCTGGACAGCGTGGTCTACAGCCTGGCGGCCCCGCGGCGGGTCGACGGCGACGCTAGCTGGAGCTCGGTCCTCAAGCCGATCGGCGCCGCGTTCCGCAGCAAGAGCATCAGCCTCGGCAACGACCAGGTGACCGAGGTCGAGATCGGGCCGGCCACGGACGCCGAGATCGAGGCGACGCGCAAGGTGATGGGGGGCGAGGACTTCGCGGCCTGGGTGCGCGCGCTGGCCGACGCCGACCTCCTGGCCCCAGGGTGCCGCGCCGTCGCTTACAGCTACGTCGGACCCGAGCTGACCTTCCCGATCTACCGCTCGGGGACGATCGGCAAGGCCAAGGAGGACCTGGAGAAGACGGCGCGCGAGCTGTCGGCGATGCTGTCGGCGCGCGTGGGGGGCGCCGCCTACGTGAGCGTCAACAAGGGGCTGGTCACCCAGGCCGCGGCGGCCATTCCGGTGGTCCCACTCTACATCAGCCTGCTCTACAAGGTGATGAAGGAGGCCGGGACCCACGAGGGGACGGCCGAGCAGATCGCGCGTCTCTACCGCGACCACCTCGGGCCCGGGAAGACGCCGCGGACGGACGCCGAAGGGCGCATCCGCATCGACGACTGGGAGCTCGAGCCCGGCGTGCAGGCGCGCGTCTCCGCGCTGTGGGCCCAGGTGAACACCGAGAACCTGGCCACGCTGTCCGACTACGCCGGGTTCCGGACCGGCTTCCGCAACCTGTTCGGCTTCGAGGTGCCGGGCATCGACTACGCCCAGCCCGTCGAGACCGACGTCAAGCTGGACTAGCGCGGGGGCTCCGCGCTAGTCCCACCCGGAGTTACTTCGGCATCGGCTCGTCGTCGGACGACGAGTCCTTCTTTTTCTTCTTCTTGGCCGGCTTGTCGCCGGCGTCGTCGGCCTTGTCGGACTTGGCCTTGGTCTCCTTGGCCGGCTTGTCGCCCTTGTCGCCCTTGTCGCCCTTGTCCGCCTTGTCGCCCTTGGCCGGCTTCTCCTTGTGGGGATGCTTGCGATCGGGCGCCGGGTTGATGTCCTCGGGCTCGGGCTGGTTCTTGACCTCTTCCTTCGCCGACAGGAGGCGGAACTCGATGCGGCGGTTCTTCTCCTGCCCTTCCTTGGTGTCGTTGTCGGCGATCGGCTTGTCCGGCCCGTAGCCGACGGTCCCGATCCGCTTCTCGTCGATGCCGGCGGAGACCAGGTAGTCCTTCACCGCCTCGGCGCGCTTGCGCGAGAGCTTCATGTTGAACTCGCGCTTCCCCTCGTTCGAGGTGTGTCCCGAGATCTCCACCCGCAGGGCCGGGTAGTCCTTGAACACCGCGACCGCCTTCTTCAGCGTCGGGAACGAGGTGGCCTTGATGTCAGCCGAGTTGCGGCGGAAGTTGATCCCGCCGACGACGCCGCTGAACTGCTTGACCGGCGCCGGGACCTCGTCGGGGCAGCCGTCCTCGTCCTGGTAGCCGTTCTTGGTCTCCGGCTCGTTCGGGCACTTGTCGTCCTTGTCGAGGATGCCGTCCTTGTCGTTGTCGGGATCGGGGCAGCCGTCAGCGTCCTCGAACCCGTCCTTGTCCTCGGCGTCGTTCGGGCACTTGTCCTTGTCGTCCGGGATGCCGTCGTTGTCGGCGTCCTCGACGGGGCAGCCCTCGCGCTCGGGCGGGCCGGCCTTGTCCGGGCACTTGTCCTTGCGGTCGACGATGCCGTCGCCGTCGGTGTCTTTGTCGGGGCACCCCTGGTTCTCGCGCGGGCCGGCCTGGGTGGGGCACTTGTCCTCGCTGTCGGGGATGCCGTCGCCGTCGGTGTCCTTCACCAGCGGCACCGCCGGCGGCGGCGGGGGCGCCGCGTGCCCACCCAGCGTCACGCCGATCCCGAGGGTCAGCTCGTAGTCGGCAGAGTAGGTGTTGGTGCCAGTGTTCGGCGCGGCCAGCACGCGGCCGTCGAGGCGGAGGTGGAAGAGATCATTGAGCGCGTACTTCACGCCGGCGCCGACGTAGAAGTTGGCGTCGGTGTCTCCGGTATGGATGTAGAGCTGGTTGTTACCCGGCGGCGTGCTGGCGAGGACGCTCGAGCCGCCGATGCCGGCCAGGACGAACGGCGTGACGGCGCCGCCGGCGATCGCGCCGGGCGCGATGTTGAACCGCAGGTGGATCCGCTCGGCGCTGATGAGGACGCTCTGACCTCCCTTGTCGTCCTTGCTGGGAATCAGCAGCGCTTCGCCCTCGATCACGAACATGGGGTGCAGCACCAGACCGGCGCGCACGCCGAACGCCACCGCGTTGTTCGGGCTCGAAGACAGGGGACTGTCGGGCGTCCCCAGCTCGAGATCCTTCGCGAACCAGTGATAGCCGCCGGTCAACCCGAGCTCGACCTTCACCCCCTCGCCGCTCTCGCCCGCCGTCGCACGTGACGCCGTGAACCAAATGCCAGCGCCGACGAGAAGTGCCAACCCGAAGCGCGAACCCCTACGGAAGGTCTGTGCCATCGCGCCCCACTATAAACCCGTTTGGCTCACTGCGAAAAGGCCGCAGCGGCGGCCGGATGCGAATCGCGCGCTCGATGTAGGGGGCTCGACGTCGCCGTCGGAGGCGGTCGTCGTACGTGGTTACGTGTGTGGGTGTTGTCTCCGCACGGAGGAGCGCGCTATAAGCTCTCCGCCCTCGCCCGGGTCCTATTTTCGTGGTTCCAAACCGAGGAGAACTCATGATTCGGTCCGCTGCCAAGCTCACCACCGCCCTGTTCCTCTTCGCCGCGATCTCGATCGGCGCGGCCGGGTCGGTCCGCGCCGGCGACGAAGGGAAGTGCACCATCGCCACCAAGCCGGACACGCCGACCGGCAAGGCGTGCGCGAAAGGCGGCCGCGCCGAGGCGAAGAAGGTGATGAAGGAGATGGTCAAGGTCGCCAAGACGAACGGCCAGAAGTTCACCTGCGACGGCTGCCACAAGGACCTCGACAACTACGCCCTTACCAACACTGCCACCGAGGACTACAAAAAACTCGAGGCGGCCCAGACCAAGAAGTAAGGGAAATCCGGGCGCCGCCAGCAGGCGAAGCGCCGAGGAACGACGAACGATGAAAACGGTCACTGAGTTCTCCGGGATTCTGCTTCGCGAAGCAGCGCAGGTGCGGCGAGCGCACCGTCCGGCGCCCGCCCCGGCGGAGCCGAAAGCCCCCGAGGCGCCGGCGCCGAGCGAGGCCGCGCCCGAGGGGGCGGCCGAGCCCGACGAGGCGGCAGCTTCCGCGGCCGAGCAGCCGGGGCCCGAGGCCGAGGCTGTCGAGGCGGCGGCCGGCGAAGCTCCCGCGGGCGAAGCATCGGCAGGCGACGGTTCCGCCGAGGCGTCCCCCGCCGAGGCGGCAGCTCCGGCCGAGGAATCGCCTGCCGTCGAGGAATCGGCTGCGGCCGAGGCTTCGGCAGAAGCGGCTCCGGCCGAGGGTGCTCCTTCCGGCGAGGCGCCTTCGGGCGAAGCGGCGCCGGCCGAAGCGCCGGCGGCTCCCGCGCCCGACCCGGGCGCCGCGATTGCGGCCGCCGAGATCGAGGCGAAGCTGGGGGTCAAAGAGGACCGGCTGGCCCGCCTGATGGAGGCGCTGGACGTGATCCGCGACCGCGCCGACAACGTGCGCCTCGTGCGCGTCATGAGCGGCGAGGATCCCCCTCCGGGCGCCAAGAAGCAGGGCGACTTCTACTATCTCGTCGACCTCATGCCGCGGTCGGAGCCCCGGCGCGGCGATCGCGACCGTGGCGGTCACGGGCGGCGCGGCCCCGGCGGTCCACGGGGCGGCGGCGGTGGCGGCGGTGGCGGTGGCAAGCCGCACGGCGGCGGCCCCGGCGGAGCCCACGGCCCCGGCGGCAACAAGCCGGGCCGGTTCGAGTTCGGGTCGGGCCCGCGCGGTCGAGATCGTGACGGCGCCGGTGGCGGGGGCGGCCCGATGGCCGGCCCCGGCTGGATGGTCACCAGGGCCCCGGGCGGCGGTCCGGGCGACGGCCGCCGCGATCGGCGGCCCGGTGGTGGCCCCGGCGGCGGGCGCGATCGGCGTCCGGGCGGCGGCCCGGGTGGCGGCCCCGGCGGCGGGCGCGATCGGCGTCCGGGCGGTGGCCCGGGCGGCTTCGGCGGTGGTCCTGGCGGCGGGCGTGGCCCGCGTGGCCCGGGCGGCTTTGCCGGCGGTCCTGGCGGCGGTCCCGGCGGGGCTCCCCGAGAGGCGGGCGGCTTCGGCGGCGGCCCTGGCGGCGCCGAGGCGCGCGGTCCGGGCGGTCCTGGCGGCGGGCGCGATCGGCGTCCGGGCGGGGGTGGTCCTGGCGGCGGGCGCGGTCCGCGCGGTCCCGGTGGCGGGCGCGGGCGTGGCGGCGGTGGTGGTCCCGGGTTCGGGCGTGGCGATCAGGGCGGCGGTCCGCGTCCCGGCGCGCCCAACCGCGACGCCAAGGGATGGCCGATCGCCGACACGAGCGCGATCGATCCCGACCGCGTCGCGCCGGCGCCGAAGGCCTCCCCGGCCCCGGCGCCCAAGCCGGAGCCCGCGGCCAGCGAGCACCCCGGGTCCGACACCCCGAAGTCGTCGTAGTATCGTCGCCCCATGGGGCGCCTTCGTTCGCGGAACAGGGTTCTGCTGGTCGGGGGCGCCTACGCGCTCGGCATCTCGGCGGTCGTCGCCGCGACGGCGGGCGCGCCGACGCCCCCGCCGCCCAAGCTGGTCGCCGAGGCGGGCGTCTCCTACGACGTGCGCGACGCCAAGACCGGCAAACCGATCCCCTGCAAGCTGACCTTCGTCGGCGTCGACGGGACGCGCGATCCGCAGTTCACGCGCGTCGACATCGCCCGCCAGGAAGGGGACGGCGCCATCGCCGCGTTCAACCGGGTGATGTCGCTGACCGGCGTCGGGGTCGCGCGCGTGCCGCTCGGCACCTACGACGTCACGGTGAGCCGCGGGCCGGAGTGGGAGATCTCGACCACCCGCAAGCTGAAGCTCACCGCGCGCGGCGCGACCATCACCGCCCAGCTGGCCCACGTGGTCGACGCCGACGGCTGGCTCTCGGCCGACTTCCACGTCCACGCGGCGCGCTCGTCGGATTCACGCGTGCCGATGCACGACCGCATCTTCGAGTTCGTCGCCGACGACGTCCGGATGATCACCGCCACCGATCACAACGTCATCTCCGACTACGAGCCGCTCATCAAGGAGCTGGACGCCGGCCGCTACATCACCAGCGCCGTGGGCGACGAGCTGACCACGAATGGCTGGGGGCACTTCGGCGCTTTTCCCCTACCGCGAGACATCGAGCGCGCCGGCGAGGGGGCCGTCCTGGTGCACGGCCGCCGGCCCGACGACTTCTTCAAGGACGTGCGGCGCGACGCGCCGGGCGCGATCATCGACGTGCACCACCCGCGCATCGACGCCGAGATCGGGTACTTCGACCTGGGGCAGTTCGACGCCCGCAGCGACAAGGCAGGGCGGGCCGGGTTCTCCTGGGACTTCGACGCCCTCGAGGTGATGAACGGCTATCAGGACCCGGTCCGGCGCAGCGTCGATCGCACCGTCGACGACTGGTTCGCGCTGCTCAACCACGACCACCTGGTGACCGCCACCGGTAACTCCGACACCCACCACCTGACCTTCAACATCGGCGGCTACCCGCGCAACTACGTCAAGCTGCGCGAGGCGCAGCCCGAGCGCGTCGACGCCAAGGACGTCGCCAACGCGATCAGGTTCCACCACACCTTCATCACCACCGGCCCCTTCGTCTCGCTGCTGGTGAACGGTGGGACCATCGGCGATCTCGTGCCGGCACGCGGCGGGAAGGCCCACGCCGAGATCACCGTGCAGGCGGCCCCCTGGGTCTCGGTCAGCCGCGTGATCCTCTACCTCAACGGCGTGGAGGCCAAGCGATGGACGGTGGCGCCCGGCGCCGACGCCGTTCGCTTCAAGGAGAGCATCGATCTCACCACCCCGCGCGACGGTTACGTCGTGGTCCGCGTCGACGGAGACAAGCCGATGACGCCCGTGGTGGGCGACGGCAAGACCTTCACCGCCTACCCGTTCGCACTCAGCAACCCGGTGTTCCTGGACGTCGACGGCGACGGGAAGTACCGCACCGGCTTGCCCCACGGGCACGGGACCTAGCCCGTCCCGGCGCGCGGCCTCAGGGCGTGCTGGCCGTCGAGGTGCTGGCCGGCGTCACCAGGTACTGGGTCACGTAGGTGCCCCGGCTGGTCATGAAGTAGACGACCTGCTGCTGGTACATCGCCACGTCGGCGTCGCTGTACGGCTTCTTGCTGTCCATCGAGACGTAGGGCGCGACCTGCGCCGCGACCCGCTGCGCCTCGGCGTCCCAGCCGACCTGCTGCGCCTTTCCCTGCAGCTCCATCAGCTGGCTGCTGAGCTGCTGGAAGCACGACGGCGTGCGGGCGCAGTCCTTGGCCAGCCGCGATTTCAGCTGGGCGATGAAGTCGAAGTCGCTGGTCCCGAACGCGTCGTTGATCCCTTGCGGGATG
>Ga0070734_10002384_pt1 | contig 23039 bp, 19 predicted proteins | sample Coa_R1_8_FD_66444 | JGI IMG/M metagenome (GOLD analysis project Ga0070734, IMG submission 66444) | Surface soil microbial communities from Centralia Pennsylvania, which are recovering from an underground coalmine fire - Coalmine... | ecosystem: Environmental > Terrestrial > Soil > Unclassified ...
TGCCCTGATCGATCACTTTGAGGGTATCCGTGGGGCCGATCAGCGCCAGGGTGATCTGGAGGCCGCCCGTGCCGAAGCCCCGTGCGATGGGCATCTCGCGGGAGGCGAACGGGACCTGATAGCCGGGAATGCAGACCGCCTTGAGGCAACTGCGGCGGATCTCTTTCTTGGCGGCTTCGTCCAGCAGCCCGAACGCATAGCCCCGGCGCTGCTCCACGGGGCGGGGTTGCAACGCCGTCATACCTTCACCTCCCTCTTGCCCACAACGGCTTCCGCAGCCTGCGCCTCCGCCTCCTTGGCCAGGCTCTGCTTGGCACGCAATTGTTCCAGGCCCGCCTGGAAGGTGACGTAGTGGGGCAGCTTGTAGTGGATGCAGAAGCCCATGGAGTCGAGGCCATCCACGTGCATCAGCACGAACTCCGGGTCCTCGGCAGGAGCCAGTTTGCCGCCTCGACGCCCATTCACCAGCGCCCGGTCCAGGACCGCCATGCTGATGGCTTTCACCTCGTTGTGGCCGAAGCAGGCGGCATAGCCCAGCCCCAACTTGGGCGTCTTCCGGTCCGCGCCCGGTCCCGCGCCGGTGATGATCTCGCACTCGGTCATCAGGACTTCGCCAATCTCGATGGGCACTCCCGTCACCGGGTGGGGCGCTTCGATGGGCAGATAGCCGACCCGCAGCTCCCCGACGGTCGGATGGACGCTGCCGTAGCCGCGCATGCTGGAGTAGGCCAGCGCCAGCAGGGAACCGCGCTGCCCCCGGCTGAGGATGGAGAGCGCGGCGGAGCGGGGCATGGGGAAGACAAAGGGCTCGCGGGTGATGTCGTAAGGCGGCTCTTCGCTCGGCGCACAGTCCTCGACCAGCCCCTGCGCGCGCAGAAAGTCTACCACCTTCGGGAAGGTGTCCAGTTCGGCATCGGTCTCCAGGCCCTCCATCCAGTCCGCCAGCGCATTGCGGAAGGCTTCGGGCGTCTCCTCCATCAGGCTGAAGTTAAAGAGCCGCTGGGTGTAGTCCGGGGTCGGCCCCAGCATCTGCCCGCCGGGGATCTCCTTGAAGGCGGCGCTGATACGGCGGATGAGGCGCATCTTCGAGGTATTCAACTCCGGCAGGATGCCGATCCGCGGGCGTGTGGAGCGGAACGCCCGAAGGAAAAAAGCGGCCTCCAGCGTATCGCCCAGGCTCTGCTTCAGGGCCAGCGACGCCAGTTCGGGATCGTACAGCCCGCCCTCGCTCAGAACTTCGCTGTGGAGAAAGTGCAACTGGTTCTCGATCACGTCCAGGCGCAGCGGCGGCTCGCCGTTCTCCGCGCCCCGTGTCCGCAGCACTTCCAACTGGTTTTTGGCCTCATGGATCGCTCCCCGGCCTCCCTTGATCGCTACATATGCCATCGTTGCTCCTATTCTGTTTGCCTAACCCGGCTGGTCCTTGGCAGGGCTGCGACCCGGAAGCGGTCGCATAAGAAGAGATCTACGCCCTCCGGGAAGTTGGAGACCCACGCGTCACGGCGCGCAAACCAGGCGGGATCGAAGCCGGTGAGGCGTAGTTCCGCCTGATGCTCGATGCCTGGCCCCTCCAGCAGGAGGGTCAGCGGCCCCTGTCCGACCTCGACGCCGCTTAAGATCAGGGTGGCCGAATCGTCCGGTCGGTAGAGGCTGCCCAGCTTCGGCGTGTAGTCCGGCAGGGGCGGGCGCTCCGCCGCGTGGAGGATATAGTCGGCGAGGTCGGGGGCGATGCAGGGCGCATTCAGCATGCCCCGCTCCCGCGCGTCCAGCCGCCCATCGGGGTCCGAGAAGGTCACGATGTCGTCTATCAGGCAGGCCAGGATGCCCAGTTCCGCCCGGCTCTCGCCGAAGGCGTCCCGCAGGTCCAGCACCCGGCCCGGATAGCTCATCGCGTCCAGCAGGACCCGATAGCCCCGCTGCTGGCTCTCCGGTCGCCAGACCGGTTCTACACTCACAAGGTTCACTATTCGTCATCCTCATTTAGAAGTGAGAAGTTGACGCGGCTGCGCGTCAGCATCGTTTTGCGGATGCGCGCCTGATGGCGCAGGCGCTCCAGCCCTTCGGCCACCTGTCCCGCCACGTCCTCCCAGCCGGAGAGGCGGTGGGTCAATACGCCGTCGCAGAGCGCCAGAGCGTCGGCGAAGTCGGCATCGTCGGCCATGATAAGCGCCGCGCCCTGCACCGTCGTGCCGTCGGGCGTTTCGATCTCCAGGTGGCTGGTGGAGAGCGGGAGTTCGCCCAGATAGAAGGTCTGCTTCTGGACCGATTCCCGCAGGGGCAGCAGCGCCAGCCCCGCCTGGGAGACGGCCAGGGGCCGCACCGTGTGGGTCTCCGCCAGTCGGCCTGCCAGCGCGAACACCTCCGGTTTCGGGAGGGCCGCCAGCGCGACCGTCCACTGCGGACGCGCCGCAAACACTTCGTCATAATCCGTCATTTGATCAACCTCGTGCGCACGATTTGAGTGACTCGCTCCAGGGCAAACGCGGTCAGGAACATGATGAGCAGCACCGTGGAGACATGCCCATAGTCGTACATATCCCAGCGCCCCTTCAACTCCATCCCGATACCGCCCGCTCCGACCACCCCGATGGCGGCGGCGGAGCGCACATTCCGCTCCAGGATATACTGGACATACGCCAGATACTGCGGCAATACCTGCGGCAGGACCGCAAAGCGGAGCACTTTCAGTTTGTTGGCCCCCAGGCTGCTGAGCGCCTCCTGCGGCCCCTTGTCGGCGTTCTCGATGTCGTCGGCCAGGAACTTGCCCAGAAACCCCGACGTGTTGAACGCCAGCGTGATGACCCCCGCGATGGCCCCGAAGCCGAAGATCATCACGCAGATCAGGGCCAGGATCAGGTCGGGCGTCGCCCGCGTAAAGCTAGTCCACCCTCGCGCCAGGCTATAGAGGAGCCGGTTGGGCGCGTAGTTCCGGGCCGCGAAATACGCCTGCGGGATCGCGACGAGCAGCGCCAGCAGGGTGCCCCAGACGGCGATCTCGATGGTCTGGAGCATCAGCCATAAGACCGTCTTCAGATAGCCGAACGGATCGTAGAGAAAGTCGCGGGTGTCCACCGTCACCCACTTGTTCTCCACGGCATGGTACTCTGTGATCGGCTCGCGCACGATGTGCGTAAACGGCGGCAGGCGCTTCGGGTCGAAATTCTCGACGCGCGTGGTGTCGGTCTTCTCCCAGAGCACCAGCGGGAACAGGCCGCTGACGAAGCGCCGCACGGCGGGTCCGATCTCCGACTGCTTACTCAGCCCCATCGATTCGCCCACGCCGGAGAGCAATAGTCCGGGCAGGCGCGTCAGGTCGTTGCGCTTTGCCGACCAGCCGAGCAGGAGCGAGAGCACCAGGGCGAGCCCGATCAGCTTGAGGCTGATGGGTGGCAGCAGGCGCCACTGGTCGGCATCGCGCTCCGGAGGCGGTATGGGTTGCGGCGACGTTGCGGTGACCGACATGATATCACCCCACGGCTGCGGTCTGCGCGCTCTGCAAAGTCCGGGCCAGCGGCGCGGAGAGGGCGTCTGCATCGCCCGCCGGCAGGGCGACAGGCGTCGTGTGCTGATAGACCGCCTCCTGGCGGTGCGCATCGAACGCGGAGGGGACGTCGTCGAAGACGATCTTCCCGGCCCGCATGCCCACCACCCGGTCGGCGTACTGGAGCGCCAACTCCACCTGATGCAGGCTACAGACAACGGTGGTTCCGGACTGGCGCGACGCCTCTTTCAGCAGCGCCAGGATGGTATGGCTGGTGTTCGGGTCGAGGCTGGCCACCGGCTCATCGGCCAGCACCAGGGCGGGTTCGAGCAGGAAGGCGCGGGCAATCGCCACCCGCTGCTGCTGCCCGCCCGAGAGATCCATGGCCCGCCGGTAGAGATGGAGCTCCTTCAGCCCGACCTGCTCCAGCAGCCGGCAGGCTCTGCGCAGATAGGGCTGCGGAAAGAGGCCCAGCAGGGCGCGTAGCGTCGAGATCCGGGGCAGCGCGCCGGTCAGCACATTCGTCAGCACGGTGGCCCGTGGGACCAGGTTGAACTGCTGGTGGATCATGGCGATCCGGGGCTGGATGTGCTTCAGGTTCGCCCGGTTCACCTCCAGATCCTCGAAGAGGATGCGTCCGCTCGTAGGCATCAGCATGCCATTGAGCAGCCTCAACAGGGTGGACTTGCCCGCGCCGCTGGCGCCGAGCAGGACGCAGAATTGGCCTTGTGGCACGTCCAGATCCACGTTGTCTACCGCGACCGTACCGTCATCATACCGTTTTGAAACGCCGCAAAAGCGCAACAGAGGATCCTGGGTGAATTCCATCTCAGTTCCTCCCGGCGTTCTGTGGCGTTGCGGCCTTCCTGAGCATGGCGGCTTTCAGGTCATCCGTGACCTTCACGGTGAAATCCGCGACCCGCTCATAGTCCGCATCGGTGATGGTGGTATCGAAGCTTTCGAGCGGCCTGCCGTCGGATCCCCGCAGGCCATTGGGGCCGAGGTTGGGGTTGTGCGCCAGGTCGCGGAAGGCATCGCGCAGCATCTGCTTGGTCTTTGCCGGTAGTCCGGGATACATCGCGATGGGGGAGCCGGGAATGTGTTCGGTCTGGGCAATGATTTTGAACTTGGTGGGGTCCAGGATGCCGTTCTTGACCGCCGATTCGTAGGCGGTGATCTCTGCGCAACTGGCATCCACCTTGCCTGCCGCCAGCGCCGCCATCGAGTTGGCGTGGCTGCCGGTGAGAAAGACCTTGGCCAGATCACGCGAGGGGTCTACACCGGCATTGAGCATCATGGCGCATGGGTAGTTGAAGCTGGAGGTGGAGTTGACGTCCCCGAAGGCGACCGATTTGCCTTTCAGGTCGGAGATGGCGTTGATACCGGAGTCCTTGCGGACAAAGATCGCGCCATCGTAGTAGGAGTGGCCGCTTCGGACGGCGACGGCGAGCAGTTCCGCCGCCCCCCGCTTCTTGGCCTGGAGGTAGATGTACGGCCCCATATAGGCGAGGTCGCCTTTGCGTGTGACCATCCCCTCGACCACGGAGGCGTAGGAGTCGGCAGCCTTGGCTTCAAAGTGGAGGCTAGTGGAGGCGGTGATGGCGTCGAAGGCAGGCTTCATCCCGCCGAGCAGGTTTCCGGCGGAGCGACCCGGCGCGGGCAGGAGGATCAGGACCAGCGGATGTTCGGCGCTGCCGTCGCGCAGATTGTCCGAAGGGACCGTCGTTGCGGCAGCGGCGGTCGTCGGGACGGGCTTCGGGTCGGATGCAGGCGGCGTGGCGCTGCATCCTATCAGGCAATAGAGCGATAATAGCAACCAGGGCCAGGCAGCTCGTAGCGTAAGGACCATCCCTATCCTCCGTTTCGAACCGAGGTCAGAACCACTTCTCCGACGACGTCCCCTATTTTAGAGCCTGATGTTTATGCCAGGATTAAGGGATGATTAAGATTGCGTTAAGAACGCAAAAAAGTTCTGGAGGCTTGAACAAAACCCCAGGACCGTGTGTCTTAAATGTGAATGGATGAGATAGAAGTGTGAAGGATCGCCCGCATAACCGATCCCAAAGGAAAGCGATGTCCGCCATGCCGGAACCTGTCAATACTCTGTTCGATGCCGAGATCATCCGGAACTATGTCCAGGCACACTATCCGCTGGACGCGCTCATCGGCTGCGAACTGATCCGGCGCGGCTTCAACGACACCTACCGCGTCGCCACCGCGACCGGCGCATATATCTTTCGCGTCTATTTCAACGCCAAATACTACATCGAGGGCGAAGGCGACTTTCGCTTCGAACTGGAGATGCTCGACTTCCTGGCGGGGCAAGGGGTTCCTGTCTCCGCGCCCATCCAGCGCAACGACGGGGATCTTCTGGGCACGCTGCCGCAAGGAGAGGACGTGCGCTACGGGGCTCTTTTCCAGTACGCGGAGGGCAAGGAGCGAGAGCCGCTCTCGGTCGAGCGGGCCACGGCCCTGGGCACGGCGCTGGCGAAACTCCACGTCGCTGCTGACCGCTTTCAGCCCGCGCATCGCCGCTACCACTTAAACCTGGAGTACCTGGTCGAAAAGCCTGTGGATCAGTTACGCGCGGCTTTTCGACGGCACGGACGCGAAAGCGATCTGGATTTTCTCATGCCTTTCCTGGAGGCGTGGCAGGAGCCGGTGCGCCGTCTACCGGTGACACCGCCCGCCTATGGTTTCATCCACGGAGACCCGCACAACGGCAATATCCGCTTTACAGACGACAATTGTCTCACGTTTTTCGATTTCGACCACGGGGGGTACGGCTGGCGGTCCTACGATCTCTCCGTCTGCAAGCTGGGCTGGCCCGAGGAAGTCTGGAACGCCATGCTGGCAAGCTATCAGGCAGTGCGCCCGCTCTCACCGCAGGAGTTGGAGGCGATCCCGGCCTTCCGGAAGATCCGCCCGATCTGGGATCACGGCGACATCCTGGCGATCATTCCGGCCTTGGGCAAACCGCCGCCGGACAACGCCTACTGCGACAGCCTCCTCGAAGGGTTCCGCCGCCTGGCTGGTATCTAGCTGGAGCCGAAGTAAACACAAAATATTCTAATCAAGCCAGAATATCTTTGATAAGCGTCCCCTCTACGTCGGTAAGGCGGAAATCGCGCCCGGCGTAGCGGTAGGTGAGGCGCTCATGATCCATACCCAACAGGTGCAGGAGGGTAGCCTGCAGGTCGTGGACCTGCACCGGGTTTTCGGCGATGTTGAAGCCCAGGTCGTCGGTCTTGCCATAAGAGATACCGGGTTTGACGCCCCCGCCCGCCAGCCACATGGTGAACGCCTGGGGATGGTGGTCGCGGCCCGCATTGCGTCCGAGGGCCGCATTGGTCTCGCCCATGGGCGTGCGTCCAAACTCGCCGCCCCAGATCACCAGGGTGTCCTCCAGCAGGCCCCGCTGTTTGAGGTCTTTGACGAGCGCGGCGGAGGCCTGGTCGGTCGCGCCGCAGTTGCCTTTGAGGTTGCCGACCACGTCGGAGTGGGCGTCCCAGCCCTCATGGTAGATGTTGACAAACCGGACGCCCCGCTCGATGAGGCGGCGGGCCAGAATGCAGGCGCGGGCGAAGGAGGGCTTGTCGGGGTCCGCGCCGTACATCGCCAGGGTCTCCTTCGATTCGGAGCGGAGGTCCATCAGTTCCGGCGCGCTGGTTTGGAGGCGGTAGGCCATCTCGTAGGAGGCGATGCGGGCCAGGATCTCCGGGTCGCCCTCGGAGGTCAGTTCCTGGCGGTTCAACTGGCCGATCAGGTCGATGGTATCGCGTTGTAATTTCGTGTCTATCCCTGCGGGGCGGGTCACATCCAGGATGGGGTCGCCCTGGTTGCGCAGGCGCACGCCGCTGTAGATGGTGGGCAGGAAGCCGCTGGACCAGTTGGCCGCGCCGCCGCTGATGCCCGCCCCGGTGGACATGACTACGAACGCAGGCAGATCGCGGGTCTCCGCACCCAGGCCATAGACCGCCCACGAGCCGAAGCTGGGGCGCCCGGGCTGAGCAAATCCTGTATTGAGGAAGAGTTGAGCGGGGGCGTGGTTGAACTGGGTGGTGGTCATGGACTTGATAAGGCAGATGTCGTCCACCACTTCGGCCAGGTGGGGCAGCATCTCGGAGAGCTCCGCGCCCGACTGCCCGTATTTTGCAAACTTGAAGCGTGGCCCCAACACGGCGGCGTCCGGGCGGATGAAGGCGTAGCGCTGATTTCCGATGACGGAGGGCGGAATGGGCTTGCCTTCGTACTTCGCGAGATCCGGCTTGTAATCGAAGAGGTCGAGTTGGCTGGGCGCGCCCGCCATAAAGAGGTGGATGACGCGCTTCGCCTTCGGCGCAAAGTGGGGCTTCTTGGGAGCGAACGGGTTGATGGCCGCGTCGCCCTTGCCAGGTCCCGGACCACTCTGCGCCAAAGCCCCGCCGCTGGCGAAAGCGTCCGTCAGCAGGGAGGCCAGGGCGATCTTGCCGATCCCCACCCCGCACTCCCGGAAGAAGTGGCGTCGCGCTCTATGTAATTGGATAGCGTCCTCTGGGTTCATGGTTTTATCTCTTCCTCGATTCGATACGGAGTTATGACAGCTCGGCCAACGGGACCTCGACGATATGTCCGCCCTGGTCGCGCAATTCCGGGAGTTCGATGCCCTGTTCGGCCAGCAGGATGGAGAGTTGACCGCCGTGATGGATGTCATGAGCCATAATCCGCCAGATCACCCATTGGCGGGGAATCGCATACGTTTTACCGCCGTAGGGCTGCAGGAATGTCTTCGTGAGATCGTCGATAGTCCATTGCGTCAGGGTGTTTTCGATCATCTGCCAGCTGGCGTTCAACCACCGGACGATCTCATCCGCACTCTCCCCAACGGCACTGTCCACCGGACCCCACGGTCGCCAAAAGGGAGCGGCCTGCTCGACGAGTTCGGCGCTCCCCTGCGCGCCCATGCGATGGAACCAATCAATCCGCCCGAAGGCGATATGCGCCGCGATATCGCCGACAGAACGCTCGAGTTGTGTCGGGCGATAGACCAACTGCTCCCTGGAGAGAGGGGTAATCGCGTTCACCAGACTTATCTGGTAACCATCCCAACCGCTATACACAGACATCAGCGAAGAAGCGTCTGCATTCATGCCGAAATTCCTTTCGTGAACGCATCGAGGCATTTTGGCCCATGACGCGGTGCCATGGGCTAAAGCCCTTCGCTGCGGGCCTTCCGGTTAAGCATCGGCCTTCGCCGACGCGTACAATCCGTCAGGTAGTTCGTGTCCACGCAGGCGAAGGTCGCACCTGCGGTGCAGTCCAAATTCGCTATCCTAACGCGAATTTGGCCGCAGGCCCGCAGCGAGGGAGTTCACTCCCTTGTGCGCCAAAAAGCGGTCACGATGAGATGTATTTGACCCCTATTCCGATTTCTTACGCTCCGCTTCTACGGTGCGCTCCAGAAGCTGAAGCTTCTTCTCGGCATCCTTCTCCGCCCGGCGGTGCGCTTTGAGATCCGGCCCCTGCTTCTCCTGTTTGCCTCGCAACAGGGCGCGCACCCCCGCCACAATCAGGGCGCAGATACCTACCAGGATGGCGAGCCGGATCAGCAGGCCCAGTGCTGAGGATAGGACCAGGATCAGCGCGACCAGCAATACGATGGCGAACAGGATCTGCAGGAAGAGTTTCATGGCATCAACCGAGTAGGGAGGCGATATAGTTGATCTGGCCCTCATGGTACGACATATTCCATAAGGGATAGGCGATGATCTGAGCCAGCGTCATCGGCCCCCAGGGAAACTGCACCTCGATGTTCAGGTCGGCATCCGGGACGGCCTGGATCACCGAACAGATCTTCTCGGTGTTCTCCTTCAAAAGGGCTTGCGCCCGATCCCAGTTCTGAGCCAGTGCGTCCTTGGCGTTCGTAAACGCCGAAAAATCGTAATTCGTCGGGAAGGAGCGGCTCACGATCACATCCGCCGTGCTGCCATTGAGTATAGCGCATTCGGCATACTGATCCAGCGCGGTGCGGGCGGTCTCCGCGGGCCTCCAGTTGCGTTTGTCTTCGGGCAGGCGAAGCAGCGCGGCTTCGAGATCTGCGGACGCTTTTCGGGTCGCGCCGACAAGAAATTCCTGCATAGATGGCATCGAGATTTCTCCTTGCTAATAGATGTGTTATCGTTTGGTAATGACCTCATCGAGGTTGAGAAGCGAGCGGGCCAGCACCGTCCAGGCGGCGCGCTCATTGACATCGCCCTCGCCCATCCCGGCGACAGCGGCGGCATCCAGTTCCTTCTTCTCGAAGCGCTGCTTCTGCGCCGAGTAGAACGCCACGATATGGGCCTGCTCCTCCGTGGAGGGCGGGCGGGTGACGCAGCGGCGGAAGAGGTAGGCCGCCTTGGCTTCGGGCGTGCCGGGACGGGCCGTCAGTAGCTTGCCGAGGGCCTGCGACGCCTCCATAAAGACCTGGTCGTTGAGCAGAGTGAGCGCCTGCAGGGGCGTGTTGGAGACATCGCGACGGGCCACGCAGACCTCGCCGCTGGGCGCGTCGAAGGTCTGTAACATGGCGTAAGGGGCAGACCGTTTACTGAAGGTGTAGAGGCCGCGCCGATACCGGTCCTCGCCCTGGCTGACGTTCCAGGCCAGCGGGCCGTATGCGCCCTCCGAAGAGACGCCGGGCGGCTGCGGCGGGAAGACGCTGGGGCCGCCGAGCTTATGCGAGAGCAGGCCGGAGATCGTGAGGGTCGAATCGCGGACAAGTTCGGCCTCCAGGCGAACCCGTGGGCCGCGCGCCAGCAGCCGGTTCTCCGGATCGCGGGCCAGCAACTCCGGAGTGACCTGCGACGACTGGCGATAGGTCGCGCTCGTCACGATGAGGCGGTGCATCTTCTTGAGCGACCAGCCCTCTTTGCGGAATTCGACCGCCAGCCAGTCCAGCAGTTCGGGGTGCGTCGGCGGGTCGCCCATATAGCCGAAGTCCTCGGTGGTGCGGACGATCCCCCGTCCGAAGATCGCGGCCCACTGCCGGTTCATCGTGACGCGCCCCACCAGCGGATTGGTGTCGGAGACCAGCCAGCGGGCGAAGGCGAGCCGGTTCGCCGGAGCGCCCGGCGGCAGTTGTGGCAGAATGGCGGGCACGCCGGGCATCACCGCCTCCTCCGGCTGCAGAAACTCGCCCCGATGGTGGATATGGGTGACGCGCGGATTGCTCTCCGGGCGCTCGGTGAAGATGAGCGTGGTGGGGTAGGCGGGCTCCTGGCTCCGCAGCTTTGCGATCTCGGCCCGCTCGCCCTGAAGCTCCGGCGCGACCGAGAGGAAGTGCTGCCGCAACTGCTCCTGTTGGGCTGCCGTGCGCTGCGCGGAGGGAATGAGCAACAGGTCCTCAATATCCGGAGGTAGGTCGGCCTGCGCGGGGCGCATATCGGAGGTGGCTGAGATGCGGAAGTGGCCCAGATCGGAGGCGAAGTAGCGCTCGAACAGCAACTGGAGGGAGAAGGCGTCTGCCTTCAGCGGCTCGCTCAGGCGGAAGACCGCGATGGTCGTCTCGCCCTGCCTGCCGTTGATGGACCAGCCACTTTCGGGGTCGCCATCGATCGCCGCCTTGGCATCGGTGCCCCCGCTCTGGGTCGCGGAGGCGAACTTCACCGGCTTGCCTCCGACCGTCAGGGTAAACTCGCTCAGCAGGAAGTCGCCGAAGCCACCCTCATAGAAGGTGCGACCCGGCCCATGGCCAGGCAAGTGCTCGTCCGGCAACGCCTCCAGCCGGATCGCCGTGATCGGCCCCCCCTCGTTGCGAAAGTCCAGGTCGTAGATGTCGCGCTTGGTCTCGTCGCCGCTGACCAGGATCGAGCCGTCGGACTGGAGGGTGAGCAGCGGCAGGTTGCTCTGCATCTTGACCGGGCGGAGCGCCCGCCAGCGGACCGCCTGTCCCTCCGCCGTTTTGAGCCAGGCAGCGAACTTATGCTCCAGGCCCTCCTGGCGGCGGACCTCCAGCGGACGCGGGTTCGCCTCGACCTGGCCTAAGCTGAGCCGGAAGCGCCCGATGGTGTGGTGTCCGCCATAGTCCTGGTGGAGTTGGAAGGTCCACTGCCCGCCCGCCGGGAGGTGGATCGGTTTCTCCATATAGAAGGTCGCGGCGCGGGCGACGTTCCACTGCCCCGGCCCCTGAATGGCCCAGCCGGTCTTGGCGTTGCCGTCCAGGGCGTTCTGGGCCGGGAAGCCCTCCTGCGCAAAGTCGGCCTCCGCGCGGGTGAAGTGGACCGTGATGGGTTTCGCCACGCCCTCTTTCAGCGCGACGGTCGCCTCAAATTCCGTCAGCACAAAGTTGCCGTGTGGGGTGCGGCCCGGCCCATTGGCGCCCAGCGAGGGGTCGGGCAGGGTCTCCAGGCGTACTGCACCGATGTCGGTGAGCGCGCTGTCGAGCGTGACCGTATAGGAATCGGTGTCCGGATTGATTCCCGAAAGGCGCACCGAGTTGTCGGGCAGCGTCTCGGCCTTGGCTCCGGAGACCGTCTTAACATCGCGGGGCGTGAGCGGCGACCAGCGGACCGTATCCTCCGGCGGGAACCTCTCGGCCAGATGCGCCAGCCGCTCCGCGACCTGCGCCTCGATCTTCCCGCGCTGCGCGGCGATGTCCGGCTTGGAGACATCGAACATCGGCTCGTCGGCATTGTCCAGGAAGGCCATGGTGCGGTAGTATTCCGTCTGGGTGATGGGGTCGTACTTGTGGGAGTGGCACTGGGCGCAGCCCACGGTCAGGCCCAGCCAGACGGTGCCGGTGGTGGCTACCCGGTCGGTCATGGCGTGGAAGCGGTACTCCAGAGGGTCGATGCCGCCCTCCTCGTTCAGCATGGTGTTGCGGTGGAAGCCGGTCGCGATCTTCTGTTCGGGGGTGGCGTTGGGCAGCATGTCTCCGGCGATCTGCTCGATGGTGAACTCCGTGAAGGGCATATCCGCGTTGAGGGCGTTGATGACCCAATCGCGATAGGGCCAGAGGGAGCGGGGGCGATCTTTCTCGTAGCCGTTGGTGTCGGCGTAGCGGGCTAAGTCCAGCCAGCGGCGCGCCCAGCGCTCGCCGTACTGGGGCGAGGCCAGCAGCCGGTCCACCATGCGCTCGTAGGCGTCCGGGCGCTTATCCTGTACAAAGGCATCGGTCTCCTCCGGGGTGGGGGGCAGGCCGATGAGATCCAACGAGACGCGGCGCGCCAGCGTATAGCGATCCGCTTCCGGCGAGGGCTTCAGTCCCTCTCTCTCCAGCCGGGCGAGAATAAAATTATCGATAGGATTGCGGGACCAGGAGGTCTGTTTGACCTTCGGAAGGGGGGCCTGCTTCGGCGGTACAAAGGCCCAGTGGGGCTTATACTCCGCGCCAGCGGCGATCCAGCGGCGAAGGATCTCCTTCTGATCCTCGGTGAGCGTCTTGTTGGCATAGGCGGGCGGCATGATGTCCGCGCCGTGGGAGAAGATGCGCTTGACGAGCAGGCTCTCCTGCGGCTTGCCCGGCGCCAGTGCGCGATGCCCGTTGGCCAGCCGCGCGAGGGCTCCCGCTTGCTGGTCCAGGCGCAGCCCGGCCTGCCGCTGCTTGTCGTCCGGCCCATGGCATTTGAAGCAGTTCTTCGCAAGAATGGGGCGCACATCGCGGTTGAAATCTGGGCTGTCCGCCCTGGTGACTACCGCCAGGGCCATTAACGCCCCTGCCGCCGCCAGTGCCCAGATAGAGCTACGCATAATGAATATCTTTCCTCCCGGCTCACTCTCCATCCTGGAGTGCAAGGGAATGATGAATGGTTTATTGTACCCGAAAGGACGAAGAGGGAAGGCTATTCGTCGCTTAGATGAGGGCATTCACAGCGTGGTGTGCGTATTGAGTACGAATAGGAGTAAGCAAATTGACAGAAAAGCATCTCTTGCGGGCGACCTTTGACGGTCAAGCCCTGCTCTATGACCAGGCGCGTCCGGGGTATCCGGAGGCGCTCATCGAGGACATTATCGCGCTGTCGGGGATACCGGAGGGCGGGCGCATTCTGGAGATCGGGTGCGGCACCGGGCAGGCGACCCTGCCTTTCGCCCAGCGCGGCTACTCCCTGCTGGCCGTCGAACTGGGAGCCAATCTGGCGGAGGTCGCCCGGCGCAACCTGGCAGCCTATCCCCAGGTGGAGATCCGGGTGGGGACTTTTGAAGACTGGCCGCTGCAAGCGCAATCCTTCGACCTGGCGATCTCGGCGACGGCCTTCCATTGGGTCGCCCCGGACATCGGCTATCGGAAGATGGCCGAAGCGCTGCGACCGGGCGGAGCCGCCGCCCTGTTCTGGCACAAGCATGTGTATTGTGAGCAGGAGGAGGGCGGCTATTATGACGCGATTCAGGAGGTGTATCGCCGGGAGGCACCGGAGATCTTTACGGACGGTCCTCTGTTGTATGCGGAGGAGATGACGGAACCGGCGGGCGCAGGGATGGAATCCAGCGGGTGGTTCGGCCCGGTGACCGTCCGTCGTTATCCCTGGGCGCAGGAGTACGATACCGAGAGCTATCTGCGCGTCCTCAACACCTATTCCGACCACCTACATCTACCCGCGACCACCAGGGAGCGCCTCTACAACGGGATCCGCGAGCTGATCGAGACGCGCTTCGGCGGGCGCATCTGGAAGGGTTACCTGTCCCTGCTCTATCTGGCCCATCGGAGATGAGAGGATAACAGATCCGTTGCGGATTACGCCAGCTTCTCCAAGCGGGTTTAGCCCTCATCGGCTGTTTTGAGGGCCTTGGAGGGCTCCTCTGTGCGGGGAAGGATCGGAAGCTGGAACCGGATGGTCGTTCCTTTATGAGATCCGCTGATAATCTGGAGGTCGCCATCCAACAGGAGGGCGCGCTCTCGCATGCCGAGCAGTCCGAAAGAGGGGGAAGCCTCCGGGTTCGTTGCCTGGATCCCAACCCCGTTATCCTTGACCGTCAAAATCAACATCTCTTCCTGTTTCACCACCTGTACCGTGACTTGCGTCGCCTTGGCATGGCGAAGCACATTCGTCAGGCTCTCCTGAACGATGCGAAATACAGCGGTAGTCCGCTCCGGATCCAGGGAGAGGGTATCCAGGTTGGACAGGAAACGGCATCTGATGCCCGTCTGGCTCTGAAAGTCCTTCGTTTGCCACTCCAGCGCCGGGATCAGTCCCAACGTGTCCAGGATGGCAGGCCGTAGCGCCGTGGAGATACGCCGCACCGACTTGATGGTCTGATCCAACTGACCATTCATCGCCTCTATATTTTCCAGCAATATGGCGGGAGAGAGGGCTTTCTGGGGATTCTCTATCCGGCGTCGTAGCGCGGCCAGATGGATTTTGAGGCTCGTGAGCGCCTGTCCCAGATCATCATGGATTTCGCGCGCGACGCGGGTACGCTCCTCTTCGCGCACCGACTCCAGATGGCTGGTGAGCGTCTTCAGGCGCTGCAGCGAATCCTGTAGGCTCTGTTCGGCCCTCTTGCGTTCGGTGATATTCTCCACCATGCCGATGCCGAGCACGGAATCGTCTCCGCCATCGCGCACCAGAGAGACGGTCAATCTTCCCCAAATCACCCCCCCCTCCTTCCGAATGTAGCGCTTTTCAATCTGGTAGGAGTCCCGAACGCCCTCCCTCAACTCCTGATACAGGCCCCAATCCAGGGCAACATCGTCCGGATGTGTAAACTGGGTAAATGCCATACGGCACAACTCTTGCTGGCTATATCCCAACATCTCTTGAAGCGCCGGGTTGCTTACGATCGGATAGCCATTCGTATCCACCAGCGCGATACCGACGGCAGAGCCCGCGAAGATGGCGCGAAATCGCGCTTCGCTCTCCAACCGCTCCGCCTCTGCCCGCTTCCGTTCGGTGATCTCATTGACGATGATGCCGATGCCGACCACCTCTTCCTTAACACGGACCGGATAGTAGCTCGCCAGCCAGTGCCGATCCTCTTTCTCCTCCGCAGAGCTCAGACCGCTGACGTCGTGGTTCAAGATCGTCTCGCCTGCCAGGGCGCGTTGGTAGAGCGGCTCCAGGGCGGGCCAGAGTTGCGGCACGGACTCGCGTACTTCTTTCCCGATATGCGCGACAACCGGCCACGAGTGCATGGCTGCCAGAGCCTCGTTGATCCGGACGTAGCGGAACTCACGGTCCACAAATGCGAAACCGACGGGCGCATTTTGAAACAGTGTCTCCATAAGAGCCAGGTGCTCCTCCGCCGTCGTGCGAATGTCCTGCGTTTCGGCGTTCGGCGTTGGATTTCGGGTAACGTTTCGAAGGCTCATTCAGGATGGCTCCTTTCGTTATCCCTCCGTATCTTCATAAGGGGGGTCGGGGCGCAATAGGGTCTCCGAGGCGTCGCTTTCGTCGGGGTGGGGCCTTTCGGCAGCGGGATGCAGCAGGTCTTTCACCGGCCGGAGGGCGGGACGCAGCAGCATACTCCGCTCCTTTTTCTCCTTCCCCTCCTCGATGGTCCGGATGACCCTCTGGGCTTCACGCGCCAGTTCGGGGCTGGTTCCCGCCTCCGCGCGCTCCAGGCTGCGCAGCGCCGGCAGCAGCGAACGCAGGGGCTGGCTGCGGGCCGCGATCCGCCGCAGCGCCGGCAGTGCGCCCTGATCGCCGATCCGCTCGAATGCCCGCACCAGGAACCACCCCACAAGCTCGCCGTCCGTCCACTGGCTGCGCCGTTCCGAAAGGCGGATCAGGTAGGGCAGTGCGCGGGGATCACGGAGGTAGTCCAGGGCGGGCAGCAGGTCCTGGCGCGTGGTCGCTTCGGGGCCTCCCAGCGCCGACCAGAGGGGGAAGAGCGCATCGGGCGACAGTGCGCCCAGCACCGCGCAGGCGGCATCGCGCAAGTCACCGATCTGCCGGACCGAGAGCTGAGGGGTACGCGCCGGCGCGGCAGGGAGGAGGCGCAGCAGGCGCACACCGGCCTCCGCCGTCGCATCGGCGGCGAGCAGGCGGGCCAGCGCCAGCGCCTCCCGGCAGACCTCCGCCTCCTGCTGCACAAACGCGGGGGACGCCTCTTCCGCGCGCAACGCCCCTTTCAGGCGGTCGAGGGCCTCCGTCAGCGTCGCCGCCAATCCCTGCCCGATCCAGGCGGCGAGTTGTAGGGCATCCGGCGGGGGCGGGAGATCGTCCGGAGGCGCGTCGCGGTTCAAGCGAGCGGCGAGCCGCCCGATAAAGGGCGATGTCTCGGCTTTGCCCGTTTCCGGCGCGTAGTCGCAGAGGGCGCACAGCACCGCCAGGCGCGCCCTTCCCTCCTCCACCCAGAGGAGCGCCAGGAGCGCGTCGCGCGCATAGGTGCGGCGCATAGGGCGGCCCCGGTGCAGATCCTGGCGCAGTTCCGCCAGGCGCTGCACCCGCTGCGGTCCGCGCTCCCCAGAGGCGGCGGGAGTATCGTGGGGGCCGGTAGTCATGGCTGCTCATCCGGCGGTTCGGTGGGGCGCAACAGTTTCTCCTCTTCGGCATGAAGGCGCGCCGCATCGGAGGCGGGCCGCAGCAGCGATGCCGGCTCCTCGGAAGTGGTAAGGGAGGGACGAAGCAGGGTCCGATGGTGCTGATTGCGGTTCTGCTGCTCGATCACGCGGATGGCGCGGGAGATCTGGCGGGAGAGCGGCCAGTCGGTGCTCGCCATCTCCCTGCGCACGCGCATCAGGGTCTGGAGGGCGCGCGGATCGGCGATCTGCTCCAGAGCGTTCACAATGACGGTGCGGGTGTCGTGGTGCGGGCACTGCTCCAGGCCGCGCAACAGGTGCGGCACGGCATGGGCGTTTCGGAGCCACTCCACACCCAACAGCATCGCCCCCCGCCGCAACGGCTCGTCGCTCAGCAGGTTGGCCCAGAACGCGCCCATCGCATCGGGGGGCAGGGCATTCAGGGTCTTGGCCAGGGCCTCCTGGATCTGGAACAACTGGGGCTTGGTGAGGTGCGGCGTCCAGACCCCACGATGGTACGCGTAGAGGATGGCGCAGACCTCCGAAGTCAGCAATCCGGCCTGGAGCTGCCGGATGGGCCGGAGCCCTACCGCCAGATAGTCTTCCATAAAGGGGATGGTCGAGGAGGTGCGTATGGCCCGCAGCATCCTCCAGACCGCCGACAGGACCTGGCCGTAGCGGAGGGAGGCCGTCTCCGGGCGCGCCTTATAGCGGCTCATCAGCAGGCGCCAGAAGTTGGCCGCGACCTCCTCCTGCACCAGAGGCAGATCCTCCTCATGGGCGTCATCCGGGGCGTAGAGGGCCTCGGCGGCGGCCAGCGCCGCCGTCAGGCTGGTATCCCAGAGGGAGGTCAGGGTGGCATCCCAACGGGCCGCCACGTCGGGGGGAGGAGCGCTCTCCCCCCGCTCCAGAGAGGCTTCCTGTTCGGTCGGTTCGGAGGCTGCCTGTGCGGCGATTTCCAGGGGGTCCATCACGTTATCCGCCTTGCTCGGTCGTTTCCGAAGCGCTGGGCCGCAGCAGTTCCTCCGACCGCAGTCTGTCGTCGGCGCCGTCGGAGGCGCGGAGCAGGACATCCCGGTTGAGGGTGGAGAGATCGGATGCACGGAGGAGCGAGACCTCCTCATGCCCCTCCGCCTGCTTCATCAGGCGCTGAATGGCGAGCCGGGCCGTCGCCCGCTCCGGGTGGTTCTCATCGCGCACGATGGCGTTGAGCGCGGGCAGGGCGCGCGTATCGCCGATGGCGCCCAGCGCCCGCAGCAGCGGGCGCAGGACAGTGCTGTAGTGCTCCGGCGTCTGATAGTTCAGAGCTTCCAGCAGGAACGGCACTGCGTCCGCATTGCCCATATACGCCATGGTGGCCGCCAGGATCTCCCGGTCCCAGCCCTCCCCTGCCTTCAGCCCCTCCCAGAGGAGCGACAGGCGGGCGGGCGGCAATTCGGCCAGCGCGATCAGCAGCGCCGTGCGCACCTCGTTGCCGCCTATTCGCCCGAATAGATGGAGCAGGTCGAGCAGCGCCCGCTCCGCCTCATAGAAGCCCAGCCGTCCGATCGCCTCACAGACGTCCGCTCCGATGTCTATGACGGCGCGCTGCCGCCCGCTCGGGTTCCGATAAGCGCGGCTCCAGTCGTTCAACCATTCGCAGAGGATCTCTCGGACTTTCTCCCGCACCAGTTCCGGGGTCTCGGGCCGTATCCGCTGCAGCTTGCGCAGCCGGCGCAAGAAGACGGATGGAAACGACATGAATTCCATCGGGTGCATCCCATAGGGCAGGTAGACCCGCGTGGTCAGCATGCAGGCGGCCTTGTAGCGTATCCAGGGCAGAGGATACCATAGCAGTTGGAGCAGGATCGTGGCGGCCTGCTCACGCTCTGCCGTATCCCGGCTGTTATCCAGGATGCGCCGTATCCGCCAGAACGTCAGTGGGCCCTTTGCATCCATAGTGACTACCAGTCCAGCGCTGCCGGGAAGAATTCGGCGATCAGGTCCTCGTAATAGGGGCGCAGGCCGGCGACATCGGGCCGCTCCGCGCTCTTGGAGTAGAGGTCGTAGGGATTGAACGCCCGCACCCAGGGGAGCATCTCGCGGTCATGGTCGTCCATGAGGTGGGCGTATTCGCCCTCCTTATGCCAGGGATAGAAGGAGTGGTAGCGGATCATCGCCAGGGCAGGGGCGGGCAGGTAGTCCCTGGTGACATGATACAGGTATTCATCGTGTCCCCAGGAGAGATGGACGTTATCGAGGCCGCAGCCCTCCCTGTAGATGCCGCAGGGCGTCTGATACTCCGAAACCTGGCTATCGGGGTTGGCATCCAGAAACTCGCGGTAGACAATGGTGGGCGCGTAGGCGCAGCCGGTGGCAAACGTATCCCCCACGACCGCCCACTGCGGCTCGCCGAACAGGCAGAGGATCTTGCCCAGGTCGTGGATCAGGCCGGTGAGGATAAACCAGCGGGGGTGACCATCGCGCCGGATGGCTTCCGCCGCCTGCATGAGATGCTCGATCTGGGAGAGGTCGGTATCGGGATCGCTGTCGTCTACCAGAGTATTGAGAAACTCCATCGCCTCCCAGATCCCCATGCGTCGCTTCGCCTTCGGGCCGTACTCCCGCTTTTTCGCCAGGACGAAGTCGAGGGTCTGGTAGCGATGATTGAGCCGATAGAACTCCTTCACGCTGGCCCGCGCCTCTGCGGCATAGTCACGGAACTGCTCCGCCGTCTTCGTCGTCTTGTTGGCGGTCGCGGCCTCCTCCCGATGGAGGTCATCCAGCGCATCCAGGTCCTGTAAAGGGGCATGAGCGTTCTCACGTTCGCGAATGTCGGTCATCATTTGGTCTCCTCCTGCCCGGACATTCGCCCTTCTCTGCCCCGAGTCCTGCTTGCATCGCATGTTTTGCGCTCCACACGCAAAGAAAAAAGAGGAGCGATGCGCGAAAATATTTCCACTTTTTGCGCATTTACGGAGGTTTTTCGTGCTTTGCTGTTAAAATACAGACGCATCCTCCCAACGACCCATCACACGCCTCCCCTCGATCCGAGGCGCGCCCCGCTCCCTGCCGGGCGTGGTGAGACCCTTACAGGAGGCTCATATCAACGAAAGGAATGGAACACGATGGGAACATTCAAAAGACTGTGCGCTGGTCTGATGGCAATGGCGGCTCTGACGGCTATAGTCGGGTGCGGCGGCGGGGGTGGAAACAGCGTCCCCCTCACCGGCTCCCCTGGAGGAACCGGAAAGAGCGCCCTGGATGTCTATGTCACCGATAGCTTCAGCGATGCCTACAAGCAGGTTATGGTTACTCTCTATAAGATCGAACTGACGACCGACGGAACCAACTTTACGACCGTCTACAGCAATCCCAGCGGGCTGACCCTCAATCTCTCTTCTCTCTCCACGACCGCCGAACTCCTGTCCAGCGTGAATGTGCCGAGCGGCTCGTATACCGAGGCCCGCGTCACTTTCAGCGATCACGTAACCCTGGTCGCCAACAATGGAACCAGCACCACGGTCGCGGTGGACCCAAGCGCTGGCGTAGATTCCCAGGGGAAGGTCGCGATCACTATCAACACGCCTACCAGCGCGAGCGCCGGTCAACTCTCCACCCTGGTCATCGACTTCAATCTGGCGGGGTTCAAACTGGTCGGGAGTACGATCCAGCCCACGGTGAGCGTGAATCCCGCCGCACTGGGCCTGAAAAAGCTGCTGGTGCTGATCAGCGGCGCCGTGACCAATCTGACGACAGGAACGGGCTTCACCCTGCAGGGATCGGATGGTCGCACCTCCCCGGTCGTGATCTCCAGCACGACCTCGGTCATTAACGAGCAGACCGGTCAGGCTGCCAGCCTCACCAACGGGCAGACCATCCAACTGGAAGGGACGATAGACACGACGACCCACACGATCACGGCCAACGCCATCACCGTCAACAACGGCGGCGCGACCACCCTGGCTTCCGCCAGTGGAACGGTTACCGGGATCAACACCGCCGGGGATAACTTCACCTTTTCTCTAAATCGGGGTAACATTACTCCCACCGGGAGCGCGATCACCGTTCAGATCAGCGGGGCCACGCAGTTCTTCTCGAAGGGCCAGTCCGGGCAGGCGGGTCTATCGAATATCACGGCAAACAGTACTGTGGGGATCGCCGGTTACTTTGACCCCCTCACCCAGACGCTGAACGCCCTCGTCGTCATCTACTAGATCGGATCGAGGCTGCCTCGGTCTCTGATCCATAGCCCCCTTATGGAAAGGAGGCGCGTTGGCCGCCTCGCCGCTGGAAACAGGTACGGAAACGAAGGCTCCGCAGACCGCGCGGGGCTGGGAGAGTGTGGGAGCGGGCCTGACCGCCCGCTCCCTGCTCATCGCCGTGTTGCTTACGATCCTGGCCGGATTGTGGGTACGGCAGTCGGAGATCGTGACTCTGGCCACGCAGGTCACGGAATCCATCCCTGCGATCCCCGGCCTCGCCGCGCTCGTCCTGGTGGTGGCCGTCAATGCGGTGCTGCGCCGCATCCGTGGCGTCAAAGCCTTCACCCGCGCCGAGATCCTGGTCATCTTCCTCTTTGTCACCCTCAGCAGCACCATGATGGGCGTGGGCGTGATGCAGTTCCTCTTCGCCCTGATGGGCACTCCCTTCTATATGGACCAGGATACCCTGGCGAAACTGCATCCGCTGCTGCCCAGGGCGCTCATGCCACACGACCTGGTGGCCATCAAGCACCTGTACGAGCGCAGCCCCGACGGCAGCGTGCCCTGGCATTTGTGGTGGGGGCCGATGCTGCTCTGGCTCGGCTTCTTTCTGGCGCTCTGGGGCACGCTCTACTGCATGATGGCGCTCTTCTATCGCGCCTGGGCCGAGGAGGAACGGCTCTCCTTCCCGCAGGTCTTCATCCCCCTGGAAATGACCGGCGGCGAGAGCGGCGTCACCCCCTTCTTTCGCAATAAGCTGATGTGGAGCGGCTTCGCCCTCGCCGCCGTCTACAACCTCATCAACATCGCGCACGCTCTCAACCCCTCGATACCGGCCATCGGCAAGGAGATAGACTTCTTTCCCACCGCTCCCGCGCCGCCCTGGAGCGAGCTGGCACCGCTCAAATTCGCCATCCGTCCGGAGATGATCGGCCTGGGCTACCTGGTCTCTACGGAGATCAGCCTCACCGTCTGGGTCTCCTATTTTGCGCAGAAGCTGGTGGCGGTCATGGGCGTCTCGATGGGCGTTACGCCGGGGACGCTGCCCTATGCGCAGGAGCAGGGCATCGGGGCCTACCTGACGCTGGCGGTGATGCTGATCTGGCTCTCGCGTCTCTACCTGCGCCGGATCTGGCGGCAGGCCTGGAGCGGCAGGGAGGAGATCGGGCCGGAGGGCATCCGCTACCGCTGGGCGTTCTGCGGGCTGGCGGTCGGCTTTCTGGCGGTCTGGAGCTTTATGACGCTGGCCGGCATGGCGCACTGGGTGGCGCTGATCTATCTGCTGCTGGTGCTGGCGGTCGCGCTGGTCTATGGTCGCCTGCGCGCCGAGGCGGGCGTGCCGCTGGTCTGGCTCTTTCCCTACTACATGCAGAAGAAGGTGCTGCTCTATACCTTCGGGACCCATCCTTTCCAGGCCGCCAGCCCAACGACCATGCCGACCTGGGCGCTCTTTACCTTCCTGGCGCGGGGCTACTATCCGGCGGTGACCGGTTACCAGGTGGAGAGCATGGAGCTGACGCGCCGGGCGCAGATCAACCCGCGCCGGGTCCTCTTCGCGATCTGCCTGGCGATTGCGCTGGGCTTCCTCGTCGGCTGGTTCAACCACATCGTCCCCTACTACCAGCGCGGGGCGCAGAACCTGCGTGGCATCTGGGGGGAGTGGATCGCGGAGCCGGAGTATGACCAGGCGGTATCCGCCATCTCCACCAATACCCCGCCCCAGGAGCCCAAAATCTATGCGACGGTGATCGGCGCGTTCGTGGTCTTTGCGCTCTGGACGCTGCGCCTGCGCTTTGCGGGCTTCCTGCTGCATCCGATGGGCTATGTGATGACCTGCAGCTACGGCAGCCTGATCTGGGGGCCGTTCCTGGTGGTCTGGCTGCTCAAGTCGCTGGCGCTCCGCTATGGGGGCATGAAGTTCTACCGCACGACCGTGCCCTTCTTCCTGGGGTTGGCGCTG
>Ga0070734_10002386_pt1 | contig 23031 bp, 16 predicted proteins | sample Coa_R1_8_FD_66444 | JGI IMG/M metagenome (GOLD analysis project Ga0070734, IMG submission 66444) | Surface soil microbial communities from Centralia Pennsylvania, which are recovering from an underground coalmine fire - Coalmine... | ecosystem: Environmental > Terrestrial > Soil > Unclassified ...
TCTCGTCGGGCTCGCCGGCGTCGCGCTCGTCTCGCTTTATGAGCGCTGGCTCTTCACCGGCGTCCTGACCTGGGTGACGACCTATCGGACGACGGCGAGTTTCTCGAGCATGCATACGGGCGACGGCCACATCGACGTGTTCCTCGCAACTACGATCCCTCTGATCGGCCTCATGCTGATCGGGAAGAACTGGCTCAAATTTTTGCCTCTCACGGCGGCGCTCGCGCTCGGCTCGGCATACGCGCTATGGGCGACGCAATCGCGGGCGCCCGTGATCGCGGTTGCGCTGGCCGTATTAGTGGGTGCGGTGTCGCTCTTGCTCTCGCGAGACGCGCGCCTGAGGAAAAGGGGAGGTGGATTGACCGCGGTACTCGCGATCGCATTGCTCGTCGTGGTCTCCGCTCCAGTGCTCTCCCACTCCTCTTTTGCAGAGAGATTTTCGACAACCCGCGCCGACGCTCTCTTCCGGATACATCATTGGAAAGCCGCACTCGCTTTGCGCAGCGAGTCGACGGTCACGAAAGTGTTTGGCGCGGGACTTGGAACCTTCCCGCGCTTGCATCACGAGCGCTCGGTCGCGGAAAAGAAAGCGGCGAAATACGAGTTTGTTTCGGGACGCGAGCATTTTCTGAGGCTGTGGAGCGGCCTGAATTTGTATATGGGCCAGGATGTCGGTGCTGAGCAGAACCAGATCTACACGCTTATGTTGAGATTGCGTTCGCCGGATGAGCAGGCGGGACTGACCGTCGCCTGGTGCGAGTTGTGGATGCTCGCCTCGAGAAATTGTACCTGGGACACGTTTGTTCTCGCCGGTGAGCCCGGTGCGTGGCAGACCTTCAGCAAGATCATTGATACGAAAGACGTCGGCTCCGGCCGGAATGTCGCGGGACTGTTCTTCGAGCGTCCCACGCGCCTGACCTATTACATCTCGGTCGGCCGGACTCTCGACGTGGGTTCGATCAGCCTGAAGGACGCCTCCGGGCGAGAGCTGGTCCAGAACGGACAATTCGAGCGGGGCGCGGATCACTGGTTTTGGGCTGTGGACGACCATTATCCTTGGCACACGAAAAACCTGGCCGTGAATATCCTCTTTGACCAAGGATGGTTCGGGCTCTTTGCTGTCGGTTATCTGATTGTCCTGACGCTCGGAATCTTGTTCGCGGGGCTCGCGGGTGGCGACGCCTTGGTTGCACCCTTGCTTGCATCGTTTACCGGCTTTCTGGTGACGGGTGTGACGGTCAGCACGTTCGACCAGCCCCGACTGACCCTGATGTTCTACTTGTTGTGCTTTGCGATCATCGTGTCTGGAAGCGCAAAGGTGCGGCATATGCCGGAGATTCCGGGCGTCGCTTCTCGATGAACGGGCTACAGAAGAACCGACCAGGCTCTCGCGAACTGCACGATCGGATCGGGATTTTCGCCTTAGCAATCCTATCGGCGCTAATGTACTGGCTTTTGCCAAAAGCTGGCGACATCTGGTGGTCCGATGCGTCGCGGCATGCGCTCGATGGAGCCTTTCTCTACGATTTGGCTAGAGCTTTGCCATTCAGGCATCCCGTTCAATTCGCGCTCGATTACTACAGGCAATATCCCGCGCTCGCGATCGGGTTCTATCCGCCGCTATTCTCCCTGGCGCTCGCCGGGTACTACGCCATTTTTGGCGTATCCGAGGCATCCGCGCTCGCCTGCGAAATGACCTTCTTCTTTTTGCTGGCCTGGGGGGTTTTTCGCCTGTCGCGCCGATGGCTTGGGCCAACAGCCGCTTTTGCCGCAACGCTTCTCCAGATAGGCGCGCCAGGGCTGCTGTTCTGGGGCCGGCAAATCATGCTGGATATCCCAGCATATGCTCTCTTGATTTGGGCTGCGGTATATTTTCTCCGCTACCTCGAAACGTCGGAGAGCCGCCCCCTCTATACAGCCGTGATTTTGGCCGCCGCAGCCATTTACACAAAGTACAATTCCGCCTTTTTCGTCGGTGTATTCGCGCTGACATTGCTTATTGCGCGAGGCCGGAAAGCCATCTCTGACAGGCAGTTGTGGAGAGCGACCGGGTTTGCAGTAGTTCTCGTAATCCCGGCGGTGACGATCTTTCTGGTCCTTGCGCGCTTCAACTTAGCGCAAGCCGCGAACGGATCATTGAGCGGCTCATCGGATTCACTCTTTTATTACTTGGATGCTCTTCCGCAAATCATGTCGTGGTCCACAGTGCTTCTTGCGCTGTCTTATTCTGTTGGCTCTGTCTACCTTCCCAGCTTGCGCCTGCAGAGAAGCGATGGCGTCTTCCTTGTCACATGGCTGATCGTGGGGTTCGTCTTTTATACGGCGATTGCCGTCAAGGATCCGCGGCACATCATATTCGTGACATATCCGATCGCGCTCGCGCCAATATTATTGATTGAACGACTACCCATATCGGCGGCGTGGGGCCGGCGGTTCGCCGGACTTGCACTCGGGCTCGTGACTTTCACCTTCAGCCTGCTTGAAGGGCCGGCGCCCTTTGTCGCCGGGCCTAAAAGCGCAGCAATTTCCGTCGCGGAGCTGTCACCGCCGAACACAAATGTCGCATTTTGGGGACGCCATGACGGGACATTTGTCTTTGCAATGCGCTGCTGCACCGGTCGGCCGGACCTAGGGGTCGTTCGGCTGGACAAGATCCTGTTCAACGACGCCGCCGTATATCTGGAGAGGGCGAAAAGCCAAAGCTTGAGCGGCAGCCAGATCACGGACGCGATTGCAGGGCTGCATGCTCAATATGTCGTTTTTCAGGAAGGCTATCTTGCCTCGGAGCCGTCCGTCCGGGCCCTCCAACAGGAACTGCAATCAAACCGCTTCAAATTCGTTAGGACGATAAAAATGTCATCGAATTACCCATTCAGCAATATCACCCGCCTGGATATCTACCGACTAGCGCGCAATGTTCCGCACACGCGCGCGTCAAAGCCAATCGAGATCCGGATCATAGGCATAACTTTGTGATGTTTTCCTGATTGACGATCAATTTCGAGTGGTCCATCGGCGAACATTTGCCAAGGTGCGGAGCGGGCGGCGTGCTCCTTTGGCGAAGCAGAACGAAGTTCGCTTCAGGCGCCACCACTTCAAAATCTGCAAGCTCGCCACGCACGCCTGATAAACCTTTTCCGACCGCTAGAATGTAGATGGAATTCACCTTCGGCCAGTGTTCGCGCGCTGAGGCTGTGACGAGTCTCGTTGCATAGGCCGACAGCGCTGGCCGGCCAGATAGAATATCGGGATTGCTACCCTGATACCGGTATAGAGGCGCGAATGCCGGTTTAACGACCAATGGCTGCTGCGTGGGCTCCGCGAAGACCATGGGCACGAAAACCGGCGCGTGGAGGACGGCATAGGACGCCACATGTTCGAGCGGCGGATTCCACGCCCGCCGTTCGTCGGCCGTACTCGCGATCAATTTCGTGTAGGGATCGGATGTGACGGCGAACAGGGCGGAGCCGGGTTCGATCCGCTCGAACGCGCTGATAATCGGCGTGATGGCATTCTGATCCGACAGCCAGGCTGCGGACAGCGCAACAGTGCGCACCAGCGCGATCAATACGGATGCGGCGAGTAGGGCAAGTTGCGCGACCTTCGCCTCCGCCCTCACATCGAAGGCAATCAACACAAGGAACGCAATGGCCGGTCCGAGGCGCGAATCTACGTAGAGCGCACCGATTGCCGTGTCGGGAAGCACCAACCACGCCGCGAGAACAAGCACGGATGCGACGGCGAGCCGTTTCGAAAGCATCAGCGCACGCGCGCGCCATAGCCAGACGAGGAGGCCGACGAGGGTCAGGAAGGTGAGGGCGTCGAGCCAGAACACGCCGCTCGAGAGACTGAACAGGCCGCCCAGGGGCTTCGTGAGAAATCCCGGGGCGTAGCTGATCGGGCCAGGTGCTTTCGCAGTCGGTGAAAGCAGCACAAAAAGAAGAAAGCCGAGCACAAAGGGGAGGCTGGAAATTGCAAGCGCGCGGATGGCTCGCGCAGCTCCCTGCGTGCGCCATTGTGTGCCCCCAACGGCGAGTTCGCAACCGGCCGCGATCAGCGCGAAGAGTCCAAAAGACTCGAGGTGGCAGAAGAGCAGCACCACGCTGGCGATGAATGCGACACACAGGCGAGCGATACCGGGTCGCATCAGCAGCCAGATGGCCGCAGCAATGAAGGCGAGACCCAAGCCGAAGAGATAGTTGAGAAAGCCGAAGCGGAGGATGCCGTTGTAGAGCAGCGCAAAGGAAAGCAACGGCCAGAACGAATATCTCTTGTGCGCCGCGCGATGGAGCGCGATCGCTCCGGTGAACATCACCAGCGGAATGAGCGCGAGAAACACTCTGACAGCCGCCTCTGCCCCGACAATGTGCGCGAGCGGGATCGCGAAAGCATCCAGCGCGATATTCGGCAGCAGAAGGCTTCCGTGCGTGTAGAAACGCGAGAAGATCGGATCGTTCAGGTGCGAGAGGATGACGATGCGTGCGAGATGAAAGGGATAGTCATTGATGGGGGGAAAGCGGACGAGAACGATCGGTACCACGGCAAGAAGACATAAGAGGCCCGCTGCGACCGCGACGCTGGTCCGGTTGGCGATGATCCGGACGGCAGCGAACTGCACGTCGGGTTTAACCGAGGTCGCCATAGCGATGTGCAGCCAGGACGGCGAGGTTCGCCTCGGTTTCCGAGAGGCGCCAGCCGGCGATGTTGATGACGCGGCCCTCGGCAAAGTCCCCGCGGATGCGATTGGCGAGTGCGCGCGCGATCTGCGGTCCTCCTGCTCCCGGGTCGCAACCAAGATCATGCATCAGCTTCACGGCGAGTGAATCGGGATCCGCAGCTGCACTCTCGCGCGCCACGACACCGCCGACTGCGGCGAGATCGTGGGAGCGAAACCGCTCGAGCAACGCATCGACGATCGTTTGGGCGTCAAACGTTTGTCCGTTTCGCCAGCGCGCGAACGCGACGCCGATGCTCGAGGCGAGAAGACCAAAGAGCGAGCGGCGGCCAAGTTCGATCATGCGATCACCTTCTTGAGATGATCGGCAAGTCTGAGCGCCAGCGCCACGATCGTGAACGTCGGGTTGGCATAGCCGGCGGTCGGAAACACCGCGCTTCCGGCGACGTACAGATTGTCGGCGCTGTGCACGCGGCAGTCGCGATCGACCACGCCGGTGGCTGGATTGTCCGACATGCGCGCCGTGCCGGAATGATGACAGCTTGAGATCAGGTTCGATGGCCAGCCATTCGCCAGATCGAGATCGATACGGCAACGGCCGAGCCCGATCCGCCCGAACTCCTGCGCCGCGAGCTCGAGAGCGCGCGTGGCCGTACGACGATCGGTTTCGCCAAGATCCCAGTTCACGGCGACGCGGCGCTGGCCAAGCGCGTCGCGCTCGGCCGAGAGCTGCACCCGGCTTGTCAGGCTGGGCCGCTGCTCGAAGTTGAGGTCGATCCAGGCGCCGGTGACCGGTGCGGCTTTGTTGGCTGAAAGCCAGCCCTTGTTGGTGTGAAAGACAGTCTTGTAAGTGGCATCGGCCAGCACGTCGATGTCGGCAAGCATGTTTCCGAGATGGGTGAGAAAATGATCCGGCAGGCGGCCATGCGCGAGCGACTCGCTCAGGGCATGTGCAGATTCGATGCCGGCCACGGAGCCTCCGGAAGGCGTCAGCCACAAACCGAAACCGCCGATTTGTTCCTTGAGGCAGAGTTCGCGCGTGGACGCAACCTTTCCGAACACGGGAGCATCGGCGATCTCCATCTGTTCGAAGTAGAACGGCAAGTCGACATTCGGCCGGCTGAAATGGAGATAGCAATTGGCGTTGAGCCACACGTGATCCATGAAGTAGCGGCCGACGAGGTCGTGCTCGTTGCCGGCGCCGTTCGGATGCATGGCTTGCGACAGGAGCAGCAGTCTCGCCGTCTCGATGCCGCCGGCCGCGACGATGAAAACCTTGCCGGATGCAGTGAATGTCTTTCCCGAAAGCGTCCGCACCTTTGCGCGGCCGACATGTTTGCGGGCCTGACCGGCCGCGTGTCCTGGGCCCGGCAGGAATTCCATCACATTGGCGTTCTCGACGACGTGCACATTGCGCGCCGATTGCAGTTCTGGTCGGTAGGCTTCCGCGAAGCGGGGGCGGGCGCTCACCCGGAAAATCGCTGTCTTGAAACGCCGCCGATCGAGTGGAAGCGCACTGATCCTGTTTCCGCCTGGCATGCGGCGCCAGAATGCGGGGTCGTCGAAATTCACGGGGCCGAGATCGCAGATTTCGGCCGCTTCTCGGTACCAGGGATCGAGATCGCTGCGCGAAATCGGCCAGCCGCTTTCCGGCCAGTCGGGGCGGTGCTCGAAGTCGCTTGGCTCCAGTGGCCGGCACCAGCCCGTCCAGTGGTTGGTGGTGCCGCCGAAGAAGCGCAGCCGGCTCGCGTCGAGTGGCGGCCCTGCCTGAATCCCCGTCAATGAACCCTGGTAGAGTGCCTGCGTCGGTTCATCGAGGTGATCCGCGCCGCTCTCGAGCACGAGGACGCTCTTCGGGGTATTCGCGAACTGCCGCGCGATGGTGATGCCGGCCGCGCCTGCGCCGACGATGACAATGTCGGCTTCGAGCTTGCTTCCGGTCTCGATGTCGTTGGCTGAGAGAAACAAGGCGGATCTCCGGCAGGGCCCGGTTGCCGGTCAGGTCTTTGTCGCGCGCGGACGCGCGACGCCCAGCGAGGCGTAATAGAATTTTTTCGCGCTGCGGAAGAGCGCGCTGTCCTCAGGGACTGCGCGGCGAAAGACGTTCTCCGATGTCTTCTCCGCCCAGGAGAACCAATAGCCGAGCGGATCGCGATGCCGGTAGTGGCGGAAATAGGCCTTGAGTTCGGCACGCGTCTGCGCGCGGCCATTGTCCGCGTATTTTGCCACCACCGGCGAAAACTCCGGATAAAGGCTCTCAACGCCGTGCAGTGTCGTCTTCATGAAATTTCCGATCAGCATGTCGTCGAACACTTCATGTTCGATTGCGGTCATCAGGGATGCGCGCGGCGCCTCGAAGGTGATCCCCTTGTCCTTCAGGTTGCGATTGAGGTCGATCGTGTGCGCGCCGCCGCCCATGCGGACACGCACAAACCCGAAAGAATCGGCCAGCACCTGCTTCGCCTTGAAATAGGCGTCGAGCCGATTGCGGTCATGCGTGTCCATCGGGTCGGACCAGCTGTCGCCGAACGCCTCCGGTGCCAACACCGGCCTTTGCGCAAGCGGCGGATCAAGCGGCGTGATGGCGCCGGTTTCGGCATCCACGCGAACGAAGGCGGGAAGGATCGGCGTGCCGCTGGCCGAGGCCCCGGCGTGATAGTCCGCAAGCGCCGGAACGAGTTCGTTCGCCCAGATGCTGTCGGTGCGCTGGTAGCGGTGAAAGGAGGAGAAGGGGATCACGGCGCGCGCGCCGAAGCGCAAGGCAGAGGCTTGGTAGCGCGGCGCAATGGGATGGCGGAACTGATCGGCGCCATAGAGCCGAGTGCCGTCTTCCCTGAAGAAGTTGGCCATGTCGGCGCCGCTCCAGCCCGTGAGCATCAGTAGATAGCTGTGTGCATAGCGCTTCGCGATTTTGCGGATAGCGCGTGACCAGCCGAGATCCGGCGCGTCGTTCAGGTTGACGACGAGGTGGCCGCCCACATCGATCAGCAGGCAACTGTCCTGGTTCGCGTTAGCGATCGCCATCACCTTGATGCGCGGCGAAAGCGTTACCCACTCGAAATCCTTGAGCACCCGGACGGCGTAGCCCTGCGCCTCGAGATCGTGTTTCAGCCGCCCTCCATAGTGGTCGGCGATGAGGAAGGTCCCGCCCGAAAGTTCTGGCAGTGAGCGGATGTTCAGGTGGTCCGGATGACCATGAGAGAAGAAGTGGAATTTCGCGCGCCGGATCGACTCCCGCGGTTCCGGCGGGATCTCGTAATCATGTCCCCAGCTGCCGAAATAGGCGTCCTCATTGATCCAGGGATCGGTAGTGAGGACCGGCGCGCCGTCATGCGCGATGACGATCGCGCTTCCGATTGTCTCGAATCCCAGCACAAGCAGCCCCGGACTTATCCTTTATTGTCCCCGGGGCCTTCCCGCAGCGCAATACGCAACAGACCGCCCTCCGGCAGGCGTGGCGCTCAATTGCCGGAATGGTGAATGCTCTGTGGTGCCGGGCACCCTTGTTGTTATGCAGTTTATGCTTGACGCGTTTCTAAAGACGCGATAAGTATAACACTATTCCTCAGTATAGCGCCTCGCCGGCTTTGGCCGCGCGGGGCGTTTTCGTTTTCAGAGAAGCAGATTTGGAATTAATTGAACGTGTTCATGAATGGATCCGCTGGGCAATCAGGCAGGCCACCCGCTTCTCCACAGGAGATCAAAATCCAGCTCTCCCTCGTGGAAAGAGGCTCGTCCCCGCGAAGGCGGGGATCGAGATCGCGCCCGCGCTCAAGCAGCGAAGCGGTAGGGCAAAACAAGAGGAGCGATTTCGGGTGAGGGCTGCGGGGCGGGTAGGCCTGCGTAAGGAATTGCCGAGGCAAAAGCAGCTTCACCCCACACGCTTCGCTGCAGGCGGATGGCCATGACAGTCGTGTGTTGAAGGTATGGCCAACACAGATCTTTGAATATTTTGATTTTCCACCCCACGAAATCAAACCACGCCGGAAATCATCTAGGCCGCATTCCACAACGTTTTTCACGCGCTCGCGCGCGCACCTGGATTGATATATTCCGCGACTGATATTTATTGATTGTTTTTCAAACTGCTGTGTCATCCCGGGCGCGCGAAGCGCGACCCCGGAACCATCCGGCGCGCTTGCGCGCCGAGAAGAGGCACGCACGCGCGATCGCGCCTAGATGGTCGTCACTTGCCGCCAAAGCGGCTCGACCGGATGGCGCTACGGAGCGTGCGGCAGGGTGAACGCCTTGGCGTCGTCGAAGAGCGTTACCGTCTCGACGGCCCGCGCGAGATTGAGCGGCGCGATGATGAGTAAGATGGCGGCGAGCACGCCGCGCAGAATCCAGCGGTGAGCGTGCTTCGCGGGCTGCCACGCCGATATGCCAACCGCCACGAGGGCTGCAATAGCGACCCAGATATGCGGCGTGTAGATGAACAGGCTGCCGCGATATTGAACGAAGCAATTGAGCACGATGTTGAAGGCGATCGCGGCCAGCAAGGCCGCAGACAGCTTCCGCTTCGATTCGTCGGCGACCGCGACAACCGCTGAGGCGACGACGACGACGATCCAGAGGAACAGTCCCGCGGCTTCGAACAAGGGCATTTCGAATGCGCGAAAATCGCGCATCAGGATGCCTTCGGGCAGCGGCACGGTGGTGAAAAGGGGCGCTGCCAGGCTGTAACCGAAGAAGGTCAGCAGAACCTGGCCAAGCCCCGTGCGCGCGCCCTTGGTTTGTTGCCAGTAGATGACACGCACGGCCATAGCGGGATGCGCGAACGCGTAGGGGATGGCATCGGGCCAGGTTACGGCGATGGCGGCGACGGCCAGAACGGCGGCCGCGCAGCCGACGAGCAGCGTCTTGCGGATGGCGCGCGGCAGAGGTGCGGCGGAAAATTGGGCGAAGAATTCCGCGATGGCAGACTGAACGGCATTTGTGATCGTGACGCCGAACGTCAGGACCGCATTCAGAGTGGCGGCGACGGTCATCCGCGCTGGCGAACCATAGCGCAGCGCCAACAGGAACCATGTGATCATCAGCGTTAGCGCCGCATAGACGTAGCTCTCGACCAGGATCGACGGAAACAGCTGCGCCGCCCCAAAGGCGAAAATCAGCGTCACGAGGATCGACTCCGGCCGCGCCGACCCGACCAGCCGCGCAAACAGGAAGAACAATGCATCGGTGATCCCACCGGCGACAGCGCCGGTGAGAGCCGCCGAAAGCGAGGCGCGGATTCCGAACAGGCGGAACGGCAGTGTGAGAAGGGAAATCCAGGAGGCGAGCGGATGCTTGATCGCGCGCCCGATCAAATCGACCTGATCGGCTCTGCCACGAAGGCCATGCGTAAAGAGATCGACAAAGGCCGGCGCATCATAGTCGAAGACCAGATTGAAGTGCTCGAAAAAGTGTCCCTGCGTGACGCGCCAGGCCAACGCGCCGTAGACCAGAGAAAAGAAAACGCCGATCAGCGTTGCAATGGCGGCGTCGAATGTTCCTGTCGGCGAACGAGCCGGCGCGGCCGATGGTGATGTCACGGGTGTCCCAACGCCGGCGCGTAGCGGGCCGCGAGGACAACGAGCAGCAGCAGAATCCCCACGCCCCGGCTCACCCGATCGCGAAACGCGAACACCACCGGGTCCTCGTTGATCTTCCCGCGTCTGGCGCCGACCCAGACGCGGTTCAGCCAATAGAGAAGCCCGACGCACACGAGCAGAAGCACATTGGGATGGGGATAGAGCTTTCGTACCTCGTCGCTCTGCACATAGAGCGCCATCACGAGGATCGAGGCGATGCCGTTCGCGATCCCGAGCGTGAACATCGAATCCTTGTCGGTCGCCGAATAGCCGCGGCCCGGAACGCTTGCCCCCAGAAATTCGACCAGCTCGCTGTAGCGCTTGAGATAGGCGAGGCTCAGGAAAAAGAAGATCGAGAACAGCAGCAGCCACGAGGAAAGGACGACGCCGATCGCGACCGCGCCTGCGACGATCCTGAGTGTGTAGAGTCCCGAAAGCGCGAAGACATCGAGGGTGGAGATCGATTTCAGCCGGAAGGAATAGGCGTTGGTGAGGATGAGATAGCCCAGCATCACGGCGCTGAACGGAAGCGGCAGCAGCAGAAGGGCGAGCGCAAAGGCCGACACCGGCATCATCACTGCGCCGGCAATCCCGTAAGTGAGCGGGAGCAAACCCGCTGCAAACGGCCGCTTGCGTTTGGTCTTGTGCCTGCGGTCGGACTCGAGGTCCAGGAGGTCGTTCAGGAGATAGACGCCAGAGGCACAGAGGCAGAAACAGACGAACGCGACGAGGCATTCGAGCAGCGATTGTGGCTTCGTGTAGGTGTGCGAGGTCAGGAGCGGAACCGCAATCAGGAGGTTCTTTGCCCATTGGTGGGGCCGCAGTGCCCTGAGGAATTGGCGAGCGCGGCCCGACTCGCGGGGGAAGTCCCACTCGAGCGCGTTACGTTCTCGCGCCAGGGCGACGTCTCGCGGCGAGGCGCCTACGAACGAGGCGGCCGACGCGGCCTGCCACAGGGGTCGGTCGGCGCGATTGTCGCCGCAATAGGCAAAGGCTTCGCCCGGAGCCTCGGCCCTGATCCGCTCGAGCTTGCTGGCGCCTTTGAGATTGTGATGCGCATCGGATGCGATCACGCCATCGAAGATGGTGAGATGTTTTGCGATCGCTCGCGCGGGCTTCCAGTGTGCGGCCGTGGCAAGGATGATCCGCCGGCCTTGCGCACGTTCCTCCTTCAGGCGGTCGATCAATCCGATGTTGTAGGGAAGAAGGGAGGGCTCGAAGCGGTCCTGGCGAGCGATATAAGTTTTCATCGCGGAGCGCCCGCGCATCGACCAGCCCAGTAGGCGAAAGGACCGCAGCGGGTTCGATTTCAGCACGCGCAGAAGCGACTCGAGGAAGATGTCGGTGCGGATGACCGTCCCGTCGAGATCCACGAAGATCGGAGTCTTGCCCGTCATGGTCTGCCGCACTGCGCCTCGGCAGTGCCGCTTGGCTCCCAGCTGTCCCGGCGCCGACTATATCCATGGGTCGTGACGTTGGTCAGTCGTGGTCTTTGCAGGGCGTTAACGGGAGGATGCCGTCGACCGGCGGAACGAGAGGCGGTGTCACCGCCGCGTTCAGATGGAGGAGTTCGAGCCGGCCGGGACGCCGATAGAACTCATACGCAAAGCTGGCGCCTCCTGCTTGTCCCTCGAACGCCAGGTAACGCCCGGCGCTCACGACGTTCTGAATGCGATAAGACACTCCCGTCCCGTCGCCGATCGTCCATCCCGTTGGCGCGCGCGCGATCTCGAGTCTGAGGTCGCTTCCGCACCAGGCGCCTGTAAACACCGGCGGCGCGCCGGAATGTGTGACGTTCCGGACGAGAGCGAGCACGTTCTGGTCCAGATCCAGTGAGTAGAAGCGCGCCGCCTGGTCGTGCCAGAGATCGTGCGCGTGGATACGGGCGTAGGCGTCCTGGAATTTCACCAGCGCCGCACGCAACGTGCTGGCAGCCACATCGCCTCGCGAGAGAAACCCGAGACGGACGAGTGCAGCCGTGACTTCGGCTTTTTCCCTTGATGATGTCAGTCTGTCGTCGGAGACGGCATTTTCGACCGCGATGTAAAAAGCCGGGGCCGGCGTGAAGCTCTCATATCGCTCGCCGCCGGCGGCAACGAAGCCGGTATTGATGGCAACCACGCTGCTTGCGGCGGAGGCAGAGGGTGGCGCCTCGAACACAGGCCCGCCCGACATCCCGCGAAGCGCGCAATTCTGGTCGACCGGATCTCCGGGCGCGAAGGCGCACGCCAGGACGGTGATGTGGGCCGCGTCTGCATCGCCCGGATAACCGGTCACGAACACGTTTCGGATCGTCTCCGCATGACCAGGGAAGCTCGCGGAAACTTCGAGCGGCGAATATTCGCTCGGCGCACAAGGAGAAAGGCGGCCGACCATCCAGTCCACGTCCGGACGGGAGACGATTTCGTCCTCCTCATTGAGCGCGAGTCCCATGGCGGCGGGAATGACTTCGGCGACGAAGCTGTAGGCGGGATAGCTTTGCGCGGTCCTCGGACCGAGCGAGTAGGTCAGTTGTGCTTGCGTATCGAGGCTGGAAAGAGTGTGCGCGCTGAAAACCACTGTGCAGCGATCGCCGGCGAGAAATCCGCTGCCGCGTCCGCTCGCGCCATTGCCGAGCCTGACGGAAATCCGTCCGATACCGCTCAGCGCACCGGAGGGTGAAGGGTGATCCTGCAGCGCGCGCGCGTACCGAGCGATAAGCGCTGCGGTTTTCTCATCCGCTGCGCCGGTCGTCGGCAGATAGCTGTCATCCTGGAATGCGGAAATGGCGCGCCGGAGCTGGTCGGTCATTCCCGAGGAGCCGTCACCGGCATCGAAGCCGAGTGCATTGAGCGCCTGGGCGAGCGTCGCGGTGTCAACGACCGCACGTGTCTCCTTGGTTGGCGGACCGGGTGCCGGAGAAGGGCCTTCGGCTTTGGCTGTGGTGAGCCAAAGGCTCAGAGCCCCTGCGGCAATGGCACTCGACCTGATGGCAATCCGAATAGGCCCCATGGATTAACGAACGCGCCTTTCGGTTCGCGCGTCTTGGTTCAGATTGGGTCCCCGTAGTCCCGTTCTGGCCAACTAGATGCTGTCCCTTATTCCGTTCCTTGGTCTATTTGGGGCACACAGGGTCTGGCCGAAGGTATTTCGGAGCAACCCCAAAAATGGCAGGCCCGTGAAATTAACGGCAACAGCGTCAAGGGCTTGTATACAACGCGTTGTACTCGCAGTAACTTATGCACAGCCCGTCGGCGCAGCGGAAGCCAGCCCGCGCACGTGGCATAAATCATGCTGGCAAGCGTTTGGGCCTGCGTAGCGGTCGGGGGCGTTCGGCGTGCAATTCTGGAAAAGCCAGATTCTGACCTACCTGACGGGTGCCTGGCACTATCGCTGGCACGGTCTTTTGCTCGCCTGGGTCGCAAGCATTGTGGGCTGGATCGGCGTCGGCATGATCCCGAACACCTACCAGGCGATCGCAAAGGTCTACATCGACACGGACACGCTGATGGGGCCGCTGCTCCGCGGTCTCACCGTGAGCACCGACCCGGATCAGACCGTGTCGATCATGCTCAACACTCTTGTCACCCGTCCCAACCTCGAGCAGGTCGTTCACCTCACGGATCCGCATTCATCCTCGATGAAGGAGGCGCAACTCCAGGGCGCGGTGCAACGTCTGCAGGAAAGCATTGCGCTGAAGCCGCTCGGCAGCAAAAACCTATACGAGATCTCGGTATCCGATCACGATCCCGAATACGCGCTTCGCGTCACCCAGTCGCTGCTTTCCATTCTGGTGGACTCGAACATCGGCGACAAACGGCGCGACATGGAGGACGCACAGTCCTTCATCGACAACAAACTCTCTGAATACGAGACACTGTTGCGCGAGGCGGAGAAGCGCCGCGCCGAGTTCAAACAAACCCATCTTGATCTCTTCACCGGCGGACCGGCAGACGCGCGCATCGATGTGGCCAGCGGCCATGTTGCGGCGGCGGAAGAGAACCTCGGTGCCGCGATGGCGCGCCGCGACAGTATCGCTGCACAGCTCTCCCGCGTCTCGAAAACGACGATGATCGACGCTCCGGGGGCGCTCAACATCAACGGCGTTCAGGTCGGCGGCGCAGGCGGAGGCGGTCAGGGAAGCGCGCTGATGCGGCTCGCCCAGGCCAAGCAGTCTCTGGTCGAAATGCAGTCCAAGTACACAGACGACTATCCCGATATTGTCTCGACGAAGCATCTCATCAGCCAGCTCGAGGCCGAGCTCCGGGCCGCGCCATCGCAGGACAATTTGGGCGGCTCGGCGACCATTCCCAATCCCGTCTACGTGGCGCTTCAGGCCAAGCTTTCCGACGCCGAAACCGACGTCGCCTTCCAGCGCCACAATCTCGAAGAGGCCAAGGCCGAGCTCGAGAAGTCGAAGCAGGTCACGTCGACAGCAATCGAGGTTGAGACCAAATATGCCGACCTCGACCGCGACTACGACATCATCCATCGCAACTATCAGGACCTGCTCGCACGCCGCGAGGCTGCGCGTCTTTCGCAGGCCGTCGATGACCGCCAGGAAACAATCGCGTTCCGCGTGGTCGAAGCGCCGATGAAGGCTGCGTTCCCGGTGGCGCCGAACCGGCAGATGCTGGATTCCGTCGTTCTCCTCGTTGCGATCGCGAGCGGCGTGGTGGTCGCCATCGGATTGAGCCTGCTCGCAGGCCGCTTCGTGTCCTCTGATCAGCTGGCGGCGGAGTTCGATTATCCGATCATCGGCGTCGTCAGCCGGATGCGCACGCTGGCGGATACCGTCCGGAACGCCCGATCTGCCCTGATGGCTGGTGCAGCCCTCGGTGCACTCGTTCTCAGTTACTTCGCGTTGGCCGCTCTGCTCACGCCGACCGCGCAAACGGCCATCGGTAAGATGATATGACCGACAATCCCGAATCCCTGCATCTCATCCAGCGTCTTGCCCAGCGCTTGAGCGAAAAGAACACGAAACCGGGGAAACCTGCCAACGGCTTCGCGGCGAGCACGACGACTTTGCTCAATGGCTTTGAGCGTGCGTCCATGAACGGCGAAGCAAAGATCCAGGCGCTTCCTACCAAAGCTGCATTCAAGTCGGACGCACTCGACAGCGGCAAAACTGTCCATCTCGACCTTACGCGCATGCGGCGGTCGAATATGGTCACTCCGGACAATCTCACCTCGCAGCTCTCGAATGAGTATCGCTCGATCAAGCGGAAAATCCTGAGAAAGGCGCGCGATCCGGAAACGCGCGCGATGATCAAGAATCTCGTCATGGTCACGAGCGCGCTGCCCAAGGAAGGCAAGACGTTCACCACCATCAATCTGGCCATGAGCCTGGCGGCCGAGCGCGGTTTGAGCGTGCTCCTGATCGACGGCGACGTGGTTCGGCCGTCTGTCGAAGGGGTTTTCCGGAACCCTCCGAAAGAGGGACTTCTCGACTATCTCGCCAACAAGGTCCCGCACATCGGCGACGTCACGCATCGCGTGGCCGACGTACCCAATCTCTCCGTGATCTTTTCCGGCCGGCCGATGCCGCACAGTCCTGAACTCGTAGCGAGTGCGCGCATGCTCGACCTTTGCGCAGAACTCGCTTCGGTTCCGGACAGGATCATCCTGATCGATACGCCGCCAGTGCTCGGTGCGCCGGAAGCGGCGGCGCTCGCGCCCTACATGCACCAGGTGCTGGTGGTCGTTGCGTCGGACAGGGCCGATCGCCATCAATTGCGACGCACGGTCGATACGGTCTCCACCTGCCGCTCGATCAGCCTGCTGTTCAACATGGCGCCGGCTTGGCACGAGGTCGACTACGCACCCTACTACTACTATTCGAAGGGCAATGCGGGTCAGAAGGCCTCCCACGGCGCGTGAGGCTTGGCATGTATGCGGAATTCTATGGCCTGACGGGCGAGCCGTTTCTTCTCGCGCCTGATCCGACTTTCTATTTCGAAAGCAGCGGCCATGCGCAGGCGATGGCGCATCTCTCCTACGGCTTGAGCCGGCGTGAGGGGTTCATCGTCATCACAGGGGAGGTCGGTGCCGGAAAGACAACGCTCGTCAAACACCTCCTGGCCTCAATCGACCGCGAACGCATCATTGCCGCGCATGTCGTGACCACGAGTCTTTCGGGACACGATCTTCTCAACATGGTCGCAGCCTCGTTCGGGCTCGGCGAGCTGCCTGAAAGCAAAAGCGCGGTTCTCCTCAAGCTGCAGCGCTTCTTTGAGCACATCCATGGCCAGGGCCGGCACGCGGTGCTCGCGGTGGACGAAGCGCAAAATCTTTCGTTCAGCGCATTGGAAGAGCTGCGGATGCTCTCGAATTTCCAGGTCGGCAATGCCGCGCCATTCCAGAGCTTCCTGATCGGCCAGCCACAGTTTCGCGACCTGATCGCGAGCCCGGATCTCGAACAGCTGCGCCAGCGCGTGATTGCCACCTATCACATGGGTCCGCTCTCCGCAGAGGAATGCCAGAATTATCTTCTCCATAGGCTGCGCCGGGTCGGCTGGAAGGATGATCCGTACTTTGAGCCGGATGCGTTCGCGGCGATCTATCGCCACTCGGGTGGCATTCCGCGCCAGGTGAACACGCTCGCCAATCGCGTGATGCTCCTCGGCTTCCTGGACGATCTGCACCGGATATCGGCAGGCGATGTCGAGAAGGTGGTGCGCGATCTTGCCAATGAGTCGGCGCGAATGCATTCCGGGTCCGCTGCGACACGACAGATAAATGGCAATGGTGCAAAGCATCCCGTCGCCGATATCGCGACAAGGGTGGCAGGCGTGGAAAAGCGGCTCAGCCATCAGGAGATGCTGCTCCGTCACACGGCGGCGGCCGTCCTTCAGTATCTGAGCGGCGAGCAGGAAAGCTGACGGTCAGGCGAAGGGGCGCCAGGTGACAATCGATCGACAGGCGACGATCTCCGGATGGCACGAGCGTCGGGTTGTCTCCCAAGACGTCCCGAAAGCACATGCCATGACCGTGGATGTCGAAGACTATTTTCAGGTCGAGGCGCTCGCTTCCGTCGTGTCGCCTTCCGATTGGAGCGCCTGGCCTGCGCGCGTTGAGACGAATACCAACCGGATTCTCGAGCTTTTTTCGGCAAGCGGCACCCGCGCGACGTTCTTCACGCTCGGATGGGTAGCCGAACGCTTTCCGGCACTCGTCAGGCGCATCGTTTCTGCTGGTCATGAGCTTGCATCGCATGGCCTTTCACATGTTCGCGCCGATCGGCAGTCTCGTGAGGTTTTTCTCGCCGATTCGCGGCGCGCGCGCCTGATGCTCGAGGACATCGGCGGTGCTCCCGTGAAGGGCTACCGCGCAGCGTCCTTTTCGATCACCGGAACAAATCTCTGGGCCTTCGAGGTTCTGCAGGAAGCGGGCTATTGCTACAGTTCGAGCACCAATCCGATCCGGCATGACCTCTATGGAATACCGGATCAGCCGCGGTCGGCATTCCGCCCGCTTCCGGATTCGCAATTCCTGGAAATTCCCGTCAGCACGGCGCGCCGGTTCGGCGCGAACTGGCCGAGCGGGGGAGGCGGATATTTCCGCCTTCTTCCCTACAGGCTCTTCAAGGCCAATCTCGAGCACGCGCTGAGGAATGATGGCGGGCCCCTCAATTTCTATTTTCACCCGTGGGAGATCGATCCGGACCAACCGCGCATTCCCGGACTCGGCTTCAAATCGGCTACGCGGCACTACCTCAACCTGTCGCGCACGTATGGGCGTCTGACCCGGCTCCTGCGTGATTTCGTCTGGCGCAGGGTCGACGAAGTCTATCCGGTGAACGAACCCGCCGATGCTGTGGACCCGCCATCGGCAGCGCCCATTGTTGCGCCGGCTGTGCGGCGTGCTGGCCGCGCCTTGGCGGAAAGCTAGGCGCTCATGGAGATCCTCTTCCTCTCTCACCGGCTGCCGTTCCCGCCCAACCGCGGGGACAAGATCCGTTCGCATGCCTGGTTCACGGAGCTCGCGCGAAAGCACCGCATCCATCTCGGCGCCTTCTACGACGACGAGAACGACCGTGCGCATCTCGAGACAGTGCGTTCTCTCGCCGGCGGACAGTGCTTCTTCCAGCCGATTTCACAGTTCGGGAAACTGAGAGGCGGAATTTCGGCCCTGCTCCGCGGCAAGCCGATTTCGGTGGGTTATTTCGGCAGTGATGCGTTCGCACGCTGGGTCGCGACCATGCTTCGCACCAAGCCGATCGATGCCGTGCTTCTCTTCAGTTCATCGATGGCCCCGTACCTTCTTGGGAGCGACTCCTTTCCCCGGTCCCGTGTCGTGCTCGACATGGTCGATGTCGATTCGGACAAGTGGCGGCAATACGCCGATCGCGAGACAGCTCTGAAAAGCTGGATCTACCGGCGCGAGGCGCGCACGCTTTCGAGACTGGAACGAGAAGCCGCTTCATCCTTCGGCGCGACCATTCTCGTTTCCGGCAACGAGATGTCGCATCTCCTGGACGCGGGCGAAATCCCGCCAGACCGAATCCATGTTGTCGGAAACGGCGTTGATTTGAAGAAATTCGCGTCGGGCCCCTTCGCGTCGCCTTTTGCCACCGGCGAGATACCGATTGTCATGACTGGCCGCATGGATTATCGCGCGAACGTGGATGGCGCGCGCTGGTTCATCGAGAACGTGCTGCCGCGCGTGCGTGACCGGATCCACAGGGCGAAGTTTTACGTCGTGGGCGCCGATCCGTCGGGGCCGCTCGCGCGCCTTCATGATAGCGGTGTGGTTGTGACGGGATCGGTGGATGATGTGCGCCCGTACATCCAGCATGCGTCGGTGATCGTGGCGCCGCTCCGGATCGCGCGCGGGCTTCAGAACAAGGTGCTCGAGGCGTTCGCCATGGAGAAGCCGGTAGTGGCGACGAGCCATGCCGCACGCGCTCTCGCTGTCGAACGGGGCAGGGAGCTTTGGATCGAAGACGAGCCGTGGGGTTTGCGCGTGCCGTCCGCGAGGCGATCCAGGGATGCGAGCGTTACAGGATCGCACGGAACGCGCGCCTCTATGTGGAAAGAGAGCACCAATGGAGTGACAAGTGCGATCTGGTCGAGGCAATTCTCGGGCGCGCGGGATCTTATTGCGCATCTGGTGAAGCCGGTCCTCTGGCGGACCTTCCGACAGTGCAGGCGCTTGCCGCAGGAGCGGCGGAATGACCGCCGCGGTCGCGCATACCGGGGCAGTCGGTACGGGCTTTGCGCGGCGGTGGGCTGCGAACCTCTCGGGATTATTCGTTCTCCTTGCCGGCATTGGCTTTCTGTTTCCGGACCAGATCCGGGATGCGGTGAGCGTCTGGTGGATCTATCCCGCCTATTCCCATTGCTTCCTGATCCTGCCGATCGTCGCCTGGCTTATTTGGGAGCGGCGACAGGAAATTGGGGCTGAAACGCCGCGGACTTCGCTCGCACCCCTGTGGGCTCTCCCTTTCGTGCTAGCGGTTTGGTGGGCCGGAAATTTTGCTGCCATTAATGAGGCGCGCCAGCTCGCAGTGATCGGTTTTGTTCAGATAGCGATCTGGTCGATGTTGGGCAGCGCGCTGTATCGGCGACTTCTTTTCCCGTGCCTTTACCTGTTCTTCCTGGTGCCGGCCGGCGACTACCTCATCAGGCCCCTTCAACAGCTGACCACCGTCATGGCGGACTTTGGTCTGACAGCTCTCCGGATACCGCATTTCACCCAGGGCACGACCATCGAGCTCACAACGGGTGTTTCCGAAATCGCGGAGGCCTGTGCGGGTTTGCGATTCCTGATCGCAACGGTCGCGCTGGGCACGCTGTTCGCATATCTCTCTTACCGGAAGTGGTACAAGAGCCTCATCTTCCTCTTTGCCTGTGTTGTTGTGCCAATTCTCGGCAATGCGCTGCGGGTACTCGGGATCATCCTTCTCACGCACTTCACCAACAATCGGATCGGGGCCGGGGCTGACCACATCGTCTATGGCTGGGGACTCAACGTCGCGATCCTGCTCGTCCTGATGTTTGTGGGAACGCAATTTCGCGATCGCGACGAGCAGCCGGTGCGCGCGTCTGATCCTCAGACGACGGCAAAAGCAAGCTCTGCTTGGGCCGTAATCTCGACCGCCTGCGTGATATTCGCCGGCATGGCCGCTGGCCCGATCTCCGTTGCACGGGCGAGCATGGATGTTGGGCAGGCGGATTTCGCGGCCATCAGACGGCCGCTCAATCTGACAGACCTGACGGTTTCGGCCCCTGAGCGCGACTGGCACCCCATGTATGGCGGCGCCGACGCCGAATTTGCTGCTCAGATTGGCGCGATCTCGACAGTAGAGCCGCCGGTTACGCTTTATCTCGAATATTACGGGCGCTCCCGGCCCGGCCACTCGCTGATTACGCATTACAATCGCGCATGGGATGGATCCCTCTGGCAGGCTGTCACGAACCGGTCCGTGCACGCGCTCCTTGCAGGCACTCCGATCCAGTTGCAGGAGACGACGATCGCTTCAATCGCTGAGACGCGTCTCGTGTGGTCCAGCTATTGGATCGGGGGGCACATGACACCCAGTCCGTTCGCCGCAAAGCTGTGGGAAGCGCTTGACGCCGTTTCGGGCAAACGCGGAGAAGCGGCACTCATTGTCTCCACGCCGATCGATTCCGATGCTGAAACGGCGCGGGCGCGGTTAGCGGCAGCCCTTGCGCGGCTTAAGGATGTCGAGAGCCGTCTCGAAGCGGCCAGCACTGCGCCGCCGGCGCACGCATCGCGCTGATGGAGGTGCACGGCCCATGTGCGGGATAGCCGGCTGGTACGACATGCGCGGCGAACGGCCGCCAAGTCGCGCACTTGTCAAGGCAATGACCGATGCAATTCGGCACCGAGGGCCGGACGGTGAGGGTTTCCATTTCGCTCCGGGGATCGGTCTTGGCCACCGCCGGCTCGCGATCATCGATCTGGCAACTGGCGACCAGCCAATGTTCAACGCGCAGAGAACCACCTGCGTCATCTACAACGGCGAGATCTACAATTTCCGTGCACTGCGGCGGGAGCTTGAAGCCAAGGGCCATCTCTTCTCGACGACGTCGGACACGGAAGTCATTCTCCATGCCTACGACGAATGGGGGCCCCGGTTCCTTGAGCGCCTCACCGGGATGTTTGCCATCGCGCTCTGGGACGACGCGCGCCGCTCATTGCTTCTTGCGCGCGACAGGATTGGCGAGAAACCACTCTACTATTCCTTTCTGCCGGACGGCACCCTGATATTCGGTTCGGAGCTAAAGGCTCTTCTTGTCTGCCCTTCGCTCAGACGCGAAATCGACCCCTGCGCGGTCGAGGAATTCTTCGCGTTCGGTTACGTCCCCGATCCGCGCTCGATCTACAAAGGCGTCAAAAAGCTCCCGGCCGGGTCACGCCTGATCCTCAGGCGAGGCGAAGCGCCCGATCTGGCGTCCTATTGGAAGCTGACGCCGCGCTATAGCGACGACAGCCGGCATGCGGCCGAAGAGCTGATCGACCGGCTTTCCGCCATCGTGACCTCCCAGCTTGTTGCCGATGTGCCGGTGGGTGCGTTCCTGTCGGGCGGCACCGACTCGAGCGGGACCGCCGCATTGATGGCCCAGGCGAGCAAAGGACCGATCTCCGCTTTCACGATCGGCTTCAATCAGGCCGATCATGACGAGACGGCTTACGCCGCTCTCATCGCCGCTCGCTACGGCGCACGTCATGTCGTCGAACGCATGAATGGCGCGGAGACGGAGTCTGTCGGGCGCCTGGCGCAGGTCTTTGATGAGCCGTTTGGCGATAGTTCGGCGTTGCCGTGCCTCCATCTCGCGCGACTTGCGCGTTCGCAGGTCAAGGTCGCACTTTCGGGCGATGGCGGCGATGAGCTGTTCGGAGGCTACCGCCGCTATGCCTTCCATTTGCGCGAAGAAAAGATCCGCTCGACTTTGCCGGCACCCCTGCGTCAAGCAATCTTCGGCGCCCTGGCGGCGATTTATCCGCAACTGGACGTGGCGCCGCGTTTTCTTCGGGCGCGACACACGTTTCGCGAATTGAGCCTCGACTCCGCAACCGGATATTTCTGGAATCTTTCTGTCGTCGACGATGATTTGCGCCATCGACTGTTTTCGTCCGATTTGCGCCGTTCCCTGGGGGGCTATTCGGCTGAGGATGTCATCCGGCGGCATTTTGTTGCGGCGCCCGGCGCCGACGCGCTGTCTCGCGCGCAAATCGTAGACGTCAAGACCTGGCTGCCAGGCGACATTCTGACAAAGGTGGACCGGACAGCCATGTCTGCTGGTCTCGAAGTCCGCGTGCCCATGCTCGATCACAGCTTTGTCGAATGGGCGATCGGACTTCCCGTCACCCTCAAACGGGCGAACGGGAAGTCAAAAGCCGTTCTCAAGCAGGCGTTCACGCAGCTTGTTCCCCATTCCTTGCTTTACCGGCCGAAACAGGGTTTCTCGGCGCCTCTTGCGGCGTGGTTTAGGGGCCCCTTGGGCGATTCATTTTCACGTGCCACGGGCAGGGGCGGGGCGCTGAGCGAGAGTGGGTTGTTCGAGAATAGCCTAGTCGATCAACTCATAGACCAACACAGGCGCGGTTTCCGGGATAACAGCCGCACGCTTTGGCTGCTCTGGATGTTCCAGGGTTTTCTCGCCGAGGTTGATCGTGCGCCCCGTGTGTCGCTGCCAGACGTGGCGTGACAAATCCGACGATCAACCAGAAAGCGGTTGCGTCCGGCTGCGCGCCCCCCTTGTCGGTGCTCACGGTTACCACACTGTTTCCGAATCCGGCCCAGCCGATCCACGGAATTTTCGTTGAGACGCG
>Ga0070734_10002387_pt1 | contig 23022 bp, 20 predicted proteins | sample Coa_R1_8_FD_66444 | JGI IMG/M metagenome (GOLD analysis project Ga0070734, IMG submission 66444) | Surface soil microbial communities from Centralia Pennsylvania, which are recovering from an underground coalmine fire - Coalmine... | ecosystem: Environmental > Terrestrial > Soil > Unclassified ...
CCCCAAGCCCCCAGCCCCGCGCGCGCTTGACCGCAGACGCAAACCCCTTTACAATCAATAAGTAGGGCACCCTTAGAGATATGACCGGCCGCGAACAGGACATCCTGCATTCGATCGTCGAATCCTACATCCAGGACGGCGAACCTGTAGCCTCGCGTACCATCTCCAAGCGCCTGCGTGACGACCTGAGTCCCGCCACCATTCGTAACGTGATGGCCGACCTCTGCGACGAAGGCTACCTCGCCCAGCCGCATACCTCCGCCGGCCGCGTTCCAACCGAAAAAGCCTTCCGCAGCTACGTACAGTCGCTCGCCCCCGGACGCCTGCTCCTGGCCGAGCTCCAGCGCCTGCGTAACGAGTTGTCACAAGTGAACACCATGGAGGCCCGCGTCGAGCGCTCCTCCCACATGCTCACCGAAATGACGCGCAGCATCGGGATCACCGCAGCCATCCCAACCTCCAGCCAGACACTGGATCAAATCGAACTCATCGCGCTCGCCGACCGCCGCGTTCTCATGATTGTCGTCACCCGCGATCAAGTGGTCCACAACCGCGTCGTGCCGTTCCTCGAGCCCATCTCACAGGACGAACTCGGCTCCATTCGCAATTACATCAACCGGAACTTCGCCGGATGGACGCTGGTCGACATCCACTCGGAATTAAAGCGCCGCCTCGAACAGCAAAGCGCCGCCTATGATGCGTTGCTAAAGAAGCTCACGCTGCTTTATGCGAAGGGTCTTCTCGATATCGAACTCGCACCCGAGATCCATATGGAAGGCGCCAGCAATCTGGTGGGCTTGGATCTGCATCTCACGCGCGAAAAGCTCCGCGATCTCTTTCAAACGCTCGAAGAAAAGAAACGAATTCTGCAGTTGCTTGACCGGTTTCTGGAACAGCCCGATGGCGAGTTGGCCGTCCAAGTCGGATTGGCCGACGCGCACCCCAGCATGGGCCAGTTGTCTCTGATCGGCGTCTCCATCCCGCTAGCCGGCGGCGTCTTCGCCAAAATCGCTGTGCTCGGCCCCATGCGCATGAATTACGGCAAAGCCATCTCAGCCGTCCACCACGTCGGCCAAGCTTTCAAAGGATTAATGTAGCGCACGCACTCGTGCGTGCCGCGTTCACACTCGTGTGAACGCATTTTAAGAAGATAAACTGAAACTATGAACCCGAAAGACCCGCCCGTCGACTCCAACGAAAAATCCGAGTCAACCGGCGTAGTAGATCCGCCATCTTCCGCCCTCATCGCCGAGCGCGACGCCCTGCTCGCGGAAAAAGCCGATCTCACCGATCGCCTCCTCCGCCGCCAGGCCGAGTTCGACAACTTCCGCCGCCGTGCCGAGCGCGAACGCGCCGACGTGCTGGAATACGCCAACACCGAAACCGTCCGGTCAATACTGCCGATCCTGGACGATTTCGAGCGCGCGCTTAAGGTGGAATGCACCGGCAAAGAGTACGCCCGAGGCATGGAGCTGATTTACCAGCGGCTCTCCGACGCACTAAAGAAGTTAGGCGTGGAGCCGATCAGTACGAAGGGATCGAAATTCGATCCGCATATTCATCACGCCGTCGAGATGTCTGAGACCGACGATGTCGAAGACCACACCATCCTCGAGGAGTACCAACGCGGGTATAATTTCCGTGGGAAGCTTCTTCGGCCGGCCATGGTGAAAGTAGCTGTTACTAAAAAATGAACGCCACCAAGCGCGATTATTACGAAGTCCTCGGCGTCGGCCGCGATTGCGACACGCCCACGCTCAAAAGCGCCTATAAAAAGATGGCGATGAAGTATCATCCGGATCGCAATCCCAACGATCATTCGGCCGAGGAGAATTTCAAGGAAGCGGCCGAAGCGTATAGCGTCCTGAGCGATCCGCAAAAACGCGCCGCCTATGATCGCTACGGACATCGCGGTTTACAGGGCATGGGTGCGAGCCAGGGTTTCGATCCGAACGCCTTCACCGACTTCAGCGATATCCTGGGCGACCTGTTCGGCATGGGCGATCTGTTCGGAGGCGGTCAGCGCCGCTCTCGTTCGCAAGCCCAGCGCGGCGAAGATCTCCGCTACGACATCGAACTCAATCTCGAAGATGTCATGAAGGGGATGAGCGTGGACATTCAGGTGCCGCGCCTCGATCTCTGCACCCGCTGCCAGGGAACCGGCGCTGAAAAGAACGACGGTATCGTGACTTGCCCCATGTGCCACGGCCGCGGCGAAGTCATTTATCAGCAAAGTTTCCTGCAGATTCGCCGCACCTGCAATCAATGCGGCGGACGCGGCCAGATCATCCGCCGCCCGTGCACCCAATGCCGAGGCGAACGCTACGTCAAGAACGAGCGGAAGTTGAAGGTGAATATCCCGCCCGGCGTCGACACCGGAACCCGGCTTCGTCTACAAAACGAAGGACAGCCCGGCCTGAACGCGGGACCCCCCGGCGATCTCTATGTCGTAATCAAGTTAAAAGAGCATCCGATCTTTGAGCGCCAGGGCGACGAACTGCACTGCACAATTCCCGTCAACGTCGCGCAAGCAGCTCTCGGAACCCAAGTGGATCTGCTCACCTTCGATGGTCTCGAAACCGTCAAAATCCCCGAAGGCACGCAAAGCGGGGCTCAGGTCCGCTTGCGCAATCTCGGGGTCCCCAAGCTGCAAGGCTCCGGCCGCGGCGATCTTTTTGTCCACATCGATGTCCGCGTGCCCTCAAAGCTGACGCGCGAACAGCGCAAACTCTTCGAATCCCTGCGCGAGACTTTGCCAGCCGAAAACGAACCTCACGAAAAAGGCCTGATGGACAAAGTCAAAGACTATTTCATGTAGCGCACGCACTCGTGCGTGCCGCGTTCACACTCGTGTGAACGCCTTAAATTACTGACTCCAAGGCGGCGTGATCCCATTCATCCGCGCATAAGCGATCGCCTGTCCCAGGTGTTCGCCAATATGCACATCTAAGCTCACAAAAATCCCGCGACGCGTAGTCGCAGTTCCAAAAAGATCGGCCACCTGCGCCAACTGTCCCGGACGCGCTTCTTCGATCGCCTTCCGAACGGCGGCGAAACTCTCGGCTAGCATCGCGACGATCTTATCTTTCGTCAGCGTCTGCTTCTCCAGCTTGGTCTGCTCTTCAAAAGCCGCTTTCATATCGTCCGCCGACGGCGTGGATGTCGCCAGCTTCAATAACAATTGATTCGCGGAAACAATATGCACGAACACTTCGCCGAACGACCGTACGTCCTTCGCCGGACGCCAGGAATATTTCTCTTCCGGAATCACTTTGGCCAGCGCCAGCACTTTGTGCTCGGAATCCGAGAACGACGGCAGAATATCGGCGGCCGCCGGCACCGCCGGAACATCCGTCACGGCCAGCAACTCCACGTCGAAGATCAATTCAGCCTTAGGCGGAATCTTGTCGCGTCCAGCTTCTCCATACGCCAACTGATAAGGAATGAACAGACGCCGCTTGCCGCCCACTTTCATTCCTTCGAATCCGGCTTCCCATCCCGCGATCACCAGCCGCTTGCCCTGAACGAATTTCAGTGGCTCGTTGCGATCCACCGACGAATCGAACTTCGTCCCGTCGCGCAGCCAACCCGTGTAGTGCACGGTGTACTCTTTGCCCGGCGCCGCCGGAGCTCCCGTACCTTCCTTGATCTCGATGTAATGCATGCTGAAATCGTCCACCACCGGACCATTCACTTCAGGAACCGGCGGCGGCATCTTCGGATCGAATTGCGCGAAGGCAGGCAGCGTAAGAATCAAGACAGCAAGAATGCGTAACATGCCTTCGATTATTGCACTCAAGCCTTCTCTCCGCGCCGCAAATACGCGTCGTCTTTCTTCAACCAATCCTTCCGGATGGGCGAGAAGATGTCCAGATCCAACGTGTCTTCCAGCGCCACCGCCCGATGTGGCACGTTCGATGGAATGTGCAGCACTTCGCCTTTTGCCACCACCACTTCTTTGCCCTCCAGCTCAAACTTCAGCGCGCCTTCCAGAATGTAGGTGAGCTGCTCGCTTTCGTGGCTGTGCTCGGGCACCACCGCGTCTTTCTTCAGGAAAACCTGCGCCACCATGGCCTTCTCGCCGCTGATCACTTTTCGCGAGATCACCTCGCTCATCACTTCCGTCGGGACGCCGTCCCATGTGTAATGTTTCATCGCGGACCATTGTAACCGGCTCTACCAGTAGGGCGGACGCCCACGTCCGCGCGGGTCCCCTAGGACCCGCCTGTTCAACAGCCGACGGATCCTCCCCACAACCCTTGACAGCGTGTGTAACTATTAGAGTGAAAGCGCCGATAAGCTAACAATGACCGAGAAGTTCCGACTGTGGTTCGACGAGCCACTTCCGCATACGCAACCGACCGGGCCGCCGACTCTTGCCCAAAGGTTCGCCGTCCCGCACGACTTCCCGCCGGATCTCACTCTTCTGGAAGCCTTGGTCCGCGTAGCGGGCGCGCTGGCTCGAATCCTGCTGGGCTCCGCTCTCTTTGCTTTCTGGGGGCTGTTTGCCGCCCGCGTTTGGAACTCCATCACCAGTCTCTTCTGGCACGCCGTCGTGCTTTTGCCGCTGCTCGCCTTATTCGCTGTGCCGTTCGCCGGCCTAATGATCGGCGTCGCGTCGCTGGTACGGAAGCTCTCACCCCAGCGTCACTAATCCCACGATTCGCTCCAAAACGTAGTCAAACCGTAATACGTCCGTAATATTCATCAAGTAGCCTAGGGATTCGTTTTTTCACCGGGGAGCGTGAATGGAACTATTTGGAGAAACCCTATCTACGGGCAGCGCTATATTCTTGCTTCTGGCGCTCGGCCTGGCGCTGAGTTTTGAATTCGTCAACGGATTTCACGACACCGCGAACGCGGTGGCAACCGTTATTTATACACACAGCCTCAAACCGATGGTCGCGGTGGTTTGGTCCGGCTGCTGGAACCTCATCGGCGTTTTGACTTCGAGCGGCGCTGTCGCGTTTGGCGTGCTGGCGCTGCTTCCGGTGGAACTTGTCCTTAACGTAGGATCCGGCGCCGGATTCGCCATGGTCTTCGCTTTATTGACCGCCGCGATCATCTGGAATCTCGGTACCTGGTATCTTGGCCTGCCGGCGTCAAGCTCGCACGCCTTGATCGGTTCCATCATGGGCGTCGGATTGGCGAACTCGTTGCTAGCCAAAGGCCACGAATTCGGCGAAGGCGTCAACTGGGTGAAGGCGAAGGAAGTGGGCATTTCATTGCTCCTGTCTCCTCTGGTCGGCTTCGTGTGCGCGGCGCTGCTTTTGATCCTGATGAAATTTTTGATCCGGAATAAAGAGCTCTACATGGCGCCTGAAAAGAAAGCTCCGCCGCTGTGGATTCGCGGATTGCTGATCCTCACCTGCACCGGCGTCAGCTTCGGGCACGGTTCGAATGACGGTCAAAAAGGCATGGGCTTGATCATGCTCATCCTGATTGGCATTCTGCCCGCGACCTACGCCGTCGATCAACGCACCACCGAGGAATCCATCCGGGCGCTCGCCAACGATGCGCAAACGATTTCGTTCCAAATGGACCGTCACGCTATCGGCGTCGCCATGGCCGGGAAGCAAGCCGCATCCGACGATCTTTCGGCCTACCTTAAAACTTCGGGCAAATTAGAAGAGCGAACCTACGGCGCCATCGGTACCAAGTGCCGCGAGATCTCGGACACCTTGTCCGGCAAGAAGAGCTTGTCGGAACTCAGTAAGCCTGAACGGACCCTGTTGCGCAGCGATCTTTACCTGACCTCGGAAGCTCTGGGCAAAATTCTCAAAGCGCATAAGCTGGAAGATCCGGCCGAGCAAAAATCGGCAGCGGCATTGAAGAGCCACATGGATAAGCTGACCAAGTTCATTCCACCGTGGGTGAAGTTCGCCGTGGCGCTTGCGCTCGGTTTCGGCACTATGATTGGCTGGAAACGCATCGTGGTTACGGTCGGCGAAAAGATCGGCAAAACTCATTTGACTTATGCGCAGGGTGCGGCGGCGGAACTGGTCGCCGCCGCCACCATTCTCGCCGCCGATAAATTCGGACTGCCCGTGAGCACCACGCACGTGTTGTCGTCGGGCGTCGCCGGAACCATGGCGGCAAATCGATCCGGGCTGCAGATGGACACGCTGCGCAATCTGCTCCTGGCTTGGGTTCTGACGCTGCCCGTTACCGTGCTGCTTGGCGCTGGGCTTTTTGCGTTCGTGTTGAATATCCTGATCCGCCTCGGAATCAAGTAGCACTGGAGTTGTTATGCAAGCGACCGCTGTTGCCAAGGTTTCGATCGGCGACGAGGGAGTTCTCAATCGGGAACTTTCCGGAACGCTGGCCGGCGTTTGGATCGATCGCGATCTCGGCTGGCTGGATTTCAACGATCGAGTACTCGCCGAAGCGCTCGATTCACGAACGCCGCTGCTCGAGCGCGTGAAGTTTCTTGCGATCTTCACCTCCAACCTGGACGAGTTCTTCATGAAACGCGTCGCGATCCTGCGCAAGGGATCCGACCCCGATCGAGTTGCACTGCTCGGCGAAGTTCGCGCCCGGCTAATCGAAAGCCTCAATCGCCAGGCCGATTGTTTCCGGAACCAGCTTGTGCCGGAGTTGGCTGCTCATGGAATCCATCTTCGAAAATGGGATGAGCTATCGCCAACCGGCAAGGAGGAGCTGAGCCGCTACTTCGATTCTGAGATTTCGCCAGCTCTTACACCGCTCGTTTTCGATCCCATTCACGCATTTCCCTTCCTCGCGAATCTTTCTACTTCTCTGGCTTTCATTCTGGAAGATCCGCGCAAGGAAACCGTCTCGTATGCACGCGTAAAAGTTCCCGCGGTTCTGAAGCAATGGATTCCCGTCCAAGACGGTTTCGTTCCGCTGTATGAAGTGATTCGCGGCAATATCCAGAAGCTCTATGCCGGGATGAAACTTTCCGGAACTACCATGTTCCGCTTAACGCGCGACGCGGAAGTGGAAACGCACGAAGATGAATCGGACGAAGCGCTGCGCGAAATCGTGCAGGAGCAGGTCCGGCTTCGCCGTTACGAGCCTGTCATCCGCTTGGAATTCGGGGCGGGCGCCGATCCGTCGATCCGCCAGATGCTCATCGATCGCTTTCATCTTTCCGAGCGCGATGTCTACGATCTCTCCGGCGAACTGGATTACACGTCTTTATTTCAAATCGCGAGTCTGCCGTTTCCGGCATTGCGAGATCCAACCTGGAATCCGCTTCCCCCCGCCGCGTTCGAGGACGTGGCGGATATTTTCAGCGCGATTCGAGCGGCTGACGTGCTGGTTCATCATCCCTACGAAAGTTTTGAAGACAGTGTGGAACGCTTCATCGCGGATGCTGCCTCCGATCCGGAAACTGTCGCGGTAAAGATGACCGCGTACCGGATCGGCGACGACACCCCGTTCGTCAAGTCGCTGGTGAAAGCGGCGGAGGGCGGAAAACAGGTTGCGTGCGCCATTGAGATCAAGGCGCGCTTCGACGAGGAGCGAAATCTGCACTGGGCAGCGGAGTTGGAACGCGCGGGCGCGCATGTCACCTTCGGAGTGCAGGGTTTGAAGACGCATGCGAAACTCGCGCTGGTGGTTCGCAAAGAGGCGGGCGGGTTGCGCAGCTACGTTCACATCGGGACCGGGAACTATCATGTCCGCACAGCGCGTTTGTACGCCGATCTCGGGCTGTTCACCGCTAATCCCTTAGTCACGCGCGACGTCGTGGAGCTTTTTCACCATTTAACGGGACACTCCCAATCGCCGGTTTGCCCGACTCTTTTGGTTGCGCCAACAAGTATCCGGAATCGCCTGCTCGAACTCATCGCGCGAGAAGTTGCCAATAAACAAGCCGGACAGCCTGCGCGCATCGTCGCAAAGATGAATCAACTGGAAGATCCGGAATTGATCGAAGCGCTTTGCCACGCCTCGTCCGCCGGCGTGCCCATTGAACTGATCGTCCGTGGTTTCTGCTGCTTGAAGCCCGGAGTTCCCGGACGTACCGAAAACATCCGCGTTCGATCCATCATCGGAAGATTTCTGGAGCACTCGCGCATCTTTCATTTCGCGGCTGGCCACAGCGAACCGGTTCAAGGCGACTTTTATATCGGATCGGCCGACTGGATGTACCGCAATCTTTCGAAGCGCATCGAAGTCGTCACGCCAATTCTCGCGGCGGAAGGAAAAGAAAAGCTGTGGCGTGTGCTCGACATCATTCTGCGCGATCGCCGTCAGGCGTGGATATTGAATCCGGAGGGCAAATACACGCAACTGGAAAACGACGGCCGGGATGACGAAGCGGCGGCCCGAGGAACTCACCAAACACTCATGTCCCTCGCAGTCCGCAGCGCGGAAAGCTAACGCAAACAGGCTATTCTGTATCCTAAGTGCGCGCCCGGAGTCCGTTGCTCTTGCTTCTTTTCACGACCTGCCTGCGGGCGCAATTGCCTTTTTACACCGACGATCCCTCCGTGACAGAAAAGGGCAAGTGGCATTTCGAATTCTTCAACGAAATCGACGCGCTGCAATCGCCGCTCTATCCAAACCTGCGGCAAAACACGGCCAACTACAAAATCAATTACGGGCTGCCGCATAATCTGGAACTAGATCTGGATTCGCCTTACCTGGCCATCTACCGCGATCTCATCGCATCGCCCAGAACCTCCACTGGAATTGGCGATACGAATCTCGGCGTGAAATGGAACTTCCATAACGAATCGCCGAACTCGCGCATTCCGGCGCTGAGCGCGTCTTTTTACGTGGAATTTCCCACCGGAGATTCCAAGAACGACCTTGGTTCGGGACTTGCAGACTATTGGCTGAACATCATTTATCAAAAGCATCTCACCGAAAAAATCCGGGTCACGGCAAACACCGGCGTGCTTTTTGCCGGAAACACCAGCACGGGCGTGGTCGGCATCACCACGACGCGTGGCCGCGTCTACACGGGCGGGCTATCGCTACTGCGCGAATTCAATCCCAGGTGGACGCTGGGCGTGGAAGCGTATGGCGGCTACGCGCCGGACGCGGGAATCCCGCGTAGCCAATTGCAGTTCATGGGCGGCGGCGTGGTTCAGATCCGCAAAGGCTTTGGGTTCGTTTTCGGATTGCTGGGCGGCAAGTACATCGGCAGTCCGAGAATTGGCGGCCAGGTAGGATTCTCGGTAGACTTTCCAGATATCGTGCAGCATTGATAGAGCAATTGAATTCAAGTTTAATACGGGGTGCCCGATGGCTTGTGATCCGGAAGTTTTGAGAAATGTTCCTCTCTTCGCGTTGCTCGATGAGGACGAGCTGGCAGTTCTGGCCGCGCAGGTGGAAGTGAAGAAATTCGCCGCGCGGCAGCGCATTTATAAAATCGACGATCCGCCAGGACCTGCGTTTATTATGGTCTCCGGAAAGGTCCGGCTCACGACCATCGATGAGGATCATCAGGAGCTGGTGCTGGATGAACCTGAGCACGGCGCTTTCTTCGGATTCGCATCGATGATGGATGAAACAAAACATCAGACCTCCGCGATGGCGGAAGAAGAAACGGTCTGCGTGGAAGTCGATCGCAACGACATCGCTACGCTGATTCAGCGAAAGCCGCTCGCGGGCCTCGACATGATGACCGTGCTAAGCCGCCACTTCCACGCTTCGCAACGGCTGATCCGGATTCGGGCAATGCGCAACGCGAACGAAGTGATCGAAGAACAGGAGACGAGGGGAGAACGGATCGCGGACGGGGTCGCCCGATTCGGCGGATCGTGGGCGTTTATCATCACGTTTTCCGTCATCCTGATTGTTTACTCGAGCATCAACGTTTTCCTGGCTGCCAAGGCGTGGGATCCCTACCCGTTCATCCTGCTCAATCTGTTTCTCTCGATGCTCGCCGCGATTCAGGCGCCCGTGATTATGATGAGCCAGAACCGGCAGGACAAAAAAGATCGCGTGCGGAGCGAGCTGGATTTCGACGTGAACCGCCGCGCCGAATCCGAGATTCAGGGCTTAGCCGGCAAGCTGCATTTGCTGGATGACAAGATCGGCGATCTGGAAGACTTGGTGCGCGGCAGGCTGGAAGAGAATCGGGCCTCGGCGCACAATCCGCAGTGAGCCGGAGGCGCGGGCGTCTTTGGCTGGCATTTGTAATTGTGCTGTTGGCGCTCTATCCGGCCAAGCGATTGATCGTACACTTTGCGTGGAAGGGCATCACCGATCCGCGCGTCGAACGACTGTGGAGCGGCGGTGCTCCCGGAGCTTTGGGAACTACTGAGGCCGATCAACCCTCCATCGCTATTTTTCTACCCGTCGGCTGGCACTCCATGAAAACCGGAATGGTGATCTGCCCGGGTGGAGGATACAAAATGGTCATGTCCTCGTACGAAGGCGAAGACGTGGCGCGTTGGTTGAACTCCTTCGGCGTCGCAGCTTTCGTTCTCACTTACCGGGTCGCGCCGCGCTACCATCATCCGGCGCCGCTGATGGATGCGGCGCGCGCCATGCGCTACGTCCGATATCATGCGGCGCGATTTGGCGTGCTACCCGAGCGCGTCGGTATCCTTGGATTCTCAGCCGGCGGCCACCTCGCTTCCACGGTGATGACTCATTTCGATTCCGGTAATCCGGGCGCGGCGGACCCCGTGGATCGCGTTTCGAGCAGGCCGGATTTCGCCGTGCTCGGCTATCCGCTTATTTCGCTTGAGAGCCACTGGGCCCATGCGGGGTCCGTCGCCAACTTGCTGGGTCCGAATCCGGATGCGGCGCTGATCCGCGATTTGTCGAACGATTTGCAAGTGACCGAAAAAACTCCGCCGGCTTTTATCTTTCACACCACCGATGATATTCAGGTGCCGGCTCAGAACAGCATTCTGTTTTATTCGGCGCTGCGCAGCCACGGCGTCGACGCCGAGTTGCATATTTTCGAACATGGCGATCACGGCGCCGGATTGGCCAATGGACATGGCGCGGCGCCGCGCGTTCCGGTTCTGGTGAACTGGCCGGCGCTGGCCGAAGATTGGATCGTCGGGCGTTTTAAGAATGCCCGAACCTGGTCCTATTCCATACTCTTTCGGCTTTGATGCGCGATCCAGCAGAGCAGCAGGATGCCGGATAGGGAGATCGCCAGTTGAAGCAGCGGTCCGCCCTGAGGTGCGGCGGCGAGCAGCAGGTTTCCGGCAACATCCAAAACCAGGCTGGCGGCGAAAATGAGAAGCGACTGTTCGCCGCAGATAACAGCCCAACGCGCGACCGGGGATTGCAGCCAGCGGCGATGCCTCGGCAACCGGACAGTCACCAGAATCACGAGTGCAAGAAAATGCACCAGGCGATACCACGCGAGATCCGGCTTACCGGCGTGGCGCACGGTCCAATCGAAATGGGTCAGAAACTTCAGCGCGGCAGACGCCGCGAGGAAGCCTACGGCCATGACGATGACCGGCCGAGAACGCGCGACGGACTGAAGACGATTGGAATAATATCGGGCCGCGGCGCCGAGCGCGAATAGAAATTGCCAAGCCAATGGATTGAAGTACCAGCGCCAATTCAACCCAACGGAATGGAATACCGGGAGCTGGACGAGGAGCCAGGTCGCGGCGGAGATCGAGAGCGTAAGTTTCGGCGCCCGCTTCAATCCGAAGACCATGAGCGGCAGCAGGGGCGCCACCATGAGGTAGAGCAGGAGCAGCGTAAAAATGCCTGGCGTGTAGAGCAGCAGTAGTACGCGGAGCAAGCCCTGCGCCGGGTAATTGATCCACATATAAAACGCCGGGTCCGGAACTCGCACGCCTCGCTGAGCGCACGCCCAAAGCAGAGCGAGCGAGAGCAGCAGCGCGGAGATTTGCGCGATGTAGAGGCGGGCTACTCTGCGGGACAGCTTTTGGAAGACGCCGGCTGAAAGCCGGCTGCAGCCAGGATTGGCTGCCCCACTTGCTTGGGCGAAGACTTTTTCCCAGGAACCGACGCTCATGAATCCGGAGAGGAAGACAAATACTTCCGCCCAATCGCTGAATCCGAATCGAGACAAGGTGATGTTTGACCAAACGTTGTGATCGAGGTGATCCAGAAAAATCATCCAAAGGCCGAGGCCGCGAAAAAAATCGATGGTGGCATCTCGTTTCCAACGCGGCTCTGGAATTTCGATTCGCTCTAAGGCCGGCGCTGCGCTACTCATCGGGCGTCTCGCCGATAGACAATGTAATCGCCGCGCGTAAAGACCTTCGAATAATTCGTGGCGAGTATCGTTTCGATATAAGCATGCAGAGCGGGATCGCGCTTCAGCGTCCCTTCAAACCAGAGCCGATACCAGCCGGAGGTAACCAAGAATTGCGGCTGCAGACCGGTATTGTAACCGAGCCGGACATCGTCTTTCAGCGAGGGCCCGAACCCGAGCTCATAACCAAGTTCGGCCGGGCTCAGGATGAGATCTTGCGGGGTGCCAGTGGCGCGCAGATAATCCGCTGTGGATCGCAGTTCATTCCGTAGGGGATTGTAGCGGATGACGTCAGCAGCAGCTTTGACTTGCGGGAGCAGCGCGGCTAAAAGCGCCGCCACGAGCGCGACACGCGACTTTCGACGATTGAGCCACAACCAGCCGATCGAAATTGCAGTAAGTGCGCTCAAAAAAGGCAGTGAGTACACCAGGTAATGCTGGAACTTCATGCCTTCGAGCAATGCCATCATCAGGAAGACGGCACCGGTTGCGATCAGCAGCACCCGCACGCCGGGCCGGGAGCGCAAATCCGGGATCAATAGCACGCCGAACGCCGCGGGCGTGACGACCAGCAGCCAAATGGATTTGAGAACGCCCGCGCGAGTGTTCAGCTCGTCGAAACCGAATGTCTTGAGATAACGGAGTTGCACTTCGTCGAGAATCGCTCGCACAGGAGGCGTAAAACCGTTGAAGCGAGCGCGTGGGCTGTACTCGCCGGCGAATCCGGAGATGTTGCCGGTGAACTGGGCACGAAAGTCCGCGGGGGCTTGGGCAATATAGAGTCCCCAGAGACCCGCGGCAATTAAATAAGGAAGCGCGATCAGGAGCAAATCCATCGGTCGAACGCGCGAAAGGCCTATCAGCAGCAGCGCTGCGGCAAAGAGAGCACCGCACGGATGGGTGAACGCAGCCGCCGCGCACAGCGCGTGTCCAAGGAAGAGGGCCAGCCGCGGAAATGCGTCGCGCAAGCTCAGCCAGGCTGCGATTCCGGTTGAACCAAGAGCGGCGCACGCCATGTCCATACGTCCGTTGGCAGCCGATTCGAGAAATGTGTAATCGAATCCGAGGATGATCCAAACTGCCAGCGCGGCAGACGGGAGGCCCGTTATCAGGAAAACGATGCGAGACCAGGACGCCAGCAAGATTGCCCCGCAGAGGACGCTCAGCAGCCGTTGCTTGAACAAGCTGAATCCGAGAATTTTGTACCACGCCGCCTGGATCAGCAAATGAACTGGCATGAGCCAGTAAGTGTGACGTTCGATGCCTTGGAGCCAGGTGTTCTTGGATTCGAGAACGGTGGTGGCCATGACGCCGTGTTCGGCCAGATTCAACGCGGGAAGTGCGGTCCAGGCCTCGGCGGACCACGGCGCGCGCGTTAATGCTAAGCCGATGGCGAGGGCAATCCAAAGTATGGCTGCTGTGATGGAAGCCTGCGCCACGGACATGAGTTGTATCGTAGCAAGCGAATGACTCAGTGCTACAATCGCCGTCGATGAAACGGCGTGTGGCGATTCCGCTGCTGTATGTTCTATTCTTGGCCGCGTCCATTGCGCTGGTCTTCGCTGCAAACGATCAGGAGTTGCTCACCAAAGAAGAAGCTTCGAGCGGATTCGTGAACCCCGTGTTTCTCTCGTTCCGGCTGCAGCACCACGTCTTCAGCACAAATTTCTACTCGTACGCCTATCTGTGGTTGGCGAGCCATCTGGTACATGGGCTTTTCTATGCGCGCTTCGCAAAGGCCGCGATCCTGGGGCTGTTGCCGTGTTTCGTTTATCTCCATCTTCGGAAACAATTCGATTTTGGAAGCGGCCAGGCATTTCTCGCTGCGCTCGCGATCAGCACTCTGCCTGGTTACATCGCATTTTCCTGGATTGGGGTGGACATCGGCATGGAAACACCCATTGGATGGGGCGCATTGTGGCTCGCCCTGTTTGACACTCCCGCGGCGATTCTTGCGAGCAGTTTCTTTGCCGCGGTTTCAGCGGAGTGTTATGGCGCCGGGGTTGTTTTTCTGATCGCGGTTGCCGCGTCTCATCTGGTTCGTTTCCATCGATCCCAACGGCTGACCCTGGCCGCTGGCTTTGCGGTGATGTTGGTGGTTCTTTTGGTCCCGGTGTTTTGGTGGACTAACGTGCAAACGCTGTTCACCGGAGGAGCGGGCGATCCCACCAGGCATGGCGCCGTAGATCGGCTGATTACGCTAGCAAAGGAGCTGGCTGTGCGCGGCGATAGTTACTACTTCTTCAGCGATGGTGCGCCGGCGCTTGGTTCGCTTTTCATCGCGTCGATTGCGGCGGCAGGAGTGGCGGTAGCGCTGCGAGATTTGCGGCGCACCTGGCCGCTCATGCTGATCTCCGCGCTGTCCATCGCCATCTATGCGATCGCGGGAAATGTGATCGGCGTGCGGCGCGCGATCCCCTTGGTAGTTTGCCTTGGCGTGTTCGCGTGCTTGTTTCTCCGGACGCTCGCGGCAAGCCGAACGCTTTCTGTTCGAGCTGCCGGCTACGGCGCAATGGCGCTGTGGCTGGGACTTTCCGCTTACGACTACCTCAGTCTCCGCAGCGGACTCGCCTCGGCAAGCATCCCGCTTCCGAAAGATTTCGACTTCCCGATTCCGACCGGCGAGACCATGGCCAGCGTGGTCGAGAAAATTCTGAACGGATCCGCTGCTTTACCGCCGGACTTGGCGGGTTATGAACCGGACCGCACGCTCGCGATTCTCTACCTGTTGGGCAAACGAAACGAGGAATTCTCGCCGCGCGAAATTGTCCAGCGCTGCGATGCGCATGGATGGTCGATTCCGAGCGATTCACCGAGGTTCGTGCGGATTCGGAAACGCAAGTAGCGCGAGCACTTGTGCGAATACAATTCGGAAAAACCTCATTCAAGGCGTTCACACGAGTGTGAACGCGGCACGCACGAGTGCGTGCGCTACGTGACCACGCGTTTGTAGAAGGTGCGGGTGCCGAGGATTACGGTACCTAGAACGCTGGCGCCCAACGCGAGTAGCACCCAGGCAAGGCCCAGCGTCGGCATTACATGGCCGTTGACTGGCGGCACCATCGAATAGCGCAATCCTTCCGACGCGTAGGTGAGCGGATTGAAAAGCGTCAACACTTGAAACCAGCGAATGGTGCCCAGCGCGCCCCACGGATAATAGGTGCATCCAGTGAAAAGAAGCGGCGTGAAAATCAGCGTGAACATGAGGCTGATCTGTTCCGGCTTCACGATGGTTCCCATCACCAGACCGATTCCAGCGGCGGCGCAGGCGGTGAGCACCAGCATGCCGCAGAGGATCAGAATCCTGTCGGAACGAACGGAATAGTTGCCGCCGAGGATCAACAGCGCGAGGGGAAAGATCACGCCGCCAGCGATGACGCCGCGCACGGTGGCGAACAGAACTTTTTCGATGACCACCAGCCAGATGGGCAGCGGGGCGAGCAGCCGGTCATCGATTTCGCGCGCATATCCGAGATCGAGCACCAGCGGCAAGGTGACGCCTTGAATGGCCGCGAGCAAAGTGGTGAGCGCGACGATTCCGGGCAGCATCAGCGCGACAAAGTTTCCGGCGGCCAAGCCGATGTTGGGAAGCACCTTGCCGAAAATAAACAGGAAGAACAACGGCTGCATCAAGGCTTGCAGAAGAAACACGACGAACTCACGGCCGGTGACCACCATGTCGCGCTCGAAGATGGCCAGCAGCGCAGTGATGGCGAGCGAAAATTTGGATCGCGAACGCATCAGCGGAGATGCCTCCCGGTGAGGTAGATGAAAACTTCTTCGAGCGTGGCCTGCTTCAAATGTAGATCGCGGACTTCGGCGCCGGCGGAGAGCACGGCTTGCGCGGCGGATCCAACCAGAGAACCGGCGCTCTGCGCGTAAACACGATACGTCACCACTCCGAGTTCGGGCTCGGGCGCGGCGGCGGCCGGCGGACCAAATTTCGCCCACGGACCGGCAGGTGGTCCAGCGGGTTTTCCGGCTGCCGGCGGAGCGTTCTGATCCACTTGTTCGACTTTGCTCACGCCAGGCAGAGCTTGCAGGGCGGCGCGTAAGTTCTCGTTCGCCGCGGAGTCGCCCGAATCCGGAATTTTCACGCGGATTTCCAGCGCGTTGCCCCCCGGAATCATTTTCTTGAGCTCGGTAGGGTTGTCGTTGACCAGGATTTTGCCTTGATCCATGATGGCGACGCGTCCGCAGAGCTTGTCCGCTTCGTCCATGTCGTGCGTGGTGAGAAGGATGGTCAATCCCTGTTCGTTCATGGCGCGAATGCGCTCCCACAAAAACAGGCGCGATTGCGGATCGAGGTTATTCGTCGGTTCGTCGAGGAACAGAACATCCGGCGAATGCATGAGGGCGCGGGCGATCATCAGACGCTGCGCCATGCCGCCGGAGAATCGGTTGACTTTATCGTTCTTGCGATCGCCGAGGCCGAGTTCTTCCAGAAGTTTGTCCGCTTTGCTCTCGCGCTCCTTGCGAGAGATACCGTGATAGGCCGCGTGAAAGGTGAGAATCTCGCGAACCCGAAGGCTACGGTCGAGATTGCTCATCTGCGGAACGACGGCGATGCGCTGCTTGATGGCGATTGGATCTTCAGCGACGTTCACGCCCATCACGGCGGCGGTTCCGGCGGTGGGGACGACGCTGAGCGTGAGAACGCCGATGCAGGTGGTTTTACCCGCGCCGTTGGGTCCCAGCAATCCGAAAATCTCGCCGCGCTGGACTTGGAAATTCACGCCATCCACGGCATTGTTCTTGGCCTTCTGGTAGCGCTTGACGAGGTCGCGCACCTCAATCGCAGACTGATTTGGATGGGGATTCACCACGACGGTAAGTTTCTATGTTGCCATAGGCGAGCGGGGCCGTGCTACTCTTCGTCCAGAAGCAGTAACCCAATCCCAAAGGAGAAGAACATGAAAGCGATTAGTGCGCTCCTGGCATGTTCGGCGTTCGCGGCCATTCTTTCGGCCCAGCAAGTAACGCCCCCAAAAACGAATCTGAAAATAGGCGATGAGGCGCCGGATTTCTCGCTGCCCGACGCCGAGACCAACAAGCCGGTGAAGCTTTCCGATTTTCGCGGCAAGAAAGTGGTGGTGGTGGCATTCTTTCCGGCCGCCTTCACCGGTGGTTGAACGAAGGAAATCACCGCGTACCAGTCTGGTATCGCAAAATTCAATGAAATGGACGTTCAAGTTTTGGCAATCAGCACCGATTTCGGGCCGACTCTCGCGCACTGGAAGAAGGAACTCAACCTCAGCTATCCATTGCTCAGCGACCACATGCGAAAGGTCTCTGAGCTGTATGGCGTGTTGATCCCGGAAATGGGGATTGCCAATCGCGTGACGTTCATCGTGGATACGGATGGAAAGATCGTGGATATTCAGGAAGGGAAGGCGGCGCTGGATCCGACTGGGGCGGAGACGGCGTGCAGCCGGTTGAAGCATAAGTAGCACGTCTCCTACCGAACCGCGACTGCTAGGGAGCGCTACCAAGACCGTTCGTGGTAGCGCTCCCTTGCGGTCGCGGTTCGGTTAAGCCGCGCTCGTCCAGCGGAAGATTTGCTCGGCGAGGGTGTTCAGGCTATTGGTCATGCGGTCCGCTTCGATGACGAGCAAAGGATCGGATCGGTCCAATTGATTGTGGTCGGCGCGGAGATCCGGAAGAGCGTTGCGCTCGACCGGCGATCCGCGCAGCCGCGCCGCGAGCAGATACAAGGTCAGTTCCAGGTCGTGTGAGAATTTCTCGATCGATGGATCGGAATGGGCAGCGCGGGTCAATGCGGCTTCGAGCGCCATGGCGGCGTTGATAAAACGGTGTGAACTGGCCAGCGCGGCGTTTGCCACGCGCACATGCGCCGGATTCGCAAAAGGCTCGGCGCCAAGGCGATCCACGGAGGTCTCAGCGTTCGAACGCGCACGCCGGCCGTCGATACGGAGCTTGTCGAGCGCGTGCGGATTGGCGAGGCCCTCCCGGTAAGCGCGCGTGATGGCTTGGATGTAGAGCCGGTAGGAATCTAGCATGCTGGCCATGGCCTGCGGCGCTTGGGTTCGTTCGCGCGTGGGCCAGATCCAATAGATGAGGAGCGCGAGCGACCCGCCGATGGTGGTGTTCAGCGCGCGGCTGGCGATGACGTCCTTCGGGGCGATGCCGGTGAGTGAGAACAGAAACACAATGAGGCCGCTGAGCACCGCGACCAGCACGCCGTAATTCCCGCGTCCCACAGAGCGCATCAAGAAAGCCAGAATGCCGACTCCCACGACCAATTCCGCCGGCGTTGGCGACATGAGATGGAACAGCAGGGTGGCGAACATCAATCCGAAATAGGTGCCGGCCAATCGGAGGACGCCGCGGCTGAAGGTGCTGCCGAAATCGGGCTTGAGCACCAGCGCGACCGTCATGTTCAACCAGTAGGATCGTGGTAAGGAAAAGGAGTGGACGATGATATCGCCGATGGCGATGCAGATGGCCAGGCGAACGGCGTGCCGGCAGGCGGAGGAATCGAGCGAGAGATTGGCGCGCAATGTTGCCAGCCATCCGGTGAGTTGCAGATTCCAGGGTGTGCGCGACTGACGGGCGGCGAAAGCCTCCTCACCCGCTGGGGTGGAGCTTCCGGCGAGTTCCACGGCCGCTCGCAACTGTCCGGCGAGTGCGGCCATCTGACTGTAGGCTTCGGCAATTTGCGGCGACGCCGAGTTGCGAATCGGGTCATCTGGATCCTCCAACTCTTCGAGCCAGGAAGGTACCTCATCCGCGAGCGGTTCCCCTTTGAGAGCGGCGCCGATCGCGGCGAGCAGGCTGGCGCTGAGTTCGAGAAATTTCCGGATGACCGCAGCGGCGGGCTCACCACCCTGCTCACGGCCCACGCGAAGCTGGCTACGACCCAGCGCGAAAAGGGTGAGACGGATGCGTTCGCCCTGACTGACGAGCGCGAAGAGGCGCTCCACTTCCACGCGATGATCGCCCGCAAGAGGCGAGAGGGCTTCCTGCGCTTGCGTACTCTGCTTGCTCGCGGGCGGCGGGCTGTACGGGTCAAGCGACACGGTGGCGGCGCGGGCGAGGGTCTGGTAGAAGTCCCCGATGACGCGCCGTTCCGGAAGCGTGCCGCGAAAGGGCCACAGGACAATGGAGAGGCCGGTTTGCAGCAATCCGGCGGCGAGCGCGATGAGGCCCGACCAGGCGGCATGGCTCGGCGTCATATTCTGCGCGCTATAGATGATGAAGACGACCAGGCTGATCATGCCGATGTCGGCGGCGGCGGTTCCCAGGCAGACGACCAATCCGGAAGCGAAGGCCCAAAGTACTCCGAGGGATGTGGAGGCGATGGCGCTGCGCGCGGATAGGGCGCCAACCAGGACGGCGGCGGCTCCGATCACGCTGGAGGCGATCATCCGGGCGGCGCGTTTGCGATACGAATCTTCGCCATCGGCGGCAGCGACGTTCAAAGCGCCGGTCGCCCCGACTAATCCGCTGGATGGATAACCCACCGCGACGCCGACTGCCAGAGGCAGCACGATACCCAGCGCGTTGCGAAAGCCCATCCACAGGTTGACCTGCTTGCGGTCGAAATGGGTTAGTGTGCGCCAGAAGGTGGCGAGCGGAGAGCTGGGGGCTGGGGGCTTGGGACTCGGGGCTGGGGGCTGGCTCATTCGGGGTTGGGTAGGAGTGGAGCGACCACCGAGACTAGAGCTTCGCCGAGCAGGATGTGTTGGTCGGGGTCGAGATGGATTCCGTCCACTCGGCTGGATGGAGTGACGCTGCTGGCATCGAAGAAATGGCAGGCAAGATCCGAGCTGATTTGGCGATAGACATTGGCGAGTCCGATGCACCGTTGGTCCGCACCATCGAATTTGGGCGCGATTACGCCTTGCGGGTCGCCAATCGGGGGCGGAGCGATCAGCAAAATCGGGGGAACCGGCATGCCTGGCTCAATGGGTGCTTCGCGAATTTCCCGGATCAGCGCGGCGATGCCTTGTCCGGCCGACCAGGCATTGTTGTAAGGATGGCAAAACTGGAAATCGTTGGTGCCGAGCATCAAGATTACGAGAGCCAGAGGCGATTGCGCTTCGATCTTCTGGGCGAGTCCTTCGACGCCTTTGCGTCCGGGTTTGAAGGGGTCTTCCCAAACGGTGCGGCGTCCGTTGAGGCAATCCTCGGTGATTCGGACTTTTTGGCCGAGGTCGTTGAGTTTGTTTTCGAGGACTCCGGGCCAGCGTTGCTCAAAGGGGAGGCGTCGACGTGTGTTCGGGATGATTCCCCAGGTTAGGGAGTCCGAGTAAACGAAGACGTGGAGCACGTTGCTATTCTAGCGGGGCTTGGGACTGGGGGCTGGGGGCTGGGGATTTGGGATTAGGGCTTGGGGATTGCGTACGCTGGCTACATTGTGTGTTGTTCGTGTCGCTTGAGCCGACTAAGCGGTTCGCTGCAACCTACTGCACCGCATATAGATATAATCCTTGACGTCCTACTATATATTGGGGCATGATTGCAAACAGCCGCAAAAACCAGGTTGAGTTTGTGACAATAGGATGAAGAGACCTTTTCTGGAAATAAAGCGGCCAGTCATTACAACGAGATAGAGGAGAAACAGATGGCCACCCCGAGCGTCGCTCTTAGCAGCGGTAAAATCGTAGACTTGGAACACAAAACCAGCAAGAAACCCCTTCCTGTTGCCGAACGGACGGGCGTCAGCTTCGCGAAGTATTTCACTCAGAAGCTGGAACCAGGGAGAACCCCCTACGATGAGGTCGCATGGGAATTGCGCACCGCCGCCATCGGGAACGACAAAGGCGCCATCATCTTTGAACAAAACGACGTAGAGGTTCCGGTGGACTGGTCGCAGACGGCTACCAACATTGTAGTGAGCAAATATTTCCACGGCCGCATGGGATCGCCTGAGCGCGAGACCAGCGTGCGGCAGTTGGTGCATCGGGTTGTCGATAACATCGCGGATTGGGGGATCGCGGGCCGGTATTTCAAGACTGCGGAAGACGCGTCGAATTTCCGCAATGAATTGGCACACCTGATGTTGACTCAGAAAGCCTGCTTCAATTCGCCGGTCTGGTTCAACGTTGGCGTGGATGAAGCGCGCGGCTACGGGTTCTATTTCGACGAAGCGCAGGACAAGGTCGTCAAGCTGAAGAAGGGCGAATCGCGTCCGCAATGCTCGGCCTGCTTTATCAATTCGGTGCGGGATTCGCTGGAATCGATTCTCGAGCTGGCCAAGACCGAGGGAATGCTGTTCAAGTGGGGATCGGGCACGGGGACGAATCTCTCGCCGCTGCGCGAAGAGAACGCGGGCCTGGCTGGGGGCGGTTCGGCTTCCGGTCCGCTGAGTTTCATGAAGGGCTTCGATGCGTTCGCGGGCGTGATCAAATCGGGCGGCAAGACGCGGCGCGCGGCGAAGATGGTGATCCTGAACATCGATCATCCGGACGTGGATTCGTTCATCTGGTGCAAAGCCAAAGAAGAAAAGAAAGCGCATACGCTGATCGACGCCGGCTACGATGCCACACTGGATGGCGAAGCATACGGCTCCATCTTTTTCCAGAATGCGAACAATTCGGTGCGCGTAACCGATGAGTTCATGGAAGCGGTAGCGGCGAATGGCGACTGGTGGACACGTTCGGTAGCGAACGGCCAGCCGGTGAAGCGCTACGTCGCCAAAGACCTGCTGCGCGAGATTTCGGAAGCGACGCATCAGTGCGGCGATCCGGGAATGCAGTATGACACCACGATCAACCGCTGGCACACTTCGAAGGCGACGGCGCGGATCAATGCGTCGAATCCTTGCTCGGAATACATGTTCCTGGACGATTCGGCGTGCAACCTGGCGTCGCTGAATCTGATGAAGTTCGTGGGACCGGGCGGTGATTTCGACGTGGAGGCGTTCCGGCATGCCTGCGACACCGTGATTCTGGCGCAGGAGATCATCGTGGATAGCGCGAGTTATCCGACCGAGAAGATCGCTAAGAATTCGCATGACTACCGCCCACTCGGCCTCGGCTACGCCAATCTGGGGGCGCTGCTGATGTCGATGGGCATTCCATATGACAGCGCGGAAGGCCGCGATTGGGCGGGCGCCATTACGGCGGTGATGTGCGGACAGGCTTACCTGACCAGCGCGCGGATCGCGGAAGCGGTGGGTCCATGCGCGGGTTACGAAATGAACGAAGAATCGTTCTTGGATGTCATTTTGATGCATGGCAAGGCAGTGAGCGGCATCGATAGCAAGCGCGTTCCCGACCATCTGTATCGCGCCGCCGCAGAATGCTGGAGCGATGCATACAAACTGGGTGAACACGTGGGATTCCGCAATGCGCAGACCACGGTGCTCGCGCCGACCGGGACTATCGGGTTCATGATGGATTGCGATACCACGGGAATCGAGCCGGATCTCGCGCTGGTGAAATACAAAAAGCTGGTGGGCGGCGGGATTATCAAGATCGTCAACAATACTGTCCCGCAAGCGCTGATTAAGTTGGGATACAGCCCGGAGCAAGTGGAGTTGATCGTGAGCCACATCGATTCCACGGGAACGATCGAAGGCGCGCCGGGGCTGAAGGACGAAGACCTGGCGGTTTTCGATTGCAGCTTCCGTCCGCAGAACGGGAAGCGGTCGATTCACTATATGGGTCACGTGCGGATGATGGCGGCGGTGCAGCCGTTCATCTCTGGAGCTATTTCCAAAACGATCAATATGCCGGAAGAGTCGACGGTGGAAGACATCATGACCGCTTACACCGAAAGCTGGCGTCTGGGTCTCAAGGCTGTGGCGATTTACCGCGATAATTCGAAGCGTGTGCAGCCGTTGAGCTCCGGTACCGCGAAGGGCGCGAAGGCGGCCA
>Ga0070734_10002389_pt1 | contig 23014 bp, 19 predicted proteins | sample Coa_R1_8_FD_66444 | JGI IMG/M metagenome (GOLD analysis project Ga0070734, IMG submission 66444) | Surface soil microbial communities from Centralia Pennsylvania, which are recovering from an underground coalmine fire - Coalmine... | ecosystem: Environmental > Terrestrial > Soil > Unclassified ...
CGGCCACGATGCCCTGCTGATCGTCGCGCCCGCATACCCGAAACACATTCCAGGTGCCGGGGCGGTCGGTGACCTTGGGATTGGTGGCCGCCGGCGTGATCACCAGCATGCCGTTCTCCAGGTAGACGTCGGAGGCCGGGATGGTGACGCCGGAGTTGAAGTGGCCGATGACGAACTTCACGCCGTCGGCCGCGAACTTGTTTGCGACCGACACACCTTCCTTCGGGTCGGCGCGGTCATCGCCGACGCTCATGACGAGCTTCTGACCGAGAATGCCCCCGGCCGCGTTGATGTCCTCGACGGCCTGCTCGACGCCGTTTTTGAGCTGGGCCCCGAAAGCGGCGCTGCCGCCGGTGATTGGGCCGCCCACCGCGAGCCTAATCTGCGCCTGCGCGCAACCGGCTGCGGCCAACACCATTCCGAACGTCAAACCGATCGCGACTCCCACACCTTTTATTCGCATTGTCGCTCTCCTTGTCGTTGTGGACTGTTCTGATTGGCGATTGATACGAGATTTCCTGCAAAAGTCACGCCGGTTTGCGCGCGCCGTGCGGTGCGATCAGGGCGCTCTCACCAGAAAGCCGTACTGGTGCGCCATCTGCCGGGCGCGGGTGATCCGGAAACCCAAAGTCGCACAACCGATCGCCACGATGGTGTCGAGCCCGTAGGCGGGAAACGACAACAAGGTGCCGTCGAACAGGGCGAAGTGGATGAACCGCACGCCGGCGCCGAGGATCAGCATGTAGAGCACCCCCTGCCACCAAGGTCGCCAAGTCTGCGCAATCGCGCGCCCGGCCTGCCAGGCTGCTCCGCCGCCAAGCACGACGGTGACCAGCAGAAACGGTCCGGCATTGTCGGGCAGGAAATCCAGCATGGCGCATTATACGTTGACTTACGGAGCCGGCAAAGCGGCCCAGCAGTATCCGTTTGGCACGTGGCCGCAGTTCGCCAATGCCTCACTTGGCGAGGTCAGCGATCGTGACCGATGCTTCCGATCCAGATTTCGTTGACACCCAAAAATCACCGTTTCAACCTTGCTACTCAAGTCCTACCAATCAATTCTAGCAAAGGCCTATGACAAGGCGGGAAGGTTGATGGCAGAGAGTCATTGGATTTGGGGGATTCTCAATGGCGAAGAAAAACACCGAGGATACAGCAATTCGATTAGTCACTGAAATCCTGGAAGGACGTGGATACCAAGTGACGGACATGAACAAGCGTATCCCCAATCATCGAAACTATGATCTCCGATGCCGAAAATTGGACATAGAAATTTACGTAGATGTGAAGGGGCAAGAACCGGACATTGGACCTTTTATTAATCCAAAAGACCCAATGCCCAATCTATTTTACGTTTGTGTCCAGCCAATCCAACGAGATAAGGCCCCAAAATTTTACGTCCTGACACAGGACGAATGCAATCAGGAGATTTATGCTTACTGGAAGGACATAACGGAGAACGGAACTAGGCGCGGCAGACCTTCGACCCAGAGGAGACCAAGTGGGTTCAGGAAAGAACGTCTCGTTCTGTATGCCGACCAGTGGCACAAGCTTCCTGGTTGGAACTGACGGAGGGACCAATTTTCTGGGTTACCTCAGCCACCCTCAACCCCGCCCGCCCTCCAGATAGGCCGCGCGGACCTCGGGACGGGCGAGCAGCTCATCGCCGCGGCCCGTCATCGTGATTGCGCCGTTGACGATCACATAGCCGCGGTGGGCAAGCCGGAGGGCATGGTAGGCGTTCTGCTCTACCAGGAGCACCGAAAGTCCGTCACGTTCATTGAGAATGCGGATGATATCGAAGATCTGGCGGGCGATCAGGGGCGCGAGGCCGAGCGAGGGCTCATCGAGCAGGAGCAGACGCGGCCGTCCCATCAGGGCCCGTGCGATCGCCAGCATCTGCTGTTCGCCGCCCGACAATGTGCCGCCGCGTTGACCAAGCCGCTCGGAAAGCCGTGGAAACAGGGCGAGGACACGGTCGAACTCGGCGCCGCTGCCGCCCGACAATGCGCCCATCTGCAGGTTTTCCATCACGGTCATGCGCGGGAAGATGCGCCTGCCCTCGGGCGATTGCGCGATACCGAGCCGGGCGATTTGATGGGTCGACAGCGCCGTGATATCGCGGCCAGCGAACACGATCGAGCCCTCGCGGGCCCGCGGCTTGCCGAAGATCGTCATCATCAGGGTCGACTTGCCGGCGCCGTTGGCTCCAATCAAGGTGACGATCTCGCCCTGATTAACGTCGACGTCGATGCCCCTCAGCGCAATGATGTTCCCATAGTACGCCTTGACGCCGCGTACGCTGAGGACGGTGGTCATCACACGCCTCCCGTGGCGAGAGAGGCGCTCCTCGCGGCTTCCTGATGTGCGACAGCCCTGCCGCAAACAGAAGGAGGTAACGGGCGCGCAGCGCTCCTCGTCACAGTCCGACCTCCGCCTCGACTTTCCCGACCTCCCGATCCTCCACGCCCAGATAGGCGGCAATGACCTTGGGATCGTCGCGCACGGCGGCCGGGGCGTCGTCGGCGATCTTCACGCCGTAATCGAGCACCACGACATGGTCTGAGATTTTCATCACCACGCTCATGTCATGCTCGATCAACAACACCGAAACGTCGTGGTCGGTCCGGATGCGCAGGATAAGTTCGTTCAGTTCCGCGCTTTCTCGCGGATTGAGGCCGGCGGCCGGTTCGTCGAGGCACAGCAGCACCGGGTCCGTGCACATGGCCCGGGCGATCTCAAGCCGGCGCTGCGCCCCGTAGGGGAGATCGCCGGCCGGGTCGTCGGCGCGGTCGAGAAGGCCCGTGAGATCGAGCCAGTGCCGCGCTTTCGCGATGGCGGCACGCTCGGCACCGCCATAGTTCCCAATTCCGAAGATTCCAAGCGCCGTGTAGCCGGACGCCGCCATCAGCGGATTGTGCTGGGCGACCAGCAGGTTCTCCAGCACTGACATGCCAGAAAACAGGCGGATGTTCTGGAACGTGCGGGCGACCTTGGCGCGTTGGGCGACAAGATAATCGGGCATGCGTTCGAGCAGGAATAGCGCGCCGTCGGGCCGCGAGATGCTGCGGGCATCCCGTCGCGTCAACGCTTCCAGTTCGTCCCACATCGCCGGCGTGCCGTGCGCGAGCGCAATGCGGCCCTCGCTCGGCTTGTAGAAGCCGGTGATGCAATTGAACACCGTGGTCTTGCCGGCGCCGTTCGGTCCGATCAGCGCGGTGATGTCGCCGCGGTTTGCCGTGAAGCTCAGGTCATTGACGGCGACGAGGCCGCCGAAGCGCATGGTGAGGTGTTCGACCTGCAACAGGGCAGTCATCCGTGCCCCTCGCGGACCAGCGCGCCGGAAATCTTTTTTCGCTCGGCAAGATGTACGGAGGCCTGGCGGGTTGAGATCAGCCCGCGCGGACGCACCACCATGATCAGCACCATGGCGAATCCGAACAGCAGCATGCGATATTGGGTCGGATCGAAATCACTACCAAAGACCTGCTTCAGCACATCAAGCTCGCGCAATGCCTCGGTGCCGCCGATCATGACGACGGCCGCGACCGCGACCCCGATCTGGCTGCCCATGCCGCCCAGCACGACGATGGACAGGATGGTGGCCGATTCCATGAAGGTGAAGGATTCGGGCGAAATGAACCCCTGCCGCGCCGCGAAAAAGGATCCCGCAAAGCCGCCGAAACCAGCGCCGATCGCAAATGCGGTCAGCTTGGTGTTCGTCGTATTGATGCCTAGCGAACGGCACGCGATCTCGTCCTCGCGCAGCGCCTCCCAGGCGCGCCCGACCGGCAGCCGACGCAGCCGCACCGTGACAAAAGACGTGAGTAGGGCGAGCCCGAGGATGATGTAATAGAGGAAGATCAGCCGGTGAATGGGGGAGAACGTCAGGCCGAACGTGGCCGCGAAGCCTTCGTCTGAAACGTTGAACGGGATGCCGAAAAAGGTCGGACGCGGGATACCGGTGATGCCGGCATAGCCGTTGGTGACCGGCACCCAGTTGATGAGTACGAGGCGGATGATCTCGCCGAATGCCAGCGTCACGATCGCGAGATAGTCGCCGCGCAGGCGCAACACTGGAAAGCCGAGCATCAAGCCCCAGAGCGCCGCCAGAATGCCGGCGAGCGGCAACAGCATGAAGAACGACAGGCCGAAGTTCTGCGCCAGAAGCGCATAGGAATAGGCGCCGACAGCGTAGAACGCGACGTAACCGAGATCGAGCAGGCCGGCGAGCCCCACCACAATGTTGAGGCCGAAGCCGAGCATCACGTAGATGAGGATTTGGATTCCGAAATTGTCAATCCATTTGACAGCGCCGCCGGTGCCCGCCGCCCACACGGCGATTGCCGGATAGACGAGCACAAAGCCGATGGCGCAAGGTGCCAAAATGCCGGTAAACCGGGTACTCCAATGCGGGACCTCTGTGGCGGTGCGCGCCGCAACACTCCGGCGCTGCTCCCGCCACGGCGCAATGACCAGGTTGTGAAGCAATCGGGCGGCGGCGACGATCGCCACAAAAGCAAAGAACAGCGGCCAACGCGTTTCCAGCGTCAGCTCGTTGCGGATGTCCTGGAGGGTCCGAAATCCGATCAGCGGCAGGAACAGCCCGGACGCCACCAGCGCCCAGAAACCGGCGTCCTTGAACGCGCGGGCAAGGTTGGTCTCGGCGGCAGGTTTCGCCACGGGCCGTCAACCTTCGCGCTCGGACGAGGGGGGTACTGGGCTAGTATGAGCTTGTGGAGCGGCCCCCTCACCGCAACCCTCGCGCCGCAAGCGGGGAGAGGGGGGCGCTCCACCAGTCTGGAGCCGGGTCGAAAAAACAAAAGGCGAGGCCGTCGACGACCACATTGTCTTTCACACCTTCTCCACGTCCGGGCGCCCGAGCAGGCCCTGGGGCAGGAAGATCAACGTGATGGCGAGGATCGAAAAGGCTGCGACATCTTTGTAGTCGATCGAGAAATAGGCCGACCACATGGTTTCGATGAGGCCGATCAGGAGGCCGCCGACCACGGCTCCCGGCAGGGAGCCGATGCCACCGAGGACCGCCGCCGTGAAGGCCTTCACGCCAGGCGTGAAGCCGTCATTGAAGTTCACGACGCCATAATACATGAGGTACATGGTGCCAGCGACCGCCGCCAGAGCCGCCCCGATCACGAAGGTGATCGAGATCGTCCGGTCGACATCGACGCCGAGCAGCGCCGCCATTTTCTGGTCCTGCTCACAGGCGCGCTGCGCCCGACCGAGCGAGGTGCGGCTCACGAGGTACCAGAACATCACCAGCAGGACAGCGGTTACTATCCAGATCAGCAATTGCCGATGCGACAAGGTTACCTGGTAGTCCTCGCGCGCCATCAGCACGAACTCGCCTTGCAGCAGCGGCGGAATCGACTTATTGCGCGGGCCTTGGGAGACCTGGACGAAGTTGGACAAAAAGATCGACATGCCGATCGCGGAGATCAGCGGCGCGAGGCGGAATGAACCGCGCAGCGGCCGGTAGGCAACGCGCTCGATCGTCCAGTTGACGACCGAGGTCAGCACCATTGCGACGACGAGCACGATGATCAGCGCGCCGATCACGGAGGCAATGCCGAGCCACGCGGTGACGATCAGATAGGCGATCAGCGCGATGAAGGCCGACACCATGAAGACGTCGCCATGGGCGAAGTTCACCATGCCGATGATGCCGAACACCATGGTGTAGCCGATGGCGATCAGGCCATAGATGGAGCCCAGCGTGATTCCATTGATGAGTTGCTGGACGAAAACTTCCATACGTCTGCCGCGCCCGCCGCCTTCGCTTTCCGAATGTAACGAGTTGTAACAGGGCGGTCATGGCGCGGCAACGATACGCTGTGGTCTGCGGCAACGATGCGCTGTGGTCTGGGGTATTTTTCGATTAGAAGGTTTTCGATCAGGTTGATCTTACGCCATTGGTGTCATTGCGCGGCTTGACCGGGCGCCCCTCCCTACCTCCCCCCGCATGCGGGGGAAGTTAGGGAGGGGGTGTCGGTTGTTACCAGATCGCCCGGTTAAGCCGGGCAATGAAAGCTTGTAGGATAGGCAAAGCGTCGCGTGCCACCCTGCGGCCGCGCTAAAACCGGGCCACGGCAGCGCAAATGCTCCACAGAGCGCAGGGAATTGTTCCAGAAATCCCCGGTTTCGTGTCTTTCACGGGCCCAGCCGCCTCTACAAGATCGCCGCAACCGAAGCCGAGGACAACGTTCTGCGGAGGACACCCATGAGCCCGATGACGGGGCGAACCAAGGCAGAAGATTACATCGGAGCTGCCAACCGGCCTTTCACCGGCAAGGAATACCTTGAAAGCCTGCGCGATGGCCGCGAGGTTTATGTATACGGCGAGCGCGTCAGCGACGTCACGACGCATCCGGCCTTCCGCAACGCGGCGCGAACCATTGCGAGGCTCTACGACGCTCTGCACGACCCTGTCACCAGGGACGTGCTGACCTGCCCGACTGATACCGGCAACGGCGGCTATACCCACAAGTTTTTCCGGGTGGCCCATTCGCGAGAGGATTTGATCAGCCAGCGCGATGCAATCGCGGCATGGGCCCGGATGTCCTATGGCTGGATGGGGCGCACCCCCGACTACAAGGCATCGCTGATGAATACGCTCGGGGCGAACCACGCCTTCTATGACAAGTTCTCCGCTAATGCGCAGAACTGGCATCGGCGCGCCCAGAACCACGTGCTGTTCATGAACCACGCGATCGTCAATCCGCCGGTCGACCGCGCCAAGGCGGCCGACCAGGTCAAAGACGTGTTCATCACCATCCAGAAGGAAACCGACGCCGGCATTTACGTTTCCGGCGCCAAAGTGGTGGCCACATCATCGGCCCTCACTCACTACAACTTCCTCGGCCAGAACGCCGCGATGCCGGTCAATGATTCGGATCTTGCGGTGATGTTTATCGCGCCCATGAATGCGCCGGGCGTGAAACTGTTCTGCCGCGCATCCTATGAGATGATCGCCAGCATGATGGGAACGCCGTTCGACTATCCGCTGTCATCGCGTTTCGATGAGAACGACGCGATTTTCGTGTTCGACAATGTGCTGATCCCGTGGGAGGACGTGCTGCTTCACCGCGACATCGAGAAGATCAAAATCTTCTACCAGCGCTCGGGTTTCCTCAACGGCTATCAGTTTCAGGGCTGCACCAGGCTCGCGGTCAAGCTCGACTTCATGGTCGGCGTCATCGCCAAGGCATTGCGGGCGACCGGCGCCGAGGAGTTCCGTGGCAACCAGGCGATGCTCGGCGAGATCATCGCGTGGCGCAACCTGTTCTGGGCGATTTCCGACGCCCAGGCGATGAATCCGGTGCCCTGGGTTGGCGACACTGTGCTTCCCAATGCGCAATCAGGCGCGAGCTACCGCGTCTTTGCCGGCGATGCCTACGGCCGCGTCAAGGAAATCGTCCAGAAGATCATCGCTTCGGCGCTGATTTACCTGCCGTCCTCGGCCCTCGATTTCGAGAACCCCGATATCGACAAGTATCTCGCCAGATATGTGCGCGGCTCCCACGGTATCGGCTACCGCGAGCGTATCAAGGTGATGAAGCTGTTGTGGGACGCGGTCGGCACCGAGTTCGGCGGTCGCCACGAGCTTTATGAGATGAACTACGCCGGCAACCATGAGGACATCCGCATCCAGGCCATGTGGAACGCCCGCAGTTCCGGCGCGCTCGACCGCATGATTGCGCTTGCAGACGCTTGCCTGGCGGACTACGACGAAAAGGGCTGGACGGGGGCAACCTGGATCAATCCGGACGATGTCTCCAGTTTCGGCCCTCGCGTCGCGCGCGCGGCAGAGTAGGGCGGGTTAGCGCAGCGTAACCCGCCGTTCACGATGGGCGGACTATGGTAGGCAGATGACGCCGCGCTAATCCGCTCTACTGGGGGCATCTACCAGCCCATGAACTGGCTCGACGATCAGCGACCGGACGATGCCATGGCGGGCGCCTTCGAGGCGATCGGGCCCGAGCCGGTCATTACGGTCGGGGCCCCGTTGTTTCGCGACGCCATGTGCCGCCTCGGTGCCGCCGTTCACGTGGTTACGACCGCGGGACCGGGCGGCAAGACCGGCTTCACGGCGACCGCGGTATGCTCGGTATCGGACGCCCCGCCGACCCTTCTGGTCTGTCTCAACCGCAAGAGCGAAGGCGGCCCGATCCTGCGCGAAAACAAGGTCTTCTGCGTCAACACCCTGGGCGCCGACTGCCAGGCCGTTGCCGACGTGTTTGCCGGCCGCACTGGCGCCTTCAAGGCGGAACGCTTCGCTGTCGGGGTGTGGTCCACCTTGAAAACCGGCGCTCCGGTACTGGCGGACTCCGTCGTCGCTTTTGATTGCCGGGTGATCGAGATCAGGGCGGTGGCGAGTCACAACGTGATTTTCGGAGCGGTCGTGGACATCAGGTTGGGGCCTGCGGGCCAAGCGCTCGTCTATCACAACCGCGCCTACAAGCAGGTGTAGGACAAGTTCCGACCCATAGGGCTCCTCAAACCGCCTGATTCTCCGGTCAGTTCCCTGTGGAACAGATCTCCAAGCTCCGATAGGGCGGTTTATTATCCACGATCAGTTGATAGGTCGCATCGCTTTGGCGCCATTGCGCCAAAATGCGTTAGATTGACCTCATGCCGCGCAGCTCCGCCCTTCCTCTCTTCCACCTCTACGGCGACCCGCCGGATGACCAGGCGTTCGATTTCGTTCATATCGAAACCATCTCATCGCGATCTTCGATCCACGACTGGACCATCCGGGCCCACCGGCACCGGAACCTGTTCCAGATCCTGTTGATTGTGCGCGGCGGCGCGGAGATGACGTTCGAAACCCAGGTGATCCTGGTCGAGGCGCCCGCGGCCATCATCATACCAGCCACCATCGCACATGGCTTCCGGTTTCGTCCGGAGGCGACTGAGGGATGGGTGCTGACTTTCACGGAGGATGTTGCGCATGGAATTGGCGAGCGCTCAGGCGAGGCGATCTCGGCTTTGCGCGCACTCGCCGCCGACCCGGTGGTTCCGCTATCGGGCGAAGCCGAGGTGGACCGGATCGGCCGGTTGTGCGCCGACCTCCATGAAGAGCGTTTCATGGCGCGTCAGGGTTATCGCCTTGCCATGCGCGGCTACCTTGCGCTGATCGCGATCGCAGTGGCGCGGCTCGCGGCAAGCCGCGCCCGCAGCGGCGCCGCGACCCTGATGCCGGCCGATCCGACCGTGGATGCGCTGCGCTACCTGGTCGAGGAGCACTTCCGCCAGCAGCGCCAGCTTTCCTTCTACGCCGGCAAGCTCGCCATGACACCGGATCGCCTGAACGACCATGTCAAGCGCGCGGCCGGGGTGACGGCCGGGCACCTCATTCGCCAGCGCGTTCTGACCGAGGCGAAGCGCCAACTCGTCTTCACCAACCAGCCGATCCACGAAATTGCCTACGATCTTACTTTTGCGGATCCGTCGCACTTCACGCGCTTTTTCCGCAAGCAGACCGGCACCACCCCGCAGGCGTTTCGCGAGCAGGGCGGCGGTTAATTCACCCGCCAAAATCCTGCGGCCTGAAGCTGAGGTCGAGCACCTTCCATTCCTTGTATTTGTCCGCCGGCAGCATCGCGTAGGGCTGGCACGCGCGCAGGCCGTTGATCGCACTCGCCATCAGCGCGGGGCCTTTTGCGGACGCGCTCGCCTCTATCAATGTCGGCGCTGCAGCCAGCGTGCCGTCCGGCCTGAGGGCGACGCGCAGCACGACTCTGATCTTGTCGGTGGGTGAGATCGAGCCTGGTCGGGTCAGGCATGTCCTGAGATGTTCTCGGAAGGTCTTGATGTCGTCGGCGGAAATCTTGGCGGCATCGATGGCGGGGGCATCGAAGCCGCCGCCAAGCCGGCCATCGGGCAGCGCCAGAGGGAGAGCGAACATGTTGGCGATGGCGGGCTCCTCCGACGGGGGGGTCGATGGCGGGATCGGCGGTGTGCCACCCGACGGTGTCGACGGCACCGGCGATTGCGCAAAGGCCTGCGGCACGTCGTGTTCCGAAGCGGGGCGCGTTGTCGATTGAGTTGACACCTGTGGCGATGCCGCCTCTGATTCAGTTGGCGACGGGGAAGCTGCGGTCGTCATGTCCGGCGCTGTGGAGTCGACGGCACGCTGGGGGACCTCGTCCGCCGGGATGATATCCACCGCAATGGCCTCGGCCGGCACCGCATCGAATGGGTTTGCACCGGCATAGATCAGTCCCACGGCGAGGACTGCCACATGGCCGACGAAAGAAATCGTGAAGCCTGCGCGCACGAGCAGTCTTGGCTCGGTCATCGTGGTCATTGTTCTCCACGTCCCTGCCCGTGAGCCTGACGGCGACGCGCTTTTAGCAAAACGCCGGTGCGACGACTTCAATGCAGTCACGTTCGGCGTCGAGTCAAATTTCCGGGACGCCGCCAGCTCTGCGCCCCAGAATTACCTCTCCGAGCGCACCGCGGTTTTTACTCCAACCCGCCCTCGCGTGTACAACGAGGGGTTAAGTGAACCCACCCTATGCCGGTTCACGGCGCCACTGCGCCCCCGGCTCTTGATCCGGCTAGCCGATTAGGTTACTGGCCTTTTTCCTGCCGCCAAGCCTGCCGGCAAGACAAGGTGTATGGTTCGCAATGGGAATGAGGAGGTCGTCATGCCGGCCGTTTCGCTAACGGTGAACGGCAAACCCGTCAAGGCCAACGTCGAGGCGCGCACGCTGCTGGTGCAGCTGTTGCGTGAGCAGTTGCGCCTGACCGGGACACACGTCGGCTGCGACACTTCGCAATGCGGCTGCTGTGTTGTCCACGTCGACGGCAAGGCCATCAAGTCATGCACCATGCTGGCGCTGCAAGCGGAAGGTGCGGAGGTACTGACGATTGAAGGGCTCGCCACCGCCGACAATCTGCATCCCATGCAGGAGGCATTCCGCGAGAATCACGGGCTGCAATGCGGGTTCTGCACGCCGGGCATGATCATGACGGCGGTCGACATGGTGCATCGCCTTGGTCACGACCTCGACGAGCGCACCATCCGGGAAGAGCTCGAAGGCAATATTTGCCGGTGCACCGGGTACCATAATATTGTCAAGTCCATTGCCGCCGGCGCCAAAGCCATGCAAGGCGGCGGCGCTCCTTCGCATCAGGCAGCCGAATAGAAAAGGGTGTTGTGGTAGGGTGGGCAACACGAACCCACCTCCAAGTCTTTCCGGGTGGGCACGGCGCGCAAGAGCGCGCCTTTCCCACCCTATCTAGCCCGAATTGCCGGCTTTCAAGCGAGGATCGGAGGGCACCAGGAGACCGCGGATGTACAATTTCAACTATCATCGCGCCAGCGGGCTGCGGAATGCCACGAACATGCTCGCCAAGTTCGAGGAGGCGAAATTGCTGGCCGGCGGGCAGACCTTGCTGCCCACCATGAAGCAGCGCCTTGCATCACCGACCGACATCATCGACCTCAACAAGATCGAGGGGATGTCCGGCATCGAGCTGAAGGGACGCAATCTTGTTATCGGCGCGATGGCGCGCCATGCCGACGTTGCCGCCTCCCCGGTCGTGCAACAGGCCATCCCGGCGCTGGCAGCGCTCGCCCACATGATTGGCGATCCGGCCGTGCGCCACCGCGGCACCATCGGCGGCTCGATTGCCAACAACGATCCGAACGCTGATTACCCGGCCGCCTGCCTTGGCCTCGCCGCCACCATCATCACGACCAAGCGCAAGATCGTGGCCGACGAATTCTTCAAGGGCCTGTTCGAAACGGCGCTCGCCGGTGACGAGATCATCACCAAGGTGAGCTTTCCGGTACCCAAGAAAGCCGCCTATCAGAAATTTCGCAATCCCGCCTCGCGCTTCGCGCTGGTCGGCGTTTTTGTGGCCAAGCGCCCCTCTGAAATCCGCGTCGCGGTGACCGGCGCCGGCGCGTCCGGCGTGTTCCGCGTCCCCGAATTCGAGGCCGCGCTCAAGAAGCGGTTTTCGCCGAAGTCGCTCGAAGGGCTGACGATCCCGGCGGATGGACTTGCCGGCGACATTCACGGCAGCGCCGAATATCGTGCCCACCTGGTGGGTGTGCTGGCGCGCCGCGCGGTCGCGGATGCCGGTTGATTACGGATCGGCGGGGGGTGCCATGACGGATCGACTCGAAATCGACAAACTGCTGCGCGGACTCTATGCGGCGCGGTTGCGCGGTGACCTCGACGCCGTGTGTCGGTCGTTTTCGGACGACGCCGTGTTCCAGATCGCCGGCGCCGGCCAGGTCACTCCGGTCTCCAATCGGGCCGTTGGGGTTGGTGAATTTCGGCCGTTACTGGCGGTCATGATCAAGACTTTCAAGCTCCGGGATCAGAGCATTCTCGCGCTTTTGATCGATGGCTCGAAGGCGGCAGTGCACTGGCGGGCCGGGGTCTATTCGCGCATCACGGGCACGATGGTGCTGACCGAGTTCGTCGCCATTGTGGAGGTGCGCGACGGCCGTATCGTTTCCTATCTGGAATTTTTCGCGCCGCGATCGTAGTCGCTCCGATTGCGCTCAACAGGCAGCCGCAATTTCGCGGTCTCAAGGAGGAAGAATGCGAGCTTCACGATTTGCGAATGCCGTATGGGCATTCGCCATCACTACCGCGATGGCCGCCGCGTTTGCCGCCATGGCGCCCACTGCTGCAACTGCCCAGGCCACCATGACGACGCCCTCGGGTCTGAAGATCAGCGATACCAAGGTCGGTACCGGCGCCACGCCGAAGCCCGGCCAAATCTGCGTCATGCATTATACGGGTTGGCTTTATGAAGGTGGCGCCAAGGGCAAAAAATTCGACAGCTCGCTCGATCGCGGCCAGCCATTCGAATTTCCAATTGGCCGGCGTCAGGTGATCGCCGGTTGGGAGGAAGGTGTTGCCACCATGAAGGTCGGCGGCAAGCGCACGCTCATCATCCCGCCTGAACTCGGTTACGGCGCGCGCGGCGCCGGCGGCGTTATCCCGCCAAACGCCACGTTGATTTTCGATGTCGAGTTGCTCGACGTGAAGGGGTAGGGCGAATTTCCGTCGCGTAGGGCAGGCAAAATCGCCCTGCACGGCACCGGGTCGTTTACTCAATCATCGCCGGCGATTTTGCCCACGCGGTTCACACCGAGGCCCAACCGCGTGGGCAACGCGCCGGAACGCCTGGGGCATGTAGGCGACTCGGCGTGCAGGCGCGTTGCCCACCCTACATCGATATTCATTCCGCCTTGATGCCGGCGAACTTCACCACCTTGCCCCACTTGCCGATTTCATCGGCGATGAGCTTGCTGAATTCGGCCGGCGAGCCCGGCAGTACGGTGCCGCCGAGATCCGCAAGCCTCGCCTTCATCTTCGTGTCCGCAAGGGCGGCGTTAATCTCCCGGTTGAGCTTGTCGATGATCTCGGTCGGCGTCGCCTTGGGCGCGCCGATGCCGTACCATTGGCTCGATTCATAGCCGGGCACGAACTCCGCGACGGTCGGAACATCAGGCAGCGCATCGGCGCGCTGCGCCGTTGTGACAGCAAGAGCTCGCAGCTTGCCGATCTTGACGTATTCGGTGGTCCCAGGCGTGGTGGCGAATATCACCTGCAATTGTCCGCCCAACAGGTCCGTCATCGCCGGCCCTTGCCCGCGATAGGGCACGTGGACGAGATCGACTCCCGCCAGCATCTTGAACAACTCGCCAGCCATGTGGGACGAGCTGCCGTTGCCGGCCGAACCCATGTTGATCTTGCCGGGATTGGCTTTCGCATATGCGATGAACTCCGGCAGCGTCTTGGCCGGCACCGAGGGATGAATTTCGATCACGTTTGACACGCCGATGATGCTGCCGACCGGCGCGATGTCGCGCATGAAATTGTAGTTGAGCTTTTCGTAAAGCGTGGCGTTGATCGCATGCGTGAGATTGACGAGCAGGAGCGTGTAGCCGTCGCCCGCCGCATGCGCCACCAGCTCGGTACCGATATTGGTGCCACCGCCCGGCCGATTTTCGACGATGAACTGCTGGCCGAGGCGTTCGGAAAGCCATTGGCCGGTCAGCCGCGCCACGATGTCGGCGCCGCCGCCGGCAGCAACCGGAACGATCACCCGCACCGGACGCGTCGGATAATCGAGCGCCGTCGCGCCGTGCGAAAACGCCAATGCGGCGACGGCTGCAAATGCCAGTTGAAGATAGCGGCGGCGCGAATGTCTCATGGCGTTCCTCTCAATGTCGCTGAGGCTACCGCAATTCCGGGTGGTCCGAAAGGAGCCGCCAAGCGTCCGTTTTCGCGGGGCGTGACACTCAGGATTGGCGCGGGTGGACGGCTGCCGCGATCGGCCCTATATCGGGTGCAGAAAGGCCTGTTCGTGACCGCTCTGCCTAAATCTATTGACGAAACGCTGGCGCTTCTCGCTTCCGCCCATTATCTCGCCGATCGTTCGCTCGCCACGGTGCTGTTTCTCGCGCTGCGCATGGGGCGGCCCATTTTTCTGGAAGGCGAGGCGGGCGTCGGCAAGACCGAGATCGCCAAGGTCCTCGCCGCCACGCTGAGGCGCCGGTTGATACGGCTGCAATGCTACGAGGGCCTCGACATCGCGGGCGCGGTCTATGAATGGAATTACGCCGCCCAGATGATCGCCATCAGGCTCGCGGAAGCCGAAGGCGCGGCGGACCGCGAGCGGCTTTCTCACGATGTGTTCTCGGAGAATTTTCTGATCAAGCGGCCGCTGCTGCAAGCGCTTGAACCCGATACGGCGGGCTCGCCGGTGCTGTTGATCGACGAGCTTGACCGCACGGACGAAGCCTTCGAGGCATTTCTGCTCGAAGTGCTGGCGGACTTCCAGGTCACGATTCCGGAACTCGGCACCGTCAAGGCTCCGCACCCGCCGATCGTCGTCGTCACCTCGAACCGCACCCGCGAGGTCCACGACGCGCTCAAACGCCGATGCCTCTATCATTGGGTCGGATATCCGACCGCCGAACGCGAGCTTGCGATCGTGCGGGCCAAGGTGCCGGGTATCGCTAAGCGTCTGTCCGAGGAGGTCGTGCATTTCGTCCAGGCGCTGCGGCGGGAGGAACTGTTCAAATCACCTGGTGTTGCCGAGACGCTCGATTGGGCGAGCGCGCTCACGGAGCTCGATGCGGTCGCGCTCGATCCCGCCACGGTGTCGGACACGCTCGGCGTGTTGCTCAAATATCAGGACGATATCGCGCGCATCGAAGGCTCCAAGGCCAAGGAGCTGGTCGACGGCCTGCGCGCGGAGCTGCGGGCAGCGGAATAGCTTTTCTTTGCCCTCCCCCGCGTGCGGGGGAGGGCAGGGGTGGGGGCCTGCAGCAAAGGACGACAAGGTCTGTCATGACCTCGCAGCTTCCAGGTGACTCGCCCCCTCCCGACGCGCTGCGCGCGTCGACCTCCCCCGCAAGCGGGGGAGGTGAACCTGCCCCTGGCCGTCTCGCCGAGAACATCCTGTATTTCGCCCGTGCGCTGCGCGCTGCCGGGATTCCGGTCGGGCCCGGTGCCGTGATCGATGCGCTCGAAGCCGTTAAGGCCGCGGGCGTCGGCGAGCGGCAGGATTTCTATTGGACGCTCCATGCCGTGTTTGTGAAAAAGCATGAGCATTCGCTCCTGTTTGACCAGGCCTTCCGGATCTTCTTCCGCAAGCGTGGCTACCTCGAAAAGATGATGGCCATGATGATGTCGCCGACGCCCGGCGCCGCACAAAGGCCGCAGGCGGGCTCTGCGCGCGTGCAGGAGGCACTTTTTGAAGGCCTCAAGGACAACGTCCCCGACCGGGAGCACCAGATCGAAATCGACCGCCGCCTCACGGTGTCGGATCACGAGGTGTTGCAGCGCAAGGACTTCGCCCAGATGTCGGCGGCCGAGATTGCGCAGGCAAAGGACGCTATCAGGCGCATGGTGCTTTCGCTTGATGAGGTTAGGGTCCGCCGGCTCGCGCCCGACCGGCACGGCCACCTGGTCGACATCCGCCGCACGTTGCGTGCCAGCATGAAAGCGGGCGGCGCGCTGATCGATCTGCGATATCGCGGCCCCAGGACGCGCTTGCCACCGATCGTGGCGCTGCTCGACATTTCCGGGTCGATGGGGGAGTACACGCGGCTGTTTCTGCATTTCCTCCATGCCGTCACGGATGCCAGAAAGCGTGTTCACTCCTTCCTGTTCGGCACCCGGCTCACCAACGTAACCCGTGCCCTGAAGGCCAGGGACCCGGACGAGGCGCTTGCGGCCTGCTCGGCGAGCGTCGCCGATTGGTCGGGTGGCACTCGCATCGCTTCCTCGCTCGCGGCCTTCAACAAGAATTGGGCGCGCCGCGTGCTGGGCGGTGGCGCGATCGTGCTCCTGATCACGGACGGTTTGGAGCGCGATCCCCCTTCCAACCCTCCTCTGCTTGCGCCGGAAGGCAGAGAGGGCGGCCTCGCGTTCGAAATCGACCGCCTGCATCGTTCTTGCCGGCGCCTGATCTGGCTCAACCCGCTGCTGCGTTTTACCGGGTTCGAGGCCAAGGCGCGCGGCGTGCAGGCGATGCTGCCCCACGTGGACGAGTTTCGTCCGGTGCACAATCTCGACAGTATGGAGGCCCTCTGCCGGGCGCTATCGGAGCACCGGGCAGCAGAGCGGCGCGCCTCTGGAAATCCGAAAGAGTGGCTCAGAGGAGTCGCTTAGGGAAGGCGCGCACAAGCGTCCGCCAAACATTGCCGCTGTAGTCGGAACCTCGTGGTCGCCCTGTTCTTGCCTAACGTAATCGATAGTTTGACACGTCCGGTCAGTGGGCTTCCACGGTGGGAAGCCGGGCGACCCTAAGGAGTCGCCCCAAGCGTCGCTCCTACAGCGGGCAATGCTGCAAGATGCCGCTTGTGCCGACAAAGATACGCTTTAACGTTAGTCGATATCGCCCCTCATGATTAAAAGGGACGCCATGCGACCGACTGGATTGATGCGTGTTTCTCTTTTCGCGGCCTTTTGCGCGATCGCCGTCCCAAGCGCAGCGGCCGAGCTGTCGCAAGGCCCGGTGGTCCACCATGACCTTGTGGTTACGCTTGATCCCGCCAATCACCGGCTCAAGGTGCACGACCGCATTCGCGTTCCCGCCGCATTCGTAACCGCGCCCTTCACCATCTCGTTGAACGCCGATCTCAACGTGCAGGCCGCGTCCGGCGGACTAAAACTGCTGCCGATGAGATCGCGCGTGCCGGGTTCCGGTGCCGGCTTGGACCGTGACGATCACGACCCGGCGTCCCGCGTGCCCATGAATGTTTATCGAGTCGAGGACGCAACGCCCGGACAGGAGTTGACTGGTGAACTCGATTACGAGGGCGTCATCAACTACGCGGTTAAGGACTCAGGTGGCGAATATGCGCGCGCCTTCAGCGAATCGCCGGGCTTGATCGAGTCGAGAGGCGTCTATCTTGCAGGCTCGACCCGTTGGGTGCCGCAGGTCGGCAATGCGCCGATCACCTACACGCTCGCCGTCGAACTGCCGGCGGGCTGGAAATCGGTCAGCCAAGGTGAACGCACCTCAAGCGGGAACCCTGTCCCTCCCGCCCCCGCAAGCGGGGGAGCCAAAGCGGGGGCAGCCCCGGAACGCTGGTCTGTCACAACGCCGACCGAGGAGGTGCATCTGATTGCCGCGCCATTCATCGAGTATTCGCGGGATGTGGGCGCCGTGAAAGCCTATGCCTTCCTGCGTAAGCCCGACCAGGCGCTGGCCGACCGTTACCTCGATGCGACCGCGCAATATCTCGAAATGTACAGCGGTCTTCTGGGTCCGTATCCCTATTCCAAGTTCGCCCTGGTGGAGAACTTCTGGGAGACCGGTTACGGCATGCCGTCGTTCACGCTGTTGGGCGAGCAGGTCATCAGGTTTCCGTTCATCCTGCATTCCTCCTATCCGCACGAACTGTTGCACAACTGGTGGGGCAATGGCGTATTCGTAGATCTTGCGGGCGGCAACTGGTGCGAGGGTTTGACGGCTTATCTCGCCGACCACCTCATCGCGGAGCAGCGCGGCCAGGGCGCCGACCATCGTCGCGCCATCCTGCAACGGGTCACGGACTACGTCACGCGCGAGAACGACTTTCCGCCGTCGCGTTTTATGAGCCGCCATGATGCCGTCACAGAAGCCGTCGGCTACGGCAAGACCGCCATGATGTGGAACATGCTGCGCGAGAAGATCGGCGACGCGCAGTTCATCAAGTCGCTGCAGGCATTCTACCGCGACAACCGCTTTCACGAGGCGTCCTTCGACGACATCGAGAGGAGTTTCGCGGCAGTTTCGGGCATCGACCTGCGGTCGTTCTTCGATCAATGGATCAGGGGTGTCGGAACGCCGGAACTGAGACTCGATCGCACGGAGGGGCACGGTGCGCGCCTCGACGTAACGCTGTCTCAGGTGCAGCCCGGGCGTGTGTTCGCGCTCGACGTTCCGGTAGTGATTGAAACCGACAAGGGCATTGAGACCAAAACCATCTCGATGCCGTCCGACCGGGCGCGCGTCGACGTGAGCTTCGATCTGAGAGGGACCCCGCAGCGTATCGAGGTCGATCCGCAGTTTCAGGTCTATCGCCGGCTTAGCCCGTTCGAAATTCCGCCGTCTCTGTCGAAGGCGTTCGGCGCCAAGAAAGTGCTGATCGTGATGAGCGCGGAAAGCGCGTCCGTCTATGCGGGTCTGGCCAAGTCGTGGAGCCGCGATGGTGTCGACACCATCATGGACAGCCAACTCGATGCGTTGCCGGCTGATCGGGCTGTGTGGGTGCTCGGCGGGCGCAACAAGTTCGCGCCCGTGGTGGCGCAAGCGCTCAGGACCTACGGCGCATCGCTCGACGCAGCCGGGCTCCACACCACCAACGCCACCTATGGGGCAGCCGGGCGAAGCCTGGTCGCGACCGCGCGCCATCCGAACAACCCAGAGTCGGTGGTCATTTACGTTTCAGCGTCGAGCGAGGCTGCGGCCGATGCACTGGCGCGCAAACTGCCCCACTACGGCAAGTACTCCTGGCTGGTCTTTGCCGGTGACGAGGCCACCAATGAGGCCACCGGCGAGTGGCCGGTCGGCGATACCCCGCTCGCCCGCAACCTGGCGCCGCAGGCCCGGCCGATCAAACTGGAGCCACGAAAGGCGCTGGCCGAGGTCAAGCCTCCGTTCGACACTGCGCGGATGAAGGCCGATGTCGAATGGTTGGCGGCGCCCGAGCGTGAGGGACGAGGCGCGGGCAGCCGCGGCCTTGACGCCGCCGCGAACTACATCGCGGACCGTTTCGAGCGCCTCGGCCTTTCGCCGTTAACGCCGGGGGCGCGAAGCGACGATCGCTATTTCCAGCCCTTCAACATGACCGGTGAAGCCGGCGAGCCGTTGATGGCGAAAAATGTGATCGGCGTATTGCCCGGCACCAATGCGGCTTTGAACGGCCAAGCCTTGATCGTGTCCGCGCACTACGATCATCTGGGATTTGGCTGGCCGGATGCGCGCGCCGGAGCCAAAGGGCAATTGCACCCGGGCGCTGACGACAATGCGTCGGGCGTCGCCGTGATGCTGGAACTGGCGCGGCTGATGGCTGATGCAAGGCCTGACCGCAGTATCATCTTCGCGGCGTTTGCCGGAGAGGAGGAAGGTCTCCTGGGCGCCCGCCATTATGTCCACGCGGCACAAACGCCCGGCGCTCCGTTTCCGCTGTCGGGCCATATCGCCGACTTGAACCTCGACACGGTGGGGCATCTCGCGGACGGCAAGGTGACGATCTTCGGTACCGGGTCCGCGCGCGAAATGCCATTCATCTTCATGGGTGCGAGCGCGGTCACGGGCATACCGACGCAGTCCGTCGCGCAGGAGATCAATGCATCGGACCACACGGCGTTTGTCGAAGCCGGCATCCCTGCAGTGCAGCTGTTTGCCTCGGTGGCGAGCGACTATCACCGCCCGTCCGACACAGCCGACAAGATTGACTATGCGGGATTGAGCAAGGTTGCGGCCATCCTGAAGGAGGCGGTCGATTATCTGGCGGCGCGCGCTGAGCCATTGAATTTTTCCGGCAGCGTGGCGGCGGCGCAGCCGCGCAGCCCAGCGGCGCCAACCACAACACGCCGGGTCGCGACCGGCATCGTGCCCGACATGACTGACCAGGGCGAAGGCGTACGCGTGGGCAGCGTGCAGCCGGGGTCCGGCGCCGAAACTGCCGGGCTTAGAGCGGGCGACCGCCTTCTGGCTCTCGGCGGCGTCAAAACATCCAATCTGAGGGCTTTGGCGGACGCGCTCAGGGACTTGAAGCCGGGGCAGACCGTGGACGTCGAGTTCGCGCGCGACGCGGCGACCTTGCGGAGCACCTTAGTTCTGGGTGAACGGTAGGGACCGCGAATGCCCGCTGTAGGGCGCCCTGCGCCGCTACAGCCTTGCCGGCAGGTGAGCGGTTCCGTTTCGCCCGAACGCGCTCTAAATTGTTGCGTGGATAAGCGTAGGCGTATCGTGAACAGGGAGGGACGCATGCGCGCGCAACTGCATTTTTTGATTGCCATATTGGCCACGGCGGCCGCTCCGTCCGGCTTGGCACAGGAGGTGGCGCCCGCCGCAGGACCGATTGTGAGCGCCACGCAGAACGCCATAACCGTCCCGGATTTCTCGGGTATTTGGGCCCATCCTTATTTCCCGGGCTTCGAGCCGCCGGCGTCTGGACCCGGGCCGATCGTCAATCGATCGCGCCTGCGTGGCGGACCGCGGGACGGCGTTGGCAACGCCAACCAGTTTGTCGGCGACTACACCAGTCCGATTTTGAAGCCGCAAGCCGCTGAAGTCGTGAAGAAGCACGGCGAAATCTCGCTTAGAGGCGAGACCTATCCAACCCCCAGCAACCAGTGCTGGCCCTCAGGCGTCCCCTACATCTTTTTCCAGCACGGCATACAGATGCTGCAGCAGCCCGACAAGGTCACTTTCCTCTACCTGCGTAACCATGAATTCCGTCAGGTGCGGTTGAACCAGCCCCATCCGGCACTCGTCACGCCGTCCTGGTATGGGGATTCGGTCGGCCACTATGAAGGCGATACGCTGGTGGTCGATACCGTCGGGGTCAAGCCGGGGCCGTTTGCGATGGTTGACATGTACGGCACGCCGTTCAGCACGGCTTTGCACGTCGTCGAACGCTACCGCCTCATCGATTACGCCGATGCAAAGGGAGCGCTCGAGCGCAATGCCAAGGAAAACATTCGCTTTGGCCCAGGCGTCCAATCGTTGGAATTCGATCCAAACTATCGGGGCAAACACCTGCAGCTTCAATTTACCGTCGAGGATCAAGGGGTTTTCACCACGCCCTGGACCGCAACGATAACCTATGCGGTGCCCCTGGGGCTCTGGGAGGAACATGTCTGCGCAGAAAACAGATTGGGCTATTTCTCGACCGGCAGGGAGGCGGCGGTCCCGACTGCGCACGCTCCGGATTTCTAGAGCGCGTTCCGGTCATATTGAACCCGCGGGTCAAGCCCAGCGGGTGGCGAGCAAAGGGTGGATCAACCTCGTCACGATCTGCTCTAGCCGTCTGGATTGCCTCGCTGGCTTGCAATAAGCTTCGCCACAGGGCTCCGGAACGTTTTTGATCGGGAGGGACTCCTTTGCGGCTGATCTGGCCATGGCAGGATAGAAATCGCAGATTTTCCTGGCTGAAAGCGTGCGCATTCGCGCTTGTGTTGTTTCCGGCGGTCTGGTCTGCCTATCTGTTCGGCACCGGAGAATATGGAATCCTTCCAATCGCGCTCGGCGGCCTGACGTATTGGTCGGGCGTGTGGGCAACGGTGGTCCTGCTCATGGCTTTGGCCGTGACACCGGCGCTCGCGATCTTGCGCTGGCACGCGCTGATCGACGTGAGGCGGATGATCGGCGTCGCGGCGCTGGCCTACACGCTCGCCCATATCGTGATCTATTTCGCGCTGCGGTCGTGGAACTTCGGGCTCATTGTAAACGAGCTGGTGACGAGACTGAGCATGATCGTCGCGGTGCTCTCCACGATCGGCCTGATCGTCCTGGGCGCGACATCGCTCGATGCCGCTATTCGGTATATGGGCGCGAAAGGCTGGCAGCGCCTGCACAATACGAATTATGTCATCAGTGGCCTAGCGATTCTCCACGTCATGCTGGCGCGCGGCACGTACACGGAGCAGTACACGCTGACCGGAATATTCTTCTGGCTCATGGCCTGGAGGGGGCTCGCGTACTATGGACGAGGCAGGGACGTGAGGGCCTTGGTGGTACTCACCGCCGCCGCGTGCGTTTTTGCGGCAGCCATGGAGGCCGGCTGGCTTTGGGGCCGCCGTGGCTTTGAGCCATTACAGACGCTCGGCTATAATTTCACCCTGACCATCCTGGATCTCGGCGTACCTCCGGCCTGGCAGGTGCTTGCGTTCGGACTGCTGTTTGCGCTTGCGGCTTTCGGCCGCGAAGCGCTCAGCGTCAGGGCTATAGGGGCCGCGCCGCGCCAGATCAGATCGTAGCTTTTACATCGACGGCATCGCGCGGCCGATCAGCGCGTCGATATCGATCTTCGCGTCGAGTGCGCCACAAGTGAGAGCGGGACGGTCACACAGTCGGGTTGCACAGAACGCGTCGGAGACAAAGCTTGGCGCGTGGCGAACCAGGATTGCGCCCTGGAGGGCGAGCGCCATCGCCTCTGTCAAACGCCGGGCCAAGGCTTCGTCCTTCGGTCCAGCCAGACAGGCCTTCACATCATCAATGGCATGGTTGAGGCCGCGATTGGCGCCGTGTGATTTCTCCAATTCGGAGATGAGTGCATGCGCCGAACGAGGATCACGCTCAATGGCGCGCAGAACGTCGAGGCAGACCACATTGCCGGAACCTTCCCAAATGGAGTTGATTGGGGACTGGCGATAGATGCGAGGCATCACTCCGTCCTCGACGTACCCCGCACCACCGTGGACCTCCATGGCTTCGTAGGCCACGTTCACCACGCGCTTATTGACCCAGTACTTGCCGATAGGGGTCGCGATACGGGCGAACGCCGCCGCCTCTT
>Ga0070734_10002390_pt1 | contig 23013 bp, 19 predicted proteins | sample Coa_R1_8_FD_66444 | JGI IMG/M metagenome (GOLD analysis project Ga0070734, IMG submission 66444) | Surface soil microbial communities from Centralia Pennsylvania, which are recovering from an underground coalmine fire - Coalmine... | ecosystem: Environmental > Terrestrial > Soil > Unclassified ...
GCGGCGCTGGTCTCCGAGCGGGCGCTCGATCTGGCGACGGCGCGGTCGCAGACCGCGCTCGAGCTCGGCCTCCGCGTCGCCGTCGGCCTGCACGCCACGGCGGGACGCTTCGCGCCGTTCGCCGCGCTGGCGGCCGAGCTGGTGCCGCTGCCCCCCTCGGTGTTCGCGCTGCCGGAGGGGACGCTGGGGCGCACGCCCCTCTTCTGGCTCGGCGCCACGGCCGGCGCTTCGTTAAGCTTCCCCTGATGCGCGCCCGGACCACGCCGCTGCTGCTCACGCTCTCGGCCCTCGCCGCCGGTTCGGCGTGCGGCAGGATCGACGTGGGCTCCGATCTGCTCTGGACCTCGCGCTTCGAGACCGCCGACTTCAGCGAGTGGACCTCCCAGATGGGCGGCCAGACGGAGGCCTTCCCGGCGCCGCCGAACACGATCGCCATCTCGAACGTCCACGCCCACTCCGGAAGCTTCTCGGCCGCCCTCACCATCACGGCCGGACCGGACGGCACACAGGAGAGCGCCGCGCTGGCGCGGGCCGGCGATCTGCCCAGCGAGGCCTACTACAGCGCCTGGTACTACCTGCCACACAGCGTGCAGGTGGGGACCTTCTGGGTGCTGTTCAAGTTCCGCGAGCGGACCAACGCCGCCGACGCGACGACCGCCGCCGAGCGCTACGACATGGACCTGGCGACGCTGCCCAGCGGCGAGATGACGCTGCAGCTCTACGATCATTCGACCTCGGCGAACATCCCGCTCGACGTGACCGACCCGCTGGTCCCGGTCGAAGGCTGGTTCCAGCTGGAGGCCTTCTACCGCCCCGCCAACGACGACACCGGGCGGCTCACCTTCTGGTTGAACGACCAGCAGGTGATCGACATCGCCGGCAAGCCGACCAGCCCGACCACCTGGGCCGAGTGGGACGCCTGCAGCATCGGCGAGAACCTGACGCCGCAGACGGTGACGATCTACATCGACGACTGCGCGATCAGCGGCTCGCGCGTGGGGATGGGCGGCCAGCTCACCGAGTAGCGGCGGCGCTGGCGCCGCTCGTCGCGCTACTTCTTTTTGGCCGCCGCCAGCAGGTGCGGCAGGTCGTGGTCGCACAGCTCGCCGATGCGGCCGAGCGTGATGTCGGGCGCCGGGAAGCCGGCCACCTCGGGCGCCAGCGCGTAGTGCCCTTGGCGGGGGAAGACGGTGGTGAGCCGCTCGCCCCACGCCTTCTTGACGGCCGTCAGGATGCGGATCTTGTCGTCGATGAGGACGTAGTGCGCGGCCGGGTAGCGGCGCTCGACGTCGTCGAGCTCCTGCTCCTTGTGGATGTAGATGAGGACCCGCTTCTCGACGGCGTCGAACAGGCCGGCGCGCTCGACCTTGCGGGGCTGGAACACGACGTCGCCGTCCGAGAGGATCACCGTCTGGCCGAAGCCCGCCGCGTGCTCGAGGGCGTCGAGCGAGCCCGGGAACAGCCGGTTGGCGAACGGGTAGTTGACCAGGAACGAAGAGACCGCCAGCAGGTGCGGGTCACGCGGGTGAACGTGGCGGTAGCGCTGCAGCGCGCCCAGGTAGTCCGAATAGCCGAGCTCGGCGCGCAGCGCCTCGAAGATCTCGAAGTACTGCTCGGCGCGGCCCGGACCGACCTCCTTGTTCAGGTAGCGCCGCAGGTCGGCGCTGACCCGGTCGTTGTCGAGCAGCGTGTTGTCGACGTCGAACAGGAAGACGACCTTGTCGCTGCCGCCGCTCTTGTCGGGTGCGCTCACGGCAGCTCCGATCGCTTGAAGACCTCGACGTGCCCGTCGGGGTGTCCGACCAGCACCCGCTCGGCGGTGCCGAGAAAGAGCCCGGTGTCGATGACGCCGGGGATCCTGCAGACGGCGGTCTCCAGCGTGCGGGCCAGCCCCGGCTCGGCCAGCGGCCGCGAGACCCAGCAGTCGAAGATCACGTTGCCGTTGTTGGAGAGGACCGGCCTTTGGGCCTTGGGATCCTGGCGGAGGACGGGTCTGAGGCCCAGGGCCTTGAGCCGGCGGGTGGCGAGCCCGGCCCCCATCGGGATCACCTCGACGGGGAACGGATCGTTGGCACACAGGGCAGAGACCATCTTCTCGGGCGTCACCAGGATGACCTGGCGCCGCGAGGAGGCGGCCACGATCCGCTCGCGCACGAACGCCGCGCCGCGCCCCTTGACCAGATCGAGGTTCGGCGACACCTCGTCGGCGCCGTCGACGGTGAGGTCGAGCAGCGTCTCCTCGTCGATCTCGATGAGCGGGATCCCCAGCGACCGGGCCAGGCGCTCGGAGGCCTCGGAGGTCGGCACGCCCGCGATGTTCAGCCCGCGGCGGGCCCGCCCGGCCAGCGCGGCGATGAAGGCCGAGGCGGCCCGCCCCGACCCGAGCCCGACCCGCGCGCCGTCGGTCACCAACTCGGCCGCCTTGGCGGCGGCGGCCAGCACCCCCGGATCGGTCGCCGCGCCCGGGGTCTTGCCGGCCGACTTGGCCGGCCCTTTGTCGGTCATGACCTGGTCCTCTTCAAGGTTGGTACGCCTCGGTCCCGATCAAGGTTCCGGCTGGTGCCAGCCGCCGACGTCGGCGGTCAGCTTCACGGCGTCGGGCGGACCCCAGGTCCCCTTCTCGTACTCGTGGACCGGCGTGGCGTTCCCCAGGATCGGGTCGACGATCGACCAGGCCGCCTCGACGCCGTCCTGGCGCGAGAACAGCGTGGCGTCCCCCTCCATGGCGTCGCCCAGCAGCCGCTCGTAGGGGTCCATCTCGTCGCCGTCCTCCTGGTGGACGACCTTGAGCTCGGTCGGCTCGGAGACCATGTGCTCGCCCGACTTCTTGATGCGCGCGCCGAGCGCGATGATCACCTCGGGCGACAGGCGAAACCGCAGGTGATTCGTCTCCTCCGGGCCGACCCGGCGCAGCGGCGGGCGCTTGAGGGTGACCATCACCTCGGTCGTCGAGATGGGCATGTGCTTGCCGGCACGGATGAAGAAGGGGACGCCGTCCCAGCGCCACGAGTCGACGTGCAGGCGCACGGCCGCGAAGGTCTCGACCGTCGAGTCGTCGGCCACCCCCTCCTCGTCGCGATAGCCGACGAACTGGCCGCGCACCAGGTCCTCGGGGCTGAGCGGGCGGATGGCGCGGAAGACCTTCACCTGCTCGTCGCGGATCGACTCGGCGTAGGTGGCGATCGGCGGCTCCATCGCCAGGTAGCCGACCACCTGCAGGAGGTGGTTCTGGATGACGTCGCGGATGGCGCCCGCCTCCTCGTAGAACTTGCCGCGCCCCTGCACGCCGAAGTTCTCGGCCATGGTGATCTGCACGCTCTCCACGTAGTTCTGGTTCCAGATCGGCTCGAGGAAGGTGTTGGCGAACCGGAACAGCATCAGGTTCTGCACCGACTCTTTCCCCAGGTAGTGGTCGATGCGGAAGATCGCCGACTCGTCGAACGCCTGGTGCAGGGTGTGGTTCAGCGCGCGGGCCGAGGCCAGGTCACGGCCGAACGGCTTCTCGACGATGAGGCGCGCCCCCTTGGCCGCCCCCGATCTGGCCAGGCCGTCGCAGACGGTGCCGAACACGCTGGGGGGGATGGCCAGGTAGTGCGTCGGCCGCTGGGAGTCCCCCAGCTCGCGCCGCAGCGTCTCGAACGTCGCCTGGTCCCCGTAGTCGCCGCGCACGTAGCGCAGCTTGCCGACCAGCTTGTCGACGACGGCTGCGTCCGGCTGCTTGATGAACGCCTTGAGGCTGTCGCGCGCACGCCCCTGGAACTGCTCCAGCGTCCAGGGCGAGTTGGCGACGCCGATGACCGGGACCTCGAGGTGCCCGCGCCGGGTCATGGCGTAGAGCGCGGGGAAGATCTTCTTGTAGGCGAGGTCTCCACTCGCCCCGAAGAAGACGAACGCGTCGGCGTGCGGCTCGCTCATGGCCGCCGAGTATACGAACGACTACGCGCCCGGGGCCAGGGCTAGGACGGGGAAACGAAGAGCGGTCGGATGTGACGGTCGAACAGGTTCTCCGTCACGCAGCGGCCGGCCACCTCGCGGGCCGTCTCCAGCGCCCCCGTCCACTCGGGCCCCATCTCGGCGGCGACACGGAAGGCGACGTGGACGAACTGCCTCAGGTGCACGTCGTAGGCGGGGTTGGACTGGTCGTGGCGCAGGCGGCCGACCAGGTCGTCGACGGTCCAGCGGTCGACGGCGGCGGCGGCCGGCAGCTTCGCGCGATCGATCTCCACGACGGTGGCGTAGGGCTTGACCAGCTCTTCGTAGCGCGGCAACGCGGCGGTGTAGACCTTCTTGGCCACCGCCAGCCCCGCCGGACCGGAGAGCGCGACGCCGATCACCTCCTCGAGCCAGGTGGTGCCCGCCGTCTTCAGGTGCAGCCCGGCCCCGTGCTTCTTCAGCGCTTTGTTGATGGCGGGATAGAGCTTGAACTTGTCACTCCCCGTGTGGACGCTGATCTTCAGCGACGCCGGCAGGCCGAACACCGAGACGGCGTGCTTGACGACGGCCAGGTCGGCGTCCAGCTCGCGCGCGAAGGCGCCCACGTCGCCGACGTAGTCGATCCCCTTCAGGAACTTGCCGGAGAACTTGGGCGCGATGGTCTGCACCGGGATCTTCTCGCGGGCCAGCGCGGCCAGGATGAAGAACAGCTCGAACGGTAGCTGAGGCTCGGTCGCCTCGTCGGTCGAGACCTCGGGGATGAAGTTGCCCTCCCCCTTCGCCGCGGCGACGCGGCGGTAGATGGTCCCCGCCTCCATCACCGCCGCCAGGTAGCTGCGGCCGATCTTCTCGAGCACGGCGTCCGTCACCTCGAACGCCTGCTCGACGCCCGGGATGCGCAACGTCCCTTTGAACGAGGACATGTCGCGGACGAACGCGGCCAGCGCCGGCTCATCCGGCGGCTGGCCGATGAAGTCGGCGACGTCCAGCGTGTAGAAGTCGCTGGCGGCGAGGAACCGGTCCACCGTCTTGACGCCGATGTGGTCGGCATCGACGTGGTAGGCGTGCTTCCAGCCGCCGCGCCGAACGGCATCCTCGGCCTCGGCGCGGACGTCGTCGGGCGTGGTGCCGATCAAGGAGTGCTCGCGGTTCGACTTGTTCCAGACCGGCACCACCACCACGCCCGCCTTCTCGGCCTGCTGGACCGCGCGCAATTGCGCCAGCCCCTCGCGACCGAACCTGTCACCGATCCCCAGCGAGAACTTCTCGATCTGCATCACTGCCCCTTCTTCTAGACGGCTAGACGACGTAGGCGGACGAGGCCGTGTCGCCCCCCCGCCCCGTCCAGTTGGTGTGGAAGAACTGCCCGCGCGGCTGGTCGACGCGCTCGTACTGGTGCGCGCCGAAGTAGTCGCGCTGCGCCTGCAACAGATTTGCCGGCAGGCGCGCGGTGCGGAACCCGTCGAAGTACGTCAGCGCCGTCGAGTGGGCGGGGATCCAGATCCCGTTCGCCACCGCGGTGGCCACCACGCGGCGCCACCCCTCCTGCGCCTCCTCGATCTTCTGCTGGAAGAACGGCGCCAGCAGCAGGTTCGAGAGCTTGGGATCCTTGTCGTAGGCCTCTTTGATCTTGCCCAGGAACTTCGAGCGGATGATGCAGCCGCCGCGCCAGAGCAGGGCGATGCCGCCGTACGAGAGGTCCCACTTATACTCGGCCGCCGCCGCCTGCATCATCTGGTAGCCCTGCGCGTACGACACCACCTTCGAGGCGTAGAGCGCCTTGCCGAGGTCGGCCAGGAAAGCCTTCTTGTCCCCGGCAAACGCCGGCTTGGGGCCGCGCAGGATCTTCGAGGCGTTGACCCGCTCGTCCTTCATGGCCGACAGGATGCGGGCGAACACCGCCTCGCTGATCAGCGTCAGCGGGATCCCCAGGTCCAGCGCGGTCACGCTGGTCCACTTGCCGGTGCCCTTCTGGCCGGCGGTGTCGAGGATCTTGTCGACGAGCGGCGCGCCGTCCTGGTCCTTGGTTCCCAGGATGTCGCGGGTGATCTCGATGAGGTAGCTGTCGAGGTCGCCGCGGTTCCAGTCGGCGAAGACCTGGTGCATCTCGTCGGCCGACATGCCCAGCAGGTCCTTCATCATCTGGTACGACTCGCAGATGAGCTGCATGTCGCCGTACTCGATCCCGTTGTGGACCATCTTCACGAAGTGGCCGGCGCCGTCGTCGCCCACCCAGTCGCAGCACGGCGTGCCGTCCTCGACCTTGGCGGCGATGGCCTGAAAGATCGGCTTGACCGCCGGCCACGCCGCGCGCGAGCCGCCCGGCATGATCGACGGCCCCTTGAGCGCCCCCTCTTCGCCGCCCGAGACGCCGGTGCCGATGTAGAGCAGCCCCTTCTCCTCCAGCGCCTTGGTGCGGCGGATGGTGTCCGGGAAGTGCGAGTTCCCGCCGTCGATGATGATGTCGCCCTTCGACAGGAGCGGCGTCAGGTGATCGATGAACTCGTCGACGGCCGCGCCGGCCTTGACCATCAGCATCACCTTGCGGGGCGCCTTCAGCGACGCCACCAGCTCCTGCAGCGTGTGCGCGCCGACGATCTTCTTTCCCTTGGCCCGCCCGGCCATGAACTTGTCGACCTTGTCGACCGTCCGGTTGAAGACCGCCACGGTGTAGCCGCGGCTCTCCATGTTGAGGATGAGGTTCTCGCCCATCACCGCCAACCCGACGAGCCCGATGTCCGCCTTTTCCATTTTCGTGTTTGTCCTTTTGCGTCCGTGAAACGACCAGGGTACCGCGTGGGGGCTGGCCAGCTTGGCTGGACAGACCCCGTCGCGGGAGGTGTGGAACCCTTCTCAGGGTTCCACGGTTACCGCTGGATGCGGGCCGAGCCCCCCTTGGCGAAGGCCCGGACCTCAGCCAGCGTGGCCATGGTCGTATCGCCTGGGAAGGTCGTGAGCAAGGCTCCATGTGCCCACCCCAGTTTCACGGCCTCTTCGGCGGGGGCGCCGGAGAGGAGGCCATAGATGAATCCCCCGGCGAACCCGTCGCCGCCGCCGACGCGGTCGACCACGTCCAGCTCGGCCGTGGGCGCCAGGTGCGTCTTGCCGTCGACCCAGGCCACGGCGCTCCAGCTGTGGCGGTTGGTCGAGTGCACCTCGCGCAGCGTGGTGGCCACCGCCTTCACGTGCGGGTGCTTGGCCACGACCTTGTCGATCATCCCGAAGAACGCCGAGGGATCGAGCTTGGACTTGGCCGCCACCTCGGGGCCGGCGATGCCCAGCCCCTTCTGGAGGTCCTCCTCGTTGCCGACCAGCACGTCGACGTTCTCGACGATCTTCTCGAGCACCTCGACGGCGACCGTCTCTCCTGACCGGCCGTCGCCTTTGCCGCCCCACAGGTTCCAGAGCTTGGCCCGGAAGTTGAGGTCGAAGCTGGTGACCGCGCCGGCCGCCTTGGCCGCCTTCATCCCCTCGGCGATGAGCGCGCCGGTCGTCTCGGAGAGCGCGGCGAAGATGCCGCCGCTGTGAAACCACCTGACGCCGGCGCCGAAGATCGCCTTCCAGTCGAAGTCGCCCGGCTTGAGCTGCGCCGCTGCCTCGTTCGACCGGTTGTAGAAGACCACCGGCGCGCGCACGCCCGCGCCGCGATCGCTGTAGACGGCCGCCATGTTGGGGCCGTTGACGCCGTTGTGGGCGAAGCGCTTGTAGAAGGGCTTGACCCCCATGGCGCGCACGCGTTCGGCGATGAGGTCACCGATCGGGTAGTCGACCATGGCGCTGGCGATGCCGGTGTGGAGCCCGAAGCAGTCGGCCAGGTTGGCGGCCACGTTGAACTCGCCGCCGCTGACGTGGATGTCGCAGCGGGTCGCCTTGCGGAACGGGACGATGCCCGGATCGAGCCGGTGCACCATCGCCCCCAGGCTCAAAAAGTCGAGCGCCCCGTCCGGGCGGATCTTCAGGGCGCCGTGGCTCTGCTGCGTCATGTGGGCATCCTCGTGGTCGAAAACGGATCGTTCTTCAGACGGTACAGCGTCTCGCCGGCTTTCGGGACGTAGAGGCGACCCGCGTCCTCGCGATCGCGCCAGTCGGCCGCGTCGATGGTCCGGTGGTCGCGGTAGCCGAGGTTGACCGCTCGGCACTCGGCCTCGGGAATCCCGGTCGCCAGCGTGACGGTGATGCGTGGCGTCTCCACGCCGTCCTCGTAGCGGCCGATCCCCTTGACGTGGGTCGAGTGCGCCAGCACGCCACGCGGCACGTCGGTGAACCGCCCCGGCTGCTTCAGGAAGTAGTCGCGGACGTGGTAGCCGATCTTGCGGATCAGCGCGCCGTGCACGACGGAGATCTCGTGGATGTGCGGGGCGTAGATGACGATCTCGCCCCCGTCGGCGACGACCGGCTCGATCTTGTAGGCGCACTTGGCGCCCACCCAGATCTCGTCGTACATCGCCGGCGCGCAGGAGAGGACGCTCTCGTAGGGGTGGTCCTTGTAGATGACGTGGATCTGGCTCGACAGCGTCGACGCCGCCTCCCAGGCCTCCTCGGGCGTGCCCAGATAGAGCCCCGCCAGCGCGGACCCCTCCACGACCAGGCTGGCGCACTTCCGCTCGACCGGGACCATCGCCGCGGCCCGATCGACCACCGCGCGCACCGGCGTGTACTTGGTCCCGATGATCGACGGGTTGGTGATGAGCGCGCCCAGCCAGTGGAACATGTCGAGGATCTCCTGCCCGCCGATCCCCGGGAACAGGTACTTGTTCCCGCCCGAGAACCCCACCACCTCGTGCGGGAAGGTCGGGCCCACGACCAAGAGCAGGTCGTACGCGAGCGCGAGCTTGTTGATCGTGACGTCGACCCGCTCGCGCATCAGGCCGCCCGAGATGGCGGCGACCTCGTCCTCCGAGATCGTCCCGATGGTGGCCAGCGCCGACGGGTCGTTCCAGGCGTGGTTGAAGACCTTCACCTTCCCGTACTTGCCGGCGCGCTCGGCCGGCGTCAGCCCGAGGCGCTGGTTGATCGCCTCGTCGCTCATCGGCGGGTGCGTGCCCAGGGCGATCAAGACGTCGAACGCCGACGCCCCCGCGGCCAGCACGGCCTCGTGCAGGACGCGGAACATCAGGTCGATCGGCGCCGTTCGCGTGTTGTCGGGGACGATCGCCAGGACACGCTTGCCGCGGAGTCCCCACCTGGCCACCTCCTCGCCGCAGAGGGCGCGCACGGCCGCCTCGTCGAGCTTGGTCCCCTTGGCGCCGCGTCCGGTCATCTACACCCCGGAGTAGGCGGTGAACCCGCCGTCGACCGGCACCACCACGCCGGTGACGAACGCCGAGGCCGGCGACAGCAGCCACAGCAGCGCCCCCGTCAGGTCCTCCGGCTTTCCGAACCGCGCCATCGGCGTGTGGTCGAGGATCTTCTTGCCGCGCGCCGTGAGCGCGCCCGTCTCCCGCTCCGTCAGCAGGAACCGGTTCTGCTCGGTCAGGAAGAACCCCGGCATGATCGCGTTGACCCGGATCTCCGGCGAATACTCCTGAGCCAGGTGCACCGCCAGCCACTGCGTGAAGTTGCTGATGCCGGCCTTGCTGGCCGAATAGGCGGCGATGCGCGTGAGCGGCCGCGACGCGTTGACCGACGAGACGTTCAAGATCACGCCCTGCTTGCGCTCGGCCATCGGCCGCGCGAACACCTGCGACGGCAGGATCGTCCCCAGCAGGTTCAGGTTGGTGACCGTCTGCCAGGCGGCGAGCGGCACGTCGAAGAAGCGCGCGTCGGGGGTGGTCGTGGCGCGCGGGTCGTTCCCGCCGGCGCCGTTGACCAGGAAGTCGATCTTGCCGCGCTCGCCCAGGACCCGCCGGCAGGCCTCCTCGAGCGCCGGTCGATCGAGCACGTCGGCGGCGAGCGCCAGGTGCTTGCCCGTCGACGAGCCGAAGGTGCCGATGACCTCCTGGGCGCGCGCGACGTTGCGCCCCAGGAGCACGACGTCGGCCCCGCAGCCGGCGAGCGCCCGGGCCATCTCGGCCCCCAGGACGCCGGTTCCGCCGGTGATGACCGCCGTCCGACCGGAGAAGTCGTACGACATGGCTTTAACGCGCCTCCGCGCGGAACATCGATAGCTTGTCGATCATAGAGCGTGGGCGCCACCGCGCCAAGGCCAGGCAGGGAATCGAGAGGTAACCCCTCGACCTACCTCCTGGTTAGTCGCCGGACGCCATCCCAAAGGCTCACGCCGGCGGCCCCCCCAGAAACAAATATTGATAGACTGCTGGCCATGGACGGTCAGCAACTGGCGTCGCGGGGTGAACGTTTGGCGGCCTACTGGATCGAGTGCCTCCTGGCCTTGCCGTTCGGGCTGGTGGGCGGCGTCCTCGGGTACAAGCTCGGCCGCGCGGCCGGGGCCCACGAACCGCTCGAGCCGTCGCTGATCTTCGCCCTCGGGCTGACGGCGCTTTGCATGATCGCGCTCATGATCATCCAGATGTACTGGCTGGCGGCGCACGGCCAGACCCTCGGGAAGCGCTGGATGAAGATCCGGATCGTCCGTCTCGACGGCAGCAAGGCGGGCTTCGTCGGCACGGTGCTGCTGCGCGGACTCCTCAACCTCGGCGTGTACCTCGCCCTGCTCTTGCTGTTCCCGCCGCTCGGGTACGTCTACGCGCTGGTGGACGTCCTCTTCATCTTCGGCCCCCAGAACCGCTGCCTCCACGACATGATCGCGGGGACGAAGGTGGTCCGGGTCACTGACCCGGACCCCGCCCTCGTCGTGACGCCGCCCGCGAGCTGAGAGTCTGTTTCAGAAATAGCCGCACTCTCGCGCTACGCGCCAGAGCGGCTAATGAGCGCCGGCGTCGGCGCCCGCCCCGCCGGCGTGACCGGCGCCCGCATCGGCACCGGTCACGCCCCCGCCGCCCACACCTCCGGTCGTACCGGCGGCGCCGGTGGCTCCCGCGCTCCCCTTCGCGCCGCCACCGCCGCCGGCGCCTCCGCCGCCGCTCGTGCTCTTCCCGGCTGCCCCGCCGCCGGCGTCGACCCCCGGGAGGCTCTGCGAGCTCCCGCACCCGGCGCCCGTCGCCAGGCTCAAACCCAACATCACTGCTGCCACTGCTGACGTCGTCCGCTTCATCGCTCTCCTCGGTTTGTTCTCGAACGTCAGGCCCGCACCCGAATCCGCGACTCGATCAGCTTCTTTCCGGCCAACGTGCAGAGCGCCAGAACGGTGAGGATCGAGGCGACGGCGAACGCGCCCGACAGGTTGTACTCGTTGTAGAGAATCTCGACTTGCAGGGGGACGGTGTTGGTCTGGCCGCGCACGTGCCCAGAGACGACCGACACGGCGCCGAACTCGCCCATCGCCCGCGCGTTGCAGAGGATGACGCCGTAGAGGATCCCCCAGCGGACCTTGGGCAAGGTGACCCGGAACAGGATCTGCCAGCCGCTCGCGCCCAGGGTCAGCGCCTGCTCCTCCTCGTCGTTGCCCAGCTCGTTCATGATCGGCAGCACCTCGCGCGCCACGAACGGGAAGGTGATGAACGTCGTCGCCAGCACGATCCCCGGGACCGCGAAGATGACGTGCAGATCGTGGCGCTCCAGCAGCGGACCGAGGAGGCCGCGGGCCCCCATCAGCAGCACGAAGATGAGCCCGGCGATCACCGGCGAGACGCTGAACGGCAAGTCGATCAGCGTCAGCAGGAGACGCTTGCCGGGGAAGCGGTACTTGGCGACCAGCCACGACACCGCGACGCCGACCACCAGGTTGAACGGCACCGAAATCGCCGCCGTCAGCAGCGTCAGCTTGATCGCCGACCAGGTCTCGGGATCGCGCACTGCCTCCCAGTAGGCGGCGCTCCCCTTGCGGAACGCCTCGACGAAGACGGTCACGATCGGCAGGCCCACGAAGAGGCCCAGAAAGCCGAGCGCGATCGCCAGCAGCAGCCAGCGCAAAGCTCGCGGGTCCTTCATCGGCGGGCTTTCATCGGCGTGACCGCGAGGTCCGCCCCACGCGCGCCTGCAGGACGTTGATGGCGAACAGCGCCAGGAACGAGGCCAGCAGCATCACCAGCGCGATCGCGGTGGCGCCCGCGTAGTCGAACTGCTCGAGCTTGGTGACGATGAGGAGCGGCGCGATCTCCGTCTTCCCCGGCATGTTGCCCGAGATGAAGACCACCGAGCCGTACTCGCCCACGGCCCGCGCGAACGCCAGCGCGAACCCGGTCAGCGCCGCCGGCAGGACCGCCGGCAGGATCACCTTGCGCAGCGTGGTGAGGCGCGAGGCCCCCAGCGTCGCCGCGACCTCCTCCATGTGGACGTCCAGATCCAGCAGGACGGGCTGCACCGTCCGCACCACGAACGGCAGGCCGACGAAGACCATCGCCACCGCCACGCCCGCCGGGGCGAAGGCGACCTTGAGCCCGTGGGGCTCGAGGAAGCGCCCCAGCCAGCCGTCTGGCACGTACAGCGTGGTCAGCGCGATCCCTGCCACCGCGGTGGGCAAGGCGAAAGGAAGATCGACGGCCGCGTCGACCAGCGAGCGCCCCGGGAACTCGTAACGGGTCAGCACCCAGGCGATGAGGATGCCGAACACCACGTTCACCACGCCGGCCACGAACGCCGCGCCGAAGCTGAGGCGGTAGGCGGCCAGCGCCCGCGGCGCCAGGACCGCGCGCAGCAGCGCGGTCCCGTCCAGCGAGGCCGTCTTCCAGACCAACCCCGACAGCGGGATCAGGACCACCAGCGAAAGGAAGGTGACCGTCAGTCCCAGCGACAGCCCGAACCCCGGGAGGCTCCCGCGCGACGAGGCGCGCCGCCTCGCCTCGCGCGCCGGGAGATCGATCGCCGCGGTCGTCATCACGAGCCCGGCTGGTAGATCTGGTCGAACGTCCCGCCGTCACCGAAGTGGGCGGCCTGCGCCTTGGCCCAGCCCCCGAACACCTTGTCGATGGTGAAGAGCTTGATCTTGGGGAAGTCCCGCGCGTGCCTGGCGGCCACCGCGGCGCTGCGCGGCCGGTAGTGGTTCTTGACCGCGATCTCCTGCCCCTCGTCGGTGTAGAGGAACTTGAGGTAGGCCTCGGCGACCGCGCGCGTGCCGTGCTTGTCGACGTTCTTGTCGACGACGGCGACGGGCGGCTCGGCCAGGATGCTGACGCTGGGGTCGACGATCTGGAACTTGTCCTTGCCGAGCTCGTTGACCAGCAGGTACGCCTCGTTCTCCCAGGAGACGAGGACGTCGCCGATGCCGCGCTGGCCGAAGGTGGTCGTCGATCCGCGCGCCCCCGAGTCGAGCACCGGGATGTTCTTGTAGAGCTTGCGGACGAACTCGCGCGCGGTGGCCTCGCTGCCGCCCGGCCTCTGCAGCGCGTAGCCCCAGGCCCCGAGGTACGCCCAGCGCGCGCCGCCCGAGGTCTTGGGGTTGGGCGCCACCACGCTGACCCCCGGCTTGGTCAGGTCGTCCCAGTCGCGGATCCCCTTGGGGTTCCCCTTGCGCACGACGAACACGATCGTCGACGTGTAGGGCGAGCTGTTGTCGGGCAGCCGCTTCTGCCAGTCCTTTGCCACGCGCCCCGACTGCTGCGCGATGGCGTCGATGTCGTAGGCCAGGCCCAGCGTGACCACGTCGGCCTCGAGGCCGTCGATCACCGAGCGCGCCTGCTTCCCCGAGCCGCCGTGCGACTGGCTGAACGTCACCGTCTGGCCGGTCTTCTGCTGCCACTGCTTCCCGAACGCCGCGTTGACGTCCTGGTACAGCTCGCGCGTCGGATCGTACGAGACGTTGAGCAGCTTCACGGTCCCCTCGGCGCGCACCCGCGGCGTTCCGGTCAAGACCAACGCCAGCGCCACCCCGAGACCGAACACCCCGATCGTCACTGCACGTTTCATTGCATCTCCTCCTTCGTGAACCTCGCGGCAGACAAGCTCAGAACGCGACCTGGAACCGGGCCATCCCGACCTTCTCGGTGTTGCGGTTCGCGGGCGGCTTGGCCCCGCCGTTGAACCAGGTCTCTTCGAAGTCGGCGCCCGTCTTGAGCGTGCGGGAGAGCTGCCAGTTCAGGGCCACGCCGAATGCGCGCGCGCGGTTGACCGACTTGGTGGGGTCGGCCGCCGTCGGGAAGGCGTCGTGGTCGATGTTCAGCCAGTTGTAGCGGGCGGCGATCTCCAGCGCGCCGTAGCCGCCGGCCGCCAGGTCGAGCGACTTGTGCGGCTTCACCCCCTCGAAGCTGGCGTCGCCGCCGAGCACGAAGTCCGCGATCACGGTGCCGGCCGAGTTGTTGAGCGCGCCGGTTCCGACCGAGTTGGCGATCGACTGGTGCTCTTTCACCCACTCGGCGAGCAGGCCGAACGGCCCCAGATAGTAATAGAGCTGGGGGTTGATGCGGGTGTGCCGCCCCAGCGAGAAGACGGTCGCCGCCGGGGTGGTAGCCAGGTAGCTGAAGATGGTGCTCTGGCTGACCGACTTGAAGCTCCCGAGCCAGGTGTTGGTCGCCGAGCCCTTCTCGTTTCCGGTCTCGGCCGCGATGCCGAGGCCCAGGCGCCCGAACGACTGCAGCGACGGCGTCTTGAACGGCTGCAGGAACAGCCGGCCCGCGAAGGTCTTGGCGTGATCGCTGTCGATGTCGTTGTTGCCGTTGTCCGGGTTGCCGTTCAGGACGTCCGCTTCGTAGCGGACGATCCCGCCGGCGATGTCGCCATAGAGCTGGAGACCGATGTCGCGCTGAGCGCTGAGGTTCTGCGACAGCGAGCGCTCCATGAACGTCAGGTCGGTGTCCGACTGCAGCCGCTCGAGCCCGACCGGGGGCTTGAACTTGCCGACCCGGAGGCGCAGCCAGGGGAACGGGTGGATGTCCGCGTAGGCGTCGAACAGCGCCACCGTGTTGTTGCCGAAGTCGGGCGTGAAGTTGAAGTCGACCAGCCCCATCACGGTGCCGACCAGGATCGGGCGCGCGCGCCGGACCAGGAACGTGTCGACGCTGTTGCCGAGCGTCGGGTCGCCGAAGATGCGGCGGCCGTCGACCTGGAGCACCCCCTTGAATCGGACCTGGTACTGGCGATCGGCGCTGGTGACGGCGAAGCCGCCCTCGTCGGTCTGGAACGTGGTGGTCGAGCGAGGCGCCGAGGCTTCGGCCTCCGCGCGCGAGAGGCTGCGTTCGAGCTCGCGCGTCTTCTTCTCGAGCGCATCCACCCGGCCCTGCAGCGCCGGATCGACCGCCGGAGGCACCGACGCGGGAGCCGCCTCCGGCAGCGGGGCAACGGGGGGCGAAGCGCCCTCCGGTGGCGGCGGAGCGGCCGGCTCCTGCGCATGCGCCGTCGTCCCCCCGAGCACCACCGCCACCGCGCCAATCAGAATATACATCCTACGGGTTTTATAGACTAATGCTCGTGCGAAACGGTCCATTCGGTCCTCTCGGGTTTTGGGGTCAACGGCTCAGATGCTGTAGGTCACGGGGATGCCCGTGGACAACCGGGCTCGGGCAATTTGACTCTGGACGTCGGCCAGCGTGGTGCCGTCGAGAATGGCGGCGATCGCGTCGCGGACCTTCTTCATCACCTGGCGGGTCCCGCACGTCGCCTCGTCGACGCACTCCTCGCACTTCACGAAGGCACGCTCGCTGGCGCAGGGGATGGGGGCCAGCGGGCCGTCGATGATCCGGATGACCTGCCCCATCGTGATCTGCTCGGGTGGCCGCGCCAGCGAATAACCGCCGCCTTTGCCTTTCTTGCTTTTGAGGACGCCCGCGTTCTTGAGCTCGAGTAGGATCGCCTCCAGGAACTTGCGCGGAATCTTCTCTCGCTCGGCCAGGTCGGCGATAAGCACCGGCCCGCGCGCGTCGTCGGCCGCCAGCGCGTAGAGCGCTCGCAGCGCGTATCGACCTTTGCGGGATAGATTAGTCATCCTATCTGCTTTATCGACTATCACCCGGTCGAGGTCACGTCAAGGAAGATTTCCCGAACGGTGGGAGATTCTCCCGCCACCGGAAACACCCGCCGGTCGAAGACGTTGATTTCGCGCTCCGCGGCAAGTGGCACGCCGACTGCTCTTCTCGTCGGTGGGAGATCTCAAATGACCAACACGAAGACCCTCGGATTCCTATCGGCGATCACGGCTTTTGCGGCGCTCACCCCCGCGTGCGCGCTCCGCCCGCCGGTCGAAAACAGCGGCGCGGCGACGGCCGACAACGGCGTGGCGGTCGCTGTGCTGCGACAGAGCTGCAGCGAGACCGTCGAGACCGAGCTGCCCGGCGTCCCGCTCGTCGAGACGAAGCTGGAAGTGGAGGTTCGCAACGTCGCGCCGCCGCCCCTCGTCGTACACCGCGGCGAATTTCACCTGCGCGGGGCCGACGGCCGCGCGATCCCCACCACCAGCTGGCAGGCGGACGAGCCGATCTCGGTCGAGGCCGGCCAGACCCGGACCTTCGAGCTGCGCTTCATGAGCCGCGGCGGTCTCTCCTGCACCAAGCCGATGCAGCTCGAAGCCGCCGCGGGGATCACGAAGGGAGACGCCCCGGTCCGGATCGGCGCGGTCACCTTCGTCCCGTCGCACGTCTAGGCTCGTCCCGGCCGTCGGCCGCGCAGCCCCCGCGCGCGGCCGACGACACCGGGACAAGGTTCAGCGCGCGGCCGCGCGACGGCGCCAGGCGAGCGCGAGGAGCGCCGCCAGCACGCCCAGGCCGAGCACGCCTGCGCCCGAGCCGCCCACGTCGCAGCCGCAGCCGTCGTGGAGCCCGTCGGTGGCGCCGAAGTCGCCCGGCTGCGCGATGATCCCGCCGGCGCAGGTGGCCAGCTGCGCCACGCCTGCGTCGACGCTCCCGGGGGAATCGCCGACGCCGTAGAGCCGGGAGCCGATGCGGGAAACGATGCCGTCGACCGAGCCCGCGTAGGTGGCATCGCAGATCGAGCCCGTGACCCCGTTGCCGCCGAAGGACTGCACGAACTGCGTGAGGCGAACCGAGGGGTCACCGAAGCTGCCGTCGCTCGTCGTCCCGGTGGCGGCAGGGTTCACGTCATCACCGCCCATCGGGCCGCAGGAGTGCTCCACCTGCGGCCAGAGCTCGCCGGGCAGGGTGTTCTGCCCGCCCGCCGCGGGGACCCACTGCACCGTGTACGGCGTCGTGGGGGCGACGATGGCGCCGACGATGATCTGGTTGTCGGGGTCGGCCTTGAGCGCGCGGATCCCGTCCACCAGGCTCTTCACGGGGGTCAGGAGCCCCACGGACTCGGCCGACTCGCACTGCGAGAAGTTCACCGTCGGCGCGCCAGACACCAGCTGGGCGTCGGCCGGCGGCTTGAGCGGCGGCTCGATGAGGCAGGCCTGGCCCGCGGCGGCCGAATCGACGCACAGGTGGCCGAACGAGTTGCAGCGGTAGTTGGCGATCGGCCCCAGCGCATTCTGGATGTTCTGCTGGCTCGAGCCCCCCACGTTGAGCGAGTAGAGCTCGGTGTTCGTCGGCGCCGAGCAGTCATCCTCGTTGCTCAGGAAGACGATCGCCAGCGCGGCGTCAGGGCGAAGGAACCCGGCGTTCTGCGAGGGCATCGGCGAGCCGTCGGCGCCGAGGGCGCGCGCGACCGAGGCCAGCTGGTGCTCGAAGCCGCAGCCCGTCTCGCCGAGCGCCGTCATGCAGCCGAGCAGCGTCGAGAGATCGCCGGTGTAGTTGGCGACGCCGCCCACGTTGGAGATGAATGTCGCGCCGGCGGCCAGGGCGGGACAGGCCGCGCCGGTCCCCGGGGAGCCGCCGGCACCGCCGTCGAGCGCGCCCGAGGTGCCGCCGTCGAACGCACCCGACGCGCCGCCGGTACCGGTCCCGCCAGTCCCCGTGCCGCCGGTGCCGGTGCCGCCCGTGCCCGAGACTCCGCCGGTGCCGAGCGAGATGACTTGCGGGGTCGCCCCCACGAGGAATCGTCCGTCGTCCCCGGTCGGCGTGCAGCCGACCGCGAACGAGCTGTCGCCGGGCGCGCCCATGTCGGACGAGACGACGGCGATGTGGATGTTGGGAAGACCGCCGGGGAGCGCCTCGAGCGCGGTGATGAACGCCGGGATCTGCGCCGCCAGCTTCTGCTGCATCGAGGTCATGGACGACGAGTTGTCGATCATGAACAGAAGGTCGAGGTTGCCCGGAGCGACGGCCGCGTCCCCGCTCGCCGCGGCGGCTGACGGCGACGTGGCCGGCTCACCCGCCCTGGCGGGAGCGGACCACATGACGCCGAGGCCCGTGGCCAGGACCAGCTTCGCGAGGCGGCCGAGAGATGGTGAGGTGCTGGGTGACGCTGACATGGGGCCTCCTTGGTGCTGCACGGTGGGTCTCCGCGCTGGTAGTCCATGGGTCGAGCGGATTCCTGGTCAGCTTTCGACCGTCCTCCGATCGTTCATCCGATCGTGGCAGCCCTCCGGCCGCCGCCGGCGCCGCCAGACCAGGGCCAGCGCGGCGGCCACCAGGGCGAGCCCGCCCGCGCCCCGCCCCGGCGCGCCGACGGCGCAGGCCACGCATCCCCCCCCGACCAGCCCGTCCCCGGTGAGACCCACGTTGCCGGCGCGGCCGGAGGCGTCGACGCCGAGGCCCCCCCCGGAGCTGCCACCGCCGCCGCTCGCGGCACCGCCGGCACCGGTCGCGCCGCCGCCGGCACCCGCGCTTCCGCTCGCCCCGCCGATCAGGCCGCCGATGCCCGACACGCCGCCACCCCCGTCCACGCCGGTGCCCGACTGGCCGCCCGACCCGCTCGGCACCGACGGCGCGCCGTCGTAGTCATCGAGGTTCGTGAGGAAGGCCTGCAGCGCGGGGCCATAGGTCCCGTCGCAGACCGAGGCCAGCGAGCCGTTGTCGCCAAAGCTCTGCACGAACTGGGCGACCCGGACGCCCGGATCTCCGAAGCTGCCGTCGGTGGTCACCTGCGGCGCCGCGAGGTTGAGATCGGCGCTCGCGGGGCCGCAGGCGTGCTGGATCCGGGGCCAGAGCTCGCCCGTGGGCGGGATGTCGGTGCCGGTCGCCGGGAGCCACTCGACCGTGTACGGCGCGGCCGGCCCGGCGATCGCCGCCACCATGATCCGGTGATCGGGGTCGGCCTTGAGCGCCCGGATCTCGGTGACCAGCTTGGAGACCGGCGTCAGCAGGCCGCCCGTGTCGTTCGGGATGCACCGGGTGAGGTCATAGGTCGGCGCGGTGGCGGTCCCGCCGTGGTCGGACGGCGGCATCTCGGGCGGCTGGATGTTGACGGGTCCGCCCGGGAGCGCATCGGCGCACAGGTGGCCGAACTCGTTGCACCGGTAGTGGCCGAGTGGTCCCAGCGCGTTCGTGAGGTTGTCGTGCCCCCCGTTGAGCGAATAGAGCGGCGTCATCGTCGGCGCCGAGCAGTCATCCTGGTTGGTGAGGATGACGATCGCCAGCGCCGCGTCGGCGCGCAGGAAGTCGGGGTTGAGGATGGCCGGCACCGCGCCGTCGGCGTTGAGGGCGCGGGCGATGGCCGCCAGCGGCTGCTGGAAGGGGCATCCGTTCCACCCCAGGGGGAAGATGCACTGCAGGGCATCCGAGATCGACCCGGTGAAGTTCGCAGCCCCGTTGATGGACGAGAGGTATGTCGCGCCCGCCTCGGGCGCGCCGGCGGTGCAGGCGCCGCGGAGTGCGCCCTGCAGCTCCCCTCCGTTGCCGACCGTCGTGCAGCCGAGCATCGCCGCCGCATCGCCCGGCGCGCCCATGTCCGCGGTGATGACGCCGACGTGCAGGTAGGGAAGCCCCGCCGGAAGAGAGCCGAGCGCGTTGAAGAAGCTCGGAAGCTGATCGTAGAGCTTCTGCTGCATCGGCAACATGCCCGGCGAATCGTCGATCACGAACAGGATGTCGAGGTTGCCGGGATCGATCGGGTCCGGCGGGCTGACCGCGGCGACGAGCGCCGGGCCCGCCGCGCCCCCGACGTCGCCGCAGCCGGCGGCGGTCGCGAGGGCCAGCAGGACGGGCGCGCACCCGGCGGCCACGCGCGACGCTAACCTGGACGGCACCTTCATGACGGCACGCCTCGATTCCGCCTCCCCATGATAGTCCGCGGGGAGGCGGAATCCCGGTCAGCTTTCGTGCCGCCCCGCGGCTCCGGCCAGGGCTAGCCGGTGCGGCGGCGGCGGCCGCGGCGCCCGAGCGCGCCGAGCGCGAACAGCAGCCCGGCGAACGCGGGCCAGGACGTGCTCCCCGTGCCGGCGTCGCACGAGCACCCCGCCGCGGTCGATTCTCCCGCGCCGGAGCCGCCCGTGCCGGTCCCGCTGCCGCCCGCGCCGGTCCCGGAGCCGCCCGTGCCGCTGCCGCCGGTGCCGCTGCCGCCAGCGCCCGTCGACCCGCCAGCGCCCGTCGACCCGCCCGAGCCGCTGCCGCCGCTGCCGGTGACGGCGCTGCCGCCCGTGCCGGTCGATCCGCCATTCCCCGTCGACCCGCCCGAACCGCTGCCGCCCGAACCGCTGCCGCCAGCGCCCGTCGACCCGCCAGCGCCCGTCGACCCGCCCGAGCCGCTGCCGCCCGAACCGCTGCCGCCGGAGCCCGTCGCGCCGCCCGAACCGGTCGACCCGCCCGAGCCGCTCGAGCCGCCGGCGCCGCCGACGGAGCTCCCGCACCCGGTGCCGATCTGCACCGTCGTGGTGGCGCCCGCGCCGACCGAAAGCGTGAACACCGCCGGCTTGCCGCTCGAGGCGGTGACCGAGCCGCCGCTCGCGCCGCCGACGGTGACGGCGTACGACCCGGCCGCCAGGCCGGTCACCGTCAGCGTCGTCATGTGCGCGTCACCGGTCTGGTTCTGCAGCGTGAAGCCGAGATAGTTGTTGCTGTTCGAGACGGTGGCGCCGGTGTAACGGTCGCGGTTCAGCGTGAACCCCAGCTTCTGCGAGATCAGGTTCAGCCGCTTGAACACGCCGTCGGTCGGCGTGACCGAGGTGCAGCTGTTGGCGGTCGACACGTTGCAGCCGTAGCCGGTCAACCCGAAGATCGGATCGTTGGTCACGTCGGCCGAGAGGATGCGGAGGGCGCCGAACAGCCCCAGGTCGGCCTCGCCGCTCATCTGCCGCCAGTCGTTGTGCAACGTGCTGGTCGAGGGATCGAAGCTGTAGACGTAGACGTTCCCCTTCATCGCCTGATAGGTCCAGGCGACGGTGCCGAGGTTGGCCGAATTCGAGTCGATCTGGCCCGAGTTGATGGCGTTGATGTTGGCCACCTTGGCCGCGTACGAGAGGCGCTCGTCGACCTCGGGCGTGGTCGACTGCCCGCGCACGTAGTCGTCGAGGCAGTACCCGGCCAGCGCGGCGGTGTACTGGAACTGCCACCAGTTCTCGCCGTTCAGCGTGACCGGGTCAGCGTAGTAGTACCAGACCGGCTCCTGGCCGCGGCAGGCGCGCGACTTGGCGTTCACCTTGGAGAGGACCGAGGTGTTGCTGTTCTGCTTGGCCGCCATGTAGACGGCCTCCTCGCCGGTGTTGTCGTAGGTGTACTCCGAGCCGTACGGGTACTTGCTGGACGAGAAGGCGCTGTAGAGTTGGTTGATGGCGTTGTTGACGAACGCCGCCTCGGTGGTGTGCCCGCCGGCGGTCAGCGCCGCCGCGATGTCGGGGAGCGTCTGCTCGCCCATGTAGCCGGTCCCCGTGTCGCCGTGGCCCGAGTAGAGCGTGTGAATGATGTTGTAGGCGCGCAGCAGGTAGGTGTCGGCCGTCTGCTGGTACTTGATCAGGCTCGGATAGAGGCTGGCGATCTTGTACATCGAGAAGAACGTGTTGAACGCGTGCGGGTAGGCGTACGCCCGGTCGTAGTAGCAGTTCATGATGTTGCTGGCGCTGGTTCCGACCGGGCACCACCAGTCCTGGACGATGTAGCTCGACGGATCGATCGCCCGTCCCCACACGGCGGCGAGGTAGGTGTCGAGCGCGGTCACCTCGGAGGCGACCGGCGTCTGCGCGTTCTTCTCGGCCAGGAACTCGCCGTGCGTCCACCCCCAGTCGTCGCCCCAGCCGCTCCCCCCCTCGGCGCCGCGCTTGGCCTTGGTGTCCATCATCCAGTCGTCGAACAACCCCTTCATGTCGCCGCTCGTCCACTGCTGATTGGCGACCATGAACGTCGCGTGGCGCTGCAGGGCGGCGTCGATCGGCTCGAGGACATAGAACTGCAGCGTGGTGGTCATCCCGCTGCCGTAGCTGACGGTGACATTGTTCTGGCCCAGTTGCTTGAAGGTGATCTGATAGATCTTGTGGTCGGTCGCGACGGTGGTGGGCGAGCTGATCGTCGTCGACGAGGGGTACTGCGCGGTGAGCGAGGAGATCGTCGCCGAGGTGTGCAGGTCGACCTTGGCCGTCATGTTGGTCGGCACGATCATCCCGGGGACGGCGGTCACGTCGATCATCCCCTCGCTGTAGAGGCGGTTCTGGACGTCGGCGTGGCTGGCGACGTTGAAGAACTTGAAGCTGTAGGTCTGGCTGGCCCCGGCCGCCAGCGTGAGGCTGGTGTTGGGGAGGTAGCCGCGGTTGGTGCTCTTGATGACGTTCGAGTGGATATAGAAGACGTCCAGCCCGTTCTGCCACTTGGGCGTCCCGCCGCCCGCGGCCCAGGCGCTGCCCGAGTGCTCCTTGGCGACCCAGTTGTCCATGTACTCGAAGCCGGCTCCGGTCGACTGATCCGGAACCATCAGGATGAAGGGGCCGACGCCGCTCGGGCGCTGAACGGTGATGTACGAGTTGTTGTTCCCGGTGAACGAGTGATAGACGGTGCGCGTCTCGTAGATGACGTCGTTCGCCTGGGTCCAGTACTCGTTGAACGGCAGCGGCAGGCCGAAGTCGCCGATCTCCAGCGACTGCGAGCTGGTGTTGGTGACCGTGATCTGCCAGGAGAGGTAGTCGTTCACCAGCGCGTAGGTCTCGGCCAGCTTGAAGTTCTTCACCCCCTTGGCGTTGGCCGAGTTCTGGTAGGTGACGGTCACCGAGTTGGTGCCGGTGGTGATGGCGCGGACATCGGCCGACTGATTGGTCATCGCCGTCGTCCAGGCGCCGCCGTTCAAGCGGTAGGTGAACATCAGCTCGCCCACCCACTCGTGGTCCGAGGTGTTCTGCCCGGGGGCGTTGGTGCCGTTCAGGACGTAGTTGGTCGGGAA